>WNEZ01001293.1_pt1 | contig 21533 bp, 17 predicted proteins | sample 5400521 | NCBI WGS metagenome assembly WNEZ01 (sample SAMN13153339, study PRJNA577476) | soil metagenome | isolation source: 120 cm saprolite under Douglas fir tree site 2 hole 1 replicate 1 | place: USA:California | collected 2015-04-18 | reverse complement strand
GATCGTCGAGGCCTTGTTTGATCCGCGTGAGCGGACTCGCTGCCGCCATGATCCTATCGTGAACCATGGCTGTGACAGCTGTATGTCACAAGCTCTTCGGTACTTTCTTAAAGAACCAGCTGCGGCGGAAAGTCACCGAACTGGACCTGCCGTACGATACGGCCCTCATCGCCGACCGTGAACTGCCACGTGTGCATCAGCGGGCGGTCGTGCGCGGAGCCCATCCCGTGAAAGCCTCGCGCGTCCCGGGAGTTGCTGGCGGCGGGCTCGGTCGCGTCACCTGCTCACAGGAGGTGATCGCGACCAGCATGAGGGCGGCCAGAACCAGCCGCATGCCCCTCTTACTAGCGCCGCTGGGCGCCGTTGTCCAGTCGGTTCAGTCAGCGGGCAGCGGTCGTCGACGCGGCCAGGGTGCGTGCCGAGCGACCGTTGGGGGTGCGCTCCGGCGCCTTCTTGCGGATGACCTCGAGCCTCCAGACCGGCCGGCCGAAGAGCGCGTCGAGGTTGCGCACCCAGGCATCCGGCTCTGGCGCATCGAAGGCAATGATCTCGTCGGCGATGATCTTTGCGGATTCTGACCTTTCCTCATCGTCGGCATTGGTGGTTCGGGCGTCAACCTTCCCGCGCACGATCACGATGCCATCCGCCTCCAGCAGCTGGCGGCGTTCTTCGTACAGGCGCGAGAAGACGATCACTTCCACCGCTCCCGTCAGGTCCTCCAACAGGACGAAGGCCATCGGGCGGCCCGTCTTGGTCACCACCGGCCGCACGGCCTTGATCAGCCCGCCCAGGCGGACCTCGAGGTCTTCCATCTCGGGCGTGACCTGGTTCGCGTAGGTATCAACGCGGGCGACCAGCTCGTGCTCGATCCGCTTCAGAGGGTGATCTGACAGGTAGAGCCCGAGAAGTTCTTTTTCTGCACGCAGCCGGTCCTCCTGGGGCATGGGCGGCACGTCCTCGATCAGGCCGGCCGCTGGATCGTCGAGCTCATCGGACTCCGGCAGCATCCCGAACAGGGATGTCTGGCCGCTTTCCCGTTCCCGGATGATCTGGTTGGCGCGGTCCGTGACCCGGTCGATGCTGGCCACCAGCTGGGCGCGCTCCCCGAGGCTGTCGGTGGCGCCCGAGCGGATCAGGCTCTCCAGCACGCGCTTGTTCAGCTCGCGCGGATCGACTCGCAGGCAGAGGTCGAGCAAAGACCGGAACGATCCATGGGCGGCGCGGTCGGCCAGCAGCAGCTCCACCGGCTTGCCACCCACGTTCTTGATCACCGCTAAGCCGTAGCTGATCTTGCCGTCGTGGACCGAGAAGCCAGCCTCCGACGTGCTGACGTCGGGCGGCAGGACCTCGATGTCCCGCGCGTGGCAGTCGAGCACCGCCGCCGCCACCCGGTCATAGTTGCCGGCCTCGTTGTTGAGCAGCGCGGCCAGGTACTCGAGGGGGTAGTTGGCTTTGAGGTACGCCGTCTGGTAGCTGATGACGGCGTAGGCCGCGGTGTGCGACTTGTTGAACCCGTACCCGGCGAAGAACGCCATCAGGTCGAAGATTTCGGTGGCCTTGGCCTCGGTGACGCCGCGCGCTATCGCCCCGGAGGTGAACTTGGCCCGCATCTTCGCCATCTCTTCCTTCTTCTTCTTGCCCATCGCCTGCCGCAGCACGTCGGCTTCGCCCAGGGTGAAGCCACCCAGCTTGGAGGCGATCTGCATCACCTGCTCCTGGTAGACGATGACGCCGTACGTCTCCTTGAGGATTGGCTCCAGCTCCGGCAGCGGATACACGATCTCCCGCTCGCCGTTCTTGCAGCCGATGTACTGGGCAACCAGGCCGCCTTCCAGCGGTCCGGGCCGGAACAGCGCGATGGCGGCGCTGATGTCCGCGAAGGAGGTGGGACGCAGGTCGGTCAGGAGCCGCCGCAGCCCCGGCGACTCGAGCTGGAACACGCCATTCGTGTCCGCCGCCTGCAGGAGGGCATAGGTCTTGGGGTCGTCCCACGGAATCGACGCCAGGTCCAGGTGGAGGCCGCGCGTCTGGACCAGGTTGCGCAGCGTGTCCTCGATGATCGAGAGGTTTCGCAGGCCGAGGAAGTCCATCTTCAGCAGCCCGATCTTCTGGACGGCGTTCATCTCGTACTGGGTCATCACCGCGCGCTTCTCCTGCCCATTGCGCTCGCCGCGCGTAATGCTGGCCTGCAACGGCACGAAATGGTGCAGTGGCTGGGGCGCGATCACGATGCCGGCCGCGTGGGTGGAGGCGTGGCGGGCCAGCCCTTCCAGCTTCCGGGCATTGACCAGCAGCTTCGCAAAGGCCGGATCCTGTTCCGCTTCGCGCAGCTCGGGCACCATCTGGATGGCTTTTTCGATCGTCATCCCCAGGCTGGGCGGCACGAACTTGGCCAGGCGGTCGACGTCGCGCAGGGGGATGTTCAGCGCCCGACCGACGTCCCGGATCACCGCGCGGGCCTTCATGGTGCCGAAGGTGATGATCTGGGCCACGTGGTCCTGGCCGTACCGGTCGGCCACGTACTCGATCACCCGGTCCCGGTTGCGATCATCGAAATCGATGTCGATATCGGGCATGGAGATCCGCTCGCGATTGAGGAAGCGCTCGAAGATGAGGCCGTGGGCCAGCGGATCGAGGGTGGTGATCCCCAGCGCGTAGGACACGATGCTGCCAGCGGCGGAGCCGCGGCCCGGGCCGACGGCCACGCCATGGGTGCGCGCATACTCGACGAAATCGCCGACGATCAGGAAGTACGGCGCATACCCCATGTCGGTGATGACGCTGAATTCTTCCTCGAATCGCTCCCGGACCGCCGGCGGCATGTCCGGGTAGCGCTGCCGGAGTCCCCGTTCCACCAGCGTGCGCAGGTAGCTCTCGGCGGTCTCCCCCTTCGGGACGTCGAAGGTCGGCAGCAGCGGCCGCGTCTCCAGCTCGAGGTGGCAGCGCTCGGCAATCCGGAGGGTGTTCTCGCGCGCCTCCGGCCAGTCGCGGAACTGCTCCTCCATCTCGGCCGGGGTCTTGAGATAGAACTGGTCGCCCTGGAAGCGCATCCGCTTGGGGTCGGAGACGATGGTCCCCGTCTGCAGGCAGAGCAGGATGTCGTGCGCCTCGGCGTCATCGCGGCGCGTGTAGTGCGAGTCGTTGGTGACCACCAGCGGGATCCCGGTGCGCTGCGATAGCTCGCGCAGCCCCTCGTTGACATGGGCCTGTTCCGGAAGTCCGTGTTCCTGGACCTCGAGGAAATAGTCCTCGCCAAAAATCGCCTGGTATTCGCGAGCGGCCGTCTCGGCGGCGGCCACGTCCGCGTCGAGCAGCCGGGAGGCGACCTCGCCGCCCAGGCAGCCGGAGAGGGCGATCAGGCCCTCGTGATGCTGCGCCAGGAGCTCCTTGTCCACCCGCGGTTTGTAGTAGTAGCCGTCCAGGTGGGCGCGGCTGGAGAGCTCGATCAGGTTGCGATACCCGGTCGCATCCTTCACCAGCAGGATGAGGTGGTACGGATCGCGATCCAGCCGACCTTCTTTGAGCAGGTGCGACCGGGCGGCCACGTACATTTCCTGCCCGATGATGGGATTGATGCCGTTGGCCTTCGCTTGCAGGTAGAAATCCACCGCGCCGTAGAGGACCCCGTGGTCGGTCAGCGCCATCGCCGGCATCCCCGTCTCGACCGCGACCCGGATCATGTCCTGGATCCGGCTGGCCCCATCCAGCAGGCTGTATTCGGAGTGGGTGTGAAGGTGGACGAAACTCATGCGCTGCCGTTCAGCTCGAGACCGACCACCGATTCGATGTGATAGGTCTGGGGGAACATGTCGACGAGAGCCACCGCCCTCAGGGTATACCGTCCGCGGTCGCACAGACGTGCGAGATCGCGAGCCAGCGTGGATGGCTCGCAGGAGATATAGACGATCCGCTTCGCCCCACTCTCCCGGATGGCCCGCACGGCGGCGTCCGCGCAGCCGGCGCGCGGGGGATCCAGGACCAGCGCATCGATGGGCGGCGGCAAGGCAGGCAGCGTCGCCTCGACCTTGCCGCGCCGGTAGCGGACGCTGCCGCATTCGTTCAACCGCATGTTGAGCTCGCCCAGGCGGACCGCGTACGGGCTCTCCTCGAGGCAGATCACCTCGCGGCTGCGCGCCGCCAGCCGGGCGCTCAGCATGCCGATCCCGGCGTAGGCGTCGACCACGCGCTCTGAGCCTTCCAGCTGGAGCAGGTCGAGCGCCCGCTGGTAAAGCACCACCCGTTGCCGGGCGTTGACCTGGACGAAGACCTCGGGGCGAACCCGAAACTGCCGCCCGTCATCCTCCATCCCAATCGAGTCGTCGTTCAGATTCAAGTCCGCAGCTAAGGGCGCCGCCCGGGCAGCGAAGCCAGGGTCGGCGGTGCCCGGCGGGTAAGGCGACCACAGAAGATCGTGAGAGCCGGGTGCCCAGGTCAGCTGCAGCGCCTGCACCCGAGCCGCGCTGGGATCGGCGGCCGCCCGCTCGAATGCCGGGAGCGCCCGGACGATCGGCTCGGCGTGGATCAGGCAATCGTCGATGGGGAGCGTCTGGTAGGTGCGCTTGCGGTAAAAGCCGAGGCGGGCCGAACCGGCCTGGTGTAGGACGTGGAACTCGCCCCGGATCCGATACCGCCAGGGATCGTCCATCGCCAGGACGTCAACCCGCTCCCCTGGCCAGGCCAGGCGTGACCGGCGAAGCTGGTCGGTCAGCACCAGCCGCTTCTGCTCGAGCTGTTCCAGGTAGGCGAGGTGCTGCAACTGGCAGCCGCCACAACCCTGGGCGACGAAAGGACAGGGCGGCTCCACCCGCAACGGCGAGGCATCGAGGACGGCCCGCACTTCCGCCCGCCAGAAGTCCTTTCGGCGCTGCGTGACCTCGGCCCGGACGGTCTCGCCGGGGAGCGCCCCCTCGACGAAGACGACCCGGCCCTCGACCCGCGTGACGGCGGCCCCCCCGTGGGCGAGCTCCCCGACCTTGACCTCAAGCACTTACTTCAGTCTTTCTCGCAGTAGGGCGTTCACCCGCTCGGGGTTGGCGCGACCCTTCGATAGTTTCATCACCTGGCCGACCAGGAAGCCGAGCGCTTGTGGCTTGCCGCCCTTGAAATCCTGCGCCGACTTCGCATTTTCCGCGATCACCTGGTCGACCCAGGCGCCCAACTGGTCCTCGCCCGTGACCTGGCTCAACCCCTGCTCCGCGACCAGGTCCTGGGGCGCCTTCCCGGACGCTACCGCCTGCCCCAGCAGGTCCTTGCCCATCTTGCCGCTAATCGTGCCCGAGTCGATCAAGCGGATGAGCTGCGCGAGGTGAGCCGGAGACAGGGGGGCTCCGGCCGTATCCCAGGACTCGGTGCCCCGGATCCGGCTCAGGTCGCCAAGGATCCAGTTGGCGACGGCCTTCGGGGGAGCCCCCCCGTCGGCCCCGGCCGCCTGTTCGAAGAAGTCGGCAACGGTTTTGGACGACGTCAACAACGTGGCGTCATAGGTGGAAAGCTCGAACTGGCTGACGAAGCGGGCGCGTCGCGCTGCCGGCAGCTCGGGGAGGGTCCGCCGGATCTCCTCCACCCATTCCCGGGTCACCACCAGCGGCGGCAGATCGGGCTCCGGGAAATAGCGGTAGTCGTGCGCGTACTCCTTACTGCGCTGCGACACGGTGATGCCCTTCGGATCGTTCCAGCCGCGGGTCTCCTGGACCAGCGTGCCACCGCCCTCGAGGACCTGGACCTGGCGCTCGATCTCATACTCGATCGCCCGGTGGACCGAGCGGAACGAGTTCATGTTCTTGATCTCCACCTTGGTGCCGTACGTGGTCGAGCCCTCGGGCCGGATTGACACGTTGGCGTCGCAGCGCAGCTGGCCCGACTCCATGTCGCCATTGTTGATGCCGGCGTACTGCAGGATCGCTCGCAGGCGGGTGAAGTACTCGCGCGCCTCATCCGCGCTGCGCAGGTCTGGCTCGCCGACGATCTCCATCAGCGGCACCCCGGCGCGGTTCAGATTGACCAGCGACGACTGGGCCAGGTGGATCTCCCCCGCGTGCAGCAGCTTGCCGGTGTCCTCCTCCAGGTGGACCCGGGTGATGCCACACCGGCGGGGCTCACCGTTGACTTCGAACTCCAGCCGGCCATTCCGGCTGAGCGGGAGATCGTACTGCGAGATCTGGTAGCCCTTGGGGAGATCAGGATAGAAGTAGTTCTTGCGGTCGAACTTGGTGAATTCCGGAATTTCACAGTTGAGCGCCAGCGCGGTGCGAATGGTGGCTTCGACGGCCTTGCGGTTGATGACCGGCAGCGAACCCGGGAGGGCGAGGCAGACCGGGCAGGTATTGGCGTTGGGTGGAGCGGTCAGGTAGTCCGTCGAGCAGCCGCAGAACATCTTGCTGCGGGTCAGGATCTGGGCATGCACCTCGAGCCCGATCACGGCCTGGTATCGCGTGGCGATGGCCATCAGGCCGCCACACCGGCCAGCGGCGCGCGCTGGCGATGGAACTCGGTGGCCGCCTCGAAGGCATAGGCGACCCGCAGCATCAGGTCCTCGCGAAACCCGGGGGCGATCACCTGCAACCCGATCGGCAACCCGTTGGCCACGCCGCAGGGGATCGAGATGCCACACACGTTGCCCAGGTTGCCGGGCAGGGTCAGCACGTCGTTGAGGTACATGGCTAGCGGGTCCTGCGTTTTGGCGCCCAGCGGGAAAGCAACCGTAGGTGACGTAGCGCTGATCAGCACGTCGACTTTCTTGAAGGCTCTAGCAAAGTCTTCGACCACCAGGGTCCGCACCTTCTGCGCCTTCAGGTAGTAGGCGTCGTAGTAGCCCGAGCTGAGGGCGTAGGTGCCCAGCATGATCCGGCGTTTGACCTCATTGCCGAAGCCCTCCTGGCGGGTGGCCTGGTACTCCTCGATCAGGTTTCGCCCGCGCCCGGACTGGTGGCCGTAGCGGATCCCGTCGTAGCGGGCCAGGTTGGAGCTGGCCTCGGCCGGGGCGATGATGTAGTAGGCGGGCAGCGCGTAGCGCGTGTTGGGCAGGCTCACCTCTTCGACGTGGGCGCCCTGCTGCTCATAGAGGCGAATGGCGGCCCGGATCGCCGCGTCGACCTCCGGTTCCATCCCCTCGACGAAATACTCGGTGGGCACGCCCAGCCGAAGGCCCTTCACCCCGTCGGCCAGGTGCTCGAAATAGTCCGGCACCGGGCGCGGCGAGGAGGTCGAGTCCCGGGGATCGTGGCCGGCGATCACCTGCAGGACGGTGGCCGCGTCGCGCACGTCGAGGGTCATGGGCCCCACCTGGTCGAGCGACGAGGCGAAGGCGATCAGGCCATAGCGGCTGACCCGGCCGTAGGTGGGCTTCACCCCGACGATCCCGGTCAGGGCGGCAGGCTGCCGGATGGACCCGCCGGTATCGCTGCCCAACGCGGCGATCGCCTCGCCGGCGGCGACCGCGGCCGCCGAGCCCCCACTCGATCCGCCGGGGACCCGTTCCAGCTGCCAGGGGTTGTGGACCGGCCAGTATCCCGAGTTCTCGTTCGAGGAGCCCATGGCGAACTCGTCGCAGTTGGTCTTTCCCAGGAAGACGGCGCCGTCGGCCGCCAGCCGCTCCACCACCGTGGCGCTGTAGGGAGGCACGAAGCCCTCCAGGATGCGGGAGCCAGCGGTGGCGGCCACGCCATCGATACACAGCACGTCTTTGATGGCCATCGGGATGCCGGTCAACGGCCGCAGGTCCCGCTTAGCGCGCAGGCGCTCGTCGGCCGCCCGCGCCTGCTGGTGGGCCAGGTCGCGCGTGACCAGCAGGTAGGCCCTGGTTTTCTCGTCCACGGCGTCGACCTGCGCCAGGATCGCGTCGGTCAGCTCGACCGCCGAGATCTCCCGCTCCACGAGCATCTGGTGCAGCTCGTGGATCGGGCGCCAGAACTGCGTCATTCCTGGATCGCCTTGACTTTGAAGTAGCCATCCTCAGTGCTAGGCGCATTCCGCAGCACCGCCTCGACCGGCAAAGACGCCTCCAGGACGTCGTCGCGCATCACCGTGCGCTCGTCCAGGGGATGCGCGGTAGCCGGGATCGTCGAGGTGTCGGCGCGGTTCAACTGGTCGATGTAGGCCAGGATCGACCGCAGCTGGTCGCGATAGCGGGTCACCTCGTCGGCGGTCAAACCGAGCCGGGCCAGCCTCGCGACATGTTCGACTTCCTCGGAGGAGAGGCCGGAATCAGGCGTTGGCAAGGTTCCCATTATCCCCCGAACGCCGGCCCCGGCGGTCGGGGCTAATCCCACCAGAAGGTCCAGATCCGGCTCTGTTGCAGAGTCTGCGCATAGGCAACCAGAGTCTCCGTCCCCTGCCAGATGTTGTCAGGACAGAAGGCGAAATGCTCGGCCGCCAGAGCCAGGGCCGTTTGGCGGTCGCGCGGCGAGATTCCAACCGTCAGCGTCAGGGTGTCGAAGCCGATCTCGACCACGCGGGCGGCCCACCGATCCTCCCATGACCGGAGCACCGCGGACATCAGCACGGGATCCTGGTGCACATTGACCGCGCCAAGCCATCCGAGGGCGGTGATGGCGTCGGCGGGCCGATTGGCGGCCGCCAGCCCGATTCGGCGTGGGGTGAGCGAAGCCAGCGCAGCGCGATCATCGCTCGGCTCGGTGGCTTTTGCGAACAGCCGGCTGAATCCAGCCGGCACCTGGAGAGCGGGCGCGACCGCCAGCCCCGGGAACTGCAACCCGAAAGGTTGCACCGGGACAAGAGATTCCTCATCCTCCTCGTTGAGAGTATCCCTCCACATGTCGGCAAGGACCTGGCCGGGGTCGAAGTGATCGGTGCGGCGGGGATCCGTGGGACTGAACTCCCGGCTATCCCATGGTCTGGTGCCGTCGTCGTCCAGGCCCACGAGCAGCACGGGGACCAGGCCCATCCCGGCCGCTGGCCCGCGCAGTCGGTGCAGCAGCCCGCCGGCGTCCGCCACCGGGGCGTCTGTAAGCCACAGGACGGGGGCCGAGATCGCCTCGATCCCCGGATGGGTCATCGATGGGTCCCCGCTGAGCCGCCGGCCCGCTGGCAAGCGGACGTCGCCAATGCTGGCGGGGCCATCGCCTGGGAGCGGCGGGACTTCGTATGGTGGCAGGGCTGGGGGCCGGGTGATGCCGGTCTTGAAGTCCGTCGGGCCTATCGCCGACGACATATGCTCCGCCGTCACCTCGACGTAGCCTTTTGCCAGCTTCTCGCTGATCACGCTGGCAACATGGAAGGCAGCGGCCGTCTCGGAACCCAGGTCTTTAGTCTGGGTCTGGCCATTTGTACCGAGGCGCCCAAAGCGAACCCTCACCTCGGCGCCGTCCTTACTGATCTCCCAGAATTTGGCCGATGCCCCGCCGACAAACTCAAATCGACGGAGTGGCATGCTCCAGGACCCTACACCGCCAGATTGACTGTGCGAGACCCGTCCGCCGGAAGCGTGCACTTGGGGGCGCGCAACCACGGCCCCAGGTCGCTGCCGGGGACAGGGCGGCTCACGTAGAAGCCTTGCACGAAGTCACAGCCGAGGTGCGCGAGCTGTTCCCAGGTCTCCGGGTTTTCCACGCCTTCCGCGACGACGCGAATCCCGAGGCTGTGCGCCAGGTCGATGGTGGAGCGCACGATGGTAGCGTCGTCACGGTTGGCCGCCATGTCCGTCACGAACGAGCGGTCGATCTTGATCTCGTCCAGCGCCAGACGTTTCAGGTACGCCAGGGATGCGTAGCCGGTCCCAAAATCGTCCGCCGCCAGCCGGACCCCGAGCGCCTGCAACCGGTGCAACGCCTCGTGCTCGGCGGCGGCCAGCATGCTGCGCTCGGTGATCTCGAAGGTGAGGAGGTCGGGAGGAATCGCCCAGGTCTCGAGCAGCTGCCGGGTGGTGTCTGGGAACTCTGGATCCAGCAGGGTCCGGCCCGACAGGTTGACGGTCACGCCAAGGTCGAGTCCGGCCTTGCGCCAGGTCTGTAGCTGCGACAGGGCCTCATTCAGGACCCAGAGGGTCAGCGGCTTGATCAGGTCGCTCTGCTCAGCCGCCGGGATGAAGTCGTCCGGCTGGATCAGACCGTGCTTGGGGTGGCCCCAGCGGACGAGTGCCTCCGCCCTGAGCGGACTTCCGGTTTGCAAGTCGACGATGGGCTGGTAGTGGAGAACCAGCTCAAACTGCTCGATCGCCGAGCGCAGCTTCGTGACCAGCGACAACGGCCTCGTGCTGCTCTCCTGCTCACCGGAATAGAGGCTGTAGCCGCTGCGCGCCTCCTTCGCCACGTACATGGCGACATCGGCCTGGCGCATGAGGGAGCTGGCGTCGTTGCCGTGCTGTGGGTAGATGGCGATGCCGATGCTGGCCCCGACCTCGACCTGTTGCCCGGCGATGGGAAAGGGAGCCTCAAGCGTCTCCAGGATCTTCTCAGCGATGAGGATGGCGCGGGGCACGTCCGTCGTGCCCGAGGGCACGATGGCGAACTCGTCGCCACCCCACCGGGCGACGGTATCGGCGCGCCGAAGCGCCTTCCGCAGCCGAAGCGCGACCTCCTGGAGCAGATGGTCGCCGCACGGATGCCCGAGCGTGTCGTTGACCTGCTTGAAGCGGTCCATGTCCAGCAAGAGGAGCGCTCGCGGTTTCTTCTCCCGCTCGCCGGCCAGGATGGCCTGCTCCAGGCGGTCGCCCAAAAAGGTTCGGTTGGGGAGCCCGGTCAGCAGGTCATGGTGCGCACGGTACTCCAGGGCTTCGGTCTGGGCCTTGCGCGCCGAGATGTCGCGCAAGGTCGCGATATGAAGCGATCCGTGCTCCAGCTTGACCTTGCTCAAGAGACACTCCAGCGGAAAGGTGGACCCGTCCGTGCGCCGGCCGACCGTCTCTTGCGGCGCGGACGTTCCGTGCTTTCCCGAGGACCGAAGCCAGCGGAACAGATGGGCGGTGAATTCGGCCTGCTCGGCGGGGTCGACCAGGACCGAGGCTTCCTTGCCGATGATCTCGTCCGGGGCATAGCCGAACAGCTTATGCGCCGGCGGGTTGCACGACCGGACGATCCCCTCGGCATCCAGGGTGATGATGCCGTCCACCACGTTGTCGAGGATGACCCGGATCCGCTCACCACTCTCGCGGAGTGATTCCTCTGCCCGGCGGCGCTCGATGAACTGCCCGATGTGACTCCCGAGGTTGCCCATGACCCGTAGGGTCGACCGATCGAGCGTTCGGTGGCCTCGGCTGAAGAGTGCCAGCACGCCGGTCACGGTTGAGCCATTCATGGTCGCGAAGGCGAACTCACTCTGCAGGCCCGCCCGGACAGCCCCCGCGGCGCGCGGCGATTCGGTGTCCGAGAGCACGCCAGTGACCGATGCCGGCTTTCCAGTCGCCCACACACGGCCCAGCAACCCGCTTCCGGGGAGAAACGTGACGTCACTCGACCCGGTCGCGAACTCCTCGAAGCTACGCGACCCGCGATGCCAGGCGCACTCCCAGCGCAGGACGCCGGCATCGCCGTCCACGATCCAGAACTCGCCGAGGTCCCAGCCAAGGTTTTCGCAGATCCCCCGGATGACGTGGGGCGCGGCCTGCTCCCAGCTGGCCGCGGTCGCCAGCGGGCGCGTGACCGCATACTCGGCATTCCGCAACCGCTCCGCGTGCTTTCGCTCGCTGATGTCCTGTAGAAACGCCACCACGATTGCCTGTCCGGCCACCTGCGCGGGCGAGACCGTCAGCTCCACCGGGAATTCGTGGCCGTCGCGATGCAGGGCTGGCATCTCGACCGTTTTCCCCAGCAGCCGGCCTTCGCCGGTCTGCCGGTAGCGGGCGATGCCGCGTTCGTGCGCTCGTCGGAATCGACCCGGGACGATGGTGCCGACCAGCGTGCGGCCGAGGGCTTCTTCCTGCGACCAGCCGAACGTCCGCTCGGCCTGGCGGTTCCAACCCACGATCACCCCGCGGTCGTCCGCGGTGATCACGGCACTCGGCGACGTGTCGATGATGGTCTTCAGCTCGGCCTGCGACTCGCGCAAGCGCGCCACTAGCCGGCGGCGAGCTTCCGACTCCCGGCCAGCGAACGCGGACCAGCCGTACAGGCCCAGCACCCCGGCGACCAGGGCAATCGCTGGAATGGGGCCTCGCGGCAGCACCAGGCCGACGAGGAGCACCAGGCTGCTGATGAGGGCGGCCAGACCGGTCACGATCCCGGGGCTCTTCATGGTGCCGGGACGCCAATGCGCCACGCCGGCGAGTATCAGGGAAGCGGCGTGAAAGTTCCGTTAAGGGCCCGTCACGCGGCCGTTACAAATCATGATAGGCACGCCACCCTGTTCACTGATTGTTAGGCACGGCTGGTTTACCGGCCGACGTGCACTCTCAGGAGATCCACAAAGGCCGCTTCGTCGAGGAGGGGAACCTTGAGTCGCTGCGCCTTTTCCAGCTTCGATCCCGGGTCATCGCCTACCACCAGGTAATCGGTCTTTTTCGAGACCGTGGAGCTGGGCACGCCGCCCAGCTCCCGGATCCGCTCTTCGGCCTCCCCCCGGGTCAGGCTGTGGAGCGTCCCGGTCAGCACGAAGGTCTTGCCGGCTAGCGGCCCAGTCGCCTTTCGCGGTGGCTTGATCCGGACGCCGGCCTCCAGGATACGGCCGATCAATCGCCGCGACTCCGCGCGCCGGAAATACTCGTGGACGGCGTCGGCGACGATGGCGCCCACCCCGCCGACCGCGATCAGCTCCTCCGTGGTTGCCTCCTGGAGGCGCTCGATGGTTCCGAAGTGCTCGGCCAGGACCCCGGCCATGTGCTCACCGACTTGCGGAATGCCGAGGGCCAGCAGGAATCGGGGCAGGGTCGCCTCCTTGCTGGCTTCGATCCGGTCCAGGAGGTTCTGTGCGGATTTGTCGGCAAACCCTTCGAGCGACAGCAACTGGGCCTTGGTCAAGTGGTACAGGTCCGACGGGTCCCGGACCATCCCACGGTCGAGCAGCTGGTCGAGCGTGGCGTATCCGAAACCCTCGATGTTCATCGCCGACCGGCTGACGAAGTGGCGCAGGTGTTCCCGCACCTGGGCCGGACAGACCGGGTTGATGCAGCGGGTCACCGCCTCGCCCGGCTCCCGGTGAAGCGGCGTGTGACACTCGGGGCAGGCGGCCGGCATATGCCATGGGCGGCTCCCCTTGGGCCGCTTCTCGCGGATGACGCGGACCACTTCCGGGATCACGTCGCCGGCCCGCTGGACAATCACGTGGTCCTGGGGGCGGACGTCCTTGCGGGCGACCTCGTCCTCGTTGTGCAGGGTGGCCCGGCTGACGGTGGTCCCGCTGATGAGCACCGGCTGCAGCCAGGCGACCGGGGTCACGGCGCCGGTCCGCCCGACATACACCCGAATCTCTTCCACGACGGTCTCGGCCTGTTCCGGCGGAAACTTGAAGGCGAGCGCCCATCGCGGACTGCGCGAAACGAAGCCAAGCTCGGCCTGCTGCGCAAGGGAGTTGACCTTGATCACAATCCCGTCCGTCTGATAGTCGAGCGAGTGGCGCTTTTCCTCCCACTCGTCGAGGAAGCCGATGGCCGACTCGATATCCGCATGCGTCCGGGAATTCGGGTTGACATTGAAGCCCATCCGCCGCAGCAGCTCCAGGATCTGCGCCTGGCTGCGCGTCCGGCCGGCCGGGTCGAGGGCGTAGATGAACGTGTCCAGCCGGCGGCTGGCGGTGACGCGCGGGTCCAACTGCCGAACCGCGCCGGCCGCCGCGTTGCGAGGGTTGGCGAACAGCGCCTTGCCCTGTCTGGCCAGCTCTTCGTTCAGCCGCTGGAAACTGCGCCTGGGCATGTACACCTCGCCGCGAACTTCAAAGGTCCCCGGGAATTCGGCAGGCACGGTCACCCTCAGCGGCACGCTGGGAATGGTCTTCACGTTGGCGGTTACGTCCTCCCCGATGAAGCCGTCGCCGCGCGTGGCGCCGACCTTGTATTGCCCGTCCTCGTACAGCAGGCTCATGGCCAGGCCGTCGATCTTGAGCTCGGTGACATACTCCACTGGCACGTCCCCCAGCACCCGCCGGATCCGCTTGTCGAATTCCCGGACCTCGTCTCGCTCGAAGGCGTTGTTGAGGCTCAGCATCGGCACCCGATGGGTGACCTTGGCAAACGCGTTGGAGGGCGGCCCGCCGACCCGCTGCGTCGGCGAGTCCGGCGTGACCAGCTCGGGGAACTGCGTCTCCAGCTCGACCAATTCGCGGAACAGCGCATCGTACTCGGCGTCCGTGATCTCGGGCGCGTCCAGCTCGTGATACCGGCGGTTGTGATACTCGATCTGCGTGCGCAGCTCGACGATGCGGGCCTGGGCCTCTTCGATGGACTTGACGGCGCCCGCCGCCATCACACTTTCTTGATCGGCGCCATCGAGACGGCCAGGATCTTCATCCCCACCCGGTCGAACTTCACGATCAGCTCTTCGTCCGTCCGGGTGAGCGTGCTTTTCAGGACCGCGCCGCGTCCCCAGCTCTTGTGCTCGACGGTGTCACCGGGCGCGTAGCGCTGCACCACGGTCAACGGCGCCGAGGCTCGGGCCGCCTCGATGGCCCTAGCCGGGGCCATGCCGGTGGCGTCCACCCCGGCGGGCAGGCCCGCGGTCCCCTCGACCAGCTCGACCGGGATGTCCTTCAGGAACCGCGAGGGGATGTTCAGGTTGGCATTGCCGTACAGGTGGCGCCGGAAGGTGTGGAAGAGGTAGAGGCGGTCCTTGGCGCGGGTCATCCCGACGTAGGCCAGCCGGCGCTCCTCCTCGAGGCCGGCGGGGTCGTCCAGCGACCGGCTATGCGGGAACAGCCCCTCCTCCATCCCCAGGATGAACACCACCCGAAATTCGAGGCCCTTGACCATGTGCACCGTGATCAGGGTCAGGCCCTGGGGGCGCTCGTCGAGCGAGTCCACGTCGCTCATCAGGGCCACGTCCTCCAGGAATGCCTGCAGCCCCTCGCCCGGCGCCAGGCCATCGTACTCGGAGGCCAGCCCGCGCAGCTCGAGCACGTTGGCCCAACGCTCATCCGCCTCGGGCCCGCTCTCTCGCAGGTAGCGCTCATAGCCGATCCGGGTCAGGAGCAGCTCCACCACCTCGACCAGGGGACGCTCCTGGGCGGCGGCCCGGACTTCCTTCACCGTCTCCCTGAACTCCTCGAGCGACCGCAGCGCTTGGCCCGGCAACCCGGCCATCTCCGACACGCGCTCGAGGGCCGCCCAGGGGGTGAGCTCGTGGCCGTCGGCGAAAGCGCCCAGCAGCACGAGCGTTTTCTCCCCAAGCTTCCGGCGGGGGACGTTGATGACCCGGGAGAAGCTGAGGGTATCGTCCGGGTTGGCGATCAACCGGAGGTAGGCGAGGACATCCTTCACCTCGCGGCGCTCATAGAATCGAAGCCCGCCGATCAGCTTGTAGGGGAGGCCGCGCCGGAGCAGGACCTCCTCCACCGCCCGGGACTGGGCGTTGGTGCGGTAGAGGACGGCGAGGTCGCTCAGGCTATAGTCGCCCTGCGCGACCAGCCGGAGCGCTTCCTGGGCCACGGCTAGGGCCTCCTCCTGTTCGTCGTAGGTCTGGGCCACGACGATCTTGGGCCCACCCTGGCGCTCGGTCCACAGCCGTTTGGCCACCCGGCTCGCGTTCGCCTTGATCACGTGATGGGCCGCGTCCAGGATGGCCTGGGTGGAGCGGTAGTTCTGCTCCAGCTTCACCACCTGGGCGTCGGGATAATCGCGCTCGAAGGACAGGATGTTCCGGATGTCGGCGCCCCGGAACCGGTAAATCGATTGATCATCGTCGCCCACCACCGTGAGGTTGCGGTGCTTCGCGGCCAGGTGAGTGACCATCAGATACTGCGGCTTGTTCGTGTCCTGGTACTCATCGACCAGGATGTACTTGAACCGCTGCTGGTACCGTTCCAGCACGTCCGGGTGATCCTGGAAAAGCCGAACGGTGCGCCCCAGCAGATCATCGAAGTCGAGCGCGCGGTTGCGCTCCAGGAGCGGCTGGTAGCGCAGGTAGATCTGGCTCGCCACTTCCTCGACCGGGGTGGCGGCCCGGGCCCCGGCCTCGGCCGGGCTCAGCAGTTCGTCCTTGGCTCGAGAGATTAGGGTCACGATGCCGCCCGGTGGGTAGCGCTTCTCGTCCAGGTGCAACTCGTTCATGACGCGCTTGACCGCGGCCAGCCGGTCCGCCTCGTCATAGATCACAAAATGGCGATCGATCCCGGCGGCACTCCCATCGCGGCGCAGAATGCGGGCCCCGATGGCGTGGAAGGTGCCCATCCAGATACCGGTGGCGCCCAGCCGCAGCAGCTGCTCGACTCGCGTCCGCATCTCGCGGGCCGCCTTGTTGGTGAACGTCACGGCCAGGATCTCGCCGGGTCGAGCGCGGCCCTGCTCGATCAACCAGGCGATCCGGTACGTGAGGACTCGGGTCTTGCCGCTGCCGGCGCCGGCAAAGATCAGCAACGGCCCATCGCCCGCCGTCACCGCGGCGCGCTGCGGGGGATTGAGCGTGGTGAGGACATCCAGGTGGGGAGCGGTCTCGACGACCGGCGATGGAGTGGAGGCCACGGTCGAGACTTATCTTACTTGTGGTCTACGATCGGAGCGCGATGCGCGACGTGATGTGGGTGCCGACTCCGGGACCCGGCCTGGAACACCTGCGTCTGGCGGCAGACTGGTGCACCAGTGTCTTGATCGCGACGGATGCCGGCCGCCCCTACAGCTTTTCCTATCACCTGACCTGGGATGCCGGCTGGCACGTGCGAACGGTTGACGCCCGCCTGCTCGGCGATGAGCGCCCGCCGATCTAGCTCCGCGCGGACGGCGCGGGTCACTGGCTGACCGCGCAGGGGGAAGGCATGGCCGTGCTGGCCGGCTGTATCGATGTGGATTTCACCGCCTCTCCCTTCACCAACACGCTGCCCATCCGGCGGCTCGGCCTCGGGGTTGGACAGTCGGCCCGGCTGCGGGTGGTCTACATCCGGGTGCCGGCACTGGAAATTCGGCCGGCAACGCAGACGTATACGCGGCTCGACGCTACGCACTATCGCTACGAGTCCGGGACCTTTCGGGCGGACCTACCGGTCGATGAGGACGGACTGGTCCTCGACTATCCGGGCCTCTGGCGCCGAATCCCGGCGACCCTGCGCGCTTAGCGCTTGCGGCCGCGCGACCGGCCGCGCTTCCCGCGTCCGGAGGCAATCTGGTCGCCCTCAAATTCGTCGCTGGGCCGACCGGTCGGCTTGGCCGCCTTGAACGACTGGGAAAAGGCCCCAAAGAACTGGTCGCGGAGTTCGAGGGTGGCGACCTCAAAAGCGTCTTTCACGGTCCAGTGGTCATCCTCCGAGTACCGTCGCTCGCAGGCCCAGAGCAGGAACGTGATCAGCTTGACGCGTGCCCAGGCGCGAAATGGGCCCGGCTTTCCAGTCCTGGCCGGCTTGGCAGCCTTGCCGCGTGCCCCTTTAGCCGGCGGCGGCGGTGCGACCGCCCCACCAGGTCCGACGACGTTCCAGTTCGGAGGCGGCCCCTGGACGGGCGCCGCCGGCGCCTGGGACATGAGGGTGGCGCGCAAGTTCTTGAGGTCGTCGACCGGAGTGGCGAGTCGGTTGGGATCTTGGGCCGGGGCTGCCTGGGGAGCGGGTGCCCTCGGGGGAGCCGGTGGAGGAGGGGCGGAACGGCCCGGCAGGCTGACGGTCCCTCTCGGCTTCGGGAGTGCCATTGGCGGGACGGAGAAGGTGGGCGGGGTGGCTTGCCGCGGCTGAGGCCGCGGGGGTGCCGGCGGGGCAGGCGGCTGGGCGGCCACCGCCGGATACGGCGGCGGCACCGGCGGCTGGCCGGGATAGCCTGGCCACGCCTGCGGCGGTTGCCCCTGCGGACGAGCGGGCTGCGGCGGCGAATAGACAGGTGGCGCTGGATAGCCACTGGGCTGAGGGGCCGGATAACCGGCGGGACGAGGCGCCGGATAGCCCTGCGGCGGACCTCCCGGGTAGCCGGGCGGCGGGCCGCCCGGATAGCCTGGCGGCGGCGCAGCGGGGTAGCCTTGCGGTGGTTGGCCGGGAAAGCTCGGCGGGGCAGCGGGATAGCCCTGCGGTGGTTGGCCGGGATAGCCCGGCGGCGCCTGCGCCGCTGGATTCCACCCCGGGGGCGCTGCGGTGGGTCGCTGTGCCCACGGTTGGTTCACCGGCTGAATCGGCCGTTGCTGATCGGGCGGAATGTACGGCGATCCCGGTCCGTGCAGCGCGGCCTGGCTCCGACGAAGCATGTCCTGCAGGCGGGCCTTGTCGATATACAGGTTGGAGCCGAGGGTGGGATCCACCCCGGCTGACATGCTGACCTCGCCCTGCTGAAATTCCCAGAGCAGGTCGAAGGCCTGGCGTGCCCCGCGCACCGCGCCGCCGCTGGCGTGTACGAGCCCCCCACCCTGAAAGGCGTACGTCCAGGCGCCTCGGGGTTCACGCAGGCGCAGGACGCAGGACTCGCCCTGGTTCACCACGCGGTCGAGCAACCCGAGCAGGTTTACACGGTCGATCGGCTGGTAAGGTGGCGTCGCACCGGCGGGCGCGGGCGCGCCGGGCTTGCTCTTTGGAAAGAGCTTCATGCGTCCCCCTACTATAGGGGCGTATTTTCGTCTCTCGACCGAAGAACCCGTGACAGCTCTGTAAACGGCACCGTTATCGAATTGTCACGAGGTCTTACCGGCGACCGAGCGCCGTGATCACCTGCTCGTCGGTCACCTGGGGCCAGTCCTCATAGAAGTTGCCCACGGCGTAGAAGGGCGATGGGGTGGCCAGCACCACGCACTCCTCCACCAGCGGCTTCAGCTCGTCGATCGTGTCCTGCGGCGCGACCGGGGCTGCCAGGATCAGCCGGCGCACCCCGCGCCGGCGGACGGAGGCGATGCCAACCCGAGCGGTCAATCCGGTCGCGATGCCGTCGTCGGTGAGGATCGCCTGCGGGTATCGATCGGAGGACCAGGATTCGAGAGCCACCCGCTGCATCCAGCGTTGCAGCTCGAGCCGCTGGTACACCGCCTCCGCCTCCAGCTCCAGCGGACTCAGGCCCAGCCGATCGAGCAGCCGGTCGTCGACGACTTTCTCGCCCTGGTCGTCGACGGCGCCGACGGCCAGCTCCGGGTTTTCTGGAGCGCCGATCTTCCGGACCGGGCACACGCCCAGCGGCAGGTCCAGCTGCTCGGCCATCGCCTGGCCGACGATGATGCCGCCCCGCGGGATGCCGAGGACGATGGTCCCGGCCGCTCCGCGGTAGGCCGTGAGGCGCGCGGCCAGCCGCTGGCCGGCATCGATCCGATCGCGAAAGAGCATGGCAATCCTACAATAGGCCGATGCAGACTTCCGTTCAGAAGATGCCAGCCGTTGGCGATCTGGCCCCCGACTTCCGCCTGCCGGGCACGCCCGAGGGCGAGCCCGTCACCCTCTCCGCATTTCGAGGGAGCAAGCACGTCCTGCTGGCCTTCTACGTCTTCGACTTCAGCCCGACCTGAACCAAGGAGTTCTCCTCCTTGCGAGAAGATCACACGCAGTTCGAGAAGGCCGACGTCCAGATCCTGGGGATCAGCGTGGACCACATCTGGGCCCACAAGGCCTACGCCAAGGCGCTGGGCGACCTGCCCTTCCCGCTGCTCGCGGATTGGGACAAGTCCGTCAGCCGGAGCTACGGCGTTCTGAACGAGGAGCGCGGCGCCGCTCGGCGATCGCTCTTCCTGATCGACTACCTGGGCCGCATCCGCTGGAGCAACCCGATCTTCGATTGGAACGAATCGAACCAGTACGCCGCCCTCCGCGAGGCGATGCTCGCGCTGCCGCGGATTCCAAAAAAGAAAGCCGGCCCGTAGGCCGGCTGTTTCCTGATCGGACTCGCGCCTAGCTCTTCGCGCCGTTCGGCTGGACGACGGCCAGGATGTCCTTCTCTGACAGGATCAGGTATTCGACTTCCTCGAGCTTGACCTCGCTGCCGGCGTACTTGGCATAGACGACCCGGTCGCCGACCTTGACATCGAGCGGCTCGCGCTTGCCGGTCGCCTCGATGAAGCGGCCGTTGCCGACGGCCTCGATCAGGCCTTCCTGCGGCTTTTCCTTGGCCGTGTCGGGCAGGACGATCCCGCTCTTGGTGCGCTCCTCGCGCTCGACCGGCTTGATCACGACGCGATCACCCAGTGGACGTAAACGCATGTTCGAACCCTCCTTGACGGTGGCGGTTAGCACTCTAATACCCCGAGTGCTAATCATAGCCGAAGCCGGGACGGCTGACAAGCGGCAGCGGCCTTGCCAGGGGTCGCCGACCGGAGTACGCTCGGGGCCAGCATTCCTGGCTGTTTCGTGGGAGGAGGGATCCATGAAGAGGGTCGTTCGCCTGCTCGTCGTGCTCTTGCCGCTTGCCCTGCTGGCAGGGACTGTGCCGGCGTCGGCCAATGACGAGGCCGGCTACCTTGCGCTCGGTGACTCCGTCGCATTCGGGTTCAGCCCGCTCGTCTCTCCGACCGACACGGATGCCTACGTCGGCTATCCAGAAGTCCTCAGCAAACATGTGGTCAACGCAGCATGCTCTGGGGAGACCAGCGGCAGCCTCATCGCCGGGCCCCCGGACAATGGGTGTGCCGCCTTCAGGTCCGTCGCCCCACTCCACGTGAGCTATACCGGGACCCAACTGGCCTTCGCGGTGGGGTACATCCGGGCCCACCCGGACACGCAGCTGGTGACCATCGACATCGGGGGCAACGATTTGTTCGTGCTGCTCCGGACCTGCGGAACGTCCAGCAGCTGCTTCGCCGCAGGATTCCCCACCCTGCTGTCCACGCTCGCGAGCCACCTGGTCACCATCTACGCGTCGCTCCGAGCCGCCGGCTTCACGGGCCATCTCGTTGCCCTGACCTACTACCTCACCAACTACAACGATCCGAACCAGCTTGGGGCTCTGGGGGCGATCAACCAGGTAGTCTCTGCCGTTACGACGCAGTTCGGAGGACGAGTCGCCGACGGATTTGGCGCGTTCCAGGCCGAGGCGGCCGAGGCCGGCGGAGATAGCTGCGCCGCGGGGCTGCTGATCCGGCGGCCAACCGGCGGATGCGACATCCACCCGTCGAAGACCGGCCAAAAGCTCCTGGCCGAAGCCATCGAGGACGTGAGCTAACCGAAACCGAGGCTCGGATCCGCGTCGAAGGGCGCGCGGTCCGGGCCTCGTCGCTCCCACTCGACCAGCGCCGCCGCGCCGATCATGGCTGCGTTGTCGGTGCACAGCTCTGGGGCCGGAATGACCAGCCGGGCGCGGCCTCCCAGCCGCTCCTCGGCGGCCTGGCGCAGCCGCCGGTTGCGCGCCACCCCGCCGCCCAGGATGATCACTGGAGTGGGGTCGGCCGCATGCGCCGCCTCCACCCGCTGGAGCAGGGCGTCCACGATCGCCTCCTGGTAGCTGGCCGCCAGGTTGGCCCGCTCTTCGTCCGCGAGCTCGCCGTGCTTGCGGACTTCGTAGAGCAACGCCGTCTTGACCCCGCTGAAGCTGAAATCGAGGCCGGGGGCGCGGGGGCGCG
>WNEZ01009139.1_pt1 | contig 21542 bp, 22 predicted proteins | sample 5400521 | NCBI WGS metagenome assembly WNEZ01 (sample SAMN13153339, study PRJNA577476) | soil metagenome | isolation source: 120 cm saprolite under Douglas fir tree site 2 hole 1 replicate 1 | place: USA:California | collected 2015-04-18 | reverse complement strand
ACGGCCTTTGCCGGGTGGTCGGGCCGGACGGCCATGAACCGAGGGCAGATCCTGTACCGCACGGCCGAAATGCTCGACGGCCGCCGCGAGCAGTTCATCGCCGAGCTGGGCGGTACCGAGCCGGCCCGCCAGGAGGTCGACGCCGCGATCGAGACCTGGGTCTGGTACGCGGGCTGGACGGACAAGCTCAGCCAGGTGGCCGGCACCGTCAACCCGGTCGCCGGTCCCTACTTCAACTTCACCATCCCGGAGCCGACCGGCGTGGTGGGCATCGTTGCCCCCGAAGCGCCGCCCCTGCTCGGCCTGGTCAGACGGCTGGCGCCCGCGCTGTGCGCCGGGAACACGGTGGTGGTGGTCGCCTCGGAGCCACACCCGCTGCCGGGCCTGACCCTGGGGGAGGTGCTGGCCACCAGCGATTTCCCGGCCGGCAGCGTAAACGTGCTCTCCGGCACGCGGCGCGAACTGCTCCCCTGGCTGGCGTCGCACATGGACGTCAACGCCGTCGACGTGACCGGGTGCACGCCCGAGGAAGCGCGCCAGGTGGAAGAGCTGGCCGCCGGCAATGTGAAGCGCGTGGTGCGCGGCGCCGGCAATGGCATGACGCCGGACGCCATCACCGCGGTGATGGAGATGAAGACAGTCTGGCACCCGATCGGAGTGTGACGTAGAGCTCATGAAAATCGGCCTTACAGTTCCCGATTTCACCTGGCCTGGCGGCCCAGCCAAGGTGGGGTCGACAATGGCGGAGATCGCGCGGACGGCCGACCAGGCCGGCTTCGAATCCATCTGGGTGATGGATCACTTCTGGCAGATCCGCGGCAACGGGCCGCCCGAGCACGAGATGTTGGAGGGCTACACTGCCCTCGCCTTCATGGCCGGGCTGACCTCCCGCGCCAGGCTGGGCACCATGGTCACGGGTGCCGTCTACCGGTACCCCGGCGTGCTGGCCAAGACGGTCACCACCCTCGATGTCCTCTCGGGCGGCCGGGCCTGGCTCGGCATCGGCGCCGCCTGGAACGAGGCTGAGAGCCGAGGCCTCGGCATCCCCTTCCCCCCGATCAAGGAGCGATTCGAGCGCCTCGAGGAGACGCTGCGGATCTGCCTGGAAATGTGGGAAGGCAAACGGGGCAGTGAGAAGCCCTTCGCCGGCGTGCACTACCAGCTGGAGCGGTCGCTCAACTCGCCACAGAGCCTGACCCGGCCGCATCCGCCCATCCTGATCGGCGGTGGCGGCGAGAAGAAGACGCTCCGCCTGGTGGCGAAGTATGCCGACGCCTGCAATCTTTTTCCCACCCCCGAACTGCCACACAAACTGGACGTCCTGCGGGAGCATTGCCGGGCGGAAGGCCGCATCTACGACGAGATCGAGAAGACCGCCATGTTCAGGTTTGACGTCGGGGAAAATGGCGAGAAGGTTGGGCAGGTAATCAACGGCCTGCGGTGGCTGGCCGGGATGGGCATCCAGACGGCGATCGGCAGCGTACCGAACATCGACCGGATCAAGCCCCTCGAGATCATCGGTCAAAAGGTCATTCCGGCGGTGGCCGACCTGGAACCGGCTGCTGCTGGCACAGGCCACTAGCCGCTGCCCGACCGGATGGCCCGCGTCGATCCCTGGCGGACAAGGATTCTGATTTTCGCCCTGGCCGGTGTGGGGCTGACAGCCTGCGCGACAGGGGGGACAGAGACCCCAACGGCGAGTCCAACGGTTTCCGCGAGTCCTTTGCCCACCGGATCCCCGGCGCTCCTCACCGTGAACGGTGGGGGCGGCGCCAGTAGCCTGCCCCCTGCCTGGCGATTCGGCATCCAGTACCCGGCCAGGTACCTGGTGACGTCCGACGACTGCTCACGAGTTACGGCAGCATGGGTGGCAGTGCTCCCCCGCGACTGTCGCTAACCACCGGTACCCAGCCGGTGGAAGGCAACGTCTCGATAGGCGATCGTCTGCACGTCGGGGACCAGGACTGCATCACCATCTGGTCGACGCTCGGATTCCACTCGGTTAGCGAGTGGGAAAGATTCGGTGCCCTGGGGCTCGGTAGCTCAACCGTCGTCTCGTCAGCAATGCAGCACCTGGGCGCCTTCGACTTTCTGGTTCGAGAGGTGACGTTCGCAGGGGGTGGCTCGGTCCACCGGTTCGAGGCGTTTCTCCAGCTACCGCAGGACCTCTCCTATTACTTCCTCACCTGCAACGCACACTCGCAAACCGACCTGACCACGATCCTCGCTAGTTTCCGGGTGCGCACTCCGCAGTGATTCGCGCTGCGTAGTCTCTCAGCTCGGGGGAGGCGGGAGGGGGAACGAAGACCTACTGGTTCGGCTGCGGTTGGAAGTTGCCCAGCGTCACGCTGATCGAGAGCTGCCGGCCGCCACGGTTAATGCTCAGCGTAACCTTGTCACCGACCTGCTTGGTGTTCAGATAGCTGGTCAGGCCTTCGATGCTGGTGATGGCATGCCCGTCGATGGCGGTGATGATGTCGTCGCTGGCGTCCGCGGAGCCCGTGGCTTGCAGGCCCGCCTTTTCGGCCGGGCTGGCGGGGAGCACGCTGGTCACCAGGACGCCCGACCGGACGCTCAGCCCCAGCTGGGTGGCCAGCCCGGGCGTGATGGACTCCCCGCTGATCCCCAGGGCTGGGTGCTGGATGGCCTGCCCCTGCTCCAGCGCAACCAGCACGCGCTTCGCCGCGTTGATGGGGATGGCGAAGCCGACCCCGACCGAGCCCTGCACCGGGCTCTCGATAGAGTCGTTGATCCCAACGACCGCGCCGTTGCCGTCCAGGAGCGGGCCGCCGGAGTTGCCCGGGTTGATGGGCGCGTCGGTCTGGATCATGCCGGTCAGGGCGCGACCGTTGGGCGCGCTGGTGCCGCGGTTCAGCCCTGACACGATCCCCTCGGTCAGCGATCCGGAGAGACCGAACGGAGCGCCAATCGCCAGGGCTGTGTCGCCGACCTGGAGGGTGTCCGAGTTGCCGAGGGTCAGGGGATGCAGCCGGTCGGAGGAGACCGAGACCTTCACGATCGCCAGGTCGTCGCTCTGGTCGACGCCGGCGACACGCCCGCTGACCGATTGGCCGTCGTTGAACGTGACAGTGACGGAACTGGCCCCATCGACCACGTGCGCATTAGTAAGGATGTCGCCGCCGGTGTCGACCACGAACCCGGTCCCGGTGGCCTGCGAGAAGCTGCGCGGCGTCCCGACCGTGGCCGAGATGGTCACCACGCCGGGGATCACTTGCTTATAGATCGCGGCGACTGATCCGGGAACGGTCGATGGGGCTGCCACCAACGTGGTGGTCGCGGGCGGGCTGGCTGTGGGGCGCTGATTGTGGGCGACCAGGGAGGCGCCGACGGCGCCGCCGCCGAGGCTCCCCAGGACCAGGCCGCCGACCAGACCGATGGCGGCCAGCCGGCGACCCGGATGCGATGGGGAGGGGAGAGAGGGAGGCGGAGAGGAAGGACCCACAAACTCCGGAGCTGGACCAACGAACTCAGGGGCCGGGCCAGCAGGCTCCGGGGCTTTGTCGACCGATTCGGGGTCAAACGTCGAGCTCATGACCCCCATCATGGCCTGCCGGCGTGAACGCCGAATGAGTGTCGGATAAGACTTCGTTAAGAAGTGGGGAGCTCGACCTCGAACACGGCACCCCGCTCGCCGTTGCGCGCCGAGATCGTTCCTCCGTGCTCGACGGCGATCCACTGGGCGATGGCCAGCCCTAGTCCCGATCCATCGCTCGCACGCGCGGGATCGGCCTGATAGAAGCGCTGGAAGATCCGTTCACGATCGGCCTCAGGGATCCCGGGGCCTTCGTCGGCGACCGTCAGGTGGACATGGCCGTTCTCGCTGCTCAGCCCCATCCGCACGTGGCCCCCATCGGGCGTGAACTTCACGGCGTTGTCGACCAGGATCCACACCAGTTGCTTCAGCGCGTCGGAGTTCCCGTTGATTGGGGCCGCCGCACTATCCGTGAGCTCCAGGCCACGCGTCGGATGCACCTTCTGGGCCTGGCGGTACACGTCCTGCACGATTGGCTGCACGTCGAGCGGCGCCCGGTCGAGGTGATAGCCGGCATCGGCCCTGGCCAGCATCAGCAGGTCCTGCACGAGCCGGCTCATCCGCTCGCTCTCGTCCGCGATGTCCTGGAGCGCGGCGTGCCGGTCCTCGGCCGTGATGTCCTCGCGCTTTAGCATCAGCCCGGCGTTGCTGCGGATGGTCGTGAGCGGCGTGCGCAGCTCGTGGGAGGCGTCGGCCACGAAGCGGCGCTGGGCGGCCAGCGCGCCTTGCAAGCGGGAGTAAGCATCCTGCAGTTGCTGCAGCATGTGGTTGAAGCTCGCCGTCAGGCGGCCGACCTCGTCATCTGGCTTATGCTCGGGTAAGCGGCGGCTGAGGTCCTGAGTACGGCCAATCTCTTCGGCGGCACCGGCCATTGTGACCAGCGGTCTGAGCGCACGCCCGGCGACCAGCCAGGTCGCGACTAGAGCGGCGACGAGGCTCAGGAGGGCGCCAAGGACCAGGAAGATTCGCAGCGTCGTCAAAAGATTTGCTATGCCGGTCACCGGGCGGCCAGCCACAAGGTATCCGGCCAGGACAAAGTCCGGCAGGCTTCTGACCTGGCGGACGTACACCTGCAGCGTGGTGCCATGCGCACTGAACGTCCCGAAGACGCCACGGTCTGCTGATGTCTTGCTGAGGACGTCCCGGGGGATGGATGGATACTCGTTGTCGAGCACCCCAGTCGCAAATAGCGGCATTCCGTTCGGGTCCAGGATCTCGGTGAACGATTCGGGACTCTTCTTCAGATCCACAGGGAGCCGGGGACCGAGCGGGCCGCCGCGGAACAGCCCCAGCTCAGCACGCGTCGCTTGAAAGCTGCTCCGCTGGATCAGGTCCTGTTCTTGCTGCGCCCAGAGTTGCCGCTCAACCGGGAAGTAGACGACAAGGCCAAAGAGCAGGACGGTCAGCGCCGCGACTGCGCCACCGAACAGGGCGATGCGGGCGCGGATCGACACCGTCACTCCTCCCGGAGAACGTAGCCTACGCCGCGCAGGGTCTGAATGACGCGCGGGGCGCCACCGTCCTCCAGCTTCTGCCGCAGGTAGCCGACGTACACGTCGACCACGTTGCTGGTGGCGCCAAAGTCGAAGCCCCAGACGGCGTCCATGATCCGCTCGCGGGTGAGCACCTGCCGGGGATTGCGCACGAACAGCTCCAGCAGGTCGAACTCCTTGGCGGTCAGGGCGATGACGCGACCGTCCCGCTTGACCTCGTGCGCGCCCAGGTCCATCGAGATATCGGCGTAGCGGATGGTCCGCTGGCGGCGCGGGGCACGGCGGCGCAACAGCGCGCGAACCCGGGCCAGCAGCTCTTCGTAAGCGAACGGCTTGACCAGGTAGTCATCGGCGCCGGCATCCAGACCGCGGACACGGTCGGAGGTGCCGTCCTTGGCGGTCAGCATCAAGATAGGGAACTCGCCCCCGCCCGCTTGCAGCCGGCGGGCCACTTCCATCCCGTCCAGGCCGGGGAGCATGACGTCCAGGATCATCAGGTCGGGTGGACGCTCGCGCACGTGGGTCAGGGCCACCGGACCATCCCGGGCGACCTCCACCTGGTAACCCTCGTAGATCAAGGCACGCCGGATGGCGCTCGCGATACGCTGGTCATCGTCGACCACCAGCACCAGGGGCTGATCGGACATCTGCCATCATTCAAGCACCCCGACATGAGAGAAGGATAAGAAACCGTGGTCCGCTGGCTCAGCTTCGACTGCTACGGCACGCTGGTTGACTGGCGAAGCGGGATTGCCCAGGGCATCGAGGCGGTGGCTCCGGGGCAGTCGGCCCGCCTGCTGCCGCTGTATTACCGCCACGAGGCGGCGGTCCAGGCCGAGGGTTTTCGCCCCTACCGCGAAGTGCTGGGCGAGGCCCTACGCCGGGCGGCCGCCCAGGCCGCGGTGACGCTCGAAGCCGGGGCTGACCTGGTCCTGCCCGACAGCCTGCCGCGCTGGCCGGTCTTTGCCGACGTGGGTCCGGCGTTGAGCCGCCTGCGCGAGGCCGGCTGGAAGCTGGCCGTCCTGTCCAATATCGACCCCGACCTCTTCGCCGGCACCCGCCAACGCTTGCCGGTTCGGATCGATGCGGTGGTGACCGCGCTGGACGTCGGCTCGTATAAGCCGGCGCACGGCCACTTCATCACGTTTGCGCATTCATATTAGCCGCAGGTGCACCTGCACGTCGCGCAGAGCTGGTTCCACGATATCGTCCCAGCGCACGAGCTGGGCATCCCGGCGATCTGGATCAACCGCCTGGGTGAGCGAGACGACCCGTCGATCGCGGCCGCGGTCCTACCGGATCTCGAAACCTTGCCCGAGCGCCCTGGACCAGGATGGATCCCAGGCTACCCCCGACAATGCCGGCCAGGTAGAGCGGCAGATAGACCAGGTTGAGCGTCGTCGACCGGCGATCTTCCGGCACCCGGATGGCGAGCAGGGCAAAGATCATCGAGGCGGCGGCGGTCGCGGACGCGCTGAAGAGCAGCGCTGCCAGCGCCAGCAGGGGCAGGGCGCTCGCGCGCTGGACCAGCACCAGGCTGATCGAGGCCAGCAGCACGCTGGCCAACAGCGCCCGCCGCAGCCCGAACCGATCGCCGAGCAGGCCGGCGATGGGGGAGAGCAAGGTGCCGGCCAGGGTGGCAACGCCGAGGACAATGCCGATGGTGCTGGCCAGGCCAACCGGGTCCGGGTGCAGGCGGCGCACGACCAGGGGAAAGAAGGGGAGGGCGATCTGCTGCGCCAGCATCACCAGGAGGAAAACCGACAACAAGCCCACCGTGACCCGGGTGGTGAAGACCAGCCTGAGTGCGCGACCGGCGAGCCGCCACACCGACGCGGTGGGCGGGTTCGCCGGACGCACCTCCCGGTAGCCGAGCGTCAGCATGAGGGCCGTGGCGACCGACAGCGCACCATCGAGGAAGAACAAGTAGCGCAGGTCCCAGCCGAGCTGATCGACTAGGACTCCACCGAAAACCGGCCCCAGGGCGAAGCCGAGGGCCGGCGCGGCTCCCAGGATCCCAGTGGCAAAGCCGACTCGATCCACGGGCGTGGCGGCGCGCAAGGCCGAAAGCATCACCCCGCTGTTGCCGAGCTGGAAGCCAATCAGCAGCAGAGCCCCCGCCAGTTGATACCGATTCTGGCTCAGCCCCACCGTGGTAAAGACCAGCGCCTCAACGTAAGCGCTACGGATGATCACCAGCTTGCGGCTGTACTTGTCGGCCCAGACGCCCCAGAAAGGGACCAGCGGCAGGCCGAGCAGGAAGGTGCTTGCGGTGAGTAGCCCGGTCCAACGGGGGACCAGGTCGTTGGGTGTCCCCAGCTCATGCAAGTAAAGCGGCAGGAACCGATAGATCTGACCGAACCCGAAGGCCTCCACCGCGGTCGTGGCCACGAACAATGCCAGCACCAACGGCCAGCCCTGGGCCACCCGCGGGGAGGTAGTGAGCATCCCGATAGAGTAGGTGCATGCAGCACATGCTGCCGCAGGCACCTTCAAGTGGGAGAGGGAGTAATTAGCGCGCCGGGCACGGCGGGCGAGCGCTCCGCGCAGGCCACGGGAAAGCGAGTGGCCGCGTACGGGTCCTGGAAGTCGCCGATCAGCTCCAACATGGTGGTGGCCGACGCCGTCCGCCTGGGGCAGGTGCAGCTGGACGGGGACGACCTCTACTGGATCGAGCAGCGACCCCAGGAAGGTGGCCGGAATGTCGTCGTCCGCCGGTCGGCCGACGGCCACACCACGGACAGGACGACGTCCGGGTTCAACGCCCGGACCCGGGTGCACGAATATGGCGGCGGCGCCTACCTCGTGGACCGCGGCACCGTCTACTTCGCCAACTTCCGGGACCAGCGGCTGTACCGCCAGGACTCGAGCGGCGCCCCGCGGCCTATCACGCCGCCACTCCCCCTGCGCTACGCCGATGGCGTCATGGATCGGGCGCGCGGTCGGATCATCTGCGTGCGCGAGGATCACCGGGAGTCGGACCAGCAGGCCGTGGCCACCATCGTCGGGGTGGACACGGCGGGGGCGGCCGAGCAGCAGGTGCTGGTCTCTGGAAATGACTTCTACTCCAATCCGCGGCTGAGCCCGGACGGCCGGCGCCTGGCCTGGCTCACCTGGAACCACCCCAACATGCCCTGGGATGGCGCCGAACTCTGGGTCGGCGAGCTCGATGATGGTGGAGCGCTGGGGCGCGTCCAGCAGGTCGCCGGCGGCCAGACGGAGTCCCTCTTCCAGCCGGAATGGTCCCCGGACGGCACGCTGATCTTCGTCAGCGACCGGACCGGCTTCTGGAACCTGTACCGGTGGCGAGCTTCGAAGGTCGAGGCCGTGACCCAGCTGGAGGCCGAGTTCGGCACCCCGCAATGGCTCTTCGGGATGACCACCTATGCCATCGAGTCGGCGGACCGCCTGGTCTGCCGGATCATCGAGAACGGCCGGGCACGGCTGGCGCTGGTCAGCCCGGCGAGCGGCGAGGCGACCACCCTTCGGACGGTCTATGACGAGTTCGGCGCCAACCTCAGGGCGGCTCCGGGTGTGGCGATCGTGACGGCGGGCTCCCCGACTGAACTGCCCGCCCTGGTCGAGATCGAGCTGGCGACCGGCCAGGCCGAGGTCCTGCGCCGGTCGAACCCGGTCACCATCGATCCTGGCTATGTCTCAACCGGCGAGCCAATCGAGTTCCCGACCACCGGCGGCCAGATGGCCCACGCCTTCTTCTATCGGCCGGCCAATCAGGATTTCCAGGCGCCCGACGGCGAGCGGCCGCCGCTGCTGGTCCACATCCACGGCGGCCCCACCGCCATGGCCGGACGGGCGCTCGACCTGGAGGCGCAGTACTGGACCAGCCGCGGCTTCGCCTCGGTCGACGTCAACTACGGGGGCAGCACGGGATTCGGACGGGCCTACCGCGAACGCCTGAACGGGCAGTGGGGCGTGGTGGACGTGGACGACGCGGTCAGTGCGGCGCGTTACCTGGTGGCGCAGGGCCACGTTGACGGCAACCGCCTGGCCATCACCGGCGGCAGCGCCGGCGGCTACACCGTGCTCTGCGTGCTCACGTTCAAAGACATGTTCCAGGCCGGGGCCAGCCATTTCGGCATCAGCGACCTCGAGGTGTTCGCCGGCGAGACCCACAAGTACGAGTCGCGCTATTTGGAGCGGCTGGTCGGCCCATATCCGGAGCGCCGGGACCTGTACGCGGAGCGTTCCGCCATCAACGCGATCGATCGAATCTCGGCTCCCGTCATCCTGTTCCAGGGTCTGGAGGATAAGGTCGTGCCGCCCAACCAGGCGGAGCTGATCGTGGCCGCCTTGCGGAAGAAGGGACTGCCGGTCGCCTACCTACCCTTCGAGGGCGAGCAGCACGGCTTCCGGCGGGCGGAGAACATCAAGCGCGCCATCGACGGCGAGTTCTACTTCTACTCCCGCATCTTCGGCTTCCAGCCGGCCGACCAGCTCGAAACGGTCCAGATCGACAACCTCTAACCGGCGGCGGCCCTACCCAGGCGTTCGCGGACGTCGTTTGGGGAGGCTTAGCAGGCCGGCGGCCGATCTCGATCGAGTTCGCCGCTCCCCCCGCCGAGCTGCCAGAATCCAATTGACCGCCAATTCAGCCTGAGCTATCTTTAAGCCGGGACATAGGGAGGCTGAGATGCTGAATTCGCGTCCAATGCGGCCCACCGTGTGGCCGTCGGCGCAGGTCGAGATCCTGGCCTACGCCCCGACCGAGTTTTACCATTGCCAGCACTGCGAGATCGTCTGGGGCCATCTCGGGCTGGGCGACCGGTTGCACGCCGCAGAGCGGAAAAACGCCCTGCCGGCCGACCTCCAAGCGGAGTATGCGGCCATCTCGGACTGGGCATTGCAGGCGTTCGACCGCTACGGCGACCGGCTCACCGTCAAGGTCATCGACGCCGCCTCCATCGAGGGCCTGTACAAGGCGGTCCGCCACCGAGCACGCCGCTTCCCGTCGTTCATCATCGATGGCCGGGAACGCATCGTCGGCTTCGACCGCGAGCGGCTGGACAGCCTGCTCGCCGACCGGCTGGAGGAAAGGAGGTGAGAAACCGGATCTAGGGCGTTTGCGCGCGGAGGAATCACGAGCGCGTGAAGACAAAAGGAAGGGAGGTCAATTGGGCAATACCCTTGTCGTGATCATCATCGCGGTCCTCGCAATTTTCATCGGCTACAACTTCTATGCCAAGCGGATCGACCGGGAGGTCATCAAGGCCAACCCCAAGCGGGCAACGCCGGCCAAGATGTACATGGACGGCGTGGACTTCATGCCGACCAGCCGGAATGTCCTCTACGGCTACCACTTCAAGTCCATTGCCGCGGCCGGGCCCATCGTTGGCGCGATCACGGCGGCTGGACTCTGGGGCTGGTTTCCCAGCCTGGTCTGGCTGACCGTAGGCGTCATGTTCATGGGCTGGGCCAGCGACTACAGCGCCATCGTGGTCTCGGTGCGCAACGATGGGAATTCGCTGTCGGCCATTGCGCATAAACTGATCGCGCCGCGGACGCGCCAGATCCTGCTGATCTTCATCTTCTTCTACCTGCTCCTGGTCGCGGGCGCGTTCGGCAACTTGGTGGCGGGCGTGCTCAACAACCCCATCGTGCCACTCGGGATCATCGCGCTGGCCGGCCTGGGGCTGCTAACCGGGCAGCTCCTGTACCGCGCCAAGATGGATCTGATCGTGGTGACCCTGATCGCGGTGGGCGGCACCCTGCTGGCGGTGCTGCTCAACGCCGGCTTGTTCGGAAACGGCGTCGTCGATGCCTTTACCAGCTTCAACAAGTGGCTCAACAGCTTCGCTCCCGGCGGGGTGACGACTGTTCTCGACCCGACCGCTGCGGTCGGGAAGCAGAACATTGTCGTGACGGTCAGTTTCGTCTTCTGGCTGCTCGCGATGTTCGCGTTCTGCTACGCCGGAGCGGTGCTGCCCATTTGGCGGTACGCGCAGCCGGTCAACTACATCGGCTTCTGGATCACGGGCCTGACCATCGTCGTGGCCGGGGCGGGGGCCTTCCTGGCATTCTTCGTCCACCCCAGTGTGGCCACCTTCAAGCTTCCGGCCTTCACCACATTCTTGTCCACGGCGGCGGTCCAGAAATCCGGCGCCTTCCAGCCGCTCTATCCGATGCTCTTCGTCACCATCGCCTGCGGCGCCATATCGGGATGGCATGCGCTGATCGGCTCCGTCAGCACGGCGCGCCAGATCGAGAACGAGGAGGACATGCTCCCGGTCGGTGGCGGCGCCATGTTCAGTGAGTTCACGCTGGGCTTGCTGGCGCTGATGGCGGTAGCGGTAGCGGCGGCTAACCCCAAGCTCACGGCAACCGGGAAGTTCGCGGCCGGGATCGGCAACTTCCTGAACGTGTTTGGGCTGCCCACCAAGTACGGCACGGCGATCGGCTTCGCGGCCTTCGTCGTGATCGTGATCACCGTGACCCAGCTGCTGTTCCGGATCATGCGGGTGACACTGGCTGAGTGGCTGGGGGATCGGGCGCCGATTTTCCGCAACATCCATTTCAGCACTTTGCTCGGCATGGCAGCGACCTTCCTGCTGGTGATCAGCGGGACCTGGGTCTACATCTGGCAACTCTTCGGCGCGTCGAACCAGCTGATGGCTTCGCTCAGCCTGCTGGTCGTGATGGTCTGGCTGGTGGCGACCCGGCGCAACGCGACCTATGCCGCGATTCCCGGCGTGTTCATGTACGTCACGACCACGCTGGCTGCGCTGGTAACTGCCCGCAACCTCTACGCGACTGTCTTCACCAAGAGCCTGGGCAAGGCGGGCAAGGAAGTCGCGGTCTTTGGCAGCGGGGTCACGATCCTGATCGCGTTGCTGATCGTGGTGGCGGCCATCTTCATCGCCTACGACGGGATCCGGGCGTTCCAGCGCTACCGGAAGACGCCGCTGGAAGTGGCGCCCGAGCCGGTGACGGCCTGAGTTCGTCTACACGAGACGAGTCTGGAGAGAGGAGGGCCGGCGCCGGGCGCTGGCCCTCTCTCCGTGCCCGGGGAGCTCGAGCCTGGCGCGCCCTGGGGCAGATCTTCTACGGCTTCACGGGCTTCGAGTTCGAGCGGCACGCCGCCCAGGTGCGGGCGGATATGGAGAACTTGTTCACATTCATGGTGCTGGGCGAGCTGCTCGGGGTGCCGGTGATGCCGCCCTACTATGCCTTCCGCCTGGTGCCGTACCTCGTCCCCGGTGTACCGGCCTGGCGGCGCCGGGTGCTGCGCGAGAGACAGCCCTTCGAGGGCGAAGACTATGATCTTCACGGGGTTTGAAGGCGATGAGTGAGCAGCCGAAAAGGAAGCGAGGACTGGGCAACATTTTCGGCACGGCCAAAGAGGTCATGTACGGGATGGCCAGCCACGATATGTCTCGTCACGCGCTGCGAACGCGGGCCAGCATGGAGCACCTCTTCATTCTGATCACCATGGGCGACCTGCTCGGCGTGCCCATCCTGCCGCCCTACTACAGCCTGCGATTGATGCCCTACGTAGTGCCCCAGATCAGCACCTGGAAGCGCCGCATGTTGCGGGAACGCGACATTACGGACTCCCTCGGCTGATGTCCGTCGCCGCGGAGACGGACCTCCACCGCGTGTTCCGGGCCCATCCCGAACGCCGCTACATCATGTTCGGGGGCAAGGGCGGGCTGGGCAAGACCACCTTCTCGGCCGCCACCGGCTACTGGCTGGCCAAGCAAGGCCATCGCGTCCTCGTTTTCTCCGTGGATCCGCAGGCCAGCCTGTCGGACATCTTTCAGCGCGACATCTTCGGGAAGGGCCCGGTCAAGATCATGGACAACCTGTGGGCCCAGGAGATCGACGCCGACGGCCATATCAAGGCCTACCAGCAGCAGATCCGGCAGAAGATCCTCGACATGTACGGCCTGGACAAGGTCCCGGAGGAGATCGACAACTACATCGAGGCGGCCAGCGCCGAGCCGGCCATGGAAGAAAGCGCCATCTTCGACGCGGTGGTCGACATCGTGGTGACGGGGGAGTACGACTACTACATCTATGACCTGGTCCCCCTCGGCCACGCCCTTTACTACCTCTCCATGGCGAAGGTCTACGACGAATGGATCAACAAGATCACCCACCTGCGGGAGCAGATGCGCGAGTACGAGCAGGTGGCCAGCGTTATGAAACGGCAGAAGCTCACCGAGGAGGACCAGATCCTGGCCGAGCTGCAGGACATCAAGCAACGCATCAACATGTCATCCAGCATCCTCACCGACAAGGAGAAGACGGGCTTCTTCTTCGTCGTCATTCCGGAGGAGATGATCCTGCTCGACACCAAGAAGGCCGCCGAGCTGTTCGCGAAGTTTGACGTGCCCATCCTCGGCTATGTCGTGAACCGGGTCCTGCCGGACGAGCTGGCCACCCAGAACGTGCCCGACTATCTCAAGAACCGGATCGCGATGCAGAATCGGTACCTGGCGCAGATCCGGTCAACGCTCGGCAATGAGGTGCTGGCCTACGTGCCCGAACTGGAGCGGGACGTCACCGGGCTGCCGGCCATCGAGCGGCTGGCCACCATCATGTACGGGGCGTCATCGTGAGCGCCGTCGAGACCCAGGGCATCACCGAGTCGATGGCCGGCTACCTGGCCGGTCACCCATCGCTGAAATACGTCTTCTTCGGGGGCAAGGGCGGCGTGGGCAAGACCGTCATGGCCGGCGCGACGGCGGTGTGGGCCGCGGACCAGGGGCGGCGCACCCTGCTGGCCTCGACCAACCCGGTCCACAGCCTCTCCGGGCTGCTGGGCCAGAACGTCTTTGGCAAGCACACCGCGGTGACCGGTGTGCCCAACCTGGTGGCCCTGGAGATCGACACCAGGGACGCCATCGAGCGGTCCAAGCGCGACATCCAGGACAAGATCCAGTGGTTCCTGAAGTTCGCCGAGATCAGCACCAAGGCGGATGAGTTCGTGGAGTCGGCGACCATGAACCCTGCCTTCGAGGAGTCGGCCATGTTCGAGAACATGATCGACCTGATGTTCAAGAACGAGTACGACGTCTATGTCTTCGACACCGCGCCGACGGCCAACGCCCGGCGGCTGCTGGGGATGAGCAAGGTCTATTCGCTGTGGGTCGGGAAGATGATGAAGAGCCGTGAGGAAGCCCAGGGCCTGCGGCAGCTGCTGTCGTTCACCAAGAAGAAGGAATCGGACCCGCTGATGGAGTACCTGGTCGACTTCCAGAAGCGGATGGAGCACGCGCGCCAGCTCCTGACTGACGACCAGAAGACCGCCTTCTTCTTCGTCACCTTGCCCGAAGCGCTGCCCATCGCCGTGATCACCCGTTTCATCAACTGGTTCACCGAGTTCGGCATCCCGGTGGGGGGCGTGCTGGTGAACATGCGCATCGACCGGGGCGTGGTCAAAGCGGACAGCGCGGAGTTTGTGCGCAACCGCCTGGCGATGCAGGATGAGCACATGCAAACCGTCTGGCAGAAGTTCGACGGCCAGGTGCGGGCGATCGTCCCGCTCTTCGACGACGAAGTCCGGGGCACGGAGAGTCTCCGCCGGCTGGCCCGCGCGGTCTTCACGAAGGAACCGGCAGCCGCGACCTAAGCTAATCGGTAGCTTCGGCGGGGGTGGCGTAGCGGAGGGCCACCGCAGCCACTCCCTGGAGCAACCCGGTCAGCTCGGCTGGCTGGACCGCCTGCCGGTTGGGGATGTTTAGTGCCAGGGTGAGATGCAGGCCCCGGCGCCGAAGCGCCAGCCGCAGGAGGTCGGGTCGGCGAGGCCCCAGGGCGGCGAGCAACTCGGTAGCCAGTCGTTGCGGAGTCGCGCCGGGCATCGCGGCCAGCTGGAACTCCTCGAAGGGTTCGGTGGTCCAGCCCTCCTGCACCGCGAGCTGCCGGGCATCCCCGGCTAGCAGCGACCGTGGCCGGAAGAGCTCGATCCCCCGGATCGGTTGCTGCCGCAGGGCCAGCTGGACCAGGACCATGTCGACCAGGTGATGGGGACATCCCAGGACTCGACCAGGCCGGTCATGTTGCCCGAGGTGAAGGGCGGCTTGAGGCCCTCGATCTCGAGCCGGAAGGAATGGAGGGTGATCCACTGGATCGCCTGGCGGCCCCCCAGCGGATCCAGAGCCCTCTTGGACCAGATGGCTAGGCTCCGGCCCCGCCGGCGCATGAGCTCGTTTCCAACCACGAACCAGACGATGAAGATCGCCCCCACGACGATCACGGCGGGTAGGCCTAGCTGATTCAGGGCGGCCGGCATCCCGCTTAAGGGTAACCGGGTACGAACAGCCGTGCTGTTGACACTGAGTAAAGAAAGTGTAGGCTCGCTGTAAGCGGCAATCGCCTTGTCCCCAGATGGGGGAGAGGAGGAAGGGGATGCGGATACCTGATCAGATGCTTCTGCGCGGTCACGTAGGCCACCGCCACTTTTGGCAGCGGGCCCTGTCCCGGCGGCAGTTCCTGGGGGCCAGCGCCGCCGCCACCGGGGCGGCCATGACGGCGCCCTTCTGGGTGCCCGCGCTCGCCGAGGCCTCAAGTATCGATCCCAAGCCCATTACCGAAACGGTCTTCCCCAATACCCCATTTCACATTCAGCTCCCGGTGCCGGGAAACGAGTTATCGGCTATCCGGGACTTCAATGGGCTGCTGGGTGTTGCCGCGGTAAGCGGCACCGGCACCGGAACCAGCGGTGGAGCATCGAAGCGACTGGCCTTCGATGCCGACATGCGGTTCATGCACGGGCAGTACATAGGGGTCAATGGCCAGAGCCACGAGGGAACCTTCGTCTTTGTCTGACTGGACCTGTTTCCCACCCTGGTCGGGGTGGATCAGATCCACGACTTCAACCTCGATATCAATCCGTTCCCGGGTGGGCTCTTCTGGACGCGCCGGTTCCCGGAGGAGACGGTCTCGGCCAATCCGGACTCCGGGATCGCGACGATGGTCGCCAAAGACGTCAAGCTGCCGGATTACGGTAGCCTCGGCAATGCGTTGAGCGACGGACCAAGTGTTGCCGCCGAAGCGTCATTCGCCGTGGCGTGGACTGGGTCCACGGGTCCCTTCACGGCATCTTCAAGCCTGTTCGCGTTCACAGGTCATGCCACCGGGGCGACAGTCGAGTGGTCGGCCACCGAGGCGGGGTTCTCCTTCAAGTCCGATCCGGCGAACACGTCCACGAACAACTTCGCCGTCCTCGGACACGAAAGCAACTAGGGTCATGTTGCTGCACCGCTTTTCACCGGGCTTCCTGTGAGGAGCGGTGCAGCCCCGGTCGGGGCTCTCAATCTAAAACCCGGGACTGACCGACCGCTGGTCTTCGCGACCTACCTCGCCCCACGGCTCCTGCCCGTATACCAGGTCATCGTCGCGGCGGTTGGCGAGAGGCTGGGGATTCCGGTCCGCCTGGAGCTGGGCACGTCGTTCAACCAGCTCGTGAATGGCGACGTCGACCTGGCCTTTCTGTGTGGCCTTCCGTACGTCCGCCTAGCCGAGCAGCTGGACCCGCTGGCGGCGCCGGTAGTGGCCGGTGACCGCTACGGCGGCCGCCCCGTCTACTTCTCGGATGTGATCGTGCGAAGCGAGAGTCCCTTCCGGACGTTTAACGACCTGCGGGGCGCGTCGTGGTCGTTCAACGACCCCGATTCGCATTCGGGCTACCTGGCCACACTCGCCCGATTGCTCGAGCTGGGAGAGACCGATGCGTTCTTCGGCAGGGTGATCGACGCCGGCTGGCACCAGGTGTCCATCGAGCTGGTCGCCTCTGGCAGGGTCGATGCGTCGGCAGTCGACTCGCACGTGCTCGCCGTCGAGCTGCGCGACCGGCCCGACCTGGCGAACCGGTTGCGTGTGATCGAGAGCTTCAGCCCCTCGCCCATCCAACCCCTGGTCGCCCGCCGGTCGCTGGACGCCGGGATGCGGCAGCAACTGCGGGACACCCTGGCGGGCCTGGCCGGCGACGGGCTCGGTCAGGGCCTGGTGGAGCGGCTGACGCCGATCACCGATGACTGGTACGACCCGATCCGCGCCATGCTGGCGCGGGTTAGCGAAGCTGGGTTGACGCTCAGCCCGACCGACCCAGCCGCTTCACCAGCGCTCGTGCCTGCGGATCGGTGAGCTGCTGGGGCCGGTTGGTCAGGTACGCCACGTAGGTCTCCAGGTCGAGCTGATGGACCTGGCCCCGGACCGTCAGGCGGATGGAGCCATCCTCGAGCCGCGCATCCTCAGGCTCGCCCTCTTCCCGGGCTGCCCAGATCCCGAACTGGATTCGCCAGCGCCAGCGCGCCGGCCGGGCTCGAGCGGCCACCGGCACCTCGATGTCGTCCGCGTGGATCGCGTACTCGCGAGCGAGATGCCAGGCTTGGAGGACCATGGGATACGGGCCAACCGAGGTCTCGATGCTGGCCCGGAGGCCGAGCCGGCCCCACCGGCGGCGAACGTTCTTTTGTCGCGTTTCCCACTCGCGCAGTACTCCCCGGTATGACAGAAAGTGCCAGCTCCGAACGCCGCGCTCATTGAACGCGTTGAGCCCGCCCGAATAGTCCAGCTTGTCGATGGTGTGATCGAGGCAGGCCTGGTTGTAGACCTCGTCGGTCGTGAGGTGGGCCACTACGTCCTTTACGCTCCACCCCCGGCAATGGCTGGGCGCCTGCCATCCGGCAGCAAGGAGCCCGCGCAGGTAGCGGCGCAGCCGGCGAATCTCGGCGTCGTAGATCGGAAACGGGTTCTCAGCCCGAGGGTCGAACGGCATACCGATGATGCTACGGCGACGGAGCGGGCGTCGGGGTTGGGCTTGGGGTTGGGCTGGAAACCGGGGTCGGCGTGGGCGTCACCAGGGGCAAAACGGACGGCAACACCGACGGGAGCAGATCGCTCGGCATCGGCGTCGGCGACGGGGTCGGGGTGGGCTTCGGGCATTGACTCTCGGTGCCCGGCAGGTAGAGTTCGACCTCGGAGGAGTCGACGCTGGCCGGCTGACCCTCGGCTGGCTGGCAGGAGTTGCCGTCGACCAAGCCGGACGGGCGCTGGAAATTCATGACCGGGATGCCTGCCTGGGCGAGGCCGTTGTTGATGAAGTCACGAAGCACCGAGCTCCCCACCATGGTCCCGTACACCCCGTTCATGTTGCTGTCGCCGGGGCCGGTGTGGCCGACCCAGGCGCCGACCACGATGTTGGGAGCGTAGGCCATCATCCAGGCGTCGTGATACTCGTTGGTGGTGCCGGACTTGCCCGCCATCGGGCGGTTCCAGCCCAGGTGCCAGACGGCGCTGTAGTCCTTGAGGATGTCGGTCACCAGGTAAGCCTCGGCCGGACTGACCACCCGCTGACCGCCCTGGTCCAGATTGGCCTTGTCCAGCACGTGACCCGAGCGGTCCCTGACTTCGAGGACGGCGACCGCCGCGTGCTTGACGCCGCCGGCGGCGAACGTGCCATAGCCCACCGCGTGGTCGAGTAACCGGACCTCGCTCGACCCGATGGCGGTGGTGACCTCGGGTTTGAGGTCGGACGTGATGCCAAAGGCGTGGGCCAGCGCGATCACCTCGCCGTAGCCCGCCTTCTGCATGGCCTCCAGCGCCGGGATGTTGCGCGAAAGCGCCAGCGCCTGGTGGGCCGTGATCAGCCTCATGTTCTGGTAATCGAAGTCGTGGAACTGGCCCTGGGCGAAGTGGGAGGACGTGTCGTCCAGCAGGCTGCCCATGGTCAGCTGGCGAGAGCGGAACGCCTGCTCGTAGACGTAGGGCTTGAAGGATGAGCCAGGCTGCCGGAGCGCGGTGACCACGTTGTACTGGCCCTTAATGCTGTCGTTGTAGAAATCGACCGAGCCCACCATGGCCAGGATCTCGCCGGTGCGCGGGTCGAGCGCGACCAGGTCGCCATTGTCCGCGCCTTTGGAGCCCAGTTGCTGGATGCCGAGCTCGACCGAGTGCTGGGCGGCCTGCTGGACCGGTAGGTCGAGCGAGGTCGTGACCTTGAATCCACCCCGGGCGATCGCGCTGGGACCGTAGAGGCGCTCCAGCTCCTCGAAGACGTAATCCACGAAGTGGGGCGCCAGCGTAGCGCGTTGCTCCTGGTACGCGAAGCTGAGCTTCTCGGCCGCCGCCCGGTCGGCTTCGTCCTGGGAGATCATGCGCTGCTTAACCATGCCATCGAGGACGTACTCCTGGCGGGCTGTGGCCCGGTCCGGATGGAGGCGCGGGTCGAAGTAGCTGGGGGCAGCCGGCAGGGCGGCCAGCAGGGAGGCCTCGGCCACGTCCAGCTCACTGGCGTGTTTGCCGAAGTAGACCTCGGACGCGACTTCGATGCCGGTCGCCCGGTGGCCGTAGTAGATCGTGTTCAGGTACAGGTTGAGGATCTCGTCTTTCTTGTAGCGGGACTCGAGCTGAGTCGCCAGGATCAGCTCGCGCAGCTTCCGCAGCGGGGTCTTGGACGGCGACCGAAGGATGGCGTTCTTGGCCAGCTGCTGGGTGATGGTGCTGGCGCCCTGCTCCGGCCGCCGCGCCACCACGTCCACGAAAAACGCCTTCACCACGCGGCCCCAATCGACGCCATGGTGCTCGTAGAAGTGGCGATCCTCGGCGGCTAGGGTCGCGTTGACCATGGCTTTGCTGATCTTTTTGAGGTCGACCGGCACGGTGCGTTCGCCCTGGGCATTGCGCTCTTCGATCAGCGTGCCGTGCCGGTCGACGATCTGAATCGCCCCTCCGGTGAGGTCCAGGCGGCTGGGGTCGGGGAGGGTGGCGACCGCGTACGCAAAGGCGGCGGTGAAGAGCAGCAGGCCGATGGCCACCGCGGCGGCCACGGCCGTCAGCAGGCCGCGGCGCCGGGCGCGATTCGCCAGCAGCTCCCTGAAGAATCCCCGGACGGCTGCCAACGGCGTGGCTGCCGGCGCCGGCTTTGCCGCGGGAGGTTCCGCCGGCGGGGCCGGCGGCGCTGGGGGAGTCGGCGTGTTGCTAGCGATGGCGGGACATCACGGCGGGGGGATGCGCGTCGTCGTGGGGTGTCTTGGAGCGGTCTATCAGGCGCTTGGCCAGGCCCGCCGCCAGCGTGGCGATGGCGGCCTCCGCGGCGCTGACGCCGATCCGGCGCAGTGCACTCTCCTTGTGCGGGCCGGCGGCATCGGTGGTCTTGGTGTCGTCCTGCAGGATGCGCTTCTGCGCTACCGCCCAGGCCTGCGCGTCCTCGCCGAAGTCAGTGAGCCGCTCCCGGAGTTCTCCCAGCTTGAGCCGGCGAGCCAGCCGCTGCGCCGGAGACCTCTTGCTCTCCCGCCAGGCGATGAGCACACCGCCGCCGGCGAGGGCAAAGACCGCCAGGCCAATCGAGACCTGGAGGGCTCGGTTATGGGCGAGCTGATAGCGGAGGTCGACGCTGCGCCGTGCCTTCAGCTGGATGGCGTCCAGGGTCTCGGTGAGGTGGGCCCGCGTCTCGTCTATTTCCCGTTTCGCTTCAGAAGACTTTTGGCCCACTCTGCATCCTCCTTTAGGCTGGTCATCGTCTTTGGGGGCGCGCCGATGCGAAGCCGGCTCTTCCCGATCAGGCCCAGCACGGCCGCCAGCACCAGGAAGGCACCGCTTTCGATACCGGCCACCAGAGCGTGCGGCGAGGGCGGCAGGGGGAAGACCAGGGCGAGGGTGACGAAGAGAAAGATCAGGAAGAGGAGGCCGAACAGGCCGGCGGCCGCCAGGAGCGCGCCGCCCCAGGCGCTGCTGATCAGCATCTCCTTTACCTCGAGCTTGGCCAGCTGGATCTCCTGCCGGACCAACCGCAGGATGTCCTCGACCGCCAGCACGGTCAGGTCGACCAGCCCGCGCCGGCCGTTGGCACGGGATTCGGGGGAGCCTACTTTATGGGGAGCGTCGGGGCGAGCCGCCATCTCTAATCCTCCTTCCTGGGGAGCGTAAAATATTATAGCGCACGTATCACCAAAGGTCTACGATGAATTTATGGTAGTGGAACCCGGCCATCCGCAGCCAGCCGGTCGCAGTCAAGCGACCGGCTCCAAGCCTGGGCCAGCCGCCTGAACTGGCACGGTACGCGCCGTACTCCCTGATTGCAGCATCGAGCGAGCTCGGCTCGTGCCCATGACGGCCTGGGCGCGGCCTCGAGGTGAGCCGGCACCAAGGCCGGCGAACCTCCGCTGCGGCGCGTGCCGCGGCGTTTAGGCTTCGGTGCGCCGGCGGGTGGGGTAGCATGCGACTTCATGATCCAGATCCGGCCGGCGAAGACCATCTACCACACCGAAGGTGGCTGGTTTTCGGCCAACTGGCACTTCAGCTTCGATCAGTACCGCGATCCCACCAATATGGGCTGGGGCTTGCTGCGCGTCTTCAACGATGATCGGCTGGTGCCCGGGGCCGCCTGGCCGATGCATCCCCATCGCGACATCGAAGGCCTCACCTACGTGGCGGAGGGGATGTTCGAGCACGCGGACAGCCGTGGGAACGGTGGGGTGCTGCCTCCCGGCTCGGTGCAGCGTGCCACCCTGGGCTCGGGCATGATGCACTCCGAG
>WNEZ01006196.1_pt1 | contig 21547 bp, 28 predicted proteins | sample 5400521 | NCBI WGS metagenome assembly WNEZ01 (sample SAMN13153339, study PRJNA577476) | soil metagenome | isolation source: 120 cm saprolite under Douglas fir tree site 2 hole 1 replicate 1 | place: USA:California | collected 2015-04-18 | reverse complement strand
CCAGCATCATGTGGCTCGATCACGGGCTCCTCATCGACGTGCTTGGAACATTCTCGAAAGGCCAAGCACTCGAAGTCGCAAACCAGGTGTGAGCGCAATCGGCCCGCGCTAGAAAGGACTAGTCGCCGGCGGGTTCACGAGGTCCGGCTGCCGCCGAGCCGGCGAGGGGGATTGCCAGTGTGAAGACAGTTCCTTCTTCGGGCGTGCTGCTCTCGAGCACGAGGCTCCCGCGGTGATGTTCCGCCAGCTGGCGGCTGATGTAAAGGCCGAGCCCGACGCCTGGGACCTTGGCGACCGCGGGGTTCGCGCCCCGATAAAAACGGGCGAAGACCTGGTCGCGCTGATCCTCGGGGATGCCGACGCCGTCGTCCTTCACACGGACCACAGCCCGCTCAGAGTCCCTCGACACGTCGATGAAAAGGCGAGCCGGCGGGGCTGAATACGAAAGGCTGTTGTTGATCAAGTTGTCGAGCACTCGACCCAGCTCTTCCTTGTCGGCATTCACCGCCAGCACACCGATGGCCAACTTGGTAGAGATATCGGCGTGCAGCAGGTCCGCCCGCGGGCGTGCGCGCGCCACAGCGTCTTCGACGATATTGCGAAGGTCGATGACCTGGCCCTTCAGCGGCGTGACCTTGCCGTCGATCTGCGACGCCTTGACCAGACTCTCCATGATTCTGTTCAGCTCGCCGGTCTTTGTTTTCAGAATTTGTAGCGGCACGGCCCACGAATCGGGCGCACGGCCAAGCGATCCGTCACCCATCATCGACAGGTATCCGGCCAACACGGTGATCGGCGTTCGGAGCTCGTGCGCGGCCATGTTCAGAAACGCGCTCTTCGCCTCGCCGGCTGCCTTGCTGGCCGCGTAGAGTCGCGTCATCTCTTCTTGACGCTCACGTGTGGTGACGAAGGTGGCGAGCACAAAAGAAGTGAGAGCCACGCAGACGTTGAAGACCTGCAGCGTGATCATCTTCTGGGCCAGCGTCCCAGTGGCGAAGGGACCGGTTCCGTGGACCGCCGACCAGATCGCAACTCCCGAGGCCATCAGGGCCGCTGGAGCCGCGCCTCGCAGGCGGTAACGCCAGGCCGCCACCATGATCAACGGGAAGACCAGGTATTCCAGATTCAGCCGAGTCTGAAAGAGCGCCCACGTGGCCAGGGCGATTCCACCCAGCAGGCCGGCGAACACCGCCCCGCTGCGGAACGTCAACGCTGGACCGGATGAGCCTGGCAGCAGGCTCAGAAGAAACGGAGCGACGAGAAGCACCCCCATCGCGTCTCCGGTCCACCAGACGGCCCACGTGGGCCAGAAGTCAGATGGCGACACTGTCCCGGAAAGCACCAGCACGGAAGTGCCCACTGACGCGCTGATGGACATGCTCACCAGGGCGCCGAGGCCGATGATCGCTGCCGCGTCCCGCAAGCGGTCGAGCTCGAGTCGAAAGCCGACCCGCTTCAGGAGCTCCGCCGCGACCAGCGGCCCTGGCCGTGCACGAGGGCCAGCGTCAAGCTCAGGCGAGCGGCGATCCAGTACGTGACCGCCACGAGCGCCAGCCTCGAGAGGCCTCGCAAGTAGCCCCGGTAATCCACGGGTATCAGCCGTGCCACCTCTGATCGAATGTAACGATGCCTGACCCTGGCCTCTTGCTGCTCGCCGATCTGCCGCGGCCAAACCATTGCCTGGCACAAAACGTTTGCTTTGAAGCGTATGCTTCGCCACAGAAGAATGCCGTTCGCCTACAGCGAATCCGCCGACGTCGTCAGAGCCGCCCTCGGCTCGGTGTTGCGCCAGCGCCGCGAGGCCGTCCATCGGACCCTGACCGAGGTGGCCGGCGAAGCCGGTCTCTCGCCGGCGCACCTGTCCGAGGTGGAAAGGGGCCGCAAGGAGGTCTCCACCGAACGGCTGCTGGCGGTGGCCCACGCGCTCGGCGTGCGGCCGGCCGACCTTTACGCAGAGCTCGCCCGGCTGCTCGGGGCCGACTCCGGACGCCCGGCCTGGCCCGAGGACCCGCCGGCGAAGCTCCGGCTCGCGACCGCGGGCATGCCGCTCGAGGCGCTGCGCAGCGTCGCCGACTTCAGCGCGTATCTCGCGATGGCCAACCCGCCGCCCAAGGCGCGGCCACGCATCGGATTTGAACCCCGGAGGTAATCGAATGCACCTGATCCCGACCGTGATCACCAACGACGGGCGCGGCGAGCGCGCCTACGACATCTACTCGCGGCTGCTCAAGGACGGAGTGGTTTTCGTGCGCGGCGTCATCGACGACGACATGGCGACCACGGTCACGGCACAGTTGCTGTTTCTCGAAAACGAAACGCCTGACCGCGACATCCAGCTGTACATCAACAGCCCCGGCGGCTCGCTGACCGCCGCGCTTTCGATCTACGACGCGATGCAGTACGTGGGACCCAAGGTCGCCACGCTCTGCACCGGGATGGCCGCGAGCGGGGGATCGATCCTGCTCGCCGGCGGAGACCCTGGGATGCGTATGTCGTTGCCACACGCCCAGATCCTCGTCCACCAACCCTTCATTCAAGGTATTCAAGGTCAGGCGACCGACATCCAGATCCACGCCCAGGAGCTTCTTCGCCAGCGGGAGCAGGTGGCCCGCATCTATGCCAAGCACTGCCACCGGGAGCTGGAGGATGTCGAGCGCGCGATGGAGCGTGACTTCTTCATGACGCCGGACCAGGCCAAGGAATGGGGGCTCATCGACCTGATCGTGGAGAAGAACCCGGCCGCGGCCAAACCCGTCGCGTGAGGATTGTCGTTTTAGGCGGCACCCGATTCATCGGTCGCGCCATCGTTGAGGAGCTGGTCCAAGCCGGCCACGACGTCCTCGTGGTTCATCGCGGCAACCTCGAGCCGGATGACATGCCGTCCGTTTCACATCTGCATTGCGACCGCTCGGAGCTGACCGCCCACAGCCAGGAGCTGGCCGCATTCGAGCCGGACGCCGCGATCGACTGCAGGGCGCTCACCCGCGCCGACGCCGAGACCGCGCTGGCCGCGCTGCCGGCCGGCATCCGGCTGGCCGTGATCTCGAGCATGGACGTGTATCGGGCGTTCGGCGCCGTCATCGAAGGGCAGGAGACAGACCCTGTGCCGATCGACGAGGACTCGCCGGTGCGCTCGGAGCGGTACCCCTACCGGGACAAGAGTCCCGACCGCTATGACTACGACAAGCTCGACGTCGAAGACATTTACCTGCCACACGGCGCCACCTCGCTGCGCCTGCCGATGGTCTACGGACCGAGGGACTATCAGCTGCGCGAGGAGTTCATCCTGCGGCGTGTACGCGCCGGTCGTCCGCGCATCCCCTTTGGCGCCGGCACATGGCTTGCATGCCGCGGCTATATCGCCGACATCGCACGCGGGGCCCGCCTGGCGTTGGAATCAGCTTCGACCGCCGGCATGGCGCTCAACCTCTGCGAAGACCGCACTTACTCGATGACGATGTGGTCTCGCATGATCCTCGAGGCGGCCGGCTCCCGGGCCGAGCTGGTGAGGGTGGCGGATGAGATGCTGCCCGAAGACCTGAAACAGACGGGCACGATGTCGCAGCACATCGCCGCCAGCGCGCGGCGCGCTCGCGCGCTCCTCGGCTGGACCACGTCCGACCCCGTCCAGACGCTGCGCGCCACCGTGAGCTGGCACCTCGCCCACCCGCCCTCGGACGCGGACTCGGATTTCGGCTCGGACGACCGCGCTCTGGCTTCCGTCTAAGCTTCGAAGGCAGATGACCCGCCGGTACCGGCCGTTTGATCCGTTCGAGCGCGGCGGCCCGTTCGAGCCGCGAGAGATCCGGATCCCGCGCCCGCCGCGGCGCTTCTGGGTGGGTCTTGGGCTTTTCGGCCTGGCGCTTGTGATCTTTTTCATCGCGAGCCCGATCGTGTGGTTCTTCACCGAACTGCAGTGGTACGACTCGCTCGGCTTCAAAGACGTTTTCACGACTCGCTTTTCCTTGCAGGTCGCCCTGCTCATCGGCGGGTTCGCGCTCGCTTTCATCTACCTGGTCGTCAACGTGATCATCGCGCTGCGCGTTCGCGCCGGACCGAGCCTGCGATCCGTCGGGATCCGGCGCTCGAGCATTCGCGGCGCCACCGCGGGCGCCGCCCTCGGTGGAGCGGCACTGGTGGCGTTGGTCCTGTCAGGCGGGGCCGGCACCCAGTGGCAGAACCTGGCCATGTTCCAGCACGCCAGGCCGACCGGCATCACCGACCCGGTGCTCGGGCAGGACGTCTCCTTCTATCTGCTGACGCTGCCGTTCCTGCACTCGGTCGTCAACTGGGCGCTCGGACTCGGATTTTTGACCGCGCTTCTGGTCGGTTTCGTGTACGCCTGGCGTGGCGAGGCCTTCGACCTCAACCTGACGCCGCCGGCGATCGCGCATCTGTCGGCGCTGCTCGCCGTGTTCGCCCTCGTGCTGGCGGCATGGATGTGGCTCGGCCGTTACGACCTCCTGTATGCGCACAACAGCGACGTCGTCTGGGGCGCCGCCTACACGGATGTCAACGCCAGGCTGCCCATCGTCACCTTCCTGTCGGGCGCCGGGGTGGTTCTGGCCGGGGCCCTCCTAGTCAACGTCTGGCTGCGGCGGCTCTGGCTCCCGGTCACGGCGGCGCTGGTCTGGGTGGCGCTCCTGCTGATCGGCCAGATCTATCCCGCGGTCGTCCAGACCGCCTTCACGACGCCGAACGCGCAGACATACGAGCTGCCCTACATCAACCGTGAGATCGCCGGCACCCGCGCGGCGTACGGGCTGTCGAACGTGACCGTGAGCAACTTCACAGGCGACCAGCCGCTGACGCTGGCCAACGTGCAGAACGACCAGGTCACGGTCAACAACCTCCGGCTGTGGGATTTTCCTCCGCTCAAAGACACCTACGAGCAGCAGCAGACCATCCGGACCTACTACACGTTCTACGACATCGGCATCGATCGATACACGATCAACAACCAGCCCACGTCTCTGGAGATCAGCGCGCGGGAGTTCGATTTCAACAAGCTGCCCGACGCCGCCAAGAACTGGGTCAACCAGCACTTGCAGTACACACACGGATATGGGGTCGCCGCCAGCCCCGTGAACGCGGTCGACAGCCAGGGCCTGCCCGTTTACGTGGTCGGCGACATCCCGCCTCATGGCCAGCTGACGATCAGCCAGCCGGCCATCTACTTCGGCGAGGTCACTACCGGGTACGCGCTCGCGCCCAACACCAATCGTGAGTTCGACTATCCGTCGTCTCCCGACGTCTACACGTCGTACACGGGCACGCATGGGGTGCCGATGACTGCGGCGAACCGTGCCCTCTGGTCGCTCAAGCTGGGCGATTTCAACCTGCTTGTCTCGGGTCAGGTCACCGACAAGACGCTGATGCTCTACCGGCGGCAGATCATCGATCGTGTGGGCGAGCTGGCGCCGTTTCTCAGCTTCGACTCGCAGCCGTATGCGGTCGTCGTCGATGGGCGCATCTACTGGATCGTCGACGCGTATACGACGGGGGCCACGTATCCGTATTCGCAAGCCGTGCCCTTCCAAAACGGCAGGATCAACTACATACGCAACTCGGTCAAGGTCGTGATCGATGCATACGAAGGCACCGCGGTCTTCTATGTGGTCGATCCCAAGGACCCGATCATCGGCGCCTACCAGGCCACCTTCCCGACCCTCTTCACATCGATCGACGCGATGCCCCCCGGGCTGCGGGCTCACATCCGCGTGCCCGTGGACCTGTTCAACACCCAGGTCGGCATCTACGCCACCTATCACATCACCGACCCGAAGGTGTTCTTCGCTCGCGAGGACGTCTGGGACATCCCGACGGCGCAGGCGTCGCCCGGCGCTCTGCCGACGCCTGTGTCTCCTTATTACGTGCTCTTCCGCCTGCCGGGTGAGCAGAGCCCGGAGTTCCTGCTCATCATGCCTTTCACTCCGCACGGCAAGAACAACCTCGTGTCGTGGATGGCGGCCCGCAGCGACGGGGCTCAGTACGGTCAGTACGTGTCGTACGTCCTGCCCAAGGACAAGGTGATATTCGGCCCGCAGCAGGTGGCCAACCTCATCAACCAGGACCCGGTCATATCCCGGGACTTCACGCTCTTCCACAGCAACGGATCGAACGTGCAGCAGGGCAACCTGCTGGTGGTGCCGATCGGCGACTCGTTCCTGTACTTCGAGCCGATCTACCTCAAGGCCACGTCTGGGTCGAGCATTCCCGAGCTCAAGAAGGTGATCCTGGCCGACCAGACCCAGGTCGTTTACACCGACACGCTCCAGCAGGCCATCGACCAGCTCGTGGGGACCTCGACGGCGCCGCCGCCGACAACGCCGACCACCACGCTCACGCCGGCTCAGATCGCCAAGATCGCGGACCTGGTCACCCAGGCCAACGCCCATTACGCGGCGGCCTACACCGACTTGAAGAACGGCGACTTCGCGGGCTTCGCGGCTGAGATGAAGATCGTGGGCGACCTGCTTCAGCAGCTGCAGCAGATCACCGGTACCGCGCCCGCGCCGGCTGGCGGACCCTCACCTTCGCCGGGCCACGCTACTCCAACGCCCTCTCACTCACCGTAAGGGGACGAAGCGCACCGGGAACAGCGACCGCCACGCCATGACCTCACCGCGACGTTGATAGACGCGGAGGTCCTGGTGCTCGTCGGAAGATCTTCCGAGCGGAATGACCAGTCGCCCGTCGGGAGCCAGCTGGTCGACAAGCGCAGGCGGCACGTCGGGTGAGGCGGCCGCGACGAGGATGATGTCGTAAGGCGCGTAGGCGGGCCAGCCGAACGTGCCGTCGGCGACGGCCACCTCGACGTTGGAGAAGCCGAGCCGCGAAAGTGTCTCCGACGCATGCTCCGCCAGCGAAGGCTCGAGCTCGAGGGTGGTCACATGCCGCACGAGGCGGCTCAGGACCGCGGCCTGGTAGCCCGACCCGGTGCCGACCTCGAGCGCACGGTCCTCCGGCTTCGGTGCGAGCGCCTGGGTCATGAGCGCGACGACGAGCGGCTGGGAGATGGTCTGGCCGCAGTCGATGGCGAGGGCCCGGTTCTCGTAGGCATGGCGGCGCACCCGGCTGGAGAGGAACTCCTCGCGAGGAATCTCTGACATCACTTCGATGACGCGCGGATCGCTGACGCCGTTGGGCAGCAGCTGCTCGGCGACCATCTTCTGCGCCGGTGTGCTCATAGCGCTGGTGGCGCTGAGCGTACAATCTCGGCGTTTCCTTGGCGTCGTCTGTCCACCTTCCCGTCCCAGAAAAATGGCGCCGCCCCGTCAGGCAGCGATCGCGCCTTGTTCGGCGATCCGGCCCGGCGCATTCGCGCATCGAATTCGCGCACCCATCCGAGCAGGAGTTCGCGCGGTTCCTCGATTACTACCGCATCCGCTGGGTCTACGAGCCGGTGTCGTTCCCGATCGCTTGGGACGGCACGCGAGTGTCGGAGATGTTCACGCCCGACTTCTACCTGCCCGAGCACGACCTCTACGTCGAGCTGACGACCATGAAGCAGTCGCTCGTGACGCCGAAGAACCGCAAGCTGCGGATGCTGCGCGAGATCCATCCGGACGTCAACGTGCGCCTGCTGTACCGCAAGGATTACCAGCAGTTGCTCGCCAAGGCCGGCTACGGAGCCCTCGAGGTCCAGAACCTGCGCAAGCAGGACATCGGCAACATCCTCATCTCGCCGGTCGAGCTCGAGACCCGCATCAGGGCGCTCGGCCGGAAGGTCTCCCGCGACTACCGCGGGCGCTCCATCGTCGTCGTCGGCATCCTCAAGGGGGTCACGTTCTTTCTCGCCGACCTCGCGCGCCAGATCAAGGTCCCCTTCGTCATCGATTACCTCGACCTCAAGCGCTACGCGGGCGCCCAGCCACGCGAACGCGTCCGCATCGCGCGCGACATCGATTATCCGATCGAGGACCGGCATGTGCTGCTGGTCGAGGACATCGTCAACACCGGCCTGACCCTGGACTACCTGCTGGGCGAGCTGCGAGAACGTCGCCCGGCCTCGATCGAGATCGTCACCCTGCTGGATCGCCCTGGCCGGCGCCTGGTCGAGGTGCCGGTGCGCTACGTCGGTTTCCAGATCCCCAACGACTACGTCGTCGGCTACGGACTCGACTACCGCGAGCTCTACCGCAACCTTCCTTTCATATGTGCGCTGAAAGCGAGCGTGATCGAGCTCGACACGGCTACCCCTGAGGTTGTGAGGTAGAAGCGGGACCCCGACTCCAGAGCCTCCTCGCCTGGATGAAGCGTCAGGACTTCGCTGAGCTCACCGCCGGCGACCCCAGCCTCCTCCGCCAGGTCGAGCTGATCGTCCTCGACAGCCACCGCCGCCTGTACCTGGCGAAGGGCGAGCCCTGGTCGGAGCCGATCGCATACCACTGGCTTCACTACGAGGACGCCCAACCCGTGGCGCGCCTGGCGGACGGCTTGCGGCGGCTGTTGCGCCAGGGCGTCAAAGTCGACGCAGACGCTGTGGACAAAGCTTGCGCGGAAGTCGACGTTCGGTATCCTCAGGTTTACCGTACTCAGCCGCTTGGGGCGACGCGAAAGTTATCAGGGCACTAACGGCACGTCAACAGAAAAGAAAATCCGCATGCCAGGCAAATGTTTAGGGGCTTGACACCACATCGCGTGAGGGATTAGGGAGCGGTCGTAGAATCGGGTGCACCAAGGCCCGAAGGAGACGTTGAACATGCGCGAAGTCGTGATCGTCGAGGCCGTCCGAGCCCCCATCGGACGTCGCAACGGCAAGCTCAAGGACATCCATCCGGTCGTCCTCGGCTCGCTCGTGCTGAAAGAGATCGTCCTCCGCTCGGGCATCGAACCCGAGCAGGTCGAAGACGTGGTTTTCGGATGCGTGAGCCAGGTCGGCGAGCAATCGCTGAACGTCGCGCGCAACGCGTGGCTGACCGCCGGCTTCCCGGTCACGACGCCCGCGACCACCGTCGACCGCCAGTGCGGCTCGAGCCAGCAGGCGCTCCACTTCGCGGCCAACCTCATCCAGTCAGGCGTTTGCGACATCACGATCGCGGGCGGCGTGGAATCGATGAGCAGGGTCCCGATGGGATCCAGCGCGGTCTCTCCGGGGACGCCGTTTCCGCCGGAGCTGATGGAGCTCTACGACCTCGTCCCGCAGGGAATCTCGGCCGAGCTGATGGCCCGAAAGTACGGAATCACTCGGCGCCAGATGGACGAGTTCGGGGTTCGTAGCCATCGCCTCGCCCAGGAGGCCACCGAGAAGGGCTACTTCACGTCGCAGATCATGACCGTCGACGTGCCGGTCGAGGGCAACGGACATACCCAGCTCTTCTCCAAGGACGAGGGCATCCGCGCGAACGCCAGCTATGAGGCGACCGCGGCTCTGCAGCCGGCGTTCAATCCGGAGCACTCGATCACCGCGGGCAACTCGAGCCAGATCTCCGACGGCGCCGCGGCCGTCCTCTTGATGTCGCTGGACAAGGCCAAGCAGCTGGGCCTGAAGCCGCGCGCTCGCATACGTGCGCAGGCGGTGGTGGGCACAGACCCGGTCCTGATGCTCGAGGGCCCCATCCCGGGCACCGCCGCTGTCTTGAAAAAAGCCGGCCTCGACCTGAAGAGCATCGACCTCTTCGAGGTCAACGAGGCATTCGCATCGGTCGTGCTCGCGTGGCAGAAGGAGACGGGGGCGGATATGGACAAGACGAACGTGAACGGCGGCGCCATCGCAGTCGGGCATCCGTTGGGAGCCTCGGGCGCGATCCTGATGAACAGGCTGCTGTACGAGCTCGAGCGGCGCGACCTTCGGTACGGCCTCGAGACCATGTGCTGCGGCGGCGGGCTGGGCACCGCGACGATCATCGACCGGGTGGTCGAGTGAAAACGTTCGCGGCGTTCGGCGACCTTCAACCGATCTTCCTCGCTGAAGGGCTCACCGCGCGCGCAGTGAACGGTGAACGCATAACGATGGCGCTGGTCGACCTCGAGCCCCACTCCAAGTCTCCCGATCACCACCATGAGAACGAACAGCTTGGTTTTGTGGTCAAGGGGTCGATCGAATTCCGGGTCGGTTCCGACAAGCGCGTTCTGCACGCCGGCGACAGCTACGTGATCCCGAGCCATGTTCCACACCAGGCCATTGCCGGCGCCGAGGGCGCGACGGTGTTGGACATCTTCGCCCCCGTGCGCGCGGACTGGGAAAAGCTGGAACGGCTAGCGCCGACGCCGGGACGTTGGCCGTAGAGCTTTAGGGATCGGCCGCGACAGGTAGGGCGAGTCGACACAGAAGCGCAACAGTCGCTTCTCCCAACGGCCCGTGCCCTGGACACCAATCCTTGGCGTGACAAAGACGCGCTGCCTGGGCGCGGCGTCATCGGTCACATAGAGATCGGGCGGCCGCAGCTTGACGCCGTTGAGGGCGCGGTCGATGCCCAGCGCGCGCGTCACCAATCCTGGACCGCCGCATCTGCCCACGCCGGGGCCTGGCTCCAGTGCGCGCACCAATACCGCTTGGGGCACGCCTTCCTCCCGCGTGACGAAGTTGAGGCACCAGTGCATGCCGTACGTGAAGTACACGTACGCGTGCCCCGGCGCGCCGAACATCACCTCGGTGCGAGGTGTCCGCCGCCCGCCGCGTGAATGGGCGGCGAGGTCGTCCGGCCCGAGGTAGGCCTCGACCTCGACCAGCCGGCCCCACAAGCGGGTGCCATCGATCTCGCGCACAAGCACCTTGCCCAGCAGTTCGCGCGCGACCGTGACCGTGTCGCGATCGAAGAACTCCGGGCCGAGAAAAGAGACAGTGGGATCCGAGGCCCGCTTAGCCAGACGCGCCCTGGGCCCGGCCGGGGCCGCCCTTCCTGCGGTGGACGTGGTGACGCCGCTTGTCCACGTAAAGTGCCTTGTCCGCCAGCTCGTACATCGACTGCCAGTCCATCCCCGGCCGCCAGGCTGCGACCCCGATGCTGAACTCGATCGGCGCCGGCGCCTTGGAGATCCGGTTGAGCTCCTCGAGCGACGCGCGCACGCGGGCGCCCACCTCATTGGCGTGGCGCTCGTCCGCGTCGGGCATGGCGACACCGAACTCGTCGCCGCCGAGCCGGCCGCACGTGTCGGTGGCGCGGACCGCACGCTGGAGCTCGTGGGCCAGGACGCGGATGGCCTCGTCGCCGACGTGGTGGCCGTGCGTGTCATTGATCTCTTTCAGGTTGTCGAGGTCGATCATCATGAAGGCGATACGGCGCTTGTGGCGCTGCGCGGATGCGACAGCGCGGTCGATCGCGCGCTCGAACTCCGGCCGGTTGGCGAGCCCGGTGAGGTAGTCGGTGCGCGCCTCTTTCGTGTGCTGCCGAGCGCGGTCCAGAGCGACCGCGATCTGGTCGGCGACCGCGGCGACGAACTCCAGGTCGCTGGGCTCGAAGGTTCGCGGCAGGCGGGTCGCGACAGTCATGGCTCCGAGGAGGACGCCCTTCGTCCGCAGCTCGGCGCGGATGGCGCTCCATTCGCCGGTGATGCGGTCGACGCGCGACTCCGCGGGACCGGAAGCAATCTCGACCACACGCACCCGCGCGCCTGATCGGCCGGATTCGAACTCCTCCTCCTCGCCAGGCTGAAGGCCGAGGGTCTTCGCCAGCATGAGCCGCGCGCCTTCACGCGTCCACACCGCGCCGGCCTGAAGGCGCAGGACTTTCAGAGTCTCGCGAAGGCCGACCTCGGCGATCTCCGCCACGTCGAGGGACCGCCCGAGCGCGCTGGCGATGTGGTAGAGCGCGTGCAGCTCGGTCTGCCGGGCGTGATGCCGCGCCTCGGTGAAGTCGAGATACCCCCAGATGAAGCTCGAGTTGAGTTGCTCGACGACGTCGCCAAGCCTGCTCCGCGCGAGCAGCAACACCTCCTCGGCGTGTTCGTTGCCGATCATCTCCTCTGTGACCCGGGCGAGCACCGAGCGGCGGAAGACGGCCAGACCCTCCATCACCGACTCGAGCGGGATGCCTTTCTCGGCGTATCTCCGCGAAGTCTGGCGGGCGAGCGTGTAGTACTGCTGCCAGGGCACTCGCGAGTCGGCGCGCAGAGAGCGGAAGAGGATCTCCAGGAAGCTGACCGAGGTGCGCACGAGCTCGTCAATCGACGAGCCATCCTGCTGCGCCTTGAGCAGCTCGGGCTCGAGCGTCACCACCGATTCGGCGACCACCTGCCCGCTGTCGCGGGGGTCAGCAGAGAGCCGGACCGCGAGCTCGCTCAGTAGGTCGCTGGCTCGCTCTGTCATGTCGGTGCACTATAGAGTGACGCAAGCGAATCCGCGAACCTGCGAGATGTCACCGGGGTACTAACCAAATGTGTAAGAGGGATTGATGGCTACAGTCACCAAGGGGTCGTTGGGGAAGCTGGAGGAGATCCTGGGCGCCGACGCGGCGGATCTGCTCGGGCATAAGTGCCAGACCGTGCCAGCGTCGCAGCTGCACCTGCCCGGCCCCGACTTCATCGACCGGATCTGGAAGGACAGCGATCGGCCGACGCGGGTGCTTCGGAGCCTGCAGTCGATGTTCGAGCACGGCCGTCTCGGTGGCACGGGATACCTGTCGATCCTGCCCGTCGACCAGGGGATCGAGCACACCGCCGGCTCTTCGTTCGCCGCCAACCCGATCTACTTCGACGGGGAGAAGGTCATCGAGCTGGCGATCGAGGGCAACTGCAACGCGGTGGCTTCCACGTTCGGGGTGCTCGGGTCGGTGGCGCGCCGATATGCGCACCGAATCCCGTTCATCTGCAAGCTCAACCACAACGAGCTCCTGACATATCCGACAAAGTACGACCAAATCCTCTTCGGAACCGTGAAAGAGGCATGGGAAATGGGCGCGGTCGCGGTGGGCGCAACCATCTATTTCGGTTCTGCCGAGTCGGACCGCCAGCTGCAGGAGATCGCAGTCGCCTTCCACGCCGCGCACGAGCGGGGCATGGCGACGGTCCTTTGGTGCTACCTGCGCAACTCGGGCTTCAAGACGGGCGGCGTCAACTACGAGACCGCCGCCGACCTCACCGGCCAGGCCAACCACCTCGGGGTGACGATCGAGGCCGACATCATCAAACAGAAGCTGGCCGACACCAACCGGGGCTTCGAGGTGATCGGCTTCGGGAAGACCGCCCCGGGGATGTACGACAAGCTGGCGACCGACCACCCGATCGATTTGTGTCGTTACCAGGTGATCAACTGCTTCATGGGCCGCGCAAGCCTCATCAACTCCGGCGGCGAGTCCCACGGCGCGAGCGATCTCAAAGAGGCCGTCCGTACCGCTGTGATCAACAAGCGGGCGGGCGGCACCGGGCTCATCGCAGGTCGCAAGTCGTTCCAGCGCCCGATGAAGGAGGGAGTCGAGTTACTACACGCAATTCAGGACGTCTATCTGAATCCGACGGTGACCATCGCCTAAAGCTGGCCTTCCTCGGCACGGGGGCGGCCTTTTCCACCGACCGCTACAACGGGGCGGTGGTGGTGAACGGCCGCCTCCTGCTGGACGGCGGCGCGCCGCTCCTTCCTCACATGCGGCGCGTGGGTGTGGACCCGGGCGCGATCGACGTCGTCTTCCTCACCCACTTTCACGGCGATCACACGCTGGGCCTGCCGCCTTTCGTGCTGCATCGCGTCTTCGTCGACCAGCGCCCGTTGACCTTCGTCGGACCGGAAGGCGTCGAGGCAAGGCTGGAAGCGCTCTGGGATGTGAGCTGGGGCCCTGACTGGCAGGCGGTCATGCGACCCAAGTTCAAAGTGCACTACCACACGGCGCAGCCCACGGGGACCGCGGCAGGGTACAGGTACCAGACCATCAAGCTCGACCACGGCACCAGCGGCTCCAACGGATATCGCATCCACGTCAACGGCCGCCTCCTGGCCTATTCCGGCGATACCGAGGCGACCGCGCCGCTGGATGCGCTCGTGGACGGCGCCGATGTCGCGATCGTCGAGGCGACCGGACCTGGAGATGTGTTCAGCCACATGAGCTGGGAATCCGCGTCCGCGCTCAAGCGCCGCCACCCCAAGACGAGATTCATGTTCAACCACCTGTACTCCGGCACCGTCGAGGATGCAGTGACCGACCTGCAGGTGGTCGAGGTCTGAAGCCCGCGAACATAGCTGGAGCTGCCGTCGGTATCGTCGCCGGCGCGATCGTGCTGGTGGGCTTCATCGGCCTGGGCCTTCTGTTGACGAGCCGGGTTGCCAGCGCGGTCCCGGTGATCGTGCTCGCCATCGCCGGCGCCTATGCCGCGTGGCTGGTGGGCGTGATCGTTTTCGGAGCCATAAGGGGCGCGAGCGATGGTCACAAAGCGTCCGAGCCCTGATCAATACTCGACGCGGCCGCTGCTCGACAAACTGGGCGTGAAGCCCGGCTCCAAGGTCGCGATCGTCAATCTCGATGATTCGGGATTCATCAGGCAGCTGCGAGAGCGGACTGCCGACGTGGTGGTCGGGAAGCCGCGCTCGAAATGCGACCTGGTCTTCATGGGCGCCGATTCATTCGCCGGCCTGCGCAAGCTCGATGAAGTGAAACGGTGGATCGAGCCGAACGGCGCGATCTGGGTCATTCGACCCAAGGGCGGCCGGAGCGAGCTGCGCGACACCGACCTCATCGCCGCCGGGCTCGCGGCCGGCCTCGTCGACAACAAGATCGCGAGCTTCTCCGAGACCCACGGAGCCATGCGCTTCGTCTACCGCCTTCGCGATCGGCCGAAGTGACCATGAACCTTCGCACCGCGACCAGGAATGACGTGCCCGTCATCGCCGAGCTGATCCGTGGCCTCGCGCGCTTCGAGAAGCTGGAGCACGAGGTCGTGATGACTGAGGCGCTCCTCGATGTCGGGCTGTTCGGCGACCGGCCTTATGCCGAGGTCGTGCTCGCGGACGACGATGGCCGGCCGGTGGGGTTCGCGTTGTTCTTCCACAACTTCTCGACCTTCCTCGGCCGGCCGGGTATCTACCTCGAGGATCTGTTCGTGCTCCCCGAGCACCGGGGCAGCGGGATCGGCCGCATGCTGCTGGCGCATCTGGCTCGCCTCGCCGTCGAGCGCGGCTGTGGCCGTCTCGAGTGGGCGGTGCTCGACTGGAATCGCGACGCGATCCAGTTCTACGAGCGCCTGGGGGCGCGCCCGAACTCCGACTGGACCGTGTACCGCCTCACGGGCGAGGCCCTCACCGGGCTTGCCCGACAATAGCTCCGAGATGGAAGTGCTTCACCCCAAGCCTCTGGAGACACATCCCGGAGCGCAGGTGGTCCCGTGGGCTCGACGCCAGCTCGAGCTCGCTAGCGAGATCCTCGACAACCCAGGCGGGGGCCTCTTGTTCGCGACCCAGACCATCGGCCAGGTGCGGGCCGCTCTCGAGGAGCGCGACCCCGAGCGATGGGAGGAGGTCGTCGCGATTCTGGGGCAGGCCGAAGACCTGGCCGTCCATCGGGAGTTCGAGCAATCGCGCCGGCGGCTTGCCGGCGCGCTGGAGAAACTGCCCTCTAAGTGACGTTCTCGCAGGCGCTGTTCATGGGCCTGCTGCAGGGCGCCACGGAGCTGTTCCCCGTTTCATCGCTCGGGCACTCGGTGATCATCCCGAGCCTGCTCCACTGGGCGTTCAAGCAATCAGATCCGACGTTCGTACCGTTCCTGGTGCTGCTTCATCTGGGCACGGCGGGCGCGCTGCTGGTGCTCTATCGGCAGCAATGGATCGCCATCGTCCGCGGCTTCTTCACCGCCGCCGTGCGTGGGCGAATCACCACCGAGCCGGAGCGGCTGGCGATGCTCCTCCTGACCGGCACGATCCCGGCCGGCATCCTGGGTGTCTTTCTAGAAAACCGCATCAAATCGCTTTTCGCCAGCCCGTACGTCGCGGCCGGCTTCCTGGTCGTCAACGGCGTCCTCCTACTCGGGTTTGAGCTGCTCAGGCGACGAGCGGAACGCCGCGCCTCGCTTGACTCCAAGAGCCGAGCCGAGCAGGAGGAGGGCTTCGCGGCGGCCGAGCGCATCAGCTTTCGCGCCGCAGCCCTGATTGGCGCCTGCCAGGCGCTCGCGTTTCTACCGGGAATCTCGCGCTCGGGAGTGACCATCGGCGGTGGATTGCTGGCAGGACTGCGACACCAGGAGGCGGCGCGGTTTTCTTTTCTTCTCGCGACCCCGGTGATCCTGGCGGCGGGCCTCATCGAAGTGCCCCAACTCTTCGCGACCGGCGTGCCGGTCGGCGAGTACGCGGCGGCTGCGATCCTGTCCGGCCTCGCGGCTTATGCGAGCGCGCGATTTCTCCTGCGGTACTTTCGGTCTGGACGGCTTGATCCGTACGGCTGGTACTGCATCGCCGCGGGGGCGGTCAGCCTGGTTTTGCTAGCGTTTCGAGTGTGAGGGACAGGCTCGCCGTCGTTCTGGTGATTCTGGCCGTCGCATTCGTCGTCATCGCGGGGCTGTACTACGAAGGCATGCTGCAGATCGCGGTCTCCGACCCGCATGCAGCCCATCACACCACCCACGCGATCCTGTTCGCGGTCCTGGCCGTGGCGAGCCTGATCGCGGCCAACTTCGCTCGCGAGAAAACGGTCTAGAGCGAAGCCCCGGCCAGGCGTTCGGGCACCTGGCGGCCTGACAGGTCCTTCTCGCCCACGCGCACTTCTTCGTGGTAGACCGCGTCGGCATTGACCTTCCACGGGTCCACACTGCCGCCGGTCGCAATATTCCTCGCCACCAGGAGCGCGGTCATCATCGAGTGGTCCTGGTTGTTGTACTTGTGCATGCCGTTGCGCCCGGCCAGGTGAAGATTCGTCAGATGCTCATGGATGTAGTCGCGGATGACATCGACCTTGGCCTGATACACGTCGTCGTACACGGGATAGGCCTTGGCCTGCCTGACCACGACGCCGTCGAAGACCTCCTCTGGTTTGCAGATTCCCAGCTGGGCCAGCTCGTTGCGCGCGCGCTCGACGAGGGCATCGTCGGAGGCCGTCCACAGGCCGTCACCCTCGAAACAGAAATACTCGAGGCCCAGGCAGGTCTTGCTCTGGTCGGGGACCATGTCCGGGCTCCAGTTCTTGAAGTTCTGGATGCGCCCCACCTTGACGGTCGGATCGTGGATGTAGATCCAGTTGTCAGGGAACACGTCCGCCCGATCGATCATCACCGCGACGCTGATGAAGTCGCGATACGAAAGGCTTTCGGCGGCGCGGCGAACGCTCTCGGGCGGCGCAGGATCGAGGCGCGAGACCAGCTCGCGAATGGGCATGCTCGAGATGAAGTCGCTGCCCGCGTGCTCCTCGATCTCTCCGGAGGCGGTTCTCGTCACCACCGATCGCACTCGTCCGCCCTCGTGCCCGATGCGCTCGACCGTACGTCCGTGCAACACCGGCCGGCCCTTTTGGCGATGGATCTCCGCCACCCGCTCCCACATCTGCCCGGGGCCGAACCGGGGATATCTGAACCTGTCGATCAAGGTGGTCACGACATCGCTCCGATTGCTCGGGCGGCGCCGCGGCATCAGCGCACTCTTCAAGACGAGCCAAAGGTCGAGGCTCTTGATGCGCTGCGCCGCCCAGTCCGCGGACAGCTCCTTGGTGCTGATTCCCCACACCTTCTCCGTGTAGGTCTTGAAGAAGATGCTGAACAGGCGCCACCCGAACTGGTTCCGCACCCAGTCCTCGAGGCTCCGCGGATTCCGGATCGGCCTGACGCGGGCATAGGCGTAGCTGGCGATGCAGCGGACAGCCTCGATCGGCCCCAGGTTCCAGAGCGCGTTGGCCGCCTTGATGGGATAGGCGAAGTAGCGGCCGCGGTAGTAGATGCGCGACAGACGGCTGCGGGTGAGCATCTCCGAGCCCAGGATCTCGGTCCACAGGTCCTCGACCTCCTGGTTCTTGGAAAAGAAGCGGTGGCCGCCGATGTCGAATCGATAACCCTTGTGCTCGACCGTGCGGGCGAGCCCGCCTACATACGTCGCGTCCTTCTCGAGCACGGTGGTCGTGATGTCGTGCTTCAGCAGCTCGTAGGCGGCCGTGAGCCCGGCCGGGCCGGCTCCGATGATCACCACGTGCTGATGGCCGTTCTTGGCACCCAAGTCGCGCACAGTATCAACCGTCCCGACGGGGGTCCGGTGCGGAAATTGCGCGGTTTCTAGTTCAGCGGACCCTTGCCGCGCACCTCTTCGACCTTGACCAGGGCCTCGCGCAGCCCTTTGATCCACTCCGACTGGTGCATCCCGACGAGCCGGACGCACCAGGCGAGGGCGTCGCTTCGGCTCCGGGCGACCCCGGCGGCCACCAGGGTGTCGAGGACCGCCCGCTCCGGCATCCGCAGTCGCGTCATCACCGGGAGGCTCAGGGTGGTGAAGATCCGGGTCTCGTCGCCGCAGCTGGCACCCCAGGCGACCTTGCGCCGGAAGCGGCGCTCGGCGTCCCGGGCGATCTTCACCCGCTCGTCGCGAGTCTCCTCGCGGAAGCGGTCGATCCTGGCCACCCGCGCCGCCTCGCGGGCCTCCGGGGACGTGCCGGCCGCAAGCTCCACGTCGGGCAGGACGCCGAGGACCAGGATCTCCTCGCCGTCCGAGGTGACCTCGGCCGGGGCGGCGAACCACGTCTTCGGCAGCCGGCTCGCAAACCAGGCGCCGATGTCATCAGTCATGGGATTACATCATTACGCCCAGGCCCCTCGCCACGCAAGGCGCCAGCGATACTGAGGCCATGAACGCGCCGGCGTTGGCCGCCTTCGCACTGGCCGCCGTGGCCTCCGCGGGCGACTTGACCGCGATCCTGTGCCGCGACAGACGGCTCGAGTACGCGACCAAGCCAACGGTCATGGTCTCCTGCTGGGCCTGGCGGGCGACGTCCTCCTGATGCTTCCTGACGAGTATCTCTTGGCCGGTATCGGCGCCTTTCTTACCGGCCACCTCGCATACACAGTGGGCTTTCGATTCGCCGGTTTCAGCGCCGCCGGCCTGATCGCCGGCGTCATCATCGCTGCAGCAACGGCCGGCTTTCTCCTGCGCCGGATCCTCAGAGCTCTCCGTACGTCCGGCAGGGCGAAGCTGCGGAACCCGGTCATCGCCTACGCCATCGTCATCTCTCTCATGACGGTCAGCGCCACCGCCAGCGGCAATCTCATCGCTGCCGCGGGCGGCTTGCTCTTCTTTTTCTCGGACGTGATCTTTGCGTGGTATCGCTTCGTCAAGCCGGTGCGGTGGGGCCAGCCCGTGAACATCGTCATGTACCAGGCCGGCCAGGCCCTGCTCGTGCTCTCCTTGGCGGTCGGCGGCTAGGCGGCGGCCTCCTGCGGCTTGGGACCCAGCATCTGATACGAGTCGACCACCACCTCGGTGCGGTACTTCTTCGTGCCCGTGGCGGCGTCGTCCCAGGAGTTGGTCTGGATGCGGCCCTCCACATAGAGGAGCCGGCCCTTGCGCAGGAACTCGCCGGCAATCTCGGCCTGCCTGCCGAACGCGACCAGGCGGTGGAACTCAGTCTGCTCTTTGCTGTTGCCCGCCTCGTCCTTGCCCGCATATGTGTTGGTCGCCAGCCGCATGTTGGCGACATAGACGCCCTTCGGCGTGGCGCGGACCTCGGGATCCGCCGTCAGGTGGCCGACCAGTATCACCTTGTTGATCATTTCGAACCTCCGTTGAATTTCATATCGAGCGTACATGCGCGGCGCGGCGCCGCCAACCGTGCCTGTTAAGAAGCCAGCCAGCTGACTGGATCGACCGCCCGGCCGTCCACCTGGACCTCGAAATGCAAGTGGGCGCCGGTCGCGAGCCCGGTCGCGCCGACCTCGCCGATCACCTGGCCGGGCGTGACCGGATCGCCCGCGACCACCTGCACGCGCGAGAGGTGGCAGTAGAGCACGCGCATGTGCTGGCCGACCGCCACGGCGACGAAGATGCCTGCGCCGTCTGGATCAAACCCCACGTACGCGATGCCCCCCGAGGCCGCGTGCACCGAGGTGCCCGCCGGCGCGGCGAGGTCGACGCCGGTGTGGATGTGAAATCCGGGGCAGAGCGGATCGAACGGCTCCAGCGCCAGGGACGTGCAGCCGAAGGGAAGCGTCTCGATCGCGCCTGGAACAATCGAAGTCAGCGGCAGCCGCTGCTCGCCGGCGACTTTGCCGGCGGCTAGCGTCCAAACAAGGACAGCGGCAACGCCGACTGCAGAAACCCGCAGCAGCCCCATCATGCGTGGGCCACGGCGTGCTCGACGGCCTTGAAGCCCGTCTTGAGCGCCGACTCGAGCTTGTGCGCCGCTTTCTCGGCGCCGCCCATCGCACCAGGCACTTTGAACACCACCAGAAGCGCAGCGAGTGCGAAGAGGTGGTGGACCGGCGTGTAGCCGTCCCTCTCGAGCGCGAAGCCGATCGCGAGCACGAACAGCTGCATCGGCTGCATCAGGAGGTTCGTCACGAAGATCGAGCTCCACTGTTTGGCCACGTGGTGGGTCTCCGGCAGCGTGAACAGCAGGCCGGCCAGGGGCGCGGTGATAGCGAGGACGATGAGGATGGTGTACCGAATCACGTACGCGATCCCGAGCACGTCATAGCCGACGATGAGAGTTGAGGTCGCGACTATCTGCAGGGTGCCGGCTGACGGATCGAGCGCCAGATTGTGGAGCCAGTTCGACCAGTCGGGGAGCGTGCCGAAGCCCTCGATGGCGTCGCACGCCGCGTTGCTTGCCTGCACCACCGCTTGCAGCAGGGGGAGCGCGAAGTTGATGAGCGCGGCGGACATAAGGAGCCGCGGCAGCAAGATGCGCGCCGTGAACTGGCTGCGCAGGCCGTGGCCCCACATGATCCGGTACGACGCCCAGATCGCGACGATGGTGAGGGCGCCGTTGGCGATGAGTTGCACCTTGGGCTCAAACGCCTGGATGGTCGAGTTCGACGTGAAATCGTGGCCCGTCTCGAAATCGGTGGTATGCAGGATGAACCCGAACCAGACCTTGACCAGCAGCCCGAGGCTGTCATCGAGCAGAGTCTTGACGATGAGCGTTGGATGCGCGAAAGGGAAAAGAACATTGGCGATTTGAGTGAGCTGGATGACCAGGTTCTGCAGCTGGCCGAGCTGGCCGAAATCCATCAGCGGCCGGCCGGCACCGACTTGGTGAGGATGTCGACCAGCGAGCCGGCGACCTCGACGCCGATGGTCCCGACGACGATCCGCTGAATCCACTGCTTGGCCGCCAGCGCCGATTTGGACTCCGCCGCGGTGATCTTCCAAAGAAAGGCGAAGATGAATGCCAAGGCGCCGATCGATGCGACCAGCGCCTGGCCGATGTGAATCCAGGTGGTGATCAGGTCTGTGATCGGCGTTATATCGGGTTGTGGGGCGAGAAAAATCATGCGAGCCTCCAGCGCTTTTAGTCGGAGGCTAGGAGCAGGATTCGAGAAACGAAACCCTGGGTGTTAACGACCCTTGGAGCTAACCCTTTGTTCCGGTCATACCTTGCTGACTCAAGTCGGACTGCTGGTGCGAACTATCTCCGCGCCAACCCGCCAGGCGCTATGGCGACATACACCGGCCCAGCAGGAAAATGTCCGGCGGGGTGTTGGTCATCAGGAGCTG
>WNEZ01003087.1_pt1 | contig 21549 bp, 16 predicted proteins | sample 5400521 | NCBI WGS metagenome assembly WNEZ01 (sample SAMN13153339, study PRJNA577476) | soil metagenome | isolation source: 120 cm saprolite under Douglas fir tree site 2 hole 1 replicate 1 | place: USA:California | collected 2015-04-18 | reverse complement strand
AGCCGGCAAGGTAATCGCGTTCACCGGCCGCACCGTTGCCACCGACGACAAAGCGGGTCCGAAGTATTTGAACTCGCCGGAAACCGCGATCTATTCCAAGGGGCGAGTTCTCTTCAATCTCGACAAGGCCAAGGAATGGATTCGGAAGGAATATGCCATCGTGGTCGAAGGCCAGATGGATTGCATCTCCGTCTATGCCGCTGGTTTCCAAAACGTGATTGCCAGTTCCGGCACCGCCTTCACCGAGCTGCAGGCCAAGCTGCTCGGGCGTTTCAGCAAGAACGTAGTCGTGAACTTTGATCCCGATACCGCCGGAGCCAAGGCCACGGAACGCACCCTCGGCCTGCTGGTCGAAGAAGAGTTTCAGATCAAGGTGCTGACCCTCGAGCAGGGCTTCGATCCCGATCTCTACATCCGGCGCAAAGGCAAAGACGCCTACGGAGACGCACTGAAGCACTCGCAAAAGTACTTTGACTACCTGATCGAGCGCGCTCGCTCCCAGTTTCCAGTCCGCAGCGCGGAGGGCAAAGTCAGGGCTGTGAACTACCTTCTCCCGCACATCCAGCGCGTCCCCAGCCGCATCGTACGCGACGAACTAGCCCACGAGATCGCGCAAAAGATGGGCATCGACTCCGCCGTCCTTCGTCAGGAGTTGAGACACGCCGCCGGCAGCCGGTCCGCCGCCGCCCTCAAAGCTCCAGCCGAGGCCCAGGTCACCGACGCCGAACGCATTCTCATCCGCGCCCTGGCGTCTGCCCGCCAGATGCAGCCCAACCAAGAGCATCTTTCCGCCCGCGATGGCGCAGAGGAAGAATTTGACCCCGCCCGGCAAGCCCAGTTCGCGCTTCAGAGCGAAGGATTGCATCGCGGGCTGGCCACCGAGTCCCTGGCCGAAGCTCTGCTCAACGCCAGCCCCGATGTTGCCGATGTATTGGAAGTGCCGCGATCCGAGAGTGAGCGGCGCTTACTGGCCACTATCCTGTTAAAGGAGGACGAAGACCTCACCCCCGAACTGCTGGACCGCGCCGTCCGCGCGCTGCGAAAGATTCATCTCAAGCGGAGTCTGGAGCAAGTGCAGCGGCAGCTTCGGTCGAACCAGGGTACAGATCCCGAGCGGCGGAACTTGCTGTTGCGCGAGGTGGAACGCCTTAGTCGAGCCCTGCGGGATCCCAGCTTGGCGGAAGGCGGCTCGGCAATCGCGGTGTGAAATGGCTCCAAACGCGTGAAACAAAAATGGCGTCTAAACCATCTAAGTATTTAAGGAAGTTGAAGATAGCGGCGGGATTGGGAGAGACACGGCAGGCAACTGATAGACGAGACAGCACTTATGTGCTAGTCTCTATAGGTTTGTGCCTCGCGCACAATCCTGCAAAACCCTAGAATCCCACCACTGTGACTCTACCACACGCTCCGCAACGAGCGAAATTGAGAAGTTTGAGGACAACTTTTGGCTCTTGACGATAAGTACGATGACATTAAAAAGCTGATCGATACAGGCAAAGAAAAGGGATATCTCACCTACGATCAAGTCAATGATTTGATCCCGCACGATGTGCACAGTCCCGAAGACCTGGATGATCTGCTGACCACGATCGGCACTCAAGGCATCGACGTGCTCGAGGGGCCTAAGCTCCCCTCGGCTACGCTCGATAAAAAATTCGAGGATGCAGAAGAAGGCTCCGAGGACGTCGAACTCGACCTCACCCCCGGAGCTCTGGAAAAGACCAACGACCCCGTCCGCATGTACCTGCGCGAGATGGGAACCGTACCCCTGCTCACGCGCGAAGGCGAAGTTGAAATCGCCAAGCGCATCGAGCGCGGGCAAATTCGTGTGCTCAAGGCTCTGTCGCGGTCACCCATCGTGATTCGCGAACTGCTGGCCATGGGCGAAGACCTCAAAAAAGGCGTTCGCTCGATCAAGGAAGTGGTCACCTTCGACGAAGAAGAGATCACCGACGAGATCCTGCAGAACCGCCTCAACGACTTCACCGGAAAAATCGATGACATGGCCAAGCTGTACAAAAAGGTCGCTGTCCTCGAAGAAAAGTACGTTGCCGTTTCGCAGAAGAAACGTCCCAAGGACCATCGCCGCGCCCGCAAGAACCTGGCGCGTGGAATCATTCGCGTCTCGATCGCGGTGCGAAAGCTCGGCTTCACCAACGCCGAGCGCAAGCGCCTGATCGACCGCCTCAACAAGACTGTCGACGGCATGCGCTCGCTCGACCGCCAGGCGCAGAACCTGGAGCGCAAGGCCGAAGCCACTCGCAGCGAAGAGCAGAAGAAAGAATATCGCCGCCAGTCCCGCGCCATTCGCGGCGAAGTGGAAAAGCTGGAAGCCGAAGCCGGGGTGTCGTTTCAGGAGCTCAAGCGCACGCAGCGCGAGATCATCCAGGGCGACATGGACGCGGAGCAGGCCAAGCGCGAACTGATCGAGGCCAACCTCCGCCTGGTAGTTTCCATCGCCAAGAAATACACCAACCGCGGATTGCAGTTCCTCGACCTGATTCAGGAAGGCAACATCGGACTGATGAAGGCCGTCGACAAGTTCGAATACCGCCGTGGCTACAAGTTCTCCACGTACGCCACGTGGTGGATTCGGCAGGCCATCACTCGTGCGATTGCCGACCAGGCGCGTACGATTCGCATCCCCGTGCACATGATCGAGACGATCAACAAGTTGATCCGCACTTCGCGGCAGCTGGTGCAGGAACTGGGACGCGAGCCGACGTCGGAAGAAATCGCCAAGCGCATGGACATTCCGGTTGCAAAAGTCCGGAAAGTCCTGAAGATCGCGCAGGAGCCCATCTCCCTCGAAACCCCAATCGGCGAAGAGGAAGATTCGCATCTCGGCGACTTCATCGAAGACCGCGCCGTTGTCTCGCCCGCGGAGGCCGTGATCAACGTGAACCTGAAGGACCAGACAGGACAGGTCCTGCGCACGCTGACTCCGCGCGAAGAAAAAGTCATCAAGATGCGCTTCGGCCTCGAAGACGGCAGCGAGCACACTCTGGAAGAGGTCGGGCAGTCGTTCGCCGTAACCCGCGAACGCATCCGCCAGATCGAAGCCAAAGCTCTGCGGAAGCTGCGTCATCCGTCGCGCTCGCGTAAGCTCCGGGCGTTCATGGATGGAGTAAGAGACTAGCAATGCTCACGTAGCGGCGGACGCATTCGTCCGCCGTAGCGGGTTATCACTACAGAGTCACGGAGAACAAGAAGAGGCACGGCTTCGGCCGTGCCTTTTTCTTGCTGCCAAAACACGCGTGTGAAGCATCGGGACAACCCTGCCTGCTTCCAGCGAAATGCCGGAAGATGATAAATTCTGTGGACATTTCGCGGACACCTGACACAGGAGAGAAATGACCATCGCAGCCGTCGACATCGGTGGAACAAAAATTGCCGTCGGCATGGTCGACGAGCACGGTCAGGTCCTATGCAAAACTGAGTCTCCCACGAACACTGCCGACTACGCCAACGGCCTGAATTCAATCGCGGCCATGCTGCGGCAGACTGCGCAACAGGCTGGGGTCAAAATCTCCGGTATCGGAATCGGGTCCACCGGCCCGGTCAATCCCTTCACCGGAGAATTCGGCGACGTCGATTTTCTTCCCGGATGGCGTCACAAGAGTCCCGTGGCAGACTTGAGCCGTATGTTCAACGTCAGAGTTGCCCTCGAGAACGACGGCGACGCCGCTGCCCTGGCCGAGGCCGGCTGGGGCGTAGGACAGAGCAAGACGCGGCTGATCTATGTGACCATCGGCACCGGCATCGGAGGTGGAATTGTTCTCGACGGAAAACTCTATCGCGGAGTCGACGGCGCGCATCCCGAAATCGGCCACCACGTAGTCGATGCTTCCGGTCCTCCGTGTACGTGCGGATTTCACGGCTGCTGGGAGTCGTTGGCTGCCGGTCCTGCTATGGTCGCATGGTTTGAAAGCAAACTTCCCGGAGACTATCCCGATCGCGGACGTATCACCGGCAAGCGCATTTGCGAACTCGCTGCGCAAGGCGATAAACTGGCCCGGCAAGCCGTCGACCGCGAGGCCCGCTATCTCGGTCTCGGCCTCGCCAACCTGATCAACCTCTTTACTCCCGATGCGATTGTGTTGAGCGGCAGCGTGATGAAAAGCGCAGAGCTGCTGCTTCCCGGGATTCGAAAGACAATCTCGGAAGGATGCCGCTTCGTCCCCGCCGAAAAAACCGAATTGATGCTCGCCTCGCTAGGCGAAGATACGAACCTCATCGGCGCCGCAAGAGTCTGGTACTACCGCTTCGCCTGACCAATTCCACGCGGCCACACTGCGGCGATACCTCAGCTCCGTAGGGGCGATGGGACCGTGGAATGAGTCCCGTAGGCAGCTTCGTGTGGAACTGCACCGCGACGTGACAGAATCTTCCTCGAGCCCTCAATGTTCCAAGTACGGCACATACCCCCGCACCTTCATCCGCAGCCGGTACACCGACTTGGTCGCCGTGATGTACAAGGTTCGGTAATCCTCATCTCCCCACGCAAGATTCGCCGGCTGCTCCGGCAACGCAATCGTCCCCAGATGATGTCCTCCCGAATCCCACACCCAGATTCCCTTGGGCCCGGTCACATACAAATTTCCGTGCTTATCGACCTTGATTCCATCCGGCACTCCGTCCCCCTTGGCCCCCGGCTCTTCGCCAAAGATGTGTCCATTCTCCAACGATCCATCGCCCGCGACATCGTACACGCGAATGTTCCGCTTCTCGCTGTCGTCGACGTAGAAGCGTTTCCCGTCCGGCGAAAATGCCAGCCCGTTCGGCTGACTCAAGTCCTTGGTGAGCAGGCGCACCGAGCCCTTGTCATCCAGCCGGTAAACTCCCTGAAACGGAATCTCCTGTTTTTCCCCAGCCACAAGATCGAGCGTCGGATCCGTAAAGTACAAAGCTCCATCGGGCCCGAAGATCACATCGTTCGGACTGTTGAACTTCTTCCCTTCGTAGTGATCGGCAAGAATCTTGTACTTCCCGTCTGGCGTGACTTCGATAATCGCCCGCAACACGCTCGCACAATCAATCAATCGATGTTGCCGGTCAAACGTATTCCCATCCGGATCGCCCAAAGCAATCACGTCCTCTTTTCGACCATCCGGCCAGACCTTGAAAATCTTGTTGATCTCCTCATCGCTCACATACAGAAATCCCGCCGGATCCCACATCGGACCTTCCGTGAAGCCGAATCCAGCAGCGACCGTCTCCAGCTTCGCATCGTGATCGACAACCTCCCAGAACTGCGGAGAGATTCCCTCCAACTCGAAGACGCGCGACTTCGTCTGAGCGCGAGACGAGCCCGCCATACACAGCACTGCGACAAAGCTGATGAAGAGCCAAAATCTAAATCTCATCAAGTTCGGTTCCATTCTCGTTTCGTTAGCATCTCGTAGCGCCGGCATCCTGCCGGCTGTCGCGAGGGCATCCTGCCCTCGCCCACGCGTCTGTCTAGAAAGCCGGCCATTCTCCATTCGCAACAGTCTGGTTGAGACAATCGCGGCCAGCCTATTGAAAGTCTTCCTCGTGAAGATCCTCACCCGCCGACGCCGCATCCGGCTTCGCCTTCCGCCCCACGCTAATGATGTAACTCACCAGGTCGTCCAACTCCTTCCGACCCAGTTTGTCTCCATAGTTCGTGGGCATCGCCGGCTTACTCTGATAGTCAAGTTTTCTCAAGTCGGATCGCGATAGAAAATGAAACGCTCCGTCCGCGGTTTGCAGCTGCACCGAAAAATTGTCCTCATTACGAACAATTCCGCTGATCCGCTCACCATTACGCGTTGTCGCAACCGCCATCCGGAACGCAGGATCAGGAACTCTGGCCGGGTTGACGATCGCATCAGAAATACTATTCGCCGGACGCGCGCTGCCATAGGTCGATAGATCCGGCCCGAGAAAGCCGCCTTCTCCCCGCATCATGTGGCACGACGAGCACTCGCCCTTGCCGAAGAAGACCGCCTTTCCTCGCACCGGATCGCCGGGAAGCGGCTCAGCTTTTTCTTGCCCCTGCAGCGAACGCAAGTATTGGACAATCGCGCGCACCTGCTCCGGGCTCAAAGCATGGAACGCCGGCATCCCCGTATCCGGGATTCCGTTGGAGATGATTCCGGAAATCTCGGAGTCCGACATGCGCTGCACGCGCGCGTTGGCCACAACTCCCGGAGCTCGCTCCCCTCCGCGCCCATCTAACCCGTGGCATCCCGCGCACGACGAAGCGAACATTCCCTGGCCCACCGCATCGGAAGTTGCGCCCGCCCCACTGCGAGAAGGAGCCTGCCACGGCCGCGCCGCAACGCTCCCCGCGCACACAGTTGCCGCCACGAGCATCAGGAATGAAACTCGTTTTTTGGTCCTACTCTGCAACTGTTTCATGCCTGGTCGTTCTCAGTCCGGTCGCTCTCAGTCCCGTCGTTCTCAGTGTATGGAAATGCATCAGCATTCGTGGAAACCCCTCCGAGCGGTGAACCGAGGGTTTATCCCAAGCCCGCCGCACTGTCAATAATTTTCTCGCGCCCGCTGGTCGCCGCGGCTATCGTTCTTTAGTTCGAACAAGAAACGGCAAGCCAGTTCTTCGGAAGATCCTGGAAAAACCCGTGACTTCCCAAGTGCAGTAACTAAAACTCCTTCCCACGATTCGCGACCGCGACGCCTCGTTCGGCTTCCCCGTGAGCGAAAACAATGCTAGAGTCCCGCGTACACATTCGCAACATGGAGGACGGAATGGACAAATCTCACCTTCGCATGGCACTACGCAGCAAGCGAATCAGGCCTATTATTCTTCTTTCCGCGCTGTGCGCCATTGGAGCTACAGGTTGGCTCCTCCGGGCGCAATCGTCGCCGACCGCAGAAGAGCCCGCAACCGGCCACGCCCTCATCGAAGAATTCCGCCGCGTGGAAGTGGCCTCCGTCTCCGACGCGCTCGAGCAACTCACCGGCAAGCGCATGTACATGAGCCATCACATGCAACCCATCTTCACCGCGAAATTCGCAGGCTTTGCCCGCACCGTGCAACTGAAGAAAGACGAAGGCAACACCGATCCCACTGCGCTCAGTGGAATGCTCGCCGCCATTGACCAGGGCTCGCCTGATTCCGTCTATGTGATGTCGGTTGAGGATGGAGCCGACATCGCCGGCATGGGCGGACTCATGGGCACCGCCATGGCAGCGCGCGGTTATTCCGGCGCCGTGATTGACGGAGGCGTTCGTGACGTTGCTTACCTGCGCAAGATCGGCTTCCCCGTATTCGCCACCGGCATTGTCCCCTCAACTTCCGTGCATCACTACCGCTTCGCAGGCTCACAGATCGCGATGCTATGCGATGGAGTCACCGTAAATCCCGGAGACATCGTCGTCGCCGACAGTGATGGCGTGGCCGTAGTCCCCAAGGCCAAAGCACGGGAAGTTCTCACCCTTGCCCAGCAAATGGATTTCAAAGAACACTCGATGTACCCTGTAATCGAGAAACTCAAGTCGATCGTGGAAGCGGTCAAGCAGTTCGGCCGCCTGTGATGACAATGTTCTTGCCAAAATATCGTTTTCATCAGATAATTCACGCTTTCATTTTTCAATAAGAGACCCCGACCCTTCTGAGTTTCTATGCTTCACGGAAAACGCAGCTACAACATTACCTCCCTGCAGCGCGGACTGCGGCTGCTGCAGCTGTTCGCGCAGTCCGAGCGCGGACTCACCGCCAAGCAGGTCACTAAACTATCGGGCCTGCCTTTCAGCACCGTGCACCGCTTCCTGGTAAATCTGGAAACCGCCGGCTATCTGAATTGCAGCGGCGAGGGCGTGTATTACCTCGGCGTCGCGTGCTTTGAAGTTGGCCAGGCCGCTGTCGGACAGCTCGACATCCGCCGCCTCAGCTTGCCCTACCTCCAGGAACTGAACCAGCAGACGCGCGAGACCATTCACCTCACGGTCCGGCACGGCCTGTTCGCTGTCTACGTGGAGAAGCTCGACTCGCCCGAGCAACTCCGCATCCACTCGCGCATAGGCGCGTCCGTCCCCTTGTATTGCACCGCTGTCGGAAAGGTGATGCTCGCCTTCACTCCACAAGAGGAACGCGAAAAGTTGCTCGGCCAACTGGAAATAAAGCGGCTGACGCCCAACACCGTCGGCAACATGCAGGAGCTGCGCACCGAACTCTATCGCGTCCAGAAAAACGGCTACGCCTGCGATCTCGAAGAGCACGAATTGCACATCCGCTGCATCGCCGCCCCCATCTGGGATCACACCGGCGGCATCCATGCCAGCCTCAGCATCACCGCGCCCATGGTGCGGATGCCCGTCAGCCGCTTGCGCCAGCTTGCGCCGTTGATTCAACAAGCCGGATTGCGCATCTCCCGCGAGCTGGGATATCAAACCACGAAGTTGCCCTACGGAAGTCCGCTATCGAGAACCTCAACTGCGGAGGCGGCAGCCCTTGCGAAACCGGCCGTCTAAACGATGCGGTCGCGGCACGCTTGTGATCGTCTTCGTAGTCGTCCTCCTGATCGTCGTCGTGACCTCTGGGAGTCTGTTGGCCGCAGCCAACGACCAGCCGGCCGGCATCTCCACGCTGTTCGATGTGCACAATGAGGACTTGCTCGTAGGACTGCCCTCCGCCAACTGGATTTCCTACAACGGCGATTATTCCGGACGCAGGTACAGCAAGCTTTCCGAAATCAATACCAATAACGTCAGCCGCCTGCGCGCTGCCTGGGTCTTTCACGCCCGTAACACTAGCCGCCTCGAAGTCACGCCTGTGGTCGTCAACGGATTAATGTTCGTTACGACCTCGAATGATGCGTTCGCCCTCGACGCCCGCACCGGCCGCATGGTCTGGCACCATCCCTGGTCGATCAGCGAAGGCCTGATTGACGACGCTTCCAGTCACATCAATCGCGGCGTGGCTGTCTGGCACAATCGCGTCTTCATGGAGACCGACAACGCGCACCTGCTCTGTCTCGACGCGCGCTCCGGCAATCTGATCTGGGACGTTGCCTACGCCAGCTGGAACAAAAACTACGGCGCGACCAGCGTTCCCCTGATCGTCAAAGACAAAGTTCTCGTCGGCACTTCAGGCGGAGACGACGGCGTCCGCGGCTTCGTCGCCGCCTACGATGCCAATACCGGCAAACTCGCGTGGCGTTTCTGGACCATCCCCGCCCCCGGCGAATTCGGTTCCGACAGCTGGCCCGGCCAGCTCTATCTGCGCGGCGGCGGCACCACCTGGATGCCTGGCACTTACGATCCGCAACTGAACCTGATTTTTTGGACCACCAGCAACCCCGCCCCCGACTTTGAAGGCAGCGTCCGCCCCGGCGACGACCTCTACACCGATTGCGTGCTCGCCCTCGATCCCGACACCGGCAAGCTGAAATGGTTCTTCCAGTTCACGCCACACGATCTCTTCGACTACGACGCAGAGGAGACGCCGATCCTCATCGATGCCGTCTACAAAGGCGCGCCCCGAAAACTCGTGGTGCAAGCCAATCGCAACGGCTACGTCTACGTGCTCGATCGCACCAACGGGAAGTTTCTTTCCGCCGTCCCATTCGTCGAAAAGCTGAATTGGGCGAAGGGCATCGATGCGCAAGGCCGTCCGATCCGCACTGAAGTGAAGCCCACTCCCGAAGGAACCCGCGTCTGTCCCGGCTACTCCGGCGCAACCAACTGGTTCGCGCCTTCGTATAACGAGGCAACGCACATGACTTACTTCATGGCTCTGGAGGAGTGCGAAACATACTTCTCCAACCCTGAACCGCAAGTATTCAAGGAAGGCGAGACATACTATTCAACCGGCGTGAAGCGCATACCCGGAGAAAACTCCCAGAAGATTCTCATTGCCTACAACCTCGACACAGGTGCGATTGCATGGAAGTATCCGCAACTCGGCCGCGGACACTCCGCAGCCGGCACCATGACGACGGCCGGAGGCCTGGTCTTCTTCGGCGACAGCACCGAGTCGTTCGAAGCAGTCGACGCCAAAACTGGCAAGCCGCTCTGGCATTTCAATGTTGGACAAGGCATAACAGCCTCGCCCATGAGTTACGCCGTCGCCGGCAAGCAGTACGTAGCCATCGCAGCCGGCAGCGACATTTTCAGTTTCGCGTTGCCGTGAGGATAGCCGCGTAGCGGCGCAGGAATGCGGCCCACGGCGCAAGCCGCAGCCGCGTAAAGCTGAGTCTTGAAAGGGCGCGGCTTCAAGCCGCGCCGCACGAAGCACGAAAATGATGCGGCTTCAGCCGCTGGGGTACACAACTATGCGAATCAGCACCAACTGGAATCGCCGCAGTTTCTTGGGAAGTCTGGGAGCCGTCGCCAGCGCCATCGCCCTGCCATTCAAAGGCGCATTCGCCGCCAGCCCGCAGAAGCCCGCCACCACCATCACCGGCTTCGGACAAACCGGCAACCCCTACGAAGAACTCGGCGTGCCCACCGTCATCAACGCCGAAGGCACCATGACCGTCCTCGGAGGCTCGCTGCCGCACCCCGAACTCGAAGCCGTCATGGCCATGGCTGGACGCCACTTCGTCCCCATCGCCGACCTCGAAGTCGCCACCGGCAACCGCATCGCCCAGATGCTCAACCTCCCCGACGGCTACACCGCGCTCGTCACCTCCGGTGCCGCCGCCGCGATGCAGTCGGGCCTGGCCGGAATCCTCACCGGCGACAACGAGGCTTTTATCCGACAGATCCCCGACCTCACCGGCATGAAGTCCGAAGTCATCATCCAGAAAACTCACCGCAATCCCTTCGACCACCAGTTGCGTACCACGGGGATCAAACTCGTCGAGATCGAAACCCGCGAGCAACTGCGCCGCGCCGTCAACGAGCGCACCGCCATGATGCACTTTTCGAATTTCGCCAACGCCTCCGGCCAGATCAAAGTCGACGAGTGGGTCAAGCTCGGCAAGCAATACAACATTCCCTGCATGAACGACGCGGCCGCCGACACGCCTCCGGTCTCGCATCTCTGGGACTACGCCAACATGGGATACGACCTCATCACCTTCAGCGGCGGCAAAGCCATTCGCGGACCGCAATGCGCCGGCCTCCTGATCGGACGCAAGGATCTGGTTGCCTGCGCCCTGCTCAACAACAGCCCGCACGAAGACACGCTCGGCCGCAGCCAGAAAGTCGGCAAAGAAGAAATCATCGGCATGATCAAGGCGCTGGAAATGTATCTCAACGAAGATCACGATGCTTTGGAAAAAGAATGGCAGGCGCGCCTGCAGCTGATCTCGCGCGAAATCACGAAAGTCCCCGGCGTGAGAACGGAATTCTTTACCCCCGACATCGCCAATCACGTGCCCCACATGCGAATCATGTGGGACGAGGCCAATGTCAAAATCACTCCACAGGAAGTCTCCAAGACAATGCGCGGTTCAAAACCGTCCATCGTCATCGGAGGTGGAGAAGGCCATCCCGGCCTCGCGATGAATTCCTTCATGCTGCTGCCCGGCGAAGCCGAAATCATCGCCCAGCAACTTTCAAAAGTCCTGAAGGAGCATTCAGCTTAGTCGGACGGAAAACGTACAGCGACGATCAGAACCAATGCTACCGCGAGAAAAATGCGATGACCGCAAGCCGACGGTCAACTTGTTGCCGATCACTTCGGGATGCGATCGCATGTCGAGAGAGATCTCTGAATCAGATTTTGCTTTGAAGGGGCGCGGCTTCAAGCCGCGCCGCACCAGCCGCCGAAAGAACGCGGCTTTAGCCGCTGAGGGTCGCCCCTCACGGCAACGGCATCCGCAACTTCGACCCCTTCTTCTCCGCCCAGGCATTGAATTCCAAAATCATCTGCTTCGTCCACTTGGCGTCGATCTGCCCCGGCGTGTACTTTCCTTCGCGCAACATCATGTGACCCCATTCATCCACCAGATGGTCCATCTCCGTCTCGTCAGCCATCTTCTCCGCCAGCTGCGGAGGCACGAACGTCACGCCCTCGGGATCGCCGATCGCAATGTCCCCCGGCATCACCGTCACATCTCCGATGCGAATCGGCACATTGATACCCGTCAGCATCACGTTCTCCAACGCCGACGGATCCACTCCGCGCGTGTACACCTGGAAACCGCCAATCTGTTGAATCCCGGTCACGTCGCGAATCGCCCCGTTGACGATCAACCCGTTATGGCTCTTCGCGAAAATTGCAGTGCCAAGATTGTCGCCAATGATCGTCCCATAGCGCACCTTCCCGAACAGATCGACCACCAGCACATCGCCCGGCTGCAGGATGTCGATGATCCACGAGTTCTCGTCTCCCACCCGGCCTTCCTTCTTGCCGTTGGCGCGAATCACGGAATCCACATCGGGCCGGTTCGGCATGAAAACCGCCGTGACCACACGGCCCACCAGACGCTCTCCCGGATTGATCACCTTCCATCCGCCTTCAAACTGGTTGCGGAAGTGCGCCTCCTGCAACAAGTCCCAAGCCTCATCGGCAGTGACGTTTTTCAAGCGCGCCAGCACGGCGTCGGCAACCTTGGGCCGTCCGTCGGGAAAGCGCTCGCCACTCCATTGCGGAGTGAATTCGATACGTTGCTCCTTGGAGAACAGATCAAGCTGGGCACCGGCCGGCGACGGCCAAGCTATGGCCGCAAAGATCGCAAACGCAACCACACAAGCAGTTTTTGTCATTGTCATTGTCATTGTCGTTTGAAGCGGCATCTCGAGTTCGATTTCGCCACGGCGAAAATACTACACCGCCGCCGCACCAACAATTCTCCAGTTTCATGCGCGACTCGGCCTTCTCCGTCACGACGGAGGCATCCATGACCAATGCGCCGACCTCGCGTGTGCGCTGGCTGCTCATCTTTTGGATTTTCGTGCTGAGCGCGGTGGCGTTCCTCGACCGCGTGAACATTTCCATCGCCGGTCCTTCGCTGGAGGCAGCCTATCATTTCAGCAAGATTCAATTGGGTTGGATTTTCAGCGCATTCCTCGCCGGCTACGCGCTCTTCCAGACGCCCGGAGGACGTCTCGTCGACCGCCTGGGCCCGCGGCGCGTGTTGGCCGCAGGCGTTGTCTGGTGGGGCGTTTTTACCGCGCTGACGGCGATTTTGCCGCTCGGCATCCCCGGCGCATTGGGCCTGTTCATCGCCATCCGATTTCTGTTGGGCGCCGGAGAAGCTGTAATCTATCCCGCGTCGAATCGCTTTGTCGCGCGGTGGATACCGCAGCGCGAGCGCGGTGCGGCGAACGGTTGGATTTTCGCGGGTGTGGGAGCCGGCGCCGGACTTTCGCCGCCGCTGATCACCTACGTGATGGTTCACTACGGGTGGCGATCGTCCTTCTGGGTGTGCGCTGTGATCGGCGCGCTGGCGGGGGCGGTTTGGTTTCTGATCGCGCGTGACACTCCCGCCGAACATCCGCGCGTGCAGCCGGCAGAGCTGGCCTTCATTCGTGCTGGACTGACGTTGCAAGCCACCGATTCGGCAGCAACCGTGCCTCTTGTATCCTGGGGAAGGGTCCTCAGGAGCAAGGACGTTTTGGCCGTTACTTGCAGCTATTTCTGTTTTGGTTATGTCGCCTGGATTTTTTTCAGCTGGTTCTACACATATCTGGCGGAAGTTCGAGGCCTGAACTTGAAGGCCAGCGCGTTCTACGCCATGCTGCCTTTCATCGCGATGGGAATCTGCTCTCCTTTGGGCGGGGCTATCAGTGATCGGCTGACCCGCTGGAAGGGTGCCCGTCTTGGGCGTTGTGTCCTGGCAGTTGTCGTGATCGTGATTGCGGCCGCGTTTCTGACCGTGGGTTCGATGGTGCAGAGTGCGCGGCTGGCCAGCGTGGTTCTGGCCGGGGGCGCTGGAAGTTTGTATCTGGCGCAAAGTTCTTTCTGGTCGGTAACGGCTGATATCGCGGGGGCGTCTTCCGGGTCAGTCTCCGGCTTCATGAACATGGGCGCACAGATCGGCGGATTCGTGACCGCTCCTCTGACGCCGTGGATCGCACATCGCTTTGGCTGGACGGCTTCATTTCTTACTGCCGCGGGCGAGCACCTGACTCCATGGCGACGCTGAACATCAAACCGAAGAGTGCCTGCGCCTGGGACCTGGTGAGCCTCGGCGAAGTCATGCTGCGCCTCGATCCCGGCGACCAGCGTATCTCGACCACCCGCCAATTCCGCGCGTGGGAAGGTGGCGGCGAATACAACGTTGCGCGCGGACTGAAGCGTTGTTTCGGCCTCGACACCGCCATCGCTACTGCCCTCGCAGACAATCCCGTTGGCCGGCTGGTCGAAGACTTCATGCTGCAAGGCGGCGTCAGCCAGAAATACGTACGCTGGGTGCCCCACGATGGCGTCGGCCGCACCGTGCGCAACGGATTGAATTTCACCGAGCGCGGATTCGGCATACGCGCCGCCCTCGGTTGTTCGGATCGCGGCCACACCGCCGTCTCGCAACTCAAGCCCGGCCATACCGATTGGAGCCAGATCTTTTCAAAAGACGGAACCCGCTGGTTTCATACCGGAGGCATCTTCTGTGCGCTCTCCGAGACCTCGCCGCTGGTCGCCAAAGAAGCCATGGAAGCTGCGAAACGTGCCGGATCAATTGTTTCTTACGACTTGAATTACCGTGCTTCCTTGTGGAAGTCGATCGGCGGCAAGGCCAAAGCGCAGGAAGTGAACCGCATGCTCGCTCCTTTCGTCGACGTCATGCTGGGCAACGAAGAGGACTTCACCGCCGCTCTCGGCTTCCCCGTCGCCAATGTTGACGAGCATCACTCCAAGCTGGAGATTGCGAGTTTCAAAAAAATGATCGAGAAAGTAGTCCAAGATTTCCCCCAGCTCTCAGTGGTTGCCACAACACTCCGCACCGCGAAGACTGCGACGGTGAACGACTGGGGAGCCGTGTGCTATTACGACGGCCAGTTCTATCAGGCCCCAACTCGCGAGAATCTCGAAATCTATGACCGCGTCGGTGGCGGCGACTCGTTCGCTTCCGGACTGATCTTTGGATTGCTCGAAGGTAAGCCGCCGCAGTGGGCGGTGGAGTGTGGCGCGGCGCACGGCGCGCTCGCCATGACGACGCCCGGCGATACGACCATGGCGACATTGCAGGAAGTGCTCCAGGCCATGAATTCACAAACCGCGCGGATCGAGCGATGAAGCGGCAAGCGTAGAATCCGTTGAGTTCGGCACAGACGAAATGACCAGAGACGACGTAATCCGCAGGATCGGTGAAGTCGGAATCATCCCTGTAGTGCGCGCCGGAAGCGTTGACGACGCCATCCGTGCCGTCGAAGCCATCTATGCCGGCGGCATCGCGATCGTTGAGATCACGATGACGGTGCCCAACGCCACCGATGTCATCCGCCATGTGGCTCGAGACTACGGAGACAAGATCGTCGTCGGCGCCGGAACGGTCACAAGCGCCGAGCAGGCGAATCTGTGTCTGGCAGTCGGCGCGGAATTTCTGGTCAGTCCCGGCCTGTCCCTTCCCGTAATTTCCGTGGCGCAGGCCAGCGGCAAGCTGGCCATCCCGGGCGCGCTCACCCCCACCGAGTTGATGACGGCGCAGGATGCCGGGGCCAGGCTCGTCAAGATCTTCCCCTGCGGCAATGTAGGAGGAGCGAAATATCTGAAGGCGCTCATGGGACCCTTCCCCGATGCGGAACTCATTCCGACCGGAGGAGTGAATGCGGCCAATGCTGCGGAGTTCTTTGCAGCCGGAGCGTTTGCGTTAGGGATAGGCGGCGAATTGGTGAGCGCGGCAGCGCTTCGCGACGGAAACTTGGCGAAGATTACCGAAGCCGCCCGCGAACTGGTGCAAGCAGTTCACTCAGCCAGGCAGTCGCGTGAAAGTAGCGCCGTCGTGAGGCGCAGTTAACGTAGCGCCGCCGTCCCGGCGGCTGTCCGGCGGGCGTCCTCGCCCGCCGCGCCGAGGGCGAGGCGCCCTCGGGACAGCCGGCAGGATGCCGGCGCTACGGATCGAACGGCGCGGGCGATTGAATGTGGCGCGGGCGCCTCGCCCGCGCAAATGCGTGCAGCAGAACGTAAGCCTGTAAGTTGTTGATTCCCGTTGCGGCGATTGTAAGTTATTGATTCCAGGCCCTAACTCGCCGTGGAGGTTATATTAGCTAAAAGCTAACTTACGCATTAGGGGCGTTTCTACGGGCTTTGAGGCTCCGGACGGCCTTGCCTTCGTCCCGGGCCACCTGACCGAGCCCCAATGGCCCCTAAACGCAACCACGGGGCATTCTGCGCGAGAGTCAAACCTCGAATCCCACTCCGCAGAACGCCCGAACGAAGAATCAACAACTTAGCTAGATGTAGGCGATGCAGTCGATTTCCACCAGCGAATTCCCCGGTACGTTTCCCGGTCCGGCGGCGATCGTCGTTCGCACTGGCGGTTCTTTGCCGAAGCGTCCCTGGTAGACCTCGTTCATCCCGGTGTAGTCTTTGATGTCGGCGAGATAGACATTCACCTTTAGCACCTTCTCCATCGACGACCCTGCGTTGGTCAGCTCCTTCTCGATCTCATCGAGGACATGCTTGGTGTGGGATGCAATATCTCCGGCGAAATGCGCGCCCTTGCCGGCGATGAACAGCAGGTTGCCGAAAGAGACCGCGCCTGAGAACAGCGGCGTCTTCTCGGGCGCCTTGCCGCCCTGGTAGTAGACTTTCTTTTTCGGTTTGTCTTTATCTTTGTCTTTCGCTGCGACCTTCGCGACTCCAACCACCGCGGACGCAGCGACGAATGCTGCCGTACCCTTCAACAACTTGCGCCGATCCTTTTCCATGGAGAATCACCTCGCTTGGAGATAAAAGTTCATCAACAGTACACAGCCCGGCGACAATACCGCAACCCGGCATCTTGCCTCAATCACTTCTTCGCCAGCCCGTAAAATCAAGCCCTCTGGGACGCCAAGGCTTTCATCTGGTGGAAGTCTGTGTCACTTCGTGCCCCGTTTGCTGATCTCGTTCTGTAAACCGCACAGAATTGTTTTCCGGTATCGCCCTGTGCCCTCATGGTGTATCTTTCTGGGTTCCTCCGCGAGGGGGCGGGGAGCCGTGAGGGCGTTTTGCGTTCGGGTCGAAGTCAGGGTCTTTCACTCCAGCGACTTCCGGGAATTCTGACCACCGCCGTGCTCGCGACGATTTTCGCGAACGCCCGCGCGTGGCCCGCAGTCTCGCCACCTGCGAGGATGGCGATGCAGAGTGCCGCATTCGCCCCTCCACAAGATTCGCAATCCTCATCGCAACCTCCCGCCGGGCAGAATCCTCAGACGCCTCCGCTGGGACCCCCGCCTCTACCTGAGGCCAATCCCGCGGCGCCCGGCCAAAAGCCTGAGCCCACGCCGCAGAATCCGCCGCCATCGGCGCAGTTGCCTGAGCCTGCGATCAAGAATCCCGACGTGCAGCCGGCGCCCAAGCCTCCGGCAGAACCGCCGACTCTGACGATTCCACTACTTCCAAGCGCTCCCACGCTGGAAGACTTTCTGACCATGAAGCCGGAAGGCGAGGCGGCGCGGCAGATGGCGAAGGTTACGGGTTTCGTACAGCGCAATCCGCACGATGGCGAGAGCGTCTCCCAGCCGACGGAAGCCTATCTCGGTTACGACAAGAAGAATCTGTACATAGTCTTCGTCTGCTTCGACGATCCCCGGAAGGTGCGCGGGCGCATGTCGCGGCGTGAGGACGTCTACGACGACGACAACGTCGAGGTGATGCTCGATACGTTTCACGACCGGCGGCGCGCTTACGGGTTTCAAACCACACCGCTGGGGGTGCAGTGGGACGCGATCTGGAGCGAGGCCACACGCGATGAGATTAACGGAAACTGGGACACGTCGTTCGACACAGTATGGAACTCACGCGGCAAGGTGACGGAGCAGGGATACGTGGTGTGGCTCGCGATTCCGTTCAAGAGCCTGCGTTTTCCAGACACGCCGCAGCAGGAGTGGGGAATCATTCTGTATCGCGGCATCATTCGCAACAACGAAGACACGTTCTGGCCGCACATTTCTTTTAAGGTGCAGGGGCGGCTGGGACAGGCCGCAACGCTCAAGGGGCTCGAAGGAATTTCTCCGGGACGGAGCGTTGAGCTGATTCCTTACGGCGTGATGCGGGGATTCCGCGCGCTCGACACGCGCGATCCGGGCAACCCGTACTTTCAGCACGCGGTGGCGCAGGGACAGCCCGGCATGGACGCGAAGTTCGTGATTCGCGATCACTTTGTGGTGGATATGACGGCGAATCCCGACTTCAGCCAGGTCGAGTCGGAAGATCCGCAGATTACGGTGAATCAGAGATTCGCGGTCTACTTTCCCGAGAAGCGGCCATTCTTTCTGGAGAATGAAGACTACTTCCGCACGCCGCTCGATCTGTTCTTCACTCGTAACATCGGCGATCCGTCGGCGGGAATTCGGCTGACCGGCAAGCAAGGGCCGTACTCGGTGGGACTGATGACGACGGATGACCGCAGTCCGGGGCTGGTGGTGCCGGATTCCAGTTCGCTGTCGGGGACGCGGTCATACTTCACGATTGCGCGGGCCAGCCGCGATATTTTCAAGCAATCGAGCGTGGGCGCGATCTACACCGACTGGGAATACCCGGCCGCCGGAGAGTTCAACCGGATCGGGGGAATCGACACCCGGCTGAAATTCAATGCCAACTGGACCCTGGAAGGGCAGGCGGTGGTGAGTTCCACTAATTGCCGCGGCGTTTGGGTCTTCTGCTCGTCGGCCTCCGATGCTACCCGCAATTACGAAGCGGGTCCGGCCGACAAGCTCGACCTGAAGCGGGAAGGGCTGCATTTTTCCTACGAGGCGCTCTATGACGACATCAGCCCGGGCTTCACCACCGTGCCGGGATTCATCAACCGTACTGACATTCGTTATGCCTGGCAGGAGGCTGATTACAGGTTTCGTCCGAAGCAGGGCTGGATTGTCGACTGGGGGCCGACGCTCATCCAGCGCTATGTGTTTGATCACACCGGGTTGCGCCTGGATACGGACTACCGACCGTATATCGCCATCCAGGGGCGCGGACAGACGTTCATCTTCCTGTTTCCGTATGAAGAGTTGCGGGAACGGCTGCGGCCGAAAGACTTCTTCACGCTCACGCAGAATCAGGATTACCACGAACACATGAGCGGGGCTTCCGTTCAAACCAGCTACTTTCCCAAAATCACGGTCGGGGCGAGCTACTACTGGGGAGACGGCGTGAACTTTGTGCCCTCGTTCAATGCAGCGCCTCCTCCGTACGATGCCCCGTTCCTGGCGCGCTCTGACACGGCTACGGGTACGCTGACGCTGCGTCCGGTGAAGCCGCTGAAGATCGAGAATACCTATCTGTTTGAGCGACTGCGTGCGAATGACCGCACGTATCTTGCTCTCGCGGCGCAGACTCCGGGCATCGGCAAGGGAATCTTCAACGATCACATTGTGCGCAGCAAATGGAACTGGCAGTTCACGCCCAAGCTCTCGTTACGCGTGATTCTCCAGTACAACGCGCTGCTGGCCAACACGCCGGGGAATACGGTTTTTCCGTACACTTTCTTGCCAACGTCGAAGCAATTCAACGCAGACTTCCTGATTACGTACCTTGTGCATCCCGGGACCGCGATCTATGCGGGATACAACAGCGATTTGCAGAATCTGGATGTGGTGCCGGGAATGGGTGTATCGCGCACCGCCAGAAGCTTCATCAACGATAGCCGGCAGTTTTTCGTCAAAGTGTCGTACCAGTTCAGGTTCTGACGTCGGACCTCGGACCTCAGACCTCAACCCGCGAAACACCTGATTCAATGGTCTTTGCTGAGGTCTGACGGCTGAGGTCTGAGGGCCGCGGTTGTTGCTGAATCCTGCGGCTATCCGGTAGAATCTAAAGATTCGCATTGAGATTGGAACCTACTATGAAGGCAGCAATTCATCCCAATTACCATGAAGTGCGCGTGCATTGTGCGTGCGGCAACGCGTTTGTGACCCGGTCGACCCATAAGGGCGACATCTCCGTGGAAATCTGCTCGAACTGCCATCCGTTCTTCACCGGCAAGCAGAAGTTGATGGATACCGCTGGCCGGGTGGAGCGTTTCCGGCGGAAGTATGCTAAGAAGGACGCGGCGGCAGCGACTGCTACTACGGCGAAGAAGTAGGCCACGGATCTTCACGGATTTACGCTGATAAAACAGAAAATTTGGCCCTCGCTTTGGCGGGGGCTTTGTTTTGCTGGGGCAAGTAGGACTGGGGAAGTAGAATAGCCACATGCGGAAGTTTTGGGACAATTCGGCGGGGGAGCAGGCGGCGTTGGCGGGCGAGGGCCCCTTCGACTGTCGCTCAGGGCAGGTCCGCGCCACACTTGCTGTGCCTGCGTCTGTGTCGATTGGGGGGATTGAGATTGCTCCGGCTACCGTGCTTGCTCCTATGGCTGGGGTTACCGATACGGTGTTTCGGCGGTTTATCCGCAACTTGGGTGGGTGCGGGCTGATCATGACGGAGTTCACTTCGGCGGATGGCGTGCTCCGCAAGAAGGACCAGAAGGCGAAGCGGTATCTGCATTTTTATGAGGATGAGCATCCGATTTCGGCGCAGCTGTTTGGCAGCGATCCGCGAGTGATGGCGGAGGCGGCGCGCATGGTCGAGGGCCTGGGATTCGATCTGGTGGATTTGAACCTGGGATGTCCGGCTAAGAAAGTGGTTAAGTGCAATGGAGGCTCGGGGCTGCTCCGCGATCTACCGGCGATTGGGACGATTTTCGAAGCGGTGCGGGCAGCGGTGAAGATTCCGTTTACGGTGAAGTTCCGGGCTGGGTGGAGCGACGACGAGATTGTGTGCGTGGAACTGGCTCGCATGGCGGAAGCGTGCGGGCTGGCGGCGGTGGCGCTGCATGCGCGTACACGCGAGATGGGTTATAGCGGCAATGCGCGCTGGGAGTGGATTGCGGCGGTGAAAGATGCTGTCAAGATTCCGGTGATTGGGAATGGCGACATCCGCACGCCGGAGGATGCTTGCGCCATGGTCACGCAGACGGGATGCGATGCGGTGATGATTGGGCGGACGGCGCCGTCGAATCCGTGGATCTTTCGGCAGATTCAGCAGTACTGCGCGGGGATGAGGGATGCTGGCGTGGGCACAACTGCGGGGCCCGGCAATGGCCATGTGGGGACAGCCGCCCTCGGCTGTCCGGTCGAGCGAAGCTCGACTGGGTTTGATGCCGGCAGTCATCTAGATGGAGAGGCTTCGGGCCTTCGGCCCGACGGACAGCCGAGGGCGGCTGTCCCCACATGGGCATTGCAGAGGGCTCCATCAGTTCCCAAGTTCTACGACGAGCCCAGCGAAGCTGACCGGTACCAGATGATCCGCACCTACTTTCAGATGCTGATCGAAGAAGAGCTGCCAGACGCCGTCGGCAAGATGAAGCAGTTTGCGTCGTGGTTCACGCATGGCGTCCCGGGCGGTGCGGGTTTGCGCAAGGCGATTTACGAGTCGAAGAGCGCGGTGGAGATTCTGGGGCGGGTGGAGGAGTTCTTCGAGGCACGGCTGCTTGTGTCGGATTAAACATTGTTTGCGTTGCGCAACTGCCCATGTGGGGACAGCTCC
>WNEZ01001215.1_pt1 | contig 21584 bp, 14 predicted proteins | sample 5400521 | NCBI WGS metagenome assembly WNEZ01 (sample SAMN13153339, study PRJNA577476) | soil metagenome | isolation source: 120 cm saprolite under Douglas fir tree site 2 hole 1 replicate 1 | place: USA:California | collected 2015-04-18 | reverse complement strand
ACCAGGGACGCACGATCCATATACCACTCTACAAGGTAAAGGAGATCAAACTCCTGATGAGTGTTTGGCGACAGTTACAGCAAGACCTGGATGCAGACCCGACTCTGGAAGAACTCGCTGAAAGGATAGGAATGAGCGTGCAGCAGGTTAGCACCCTCCTGACAATTCGCCAGGGTATTGTGAGCCTGGATGGACCGCGTAGTAGTCTAGATGACGACGAACAACCTCTTAGCGATGTCTTGGAAGATGCTGCGAGCGTCGATCCTGAGGGAATGATCATCAAGCAAACCCTCGAAACAAAGGTGCAGGAACTCCTCGTCTGCCTCACTCCCCGTGAGCGCCAACTCATTCAACTCCGCTATGGTCTCTGTGGATATGAGGAGCATACGTTACTGGAAGTTGGTAAGAAGATGAGCATGAGTTCCAAGGCCATTCGCCAGTTGGAGGCACGGGTGCTTCATAAGCTCAGTAAATTTGGTCCTACCCGCTTGTTACACGATTTTCTTGCGTATATATGAGGAAAGGAACCAGGATATTTATGCGAAGACAACGATACAGCATCTCCGGTTATCGGCTGGCTCAATCCAGGCGTTTCTCTCCGTTGATACTCGTCGGGGCGCTCGTGCCCATCATTCTTGTGTCTATCGCGGCGGCAGTTTTCATACTGCCGAAAATGGCATCTCATGCAGCGGCAGTAAATGGCGATTGTACGTTAATCGTGCCAGCCCAACCGCTGACAGCACAGGGGTTGGCGGCACCCTATCAACTGGTCGCAACCAATCCCGCAAACGGCCCGTGCAACGAGGCGAACAAGGTCCAGGCTGCCTTTGTTCAAGGAGCTGTATTTGATCCAGCTACAGCGACCATTTCTATTTATAACCCACTCGTCGTCGATCAAGGTACTCAACCCGCTGCTGCCCCTGTAATGCCAAATCTGCCAGCGGGTGCCATTGTAGCACTCTGGTTTGGCTTCAATGGCAATAACCTGACCCTTCAGGACACACAAGGAAGCCAACGGGCGCGCAACTGCGTCAATGGGGTAAATGGCTCTATCTTCGGACAGTTTGCTTATTGCAATGCTCCAGCCTTCTTCCATGCCGCCAATCAGGCTATCCGGGCCGGCAAGCTCGCTCCTCCGCCTTTAGGCATGGCAAAAGATGGGCAAACTTGTCCTACTGTACGCGACTTCGCAGTGGTTGATCAGGATCAGAGCGATAATGTCACGACTACTTACCTGGTAACTGCTAACGGGCAGACGGCACAGATGACTGCAGCAAATGTGGCCGCATTACAGCAAGCGCAGACGCAGGCCAATGGCAGCGATAACCGCCTGCTGGCTGTTGCCCTGGATGGAGCGCTTGGTTGTACTCCATGGATGGCAGCTGATCTTGCCGATCCCGGACATATGCTACCCGCGCTGCCCCTCAACGAATTGCAAGCAGCAACACAGCAAGGTGCGCCTGTAGCGCTTGTGCCAGGCCGCGACCCGATGGTTTTGGTAAACAACCAGCCTAACCGGCGTAAACTTATCGCCTATCGTACCGGAGTTGACCAGTTAGTGAGATTGAGCCAGTTAATGCAGCAGAATCTCTTTAGCGCCAATACGCGAACCTACTGCATGCATCTCCGTGCGATCGCACCAACACGCATGTTGCTCGATGCTCCACTGACTATGGGACGCCCGTCGCCTGATCCGGCAGTTGCCAATTCCCTGCTCACCTTCCTGGAACAACGTTTCGTCACAACGTACGAAGCAAATGGCCTGAATTGCATGCAGTTGCTCAACCAACCAGATCCTATCACAGTGATGACAGATGGGAATGGAGTAGCTGTTAATGGGACAATCAATGGAGTAGCGAATGGGAATATGAATGACTAGTGGAAAACTGTAGGGAACAATATATGTGCCGCAAAAATAAGGTGCCAGATCACCAGCCCAACAGTGAGTAGAGCAAGCAAGAGATGCAGCACACGCCAGTAGCGAATTACATAGCGGTAAAATTGTTCGCGCTGCATAGCGCTTTGCAAGTCTTGCAGCGCGGATATTTGCTCCTGTGCACCAGGCATTGCTGCGCCAGGACGAGTAAGAGCGCTCTTCTTATCAGGAACGAAGCGGTAGTGAGGCGCATCGCGGTCCAGTTCCTGTTGCGTTGGTTCGAGGGAGATGTAGGCCAGGTCCCAGGGAGTACTTAATTTATTAGTAGTGGCAAGAGGAGCGCTGTTGGGTCTGGAACCCTGGACGGGCATAGGTAGAGATCCATTAGTGTCCGCTGGAAAGCCCCGTATTTCCTCCTGTGTATTGTGAACGACGATAGCCTGCAACTTTTGTGAGATAGTTGTGATACCGTCTTCCCCCTGTACAGTGAGCACCTTAGATACTTTAGATGCAATGAGCCGTGGCATAAGACGATCCAGGGCACGACCCACCAGACCGCTTAGCGTCAGGGCGATCATTCCGTAGAGTGCATAAGCACCTGAAACCGGGCCGAAATTGCCGAACGAGTGCATCAGAAGCAAGATCAGGCCGGTGATTGCAAAGAACATATGCCAGTTTAAAGATGCATGAAGTTTACCTATGGCACGTTTACGCAGGCGACGACGCAAGCTGTAAAGCACAAGAGCAAGCATCAGAAATATTATGCCTGCGATGGCATAACTCAGACCAGCTATGCTATCGGGGGCAGTATCATTACCGGACCGGCTGTACCATATGTAAAATGCGCCAGGCAGGCCAATGACAAAGAGTGTCACTATCAGACCGATAACCCATGAGCGCCTGGCGTAAAAAAACAGCCACGGATAGCCTGATTCACCGGTTTGTGAAGTAGTCGCATTGCGATGTGACGGTTCTTGATACGTAGGCATCAGTTCTGTTACTCCTGTCCAGAACGTAGTAAGCGCACTTTCAGCCACATCATCATTGCATCGCGGTGCAGTCCCACAGGGCAGGGTGCGACACAAGCTCCACATTGATAACATGAACGGGCGAAGCGCGCTACGGGAGTCGAGATAGCGCCTGAAAGTGTTTCACGGTTCAACACATCAATTGTGATAGGTTCAGCCAGTGCGGGACATGCGAACAGGCACTCGCTGCATCCAATACAAGCATGTACCTCCTGAGCCACTTGTGGACCTGTTTTATGGAGAAGAACCGGTTTCAGTTTCAGCATTTATTGCTCTCCCTGCATTACGAACTGACAATTTCTATCCTTTTGGAACCATAAAGCCTGTGAAGAAGAGCGTCGTGCTATGTACGCGGGAACTTTATCGCTGTAGGACCAGTTGATTGCAGGTAACTTGCCTGAAGTTACCATATCGATTGCAACTCGTGACTGTTGCCGGGAAAAATATTTGCGAGCGTCAAAGTCACCTTTGAGCAGAGCTTCTTTGACATCACGAATAGAAAGGCCTTCATCGATGATGTGTTTAATTGCAAGACTATCAGGTTGGGTGGGGCCAAGCGAAAGATAGCTAACTAAGCGGTCACCAACAATGGATAAGCGACGGTAATATCCTTTATTGTTATTGGTCAATGTTATCGCATTCCCGGTCCAGTGTTGTGGGTTGCCCACGGTGAGCATGAATAGTTCGCCTAACTGTGTGGCATGCCAGGGAACTCCAAAGGGCTGTGCAGCCAACTCATAGTGGCCTGTCATTGCGGCTGCCACCGTCTGTCCCTGCAATACTGCAGCGTGCCACAATGGCCGTGTCTCATAGGTTTCAGTTTGTGGATTCTTGAGGGCAGCAACGGCGCCTGCTGCATAGATATTGCGTACGCTGGTACGAAGCTGGTCATCGACCAGAATGCCGTTTTTATGCATCATAGGGATGTTGCAGTGTTCAGCCAGGGTGGTAACGGGCGTTGTGCCTGTGCAAGCTAGTACTAAATCGCAGGGAAGCATCTGATCATGGTTTATGACCACGCCTATCACGGAACCAACCCTACCGACAATACCCATTACGTGGGTATCAGTATATATCTTTGCGCCTGCACGCCGGATGGAATCCAGGACCATCTCAGATGCAGGCTGATCAAGCGTGCGCGACAAGAAAGTTTTACTGCGAATGAGCCAGTGAACCGAAATACCTGAATATAGCAGGCTCGTCACGGTTTCTATGGCATGAGTACCTCCCCCAATTACTACAACCTCGTGTACTCCTGGTAATCGTCGACGCAGATCGAGATAATCTTGTAGACAATGAGGAGAGAGGACCCCATCAAAGTTATGACCTGGCATATTGGCAGGCAGGGCTGTCGGGACGCTGCCAGTTGCAATGAGGAGAGACTCATAACCAAAGCAATACCCTCCGCTCAGGGAGACAAATTTGCTCTCAGCGTTGATCCATTCGACACGAGCGTTGACTATATGGATGCGCTCGGTTCGCTCGATTCCAGCAGGATACGCGAGCAGTTGCTCCCGTGCCAATTTCCCAATGGCAAACTGTTTGAGTGCAGGTGTATTGATGGTGGGGTGGCTCTGCTCAGTGATGATGACGATGCTCAGGTCAGGTGCGAGGCGGCGGGCTTCTACCGCAGTAGTAAGGCCAGCAATGCCATTACCTACAATGACAATGTCTGCCCTCTCCATTTTATGCTGTTTATTCATTGCAGACACGGTTCCTTGCCTTCGCATAAATATCTCTGTCCTTTCTCTCCCCTTGAGTATGCACAACCCTGTGAACTGAAATGAATTCTTGTGACATACTTTGCTACTCTGTGACACTCAATGCGATCTTACGCTAGAATTTGCAATATATTTGCATATGTAACACTTGAGGTAGCATGAAAGTACCGGGCGGTGTTAAGAAAAGCAGCACACTATCCTCTCTAGCTGCTGGACTTTGGTGTTATGGCGTTTGGAGATGAGACGAGAAGAAATACCTTAGTACTTTCATGCTAGATTGGTAGCTCCCTACGCGTGTATGGTATATAACTCTACCAGTGTAACCTTTTCCTTGGAACAACAACCAGTATCGCGGCTTAAGTTAATCTATCTATTTGCTTTGCAGCCTCTGGAAGGAATAACATGCCGGATCGCTTTGAGGAGCAACAGGGAGTCACAGGCGCGTTGCGTGAGCTGCAAGATTTAGTAGAAGCAGCGCAGCGCAAGCAGGGAACCGTAGACGTGAAACCTACGCCCAGAAGGCAGACAGGTATCACTGCGTCCCTGGCGGCAATACGGCTCGTTCCTCTCAAGGAAAAAAATGCCAGGCCAGCAGCTCCCCAGCAGCGCGAGCGCTCCACCGAACCCCTCTCTCTGCCTTCAGTGCCGGGTCTGTTGCTTGAGCAGCAAACACAGCTAAATGGCCGGGAAACGACTGGAACAATGCTGCCCGTTGTGCAGAGACCATATAAGGAAGGTTCCATACGCCTGGAGGTCGGCACTGCCTCAGACCCTGGCATCAGGCGCAAAAATGATCCGAACGAGGATAATATCCTGGCTATACATGGGACGTGCACCGATCATTCCCGCTCTCACCCATTTGGCTTGTTTGTCGTGGCCGATGGCATGGGAGGCCACAAAAATGGGCAGGAGGCCAGTCGCCAGGCGGTCAAAGCCATCGGTGATACTGTAATACCAACAGTGCTGAATAACGCGGAGGACGAGGGCAGCTTCGCGGAACTTTTGTCCGAAGGGGCCCACCATGCAAACCTCACTTTGTATCGGCGCAATCGACGGCAGAAGGGCATCATGGGAACAACGATGACCGCAGCGCTTGTCGTCGGCAGCACGGCTCATATAGCAAATGTAGGCGATAGTCGCACCTACCTGTACCGCCAGGGCGAGCTTTCCCAGCTAACGCGCGATCATTCAGTCGTTGCCCGCCTGGTGGAAGAGAAGGTGATTACTCGCGATGACATCTACACGCATCCCAGGCGTAACGAGATATATCGCTGCCTGGGAGCGCATGCCTCGGTGCAGGTTGATTCCTTCACCGTATCCCTCCAACCCGGCGACAGCCTGTTCCTCTGCTCTGATGGCTTATGGGAGATGGTACGCGATCCTGAGATCCGGCATATCTTGAAATATGCTGCCCATCAACCATCTCTAGCGAGCGCTCTCCTGATCCAGGCAGCGCTGGATGCAGGTGGCCAGGACAATGTAAGTGTGATCCTCGTGCATGTGCCAACCTCCATCTGACCGCGCTATCTCTGCAAGATACCTACCGTTTAGGTGTCGGTGTAGGCGTAGGTAGCACGCCCGGGGTGGAGGTAGGTATCGTAACAGGTGTGGATGTTCCAAGGCTAATACTGAGATCATCGAATGTTTTGAATGCTACAACTGTCCCTCCAGTGTTCAGATAACTCCCTGTGATGCTATCTCCCGGCTGCACCAGCGGCAGCTTTGGCGAGAGCGCCAGGTTCGCGGTGAAGATTTTGCCTTGCCCTGCGACCTGGATGTAGTAGATCGTGTTGGTTCCCTGCTGCACCGCCGAGACACGCAGCACCTTGCCCGTTACGGTCTGGGTCGTCCCACTGGTGGAAGTGTTTCCTGGACTCCCCTGTTGTACCAGCCACTGTTGGTAATCCTGCAGCGCTTGCGTAAGGGTAGGCTCGAACTGCACATTGCTGCCATTCAGATTCCTGGCATCTACCATCCCCACATCCTGGAAGATGTCACCACTGGCCGTTGACTGTACAAAAATGGCGACCCACGTGGGCGTGTTGTAGATCTGGTACAACTGGATACTGGCGACAGTATAACCCCGGATATTTGCGCGGGTAGATTGGATGGTATCACTCACATTGCTGCCGATGCCCAGCCCGGAAAGAGGGTAGAAGTGCCCTTGGTTCTTGTGCGTGTCGAAGAGAAAGACTCCGGTACTGGAGTTGTCGTTCGCCGAGGAGGAGGTCATCGGTACCAGCCAGACCGGTTGATCCACGTTATTGTAGAGCAGCTCCGGGTTGCTGGCCGGTGATTGCTGGCCCATGCCGGAAGGATCAAACCAGGGTGCAGCGTGGTACAGGCCCCACCATTGCAGGTACTGAGTGACGATCGCGGCCGGCATGACACGATCTACCCAGTTCGGTACCTGCGGCGGCTGATATACTTTGATATCACCAGTGTGTGCGTCGACGATGAGCACCTGGCTGAGCACATCGCCAGTATAGCCGCGTGTTGGCTGCATCAGTGAGATAGTCCAGTATGGATGATAGCTATCGTCGAGCTCGAGGGTGGGGTCAACGAGCCGGCCGTAGGTATACCCGCTCAGGTAGACATGGCGCAGCAGGTCCTGGTTCAGCAGCGCGCCCGGTAGATACGCAATGGAGCTCCCGGCCTGGACCTGGTCGGTGAATAACCTGGGTATGGCCTGGGGGTTTTCGGCATCCACGACCACGAACCCTGGAGTTCTAGGACTGGCCAGGTTAGCGAAGATATTGTTGTACATCAATGGCGCCACGTAATAGAGGTGATGATTGATGGACTGTAACACGTACGTGCTGGGATCGATGCCGTAGGATGAACCGAGATTCTGCCCGTTTGAGCCGAGGACCTGTTGACCCTTATAAGAAGCTACGCTCTGGCTCACCAGGACGATGTGACTGGGATCGGTCGGCGGCAGTGCAGGGGATGATTCCACCTTTACATTGGGAATAGCGGCAAGCGCCTTTGCGTTACTGTCGAACCAGGTCGTGAAGACGATGATCAGACCGCTGACGACGAAGCCGAGAACCCCTACGACCACCAGCCCGAAAATACCTGCTGCAATGGCGCCCCGCGAGGCGTTCGCCGGGATGCGGGCGGGAGTATTTTGGGTCGAGCGCACGCGTCCCTGGCTGATCGCGGAAGCTTCTTCCAGCACACCGAGCGCGGGTCGAGCGAAGGCGAACAGGTTCGCCACGCTGCTGATCACCAGTGGCGTAAAGACCCATTGCCAGCCTCCAAATGGCCCGGTCAGCGCTGGCTCCCCGAAGTAGAGAATCAGCAGGCAGAGCACAAAGTTGATCACAAAATACCAGGCAAACCAGCGAATAAACCTTCGCGCGTCGAATGCTTCGCGCCGGCCAAACCCGAGCCGTCCGATGACGAGAAGCGCCATGACGATCAGTGTCCCGATCAGGGCGAGTAGAAAAATATTCATAATAGCCTCTCCTCTTGTATCTCTTGGGAGCATTACTCCCGGTACATCAAGTGCGTTGTCGTCGCTCGAGAATCATCCATATGTATATACGCAGCGTCAGCAATAACGACGGAATATTTCAACACCATTGTAGTGTTTTTTAGGGTAGTTGCGCAACTGTTTCCTTATAATACAAAACAGTAAAGAAACCTGTGTCCCGAACTTTCCTCAATCTGTTTTTGATAAACGTATTGCTATCGGTATCGACAAAGGAGCAATAGATTTCATGCCGTTGTTTAGCAGAAAAACTGCATCCGAGATAGAGAAGCAGCCCGGTGGAAAAGATCGCCTTCCGCCCGGGCAATACCTGACCAGGAAATGGCCCGTGTTGAGTTATGAGCGCACTCCCAAGGCGCTGCCGGTCGATTGGAAGTTGAAGATTACTGGCGAGGTGGAGAACCCCTTTGAACTGACATGGGAGGAGTTTCTGGCTCTACCACACACCGTCATGACCTCCGATTTTCACTGTGTGACGAGTTGGAGCCGCTACGATAATACATGGGAAGGTGTCCATATCCGCGAGATTTTGCAGCGTGCAAGACCTCTGCCTACCGCGAAGTTTGTGATGGCACATTCCTGGACGGGCTATACAACCAACCTACCTCTCAGCGACCTGGATGATGATGACGTCATGATCGTCATCAAACACGATGGACAGGACCTTGAACCTGATCACGGCGGCCCGGTACGCTTGCTCGTACCGAAACTCTATGCCTACAAGAGCGCGAAGTGGCTCGACGGCCTGGAGTTTATGCAGCATGATCGCCCCGGTTTCTGGGAGCAGCGCGGCTACCACAACCGTGCCGACCCCTGGAAAGAAGAGCGCTACTGGTAATCTCACCGGGTTGAAGAAAATATAGCCCATAAGCGTCAAAATAACGGACCGAAAGGAAGGCGTTGTAGGTCCCCGATTTATCGAGGGACCGCGATTCATCGCGCCGGGGCGGGGAGAGGTATCCCAGGCGAGGCTGTCCCCCTCCCCAGCGCCATAAATGTCGCGGCTACGCCCCTTTATGTGACGCCTATGGATTAAAGGAAATCTAGCTCTGCCAGGGTTAGATTTTTTCTGCTCGAACTCCCGTAGCCCAATTTTAGTACAGTCGAGGTTGCCTTAAACCCGACTGACAGGCTATACTTGCAATAAACGAAAAGAAAGCTGCGCAGGAGGAGAAATGAGCACGAAAAAACCGCATTCTGGCATCGACCAGCAGGGTCGGCAGCTTGTGCTCATGAGCCTCCAGAAACAGGCGCAGATGCGCAAATTCTACGTTGCCAGGATACCGAAGTGGCGCCACCCCCTCGTCGGCTATATACTCAGTATACCCCTCGTCGGGCTGACATTGCTGGGAGTCATGTGGGAGCAGCGCATGCTCCCGCATTTTTACTTCTCCGGCGGCCCCTTGCTTCTGGCAGTAATGTTGATAGCTCTAATCTGGGGGGTCGGCCCGGCCATCTTTGCTGCTCTACTGAGTGCCCTGGCACTGATATATCTGTATATTCCTCCATTTGCGAGCTTTGAACTGAGCGACTGGAACAGTTTACTGCCGGTCCTGCCATTCTTCATTTCTGGCATCATTATCGCAGTCATCACCAGCCAGCGTGAATCGGCGCGGCAGCGCGCGCTCTTCGCGGAGCAAGAAGAGCAGGAGCGAGCTAGTGAGCTTGAAGCGACCTTCGAGGCGATAGCCGACGGCGTGATCGTCTATGACCTGCTGGGTCGTGTCCTGCAAACAAATGCCGCTGCCCGCAAGCTCTTTGCACTCGAAGCCAAGCCGGAACCAAAGCCCAGATTCTCTTTGCGTTCGCTCCTCTCTTTACGTGCGTTCTTTTTGCGACGCAAACAGGGTGAGCCAGGTGAACAGAAACCCATGATGGTCATACTTGATGAGCAGGGTCAGCCTTTTCCAGAAGGGCGCGGGCCGCTCGCGCGCATCCTGAACGGGGAAGAACTAACGGATGCAAATGCGATGGATGTAGTGATCCGCACCTTCGATGGACATGAGGTGCATTTGAATGTCACCGGGGCCTCGGTATTTAATCCTCTGGGGCACCCTGTAGGCGCCGTCTGTGTCTTCCGGGATGTCACAGAGCGGCGCGAACTGGAACAGCGCACCCATCACACCCTGAATGCCCTGCTGGAGATGGCCGAGACGCTTGTGCAGGTGCCCTATGATACTGACCTCACAAAGGAGCAGCCTGCTACTGTAGTGGGAGAGTACATGTTGACGATGGCAGCTGAAGGAGCGCGGCGCCTGGCCGAACTGGTTCGCAGCGTTCTCGGTTGTCGACACGTGGGTATTATCGCGCTGAACCCTGAGACGGACGTGCTGCATCCACTCGTTGTCGTCGGACTCCCACCGGAACAGGAGCGCCAATGGTGGAATGCCCAGCAACAATATACTCGCATGAGCGATAGCCCTTATCCTGACCATGTAGCTCGCCTGCGCGAAAACGAGGTGCTGGTTCTCGATATGATGCAGCCCCCCTTCAATAGTCAACCCAATCCCTATGGCGTACGTACCATGCTCGTAGCACCGATGTTCGTGGGTGATCAACTGGTCGGCACTTTGACATTGGATTATGGCGCTACGAAACACGAATACAGCGCTGAGGAGATCGCATTGGCCAAAGCCGTTGCCAGGCTGGCTGCGCTCGTCATTGAGCGTGAACGCCTGTTGTACGAACGGGCGAAGGCGCGCGCAAGTGAACTGGCTTTGCGTGAGTCCAATCGGCTCATGGATGAGTTTCTCGGCATGGCAGGTCACGAGTTAAGAACGCCGCTCACTGCTATCAAAGGCAATATTCAGTTGGCGAAACGCCAGTTGAAAAAGAATGTTTCTCCAGATGGGTCCCCTGCTGAAGACCTGTCAAACAGGCTTAAGCTGGTAGAGGAGTTGCTTGAACGCGCTGAGCGCCAGGTCAGGCTACAAAATCGCCTGGTAGGCGACCTGCTGGATGTCTCTCGTATCCAGGCCGACAAGATCGAATTGAACCTGGAACCTTGCGACCTGGTCACCGTCGTCCGCGAAGCTGTCCAGGATCAGCGTCTACTCTCCTCTTCACGCATCATCTGCTTGAATTTACCAGTAGAGGAGCTTGTCCCGGTCCTGGCCGATGCCGATCGCCTTGGACAGGTTGTAACAAACTACCTCACGAACGCGCTCAAGTACTCGGCGGCAGATAGGCCCGTTGAGGTTTCCCTCCAGCTTGAAGCGAAGATGGCGCGCGTCTCGGTGCGCGATGAAGGGCCAGGGTTGTCGGTCGAAGAGCAGCAGCACATCTGGGAGCGCTTTCACCAGGTCGAAAGGGTCAAGGTGCAGAGTGGTTCAAGTGGAGGGTTAGGGCTCGGACTGCATATCTGTCGCACTATTGTTGAACGCCATCATGGACAGGTTGGCGTCGAGAGCACTCCTGGCGAGGGTTCTACCTTCTGGTTCACGCTGCCGCTGGCCTTAGATGCATCTGTTGAGCGATGAGTCTCATCTTGCAAATTCATTGCGTCATTTCTCTACTGCTCTGTTGCGTCATGTGCTAACACAGCTCGTACTCGTTGCGCTGAGAGAAACGTGGTACGCTGTTGCACGTCCTCAATCCTGTCGGCAAGTGACTGAACTACCTGGAGAGCTCTGGCAAATACTTGCTGCGCCAGGCTCTCGTTCTTGCACAATTGATACAACTCACCCAGGACTGCCAGTATTTGGCAGAGCTCTCCAGGTAACCCAATCTCTTCTGCAAGTCGCGCTGCCTCTTGTAGGTGGACAATCGCCTGTTCAGCATCCCCATCCCATCGAGCCAGGACCGCCAAAGCCCGCAGATAGGGAATACGATAGCGCCGCTTGTTGCCGACGCGCTCTCCAAAGCGACGCACCTCTTCTCTGGCCTGGTCGGGACTCCCTCCCCGCAGTAGGGCCTCGATCTCATGCCAGCGGGTGAGTCCTCCGTACATGATCGTATCGTCCCTCATTGCTGCGGCTTTGAGGGCATACGTATATGCTTCCTGCCATTGTCCGGCCAACGCACAATCTGCGCAGAGTTCGCCAGCCATCGATCCGACGTAAGGTGGCGGCAGGAAGCTTTCACAGTGTGCGAGCGCCTCGCTATGGGCTGCATGAGCAGCTTCTAGCGCCAGCATCGCTCGGGACACATTGCCCCATCTACCGAGGGTGAGGACCAGCAATGGTGGAATCTCAAGAGCGCGTGCTAAGGTGACGCCCTGCTGGATGACTGCAAGCGCCTCGGTGTATGCGCCACTATCGAGCAAGCCTGGCACCATCTGGACAGCGGCATTGATCTGCCCCCAGGGGTCTTCAATTTCCACACTAATCGCCAGTGCTGCCCGGGCCGCATCGATCCCTTCTTGGGGCTGTCCATAATTGATCCTGGCCTCTGCTAGCATGCACAGGCAACCCACTTCCATTGCTCGATTGCCCAATGCTGCGTAGAGCATCCGCGCCTCTTCAGCATGGGACAGGCTCTCCTCCCATTTCCCCAGGGCGGACTCAAGGGTGGCGAGTGCATGCAAGCTTCGTCCGATGAGTTCCTGCAGGTGCAGTTCTCGGGCGAGCGCCAGCGCCCGTTCTGCATGCGGGAGCGATGCCGACATCTTCGCAGCATAAAACCCCGTCTGTGCGAGATTCCACGCTGTTTCTGCCACTCCAGCGGTATTCCCGCTGCTCTCGGCTATGGCTAGAGCCTGTTGGAGGAGTTCCTCCGCCCTTGTTAAATCCATGCTGTACTGAGCTGCCAGGGTCGCAAGGTGGTTGAGGGCTGCACATTCCATCGCTGGCGCATGTCTCTCCCGCGCCAGTGCCAGCATCTCCTCGTAGATGCTCTGCGCCTGGGCGAACTCGACGCTCAGTTCGTACGCCCAACCCAGTTGGAGATACAGCTGGGACAGGTCGGAAGGCGAAACGACAACGCTCCCCTGTGCCCCTTCTCGACTGTCGCCATCTGACCGCTTCACCAGTCGTCGTGCCTGCTCATAGTGAGCAATGGCATCGCGCACAGCAAACAGGTGCATCGCCTCATCACCGGCAGCGATACTAAAACGAACGGCAGCCTCAGCAAGTCCTGCCGCCAGGGCATGATGAGCGAGTTCGGCAGGAGAGGCAGAGGATGCTTGCAGGGTCTCCAACGCCCGGCGATGGAAGAGGCGACGGCGCGTACTGCCTGCCTCCGTATACACCACGTCGCGAATTTTGTCATGGGCAAACACAAAGCGTTCTTCACCGGGATTTCTTCCCTCTTTTCTATCCTCAGAGAGCAGGCGGCTAGCGAGCAACGCTTCGAGCGCAGGCAGCCCTTCGTTTTCGTGAAGACCCGTTACCTGGCACATCTGCTCAAAGGGAAAGCTCTTGCCCAGGACAGCTCCAGCAGTTAACAGGCTGAGGGCATTGGAAGGCAGGCGAGCCAGCCGCGCCCGAATCACCTCCCGTACTCCCGGCGGGAGTATCCCTCGTAACAGGTGCTCATTGCGTATAGCAGGTGCGATATCGATGGCTGGTGCTCCATCCTCTGTGGTTTGAACGGCAAGTATCCCGCGCTCCACTAACGTCTTGAGCGTTTCCAGGAGAAAAAAGGGCTGCCCGCCTGTTTCGGCATAGAGCCAGCGGCCAAATCGCTCAGCATCGGGACGTTCCGCTTGCCCGGTCAGCTCCTCGGGAGCCAGCGAGCGGATCAGTCGCACTGTCTCTTCGGGAGTAAGCGGGTCCAGTGCCAGGCGTGTGACAGGCAGATCACGTTCCAGGCCAGACAGCCAATCAGCGAGTTCTGGCGTGATCGCCAGCGTTTCTGAGCGCACGTTGAGGAGCAGGAGGATGGGCGACTTGCTCTCGGCCCAGCGTCGACATAGGTAATGCAGCACGTCGAGCGAAGAGGCGTCGGTCCACTGCAGATCGTCGATGAACACGACCAGCGGCGCTCGCGAAGCCAGAGCTTGACCCAGGCGAGCGACGGACTCAAACAGGCGCGTTTGCGCCGTTGCTTCATCATGAGATGGAAAGGGCAGATCAGGATAACGCTCGCGCAATTCGGGGAGGAGCTGGCAGAGTTCGGCCAACCAGGGGGCAGTAAGCAAATCGATTGGCGCGTCTTCGCGTGCCAATCGACCACGCAATGCCTCGACGAGCGGCTGGTATGGCAGGCGGCCGCCCGCCTCAAATGCTTGCCCCTGGAGCACATCTGCTCCTTGCGCCAGCGCCCAATTCAGGAACTCTGTGGCTAGGCGCGTTTTGCCAATCCCTGCTTCACCGAGAAGCGCCACGACCTGGGGTCCGGCATTCCGTACTGTATGGTAGAGCGTGACCAGTGTGCTGTGCTCGCTTCCCCTTCCGATGAGAGGCGGCTCAACAGCCAATGTAGGGGCGATCCTTGCGATCGCCCGCCTCTGCTCCTGCGCCACGGATGGGAGTTTCCCGCGTGGAACACCCTTCACGCGAATGCGCTCGGCCAGTACTTCGGTTTCTGGGGCTGGCCTGGTATTGAACTCCCTGGCCAGCATCGCCCGGCAGGTTTCGTAGGTCTGTAAGGCGGCTGTTCGATCTCCAGCCACCAAATGCACCTGCATCAGGCGCCGGTATACCATCTCGTTGAAAGGATCATGGCTGATCCAGCGCGTGGTTGTCTCGATGGCGTCGCTGATCTCCCCACGCTCATATTGAAGTTGCGATAGGCGATGGAAGATGGTGTCCATGCGGCGATGCCAGTATTCGCGCTCTTTGCCGATCCACTCTTCAAAGTCAGGAGCGTCACCCACGTAGAAACCTTCCAGAAAATCCCCGCGATAGACGTTAACAGCCTGCTGAAGGCGGGTGAGGACGTTGTGCTGTACCGCTTCCTCATGCACTCTCTGCCCTGGAGGTCCATCTGGAGAGGTGCGAGCCAATGTCCAGGCAGCCTGCAAGGTGTTCAGGTCAAGGTCAAAGTCAGAGGCGGAGTTGAAGCCGATGGTGTTGTGCTCGATGAGGAGATGGGATAGTGGCGGGTTGCTCAACTCCTCAAGCGTCTTGCGCACATAAAAAAGCGTACTGCGCAGGGTCGCTCGACTCTGCTCCTCGTCACTCTCGGGCCAGAAGAGGGCAGTCAGCTTCTCACGGGAATGCCTACCACCTTCAACCACCAGGTAGATGAGCAGTGCCAGGGCCTTGCGCGTCCGAAACGTGACATCCTGCCCGGCATGGCGAACCTCTGGTGCGCCGAGGAGTGCGAGATTCAGTTGGCCCATTATGTTTACGCTCCTGTTGACGCTGGTGGAACGCTGCTGTGTTATCTTTGGAGCAGAGACAACAAACACAGGCATTATAGCCTGGAACAACAAGAAGAAGCAAGAGGAGGATGTCGTATGAGGGCCATCACCTTCGCGTTACCCATCCTGCCGGGCAAACAGGAAGCCTGGAGGCGCTGTCTCCAGGAGATGCTGGACGTGTACCGCAGTGACTATGAAGCGTTCCGGCGGCGGCTTGCCATGACGAAGGTGTCGGTATGGCTGACAGAGATGCCTGGCGGGAATATGGTGATCGTCCACATCGAGGCAGATGAGCCCGAAGCGATTCTCCCAAAACTGGCGGCATCCGACCTCCCGTTTGATCGCTGGCTGCGACAGCACGTGCTGGAGCTGCACGGACTCGACGTCACACAACCAACCAGGATGGTCACAGAGCTGCTTCTTGAAGGCCAGGTGTCTTGATGCCTGGAAGCTGGAAAGCGCAAATAGGGCCGGGTAAAGGTGAAACACATGACAAACAGAGCAACATTCTATCAGTGTACATGCAAAAGAAGAGAGACCCCGCCTGTTTCAGGGAAGCCAACGTGCGAGACCAGGCAATGGTGTATCACCTTAGGTGCTGTCATGGTTGGGCTGCTTGCCCTCTTCATCTTTCTCGCCGCGGGAGGCGTTTTCGGCCTGATAGGGCCCTGGGCGATCTTCGCTGGGGCGCTGGTGCTCACGAGGCGAGCTGAAGGGCACAGGAAAGCTTCATTGTAAGCAACTGGTCCGGTGACCGCCAGTTCCGTCGTACATAGACCAGAGTGCCGATTCTCCTCCCGATGGTCCTATCAACTAGAAATTGCTGGCTAAGGACCTGCTCGAAAACCGGGCTGCGGGGATCTCGTCCTAACAGGCAAGTCCGGGTGGCAGACTCCCCGTTTCACTATCAGACAACTGTGATTATTCAGATGAAGGAGGAATAGACATGGCTAAAATACAAACCATGCCAAAGGAGATAGACAAACAACCTTCTCCTGCTCGATCCACGCTAAGCAAGGTAACCGCTCTCGCCCTGTTGGGCGCCTCCCTGGTCTACTTTGCCTGGCTACTCCTGGTGCTTCTCACGACACATAATTTTATTCCGCCCATACTGGTCTTTGGGATAGTGACCCTGCTCGGGGCGACGCTCTCCTTCTTGCGCTTCCGCTGGGCTCCTGCGCTCGGGGCAGTGGTCGCCCTGGGAGTCGTCTCTTTTCAGGTGAGCGTGCCGATTGCCCAGTACTTCTTCACGCATCCGAGCGTTGCTACGGGCTTTATCCCGTTGATCACCATTCTGTCCTTTGGCCTGGTGAGCATTGTCGCTGGCATCGCAGCCACTGTACAGCACTATCGCAGCCCTGGAGCACCGGCTCCGCGCAATCTGCATCTCTTGCTCACCAGCTTCACCACCTTTGTGGTGGGGATGATGGTCGTTTCGCTGATCGTGGCGGCCAATCCCCCAACCAGCGTTGCCAGTACGACCACCAATGGTGAGCCAACGATTCACATGTCGGCGAACGCGTTTGTGCAAAATGTGGTGCTGGTGCCGAAGGGCTCCAAACTGCACCTGGTTGATGATGTCAATACTGAGCATGTGCTGCGCAATGGGTTCTGGAAGGCTGATGGCTCGCCTGAGAGCAGCGCGGAGCCGGGAGCACCGGTGGTCAAGGATGTGACGGTCACCAGTGGCTCGGTAGACCTTGGTCCTTTTGTGACTGCTGGCGTCTTCCACCTCTATTGTACGATCCACACCGGCATGAATCTGACTATTGTGGTGCAGTAGAGGAAATGACACCAGCGCTCCTCTGGCTCTTGCGACATCCTGCTCATCCGCTCCTCTTCGAGTCTCAAAACTCAGAAGAGGACAACCATATGAAACACCAACAGGGAAGGAGTTCACTACTTCTCCAGCGTGCTCTTGCTATTGCGTTCGCCGTCGTAGGAGAGCACGATGCGCTTCCCCTCGTACACCGTCTCCAGGTGAATGGGACGCCCCCACAGCGTGTAGACGTGCTGGAGCGTCTTCTCAGCATAGACCAGGTCAAGCTCCTGCCCCTCGAAGAGGTGCTTGATGTAGAGCTCGCGGTTGCCGCGATAGTCGCCATTGTCAATGACCAGGTAAGGATAACCAAAGTTGGTCATGCTGGCGACAATCGAATCGCGCACCTTCTCCCAATCTTTCTCGACGACAACCCACTCGTCGCCTTCTTTCTTGTAAAGGTAGAGGTCGAGATCCTTGATAAGGTCTTTGGTCAGGTAGTTACGCAGGAAAGAAACGTCATTGTCTAACTCGCGAACTTCGAAAATTTTCTGCCGGCCCATGCCTGGCTTGCGACCCAAACGCTCCCGTTCCTCCTGGGTAGGATTGTCCCAGCGCTCTTCGATATCTTCGAATATCTTGAAGCCCAGGTAATACGGGTTGAGCGAGGTTCGTGATGGCGAGAGGACGCTCGAGTGCAACAGGGCAAACTCGATAGTTTGGGCGTCGGAGATGACGCCTGTTTCTCCTAGCCTGCGCATAATGCGCGAATGCCAGATACTAGCCCAGCCCTCATTCATAGTTTTGGTCTGCATCATAGGCACGAAGTAGAGCATCTCTGTGCGCACAATTTCGATGATGTCGCGCTGCCAGGGCTCCAGGTGTGGTGCGTGGCGTATCAAAAAGAGCAGGATGTCCTTCTCCGGCTTCTCTGGAAACTTTGGCGGTTTGCCAGGACGCATCTCGCGTTCCTCCTCAGCCTTTTTCGCCTTCTTGTCCAGGCCCCAGAGGTCATCGTACTCGCTTGATGCTGCGACAGGTTTCTCCTCTTTTTTAGCCGGATCCTCCTCGCGAATCAGCAGATTATAGTCTAAATGTTCCTGGATAGAGAGGACGGCATCGAGAAAGCGTTCGACTTCGGCCTTGCCGTGATCGAACTCATACTTGGCGATGCGCTCAGCGTGAATGCTGACCTTGTCGATCATGCGCTTGGAAGTTTGCTGGTAGTAAGCGTTGTTCTTGAAGAAGTCGGTATGCCCGAAGACGTGCGCCGCGACAAAAGTATTTTGTAGGAGGTCATTCATCTCCATCAGAAAGGCATAGCTCGGGTTGGTGTTGACCACCATTTCGTAGATTTTGCTCAATCCGAAGTCATATTGCATCTTTTGCCTGTAATAGGCTTTCCCGTGTGTCCAGTGGCTGAACCTCCCCGGCAAGCTGTAGGAGGCGAATTCGTACATGATAGTTGCCGGCACAAGCTCGAAGTGTGTGGGGAAAGGGTCCAATCCGAAATTGCGAGCCTCCTCCCAGGCATGGTCTATTGCATCACGCAAGCGTTCGATATCGCTATCGGGCATAGCAAGCTCCTTTATATTCCGACCTGCAACGCTGCTGTTCGCAGCCTGTAGGCCCCCGATTAATCGTGGGGCTACACTGCGCCCAGCAGGTCGGATCGGAAGCTCCTTCATAGGGGCATCCCTCGTGGGAGTGCCCACGTGGTCGCGTCGCAAAAACCCCGTTACCTCGTAGGAACGGGATCGCGCTGGGCAAAGAATTTCCGTAGAGCGGGATAGACCTCTTTTTTGTCCGAAATGGTCACGGCAGTAAATTTCTTGTCGGTGATCTTGTTATAGGCCGACATAAGTGTGCTGGGTGAGCGATAATGCCCCTCGCGAATTTCGCCATAGCCAAAGATATTACAGAGTTCCATCAGTTTGTTGACCAGTTGCACGCAGCGGTCGTTATCCCAGGGCAGGTTATCACCATCGGAGAAGTGGAAGGGGTAGATATTCCAATCGTCCGGGTTATAGCGTTCTTTGATGATCTCCAGTGCGAGTTCGTACGCAGATGAAACCTGGGTGCCCCCGCTCTCTCCCTTGTGGAAGAACTCTTCTTCCGTCACCTCTTTCGCCTCGGTATGGTGGCTAATGAAGACGATCTGCACGTTGTTGTACTTCGTGCGCAGGAAGCGTACCATCCAGAAGTAGAAACTTCTAGCGATGTACTTCTCAAACTCGCCCATGGACCCGGAGACATCCATCATGGCCAACACCACGGCGTTCGACTGGTAGCGTATCGTGGGTTCCCACACCTTAAAGCGCAGGTCTTCGGATTTGATATCTTGAAACTTGGGCTCGCCCTTGGCGGCGTTACGTTTCATGTTCTCCAGGATGGTGCGCTTTTTATCCAGGTTGGTCAGCGGGCCTTTTTTGCGCACGTCGGTGAAGCGCACAGCATCGGTCTGCAGTTCTTGCTGGCGCTTCTGTTCGAGGTTGGGCAGCCCCAGGTCTTCAAAGATCATCGCCGCTAGTTCTTCCATCGTGATCTCTGCTTCATAATAGTCGTAGCCCGGGTCTTTGCCCGCGTCGCCCTTTTTGCCTCTGCCGGGCCTTGGGTCTTGTGCTACCACGTCGCCGATCTTACTTTTCCCATTGCCCTGGCCAGCGTGCTGCTGGCGACCTGGATCATAGCGGAAACGGTACTCATCCAGAGAGCGTATAGGAACACGCACCATCTTCTTTCCATCCGATAGGATGATGCTTTCCTCGCTAACGATATCGCCTAAGTTCTTCTTGATCGCCTCGCGGATCTTCTCCTTGTGACGTTCCTGGTCAATCTGCCCCTTGCGGTGCAGAGACCAATCATGCTGGGAGACAGACATCGCGCATTCTCCTTTATATTCCGACCGCCAACGCCGCTCTCGCGCTAGCTTCGCTCAGGCGGTCGGTGAGGAAGCTCCTTTTTAGTCCTGCTGGTAGCCGAAAATGACAACTTTCAGGGCGATTGATCCATCCATATATGCACATTCACCTTATCCCTGAGCGTTATAAGTCGGCCACTATGCTGCATCTCAGTACCGATCTTACCTGTTCAGCAGGCTACCGGTGTAGCGCAGTATTTCATTCGCGCATATATGGCAGTAACCATGTTCCGTCATGAGGCGGTTCACCACCTCGTTGATCTTGCGCAGCTGTTCCTTGTCGGGCGTGCGGGCCGATGTTGTGATCTTGACGACATCGCGCAGATCGGCGAACAGCTTCTTCTCAATGGCCTCTTTCAGACGTTCGTGGCTGGTGTAGTCGAACGTTTGACCTCTACGCGCCAGCGAGGAGATGCGGATAAGAATTTCTTCACGGAAGGACCGCTTGGCGTTCTCCGTGATGCCAATCTGTTCCTCAATCGAGCGCATCAACTGCTCGTCGGGCTCCATCTCCTCGTCAGTGATGGGATCGCGCAGCTTGGTCTTGTTGCAATACGCCTCAACGTTATCGAGGTAGTTATTGAGCAAGGTGCGGGCCGATTCCTCGTAGGAATAGACGAAGGCGCGCTGCACTTCTTTCCTTGCGATCTCGTCGTACTCTTTGCGGGCTTCGCTAATCACGTTTAGATACCGATCGCGTTCCTCTCGCGTGATGCTGGTGTGCTGATCGAGACCGTCTCTCAAAGCTCGCAGGGCGTCGATGGGGTTAATGCAGGCTGCGTTCTGTTTGATAAGCGCGTTCGACAGGCGGTTAATGACGTAGCGAGGTGAGATGCCATCCATTCCCTCGCGCACAGCCTCCTCCTGCAGCTCCTTGATATCTTTCTGCTTGAAGTCCTCGATATCTTCGCCATCATATAGCTTGAGCTTCTTCATCAAGCTCATGCCAGCTTTCTTGGATGGCTCCAGGCGCGTGAGGACGGCGAATACGCTGGCGATACGCAGCGTATAAGGAGCGATATGTACATTCTGTAAAGCGCTCTGTTTGAGCAGCTTTTCGTAGATTTTGACTTCATCGGATGTGCGCAGGTTGTAAGGGACCTTCACCAGGATGATGCGGTCCTGCAGAGCCTCTGACTTCTTATTACCTACGAATGCCTGGTACTCGTGCTCATTGGTGTGGCTGACAACGACCTCGTCGGCGTAGATCATGCTGAAACGCCCGGTTTTGATGTTCTGTTCCTGGCTGAGTGTGAGCAGCACATACAGGAACTTCTCATCGGTCTTTAACATCTCTACGAATTCCATAATACCTCGATTTGCGATATTTAGTTCACCGTCAAATCGATAGGCACGCGGATCACTTTCAACGCCAACTTCACCAATTGTAGAGAGATCGATGCCTCCTACTAATTCGCTTATATCTTGAGATTTAGGATCGGACGGCGTGAAAGTACCTACTCCCACTCGATATTTTTCGCTGAAAGCTATACGTTTCACGGGAAGGTCCTCGATGCGACCCTTGTACTGGTTATCGA
>WNEZ01005513.1_pt1 | contig 21608 bp, 17 predicted proteins | sample 5400521 | NCBI WGS metagenome assembly WNEZ01 (sample SAMN13153339, study PRJNA577476) | soil metagenome | isolation source: 120 cm saprolite under Douglas fir tree site 2 hole 1 replicate 1 | place: USA:California | collected 2015-04-18 | reverse complement strand
GGAGAACTGGAAAGCTTGCCAAAGTATTCTAGGGATGCTCCCTGCCACGTTGGGCGGAGGCGCCCCGGCGGGATCTCATTGCGCTCTCCACACAGCGCTGCATCGGTGATATAGTGAGCACGTTCGCCAGGCAGCATACACACTGGAACCGCTACCTCGGGCAGACCCCCCTCGCGGCGTGCCTGTCGCCCGGACTGGTTTTCGCGCGTGCTATCCTCTCCGTGTCCTTGCAGCCATCTTTGCCGGAAACGCTCTATGCGAACGCGAGCCCGCGTGCGTTCGCACTGGTCCCTGAGCATACCCTTCCTGCCTGGAATTTCGACTTCCTCTGTGACGGCCTGCGCCAGTTCTTCCTGCTGAGTAGTGTGGGATGCATTGAGCCGGGTAGTCAGGAATGCCGCCGTTTTCTGGGCGTCCTCGATCTCAGCAATGCCGGCCAGAACCAGCTTCTTCTCTCCGAAATAGAGCTCGAGGCGAGCGGAAGGAATGCCCATAACGTTGCGGTAGAGCTGGCGAACGTGTGTCAGGTCGTTCAACGCGTGACGTGCCCCATTCGCTTCGAGGTAGTCATTATAGAGCCGGAAGACTCGCCCCCACCCGTACGTACACGTGGCTATCGGTGATTCGCTCTGCATCTGTCCATCCTCCCCCCCGCATCTATACAGTGAAAAATAGCTTTTCGATATATTTAGACGAGAGGCAGTGCACCGTGTAACGAGCATCGATACATCCACCGGTACCGATGTAAAGGAACCTGGAGAGTCGCCTTGCGAAGCCATATCATGGTAGTAGGTCCCCGATTTATCGAGGGACCACTCCTTGCGGCCAATACTGTTCAAGTAAGTGCAATGACACGCTCGATTCAATCGATTCTAGCCCAGCCATGCACGCTCAGATTCTTCTTATTTGAACAGTATTGCCCCTTGCGGCTGCCACATAGGCATCAACCTAAGTTCCCTAGCAGTGTCATCCTGAGCGCAGCGAAGGATCTCGTCCACATCGGCCAGGGTCATCCTCCTTGCCAGTCTTCACTCACGTCTCGCCACTCAGGATTGATGGACTCGATCAAGGCCATCTTCTTTGCGCGCACCCAGCCCTTGATCTGCTTCTCCCGCGCGAGAGCAGCGTACACATCGGACGTCTCTTCAAAGTAAACCAAGCGTGTCATATGGTACCTGCTTGTAAAGCCTGCACCCAGGTGATGCTGGTGTTCATACATGCGCCGCTGGAGGGTATTGGTGATGCCTCTTTGGCGCCCCTTGCGGGTGCCATGCCCGATTGCATCATATCTTGCATTCGCCAACAGAATCCTCAGCGCTTGCCGGGCATCTTCTTCCCTATTTTCAGCACGATCAAGCGCAAGAGCACATAGCGCAAATGAGGCCAGAGGCGTCCCAGGTCGTCCTCCTCGGCGGCATAGGGCGTCTCGTGTGGCGCGGCCCAGCGGTCGCGTACGAAAAGTTCGGTCAGCCGCCGCATGGGTGCAGCTTCCCGGGGGAAGTGTTGACTCAGCGCGTGACTATACTCGAAGGGCGTTTGCCATTCCCTTGGGGGCAGACCAGCCCAGCTTGCGATCCGGCATACGCGCCAGAACATGCCGGCCACAACGTTCGCACCAGCATAGAGATTTCGCCACCAGTACGAACCCAGAGCGAACAGCAGGAAGCATAGGGAGCAGAACAACGCCAGGAGCGATAGTACTAGCAAGAGGTTTGGAGGTTGATTTGCGGCAGAGAAGCCCTCGCCCGTACGGTCCCCAATAGGGCGAGTTCCCCGGGCAGAGCCTGGCTTCTTTGGTGCGTGCTTGCCCGAGTGCCCGGTCGATGAGGGCGGTGTAGTGGACCCTGATTTTGAGGGGTGCGTGGAGTTGTTCAGGCTAAAGCCAGGCGTCGGGTCAAAGTTGATCCAGCCAAAGTGTGGAAAGTAGACCTGCACCCAGCTATGTGCATCTTCGCCATTGACAACCCACACCTTGCGCTGCGTGTCAAAATGTCCAAAACTAAAGCCATTGACCATGCGCGCCGGAACGCCCAGCAGGCGCGCCATCATCGTCATCGTCGTTGCATAGTAGGTGCAGTAACCCTGCTGCTTCTGTAAGAGCCAGGTCGCTACATCTACATTACCGGGCACTGGCGGGTTAGTCAAAGAGTAGGTGAAATTCGTTGGATCGCTCAGGTGATCCTGCAGCATCTTCATAGCGGCATACATGCTTGTTGCGCCCTGCGTCCACTGCTGCGCGGTTGACAGGACGAGGGACGAGAGGTTGCCGGGCGTTTGCAGGTATAGCTTCTTCAGAGCAGAGGAGTTACTATCCTCAGGCCACAGGTCCTGCCCTGGCAGCGGAATGGCCGCCAGGTTCTGCGCATTGGTCGCTGGAACATTGGATGTAACCCTATAGTGTTCGCCAGCCGCGAGCGGGCTCTGCTGCATCCAGGTGCTTGTCGTCCCGTTGGTGTCTACGGTTATATCGACATCAAACGCAGAGGGCTCAGCGGGTGCAAAGATATAGTGTTTCTGGCTCTCCGGCGGCTGCACAATTATCACGTTTGTGGTCGCCCGGGTAACGTTGTTTTCCGCCGTATCCACGGGCAAGGGTTTTCCAGCGACAACGCTCTGCTGCCCATCAGGAGGTGATACCAGCCAGGTGTGTCCATCGAAGTGATCGTAGGTAAAACCTTCAAGATATTGCGGCGCGGCCGTGCTGGTATAGTACAATACTTCACCGCTGGGTAGGCTTATACTCCCGGTAATTGTGAGATGATCGCTGAAAAAGTTGGCCGGGCTCTGAAAAGCCCGCAGGATCGAACCGGGATCATTCAATGATAAGTTCCCCTGGGTAACACCTGACCATGTAGTGCCCAGCCGATTCCAGAAGACTACGCCGACTGGTGGCTCACCTGCCGTAGGCAATGCCCAACTGACTAACAGGATCAGGAGCGCGAGCATGGCGGTCCACTGCATGAAACTCCAGTTTATCTTCCGCAGCCAGGTGCGGTCGGTGTGCAGGCCTTCGCTTGCCCACTGCCCCAGTTTTGTTGCGAGATGGATGCGCGCAATCAGCAGGATCAGGGCAGCCAGTAAGATGTAAACCCATAAAGATAGATTGTGCTTCGTAAAATTCTCTTTGCTTACATAGTTCAGATTGATCAGTAGAATAGAGCAGTAGACCAGCCCGACCAACCATGGCAGACGAGCGCGATACGTCAGCCAGCTGCCGAAATAGCCGAGATAGAAACAGAGGAACGAGAGATAGAAGAGAAAAACCAGGTCGGTGCCGGACGGCGTGGTAGCGGCCAGGCCGCTTGTAATCGCCGTGCGTAAGCTTTGTAGTAAAAACAACCAGGACTGGTGAAATGCTATGGCGCTGGCGAGCCAGATCGAGAGCCAGTGACCCGCGAGACATGCCGCCAGGTGCAGGATAACCTGTGGTATCTGGCGCATTTTTGCAATGACCAGGCCCAGCAGCAAACCAAAGCCTGCGCTCCAGAAGAGAATGAAGGTATGGCTCACCCAGTTGGCCGCGATAATAGTAGAAATGACCGCGTAAACCGCCGCGGCCAGCAACAGCAGCGCAAACCAGCCTTCTGCCGGTGCCAGCGCCAGGCGAGGTCTTGCTTTCTGCGTTACAGGCGCTGCGTCCGGGCGTTCCGGTGCTGTCGTTGGAGGGACCGGGAGGGGGCGCGTTGCCGGTCCTGGTATATACTGCGAACCGCGCCCTTCGAGCCCCGGCGAGGGAAGGGGCTCAACTACACTCGACCGCATTAAAGACTCCTCTGCATAAACATTCACACCTATTCTTGCCATTGTACACTAGAAACTGCTTTAGAATCTATATATCGGCTCACAAAGCCATAAGGCAACGTGTTGTAAATATTCAGCGGAATGGCCCCTATGAGCATCAAGTTAAGGGGCGTAGCCGCGACATTTATGGCGCTGGGGTGGGGGACGCGGCTTCGCCTGGGATGCCTCCCCCAGGCGCGATGAATCGCGCAGCTACGCCCCCTGACGATCCGCATCATGTGTCTATCTCCATAATCGCGGACGCAGTCTGGGGCACACCCTCCCCCGGATGGCGTCTGTGTGCCGCGATAAATTGGGATACCTGCCCCCCAGGCAGGGTGCCTACAACGCCTGTATTTCATTCCGTTATGTTGACGCCAAAAGGCATGTCCCCACCATTCACCCCCATACCGCCGCAGGCGGCGCAAGTGAAAAGAGACCTGAATAGTTGCCATATGTAGTATAAACATCCTAAGTATACGCTAACTCACATCTGCCTGCCGCGTGCATAACCAGAATGGCTATGCGTACCGCCTTGTTTTTTCCTGTCCTTTTGTCCATTGCCATGCGACAGGGTGTATGGTAAGGTATCAGCATGTGTCTATCTAGCCAGGAGAAACTCTCTAATGTCATTGGTGCCCAATACCTCTGAGTCAACTATTCAAGATAGAGAACCATCGCAAAAACGCTCTTTCGCATCCTCCTTCTTGCATCTGCCGAGAAATGTCTATCTTCTCCTCCTTTTCACGACAGGTAAAGGTTTTCAACTTAGCCTCAGCGCGCTGACGCTCAATTATTATGTGCATAGTCTGGGCTACCAACCCGATTTCATCGGTGTTTTCAGCGCTATGCCTGCTATTGGGGCACTCGTCAGTGCCGTTCCTGTGGGTATACTTGCAGATCGTATCGGCCGCAGGCCAGTCCTGTTGCTCACCGCCTTCCTCACTCCTCTCTTTCTCGCGGCGTGCGCGCTTGTCACCTCCCCTTTTTGGCTGCTGTCCTGTGCCATCATGCAGGGGGTCGTCTCCACTGCTTATTGGGTTACCAACCTGCCACTCCTGACCGAAAGTACGACGGAGAGACAACGTGTGGGCGTATTCGCCCTGAATAGCTTCCTCTTGCTTGGCGTTGGTTCACTTGGTAGCCTTTTAGGTGGCGCCATTCCCGAATTTATTGCAGGCACCTTGCATGTTTCTGCTGCCAGCACCATAGCGTTGCGTTGGGGCGTATTCGCTGCCGCGCTGTTTACCTTTGTCTTTGGTCTGCCGCTCTGGTTCTTGCGCGAACCAAAGCGAACAGCAGCAAACAAAGCTACAAAAGCAGCCTTAGAGGAAAGCGTAAGAAATAGTGGACCTCTGGCGGAGGCAGTGCTACATGAAAAGCGGGAACGTCTGCCGGTCGCCTTGTTCGTGAAGTTACTCCTGCCTGATCTCCTCTTTACGATGGGCGAGGGCGCGGTCGTTGCGCTCATGCAACTTTTCTTTATCTTGCGCTTCCACCTCTTACCCGGCCCCCTGGGCATCATTTTCACCATTTCTGGCCTGGCTGGCGGTATCTTCTCGCTCACCGCTCCTCTGTTTGTCAAACGTTGGAGTAAATTGCGCGTTGTCACCACCGTGCAGTATCTCACCGCACCCTTGATGGTGCTGATCGGGTTCGCTCCCACACTGCCCCTGGCAATTGCAGGAGAGTACACTCGCTCATTTATGCGCACGCTGATCGAACCTATCTACGCTGCCTTTGCGATGGAACAGGTTTCAGATCGGCAGCGTGCAACCTTGTCCGGCTTCTATTCGGTCACGTGGAGCATCGGCTTTAGTATTGGGCCTTCGATTGGTGGATGGTTGCAATCCAATGTTAGTCTTTCCGCATCCTTTGTCTTTGGGGCGTTCTGTCTCTTACTGGCTCCAACTTTCTTGCTCACGTTCTTTGGCAGGCAGCTTAGACAAACGCACTGGTTCGAGCAGAACTAGAGCAGCAAGAGTTTCGGCATGAGCACTGTTCTCCAAGCAATGTCCAAAGGGACAGGGATAGAGTCCTCCGAAAGGCCTACCTGTAGCGGCCGCTTTACTGCGCACCTAAGCGGATTATCGCTTACAGTTCTACCTCAAATCAAAGCATGATCGCATTACTATTGATGCATCATTAGAAAGATTAACTAATGCTTAGAATAATCTGAGAGTGTTATTGTTGACTTGCGTTACGTAATAATCTCGATTAATATATAGCAAAGCAATGCAGGCATTCTCAGTAGTTCTATTAAGAGGACTGGACGCTATAGAAGATGTGGCAACATGTAGTCTTGATACCGTGGACCTCTTTCAATCCAGGTGTCCTTCTAACGTGGCTTCTTGTTGGCTTGATAGCCGGTTTCCTGGCAAATGTCGCTACGCGCGGCCGCAGTTATGAACTTATAAGCAACGTCATTACAGGCATCATCGGCGCCTGCATTGGCGGCTTCCTGGCTGGCCTGCTGGGCTTCGGCTATTTCAGCTTCGTTGGCAGCGTCGTCCTCGCCTTCCTTGGCGCGTGTGTACTGATTGCCATCCTGCATGCCATCACCGACGCGACCGGTCGTGCCATCCTCTAAGATGGCGTGGCATAACATGCCCCATGGGGTCAAATTAACAGCACGAAATAACGGCGTAGCTGCGCGATTCATCGCGCCGGGGTGGGGGAGATATCCTGGGCGAGGCCGTCCCCCGCCCCAGCGCCATAAATGTCGCGGCTACGCCCCTTCATGTGACGCCATGGGGCGTGGCAATATTGGCCCACATTAAACCACATTGAACCTCTGGCATATTCTTGCGTATATCACAGTGTATACAAGAAACCATCGCGAAACAGGGAGCGCGAGAGAACGGGTTGTCCTCCGAAACTCCCCTTTTAATGCACCGTAGGTCCCCGATTTATCGTGGGACCGTGATTAGATAACCAGGAGGTTTTTATATGAATATCACACACCTATTCGTAATCTCAGGCATCACCTTTGGACTTACAGACCTGCTCTCGTGGCTCTTTGTCGGATTACTCGCGGGCTTCTTCGCCAGCGTCGTCGTGCGCGGTCGCGGCTACGGCTGCTTCCTCGACATCGTAATCGGCCTCATCGGAGCCTTTATCGGCGGCTTTTTAGCCAGCTTCCTGGGCATCACAGGCACATTTCATTTCTGGGGTACGCTCTTGATCGCCTTCCTGGGCGCGTGTGTCCTCGTCGCCATCCTCAAAGTGCTTTCTGGCAACACCGGGCGCAGTAGATAGTAGTGTTCTTGTTAATGGTGCCCGAGGAATAAGAGCGGGTATGCTCACCGTCGCAACCAGCCGCCGCACCTGCACGATCGCCAGGGGCCAGGTGGGATAAGTATCTTGCAGCAATTCGTAGCGCCGTTTGAGTTCCGCCAGGCGATCCGTCCCGGCCTTGATGGCATTCGCATCCTGCTTCGATGATGCCATGGTCTCCGCGATAGCGTGCTGGAATTCATCGGCCAGCGGCTTCAGCGTCTCGTTGCACGCCTCTTGCATCACCTGGTGCGGCAGCGTCAGCCAGCCGATAAAAAGCCCTGCCGCCAGCACGAAATACAGGATACCGAGTAGCACCGCCTGCACGCGCAGCTGCAGGCCGTAGCTGGCCGGCAGGCTGCCCGAAAGGAATTCGGGGTGTACCACCACCAGCACCGTTACGCCCATCGCCGCCATCAGCAGCATACTGATCGAGAGCATCGTCCCCAGCTTCCCCAGCCCGGCGGAGCCATCCGGGTCCAGCGGGTTGAGGTGGATGGTGTACAGGTGGAACAGCCAGTTCGTAAAAACCAGGATCACCAGCAGCCGCGCGACGTTCAAGAACACGGCGTATATAATGGGCGTGTAGACCACGAGCGTCAGGATCCTCAGCCACAGCGGCGGCAGGGTTGCAGGATCCAGGAACGACTCTACGACGAAGAGTTCATAAACCCAGCATAAAGCTACGAACACCAGCGCGGCCACGGTCCACCACAAGTTATCCTCCCAGGCAACGAGCTTCTGCAAGAAGACCTCGTGCGCTTCCGCGCCGGGTCGGTCCTCGCGATACTCGCCGATGATCTCGTTTTCCTGCAGCGTGTTGAACATATTCGCGATATAGCCGGGCAGCAGCAGGTAGATGCCATACAGCAGGGGAAATAGGATGAGCGTCTGTACCACGTCACGCAGGGTAACCAGCAGCGAGACCCCCAGGGGGTCGAAGTGAGGCGTGGTGAGGATGGGCAGGCCGATCAGGACGATGCCCGTACACAGGGCGATGCCCAGGATACTCCAGACTTCATTGAGGTGCAGCCTGTCTTTGAGCAGCACCAGCAGCGGATCGTGCTGGTAGAGCTTTTCCACCGGCAGTGTCTTACCGGTCACTTCGCTGCTAACCGCCTGGGTTGTTATACTTGCTGCTTCCATCCCGCGGCCTCCTGGTGTATGTGTATGGATTCTCTCAACTTATATACGCCAGCGGGGTCCTTTTTTTGCTCTATTCAGAGAGCATAGGATCTTCCTCTCTGTCAAGTACCAGCAAATCAAACTATCACGCTTACCTACTCTGTAGCCCCCACGTGGCTATGGTACGGTGACAAGCGCGATTATTCATAAGTGGGAAGCCATGAAATGATGCATCAAGATGTATGATTAGCTGGGTACATCCTCTATCATTCTTCCTCAAACAAATCCGTCACTCTCACACCTAGAGCCTTAGCTATTCTTTCCAGAACAATCAGCGTAGGCGAATATCTCTCGTCATTGCATATCCGCGCTATGGTGCTGTAAGAAACATCACTCATTCTCGACAATTTTCCCATGCTTATTTTCTTTTCCCTTAACAATTCTTTCAACCTTAATCGTACCATGCTAGCCCATCCGTAGATTTTTCCCCACATCATACTCTACCTTCTATCTTGACGAGTCTCTTCAACTTTGCTATAGCAATATAGTGCGATAAATTTTGCACGTTCATCTTTGGAGGAAAAACAATGATAGATCAGAATATCTTGAAAGAAGGCGCAATCATCCACTACCGTTTACTGCCAGCAGAACGCCCTACGCATCCCCTGCGTATCTGGCGTGGTAGAATACTATCGTGCTACTTGTGGAACCATTTTCTCCTTGACTGTTGCCGTGTGGAAAGTTTAGAGCCTGGGTACGAGGGACTCTCGGAACTCGTTTTGATAAGCCAAATTGTACGGGTGGAATAGGGTCCTTTTCCCCTGCCTGTTTTCTTCAGCCGACGTACCTATGTCACTCTGCAAGGGATGCATCAGCTTTTCGCCAATCCTGCCATCGTCCTTAGCGGTTACATCCTCGTAGTGGCAGGGGCCGTGTCAATTTTTGCCGCCGCGTGGGCACTTCTTCAGGCTGGTGTACCTCGTTTACCGGCTTTTGTTCTGATAGGAACAGTATTGGCAGCATATTCTCATGCTCTCCCGTTTGGGCCTCTCGGCAGTACATGTTTTTTCCTTGCTGCTTTATGGATAGAACTCGTGTGGCGCAAGCTGCCTGGCAAAGAGGAAGAAGCTGCCGCTGCCCCGTCCGTGCCCGATCTGCATGGAAGCGATACAGCAGAGGTTTCAAGTGGATAATGTAGGGGCGACCCTTGCGGTCGCCCTGCAGGCGGCACGCTACGTATTTTGGCTCAGGGCGGGGCTTGCCCCCGCCCTGCAAGCTACCACATCAATCCAGCACAGCCACACTCTCCGGCACGATAACCACAACCGGCTCTTCTACCGGTTCGCAGGGCTGCGCGGCCAAGAGCAGGCCGGGCCTCCGGTGAGCATGGCCCACTGCACCGTGGCGGGGAACTGAGGGGGTGGCGGCACAGGTTTGCCAATTGCGTGTCACCCCTCCACTTCTATGATGTTCACCTCCGTAATATTTACTTCCACTTCTTCTGTACCTTCATACTCTCCCTCATCTACAGCGGGTTGACACTGCACAGCCCAGATCACACGACCAGGGAAACTGGCGCCAGATTTTGTATTAGGACCAGCCGCCCCTGCTTCTAAATTGGTCCAGGTCGTATCCCGTGTAACTGCAGAGGAGACAATAGGGGGTGGCTCAATTGAACTTGTCTGCGGGTGCCTGAGATTCAACTCGATTGCACGTGCCGCTACGGCGCAAACTATCGGAGTCGCAAAGGACGTTCCTACCCAATAGGCCCAGCCGTGAGCGTTAGGGGCAGGATAGGTCGCCTCAGTGTCATCAATAGAGAGCGCTGGATACGTCAATGAGGTGTAGAGGCCAATGGGTGCATCGATACGTTTCACCCTGGTCATCCCGTCAATTCGCTCGATATCGGTCTTTTTGGGAAGGTCTCCACCATAGGTTGCAAAGCCTCTAATGCCGGGATAGCAGCTATAAACTGTCACATTCCCAGCTTTGTCTGCAGCCCCAACCGGGATCATGCGCTCGTGATGATTAAGGCCGTTGTATGCATATGCGGCTGGATAGAGCGCATTTGGACGAAGGTTGCTCATAGGTTGGTAGCGTTGGTCCCCTTCGTTGCCAGCAGAGGCCACGAAGATGGCCCCAAGATCAACCAAAGTTTGGATGACTGTAAGCAAGCCTTCCCGTGTCATATCCAGGGTAGTTTCATCAATCCCCGCGTTCTTCGCTTCCATATCGTCGGGTATCACCAGGCTCAGGTTGATCACGGCGGGCGTTTTTTGCAAGTCACCCTGCAACATTCGCTTGAGGATGTAGTTAAGAGCATCGATCAAGGTCTGAATGCTACCTGCGCAGAAGTCGTTGAGCACACGAATGCACTCTAGTTTCGCGTTGGGGGCGAGATCACGTATGATGCCAGCAACGAACAGGCCATGATCGGGCATACGGAAACCGAATGAACGCCCCTCAATGTCCTTACCAGTACCTGGTTGTGATGGACTGGGAACATCAAGCCCATCCAACATAGATGGGTAGGTAAAGGTCACATTGTTGAACACATCCAGTAGGAGCAAATTGTTCTCGCCAGCAGCTTCGGCTGCCCTCCTGATCTGTCCCAATTTGGGCAGTGTATCCAGCACAAACGCCGCTACACCATCACCCGTCATTGTCTTCAAATCATGCGAGAGTTCAGGTAATGTAAACGGCCAAAGCCCAGGGGAAGACGAACAGCGTACATCTGCTGGCACAGGTATGGGAGGAGAAAGTGGGCAGCCTTGGGGTATTGGATCCTGGGGGCGGGGCTGTGTGGCACCGCAGAGCCAGGCAGGGGATGCAGAGCTAACTACAACGGGCGTTCCTGTCCCAGGGGAATCTGGACCCGGTGCGGTAGGAATGGTCGGGGGCTGCTGCTCTTTGCGTGATTTCATGCTCCCATTGATGGTATTAACAATCTGGGGTATGAGACTGGTGGCTTTGCCCTGCTCCTTACCACTACTCCCGCCATCGTCATTACCCATTTCAGGCATGGAGGACATCCCAGAGGTAGAACCCGCCGTGCCGGCTGGTGCCGGCAGGGTTCTATCAACATGGAGAAAACTCACGACCCTGGCGGTGCCTTTGGCGAAAGTGGGGGCGATTCCGACCGGCGTGAACAGGTATATGCCAGGGAAACTACTGGAGTCATCACGCGAGTGTTCTGCAAGCAATGCGCCTGGCTGCGATTGAGGCTTTACGCCGCTATCATCGAAAAAGCTCAAGGAGACCCCTGACATGTCACTCTTCCCAAGTAGTTCATTAAGGTCCCGGACTCGCTGTCTCAGGTCACCTATGACACCTGCAAGAGTTGGTTGCGGGACATTGACCTCAAATGTGACGGAGATGCGATCTTCAAGCCAGAAAGTGTTGTGGTGCTTATAGACGGGTTTCTCGTCCATTGTTGCCTCCCTGCTCCTCTGCGAATATATCCGCAGGGATCAAATAGTAGTTACATCAGCGTTTCGATTAAGAAACGCTAAAGGAAACTTTTTTTGGTGGTTCAGTTTCAAAGATGGCGTGCTCTTCTTTTCCCCATCCAAAATGGAGAGGACCAACATCGCCGACCAGGCGGAAAGCTGCCCAGAAGTAAGGATGCATATAGATTGACTCGGCACGATGTAAGAGGCTGCATTGAGCGGCACGTAACGCCTGTACCTTGCTCTCTCCATTCAACAGATGTTGGTAGAAGAGTTGCATCAGTTCGTTGGTGGCATTGTCTTCCACCGGCCAGAGGCTCATTACCAACGAAGTTGCGCCAGCAGCCAGGAATGCTCGCCCCAGGCCCAACTGCTCGTCGCCTCCACCGCTCAGCGCTAAACCAGTTTCGCAGCCGCTCAGAGTAACCAGTTCGCATCCCTTCAGGTTCAGGCTGAAGGCGTCAATCGCGTTGAGTTGCCCATCAGCCAGCCGCACATAGGAAAAATTGGGAGCATCTAGTCTGCTCTGACCGTGAGTTGCTAAATGGATGATTGGACTGCCAGGAGCCTGCTCAATGAGGCGAGCAATAGTAGCCTCGCCTTCAAGATAGCTCTGCCCATCCAGTAGTGTTGCTATTGTCCTCACCTCATCACGGACACGCTGTAAGTGTCCATTTCCTGAGAAACCAAAGACCTGTGGCGGCTTAGTAGGCATCTTTGTATCAGTAAGATAATAGTTCTGCTTATCTATAGGAGTACTGAAATGTGTGAGTATGCTGCTTGCCGGGAGGTAGTTGACCTGGTAGTCTTCTATCAGAAAGTGTGAGCCATCAAACAGTGCATGGAAGGGGAGGTTATGCAACGGGCCGTAAGGCACGATCGTCAGATAGCCGGAGGCAGGCAGCAGTTCTGCTACCGGGGCCACCAGTAAGTCATAGAGTTTCTTCAGCAGGCCACGGATAGCCTGCTGCGGTGGCTGCTGTGGGGTGGGCCAGCCCTCGGGTCTGAGATGCGCGTGAAGTAAGGGCAAGAGACGCTCCAATTGCGTCATTCCTTCAGGATTCTCGTGAGTGAGCAGGTGCTGTTTCGAGATTGCAAAGATAACAAGCTTGCTCTTATACAGGTAGTATGCCAGCAGAAGCTGGTCGGGCGCAAGTCGCTGGCGCAATTGCGCAATATCGACCTGTTTTTTGTGATGTGAGGTGCGTTTCTTCGTGTGCGATTGGGAGGGCGTATCTGATTGGCCGAGATGCATCCGTTCGAATAATTCGCTAACTTTCGCTTCGCATCGCTTCAGTTCAATCTGGATAACATCTCGATCAACAGAAGGCGATACTGACATATCAATATTTGCAAGCAGCGCGCTGTATTTGTGGTATCTCTCCTGCCAATCCTTCAATTCTTGTTGGACGCGCAACATCAATGCGCTACTTGCTAGCGGTGCCGTTGGAGGAATGGAGTCTTCGCGTTCTCCTCCCCTATCCTCCCTGGTACTTGTTTTGTTGAGATATTGACGCAAAGCCATAGAACGCGCTTGTTCAAGAAAATCGAAAGCGCGCTCGAATTGTGATTTCTGGAGACATAAGGTGATCATATCTTCATAGACAGCCCAGGTTGTATGTAGAAATGAAGGAGATAAGTCATAGACCAGGTCATCCAAGATGCGTTCAATCTGGGCAATGGCAGCCGCATAGTGCCTTGCAGCTTTCGTAGGATTATCCAGAAGGATATAAAGTCTTCCCAGAAGGTAATGACTTTTGTAGACCGCTTCTTGCAGATTGTGCAGGTGTGCCTGCGAGGCTATTTGTCTGCATAGTAATATAGCTTCTTGCAGGAGCGAAGTTAGTTGTTCTTTCTCTTGTTGTATGCCACCCTGTCGCCCGCGTTCTATGAGAGCACCAGCCATCACCAAGCTAGCACGAACCGGGTGTTCTACTAGGCCCTGGGTTTCAAAATACTCCCTGATGAGATGAGCCTGATTGTATGCCTCAGCAAAGGCCCCCATTTCAAAAAGAAGTTCAGCTTGATGAAGTTTGGTGACAGAGGCATGGAGGTCGAACCCGTTATGCATAAAAAGCATCCACGCTTCATCAAGGGTTGTTAGAGCTTCCTTTAATCTACCAGAAGCTACCAGTGTGGTTGCATATTCACGCAGTGCAATGCCTGTACTCAATGATGTGCCGGTCTGTCGGTATATCTCAACTGCCTCGTTCGCCAACTGACAAGCCTCCTGTGCTCTATTGAGCTTTACCAAGCAATTCCCCATCCAGAGTTTGAGTTCAGCCACCAGTAGCGGATTATCGAAACTGTCCTGTATGAGGAGATCACGCGCATGGTAATAGCGTCGTAGTGCCGAGCCGTAGTAGCCCTGAACATAATCAAGTCTTGCTAGATTAATTTCCGTGCTGGTAATTAAGCCCGTCTCCTTGAGAGCAATAAAGGCGGTACGAGCCTGCTGGTGAAGACGATAAGCCTCTTCAAAATTGCCGAGCAAGGCGAAATCAAAGGCTTGATTCACTTCAGCTATAGCTATAGACCGCTTGACAGAGATCTCACTTTGATCGGTCAGGGTAGGATAGATTAAGAGCATTCTTTCGTACAGCTTGATAGCATCCTGGTATCGTCCTATGTAGTAGTAGATCATTGCTATATTGCTATCAATGACACAAACCCAGTAGTATTCACTAAGCCGTAAAAACACGTCGCGGGCTCGATCTGCCTGTTGTAACGCCTCTTCGGCTCGCCCCAGCCAGGTAGCAGATATGATCCAACTGATACGAGAGCGTGCAGCGTTCCCCTCATCTCCCAGGAGCAAAAACGCCTTTCTAGCGGCCTCTGAACAATCTATCGCTGCTTGATAATGCCCAAGAAACATCAGGACGTCCCCTTTGGCTTTAAGACCAAGTGCGTGGGACGAGACATGAGAAACATGATCACCAAAGAAGATCAGCAGTTCAGCCAGCTTGAGCGAGACAAAAGGAGTGTACATTAGACGCAGTGCTTCATCAGCCAGCAATTCGCCAACAGCAGCATGATCCGCTAGCTCCTCGATATGCTCCTGAATGTAAGCTTTGCCATCTTCGAGGCTCAGTTCGCGCAGGTGTTGCAAAAATAGTTCGTTATCCATGTGTGCTGGTTAGTCCCCCAGTAGCCAACGCAGGTCGCGCAGGTGTGGGAAAAAATAAGGTGCTAGCCGGACTCTATCGTCAGCCCCTCGATGACCATCTCGCGACCAGGCAGGTGTACAATCATGACATACTCGCCCACGGGTACGGCACTGAAGACAATGTTGCCAAGGTCATCGACCTGCTCGCGCAGCAGCGGTTTTTCGGCCCGATTGCTATCTTTGCCGCCCCTGGCGGGATAGAGTTCCGCGGCCATGCCCTCGAAGGCCTCGATGCTCTCCGTGGGATCGGTGATAATGCCGAGCAGCATATATTCGCCCCCGCTCGTCCGCGAGAGATGCAGCGACAAATCGATCGAATCGGCGTGGTACTGGCGCGGCCACACCCCCTCTGCAGAGTCGCCGCGCACAACCAGCTGCGCTCGCTGCTGGGTGAGCGTGGCGAAGATGCGGCGCGCGGCAGCGTGCAGGCCGTTGAGCGAAATTGCCGGTGCGGGCAGCAGGTCCCTGTCCGGCACTGCCAGGAATAGGCGCGTGTCCGCGACCTCGGCGGCACAGAGCGGGCAGTCCAGCAAGTGGTTCGCTATGCGAACCTGCTCGTCCGCTGGCAGCAGGTCGGCGCAGTAGAGACTCAGTTGTAACTCGTCGGGACATTGATGGCGGTAAAGACGCGAAACCAGAAGGCTGTGAACGTTTTTATACCTGGCCAGGCGCTGCTGGCAGTTGGTGCACTCCTGGAGGTGCCTGTGCACCTCCTCGGGTAGCGCCTCCTCATCGAGAGCAAACCGTAAAAGCTCCTCGTCATCAGGAGCTATTGGGTGCAAACAGTCCATCATACATGGCTCCTCATCTAGCATCTTGGCACTGAACGGTCCAACCGACCTGTATAGTTCGTGTCGCTGTATAAACGGTTCAAAAAAGTTTTTTTGGGTATGACTTCTACTTGTTTATACGACAAACCATACTCTCCGGTTTTGTTCTCCAGTGCCGCGCGCCTGGGCGCGTAAAGAGACGTCTACACCTCGCTGCTTAGCTTATAGCGGATCAGATCAGCGTTACGTGCCAGGCGATCGACGATGTTGCGCTTCATGCGATGGATTTCATTCACATCGGGAAACTCCTGCGGGCGCAGACGCACGATTTCCCTGGGTTTGAGGTTGCAGTGGTACAGGTAGAAGGCCAGACGCCGTTCGCGCTCGCTGGGGAGCATATCGCGGATGACCTCCCACAACTCGCTGCCTTCATCTTGATCCTCCACCGCCGGTTCCCCGGCAAAGCCCAGTTCCGGGAGAGGCACTTCTCTAGCCCGAGCGTTAGCCCGCAACATATCCAGGATCGTACTGTCCAGGCAGACGCGCAGGTAGCGCAGTGCCGCGCCCAGGCTGGTAAACATCACCTGCTGGTTATGAACTGCATTCCAGAAACGTGCAAAGGCCCGCGCCACGTAGTTCTCGGGGCTGTCCAGGTGCAACGCGGCCTCGCTCTTGGGATGACGACGAAACGCAGCCAGTAAAAATTCTTTAAACCGATCTACCAACAAGGTCCAGGCCGCGTCGTCGTGTTCCAGCATGGCGCGGCGGAAAATCTCCAGGCAGTACTGGTCGCTAGATGCTTCCCCACGACGGTAGTTGTTGATCTCGCTCATACAGCGGTCTGCGAGCGCCCGTAACCGCATGTTCCTGGGTAATTCTTCCATATCCATACCCATCGCTCTCGACCTACCTTCATCAGTAGGCATCCACAAGGATTATCCCTACGCGAAAGAGTGTACTACTAGTTACGAGGGTACCCACCCGGGGGCACCTCTACCAATATGTAATAGACGGGTTACGGCGCCACGAATCAATTGTTGGTCGACATCCCTCGGACAACAGCGGCCTGTTTGTCACACATCTCTTCTCTAATGTAGCTTAACGCACCTGTCGAGTTAAGTCAATATTCATAGAATGAGCTTTCGCGCAACAAAGGCAGAACAATGTATCTAAAGGATATCTTTCTGGATATAAATCAGTGTACGTTGTATGGTATTGATTGTATATAAACAGCGTCACAAGGTAGAAGTGTCATATGTCACATCTTTTGCAATACCCGGCGCATCACCCAAAAGCATGCGATCATATTGCCGGGGGTGCGGTTCATCATTTTGCGTAAAGGATAGGGAACGTGCTGAAATGTAGTGGCACCCCTTGCGGGTGCCAGGCTTCCGCACCACCTATTGCCAGGCTTCCGCGCAAAAAATGAACTACACCCATTGCCGGGGGATGTGCTTGCTGTCCGTTCCAAAAGCATATATACTATGCATATACAAGAACATATCGATTTGCCCAAATCGTAACACAGGTGGTGTTTTAACCAGCACAGCGTAGCCAGTTTGAGGTCCTAGCCATGAATAAGCGCATATTGCTGGGTGTTGATTCAACCATCTCTCCTGCTACGCGGCAGGCTCTGTTCACTATGAGCGAGTTCATCCAGCAGGCGGCGCCTCAACTGCGACTGGTTCTCCTCAACGTTATCCCTCTCCCCTCCATGGTCTCGCCTTCCCCTGGTATGTACGCCGGACCGCTCCAGCCTTTGACTGTTACCCCCGACCAGCGCGCCCATGCAGAAGATGTCCTGTGGAAGGCGCGTTCAGAACTGCAGAAACAGGGCGTTACCCCGGCGCAGATAGAAATCCTCGTGCGAGTTGGTATACCTGCCGATGAAATCGTAAGAGCCGCGCGGGACCTGCGCGTCGACTTCATCGTAGTCGGCAGTCGCGGCAACTCCCCGGTCAATCATATACGCCGCTTCTTCGCGGGGAGCACCTCGCGCAAGGTCCTGCACACAGCTCCTTGCCCGGTAATGATCGTCGCTCCGCCGTCACTCTCGCAAACAGCCCGCCCCGCTGACCTTGTGCGCTGGTATCAAGAATCCATCACCGGCTACCTCCAGGAACGTACCAGTGCCTTGACCGTATTCACACCGCTGGAGGTTGTGCAGCTCTTTGCGCCCCAGAGCAAGAAAAAGCACAGGCGCAAAGAGATTGCCGCCGCTACCCTCGCCCTGGAGCAGCTGGAAGCACAGGCGCAAAGAGATTGCCGCCTCTACCCTCGCCCTGGAGCAGCTGGCACGCGAAGGCGTCCTCTGCCGACACGAGGTCAAAGGTGAACTCCGCTACATTAACGACTGACGCGCTTACAAATGAAGTTTAAGAAATTAAAGCGGGTATGGCCCCACCCCCCGGCGCGATAATGAGTTTTTACAACCAAGATCGGGAATACCCCGTAGGCGCACAATTTATTGGCGCACCGCCGATGTATCGGCCTGGGGAGGGCATCGACGGGCCATTGGCCGATACATCGGCGGTGCGGGCATACATGCGCCGCCTACGATATGGCCGGTTTTGGTCGTTAAAGTTCATAATCGCGCACCTACGCCCATACATATGCCGGAGTATTTTCTTAAACTTCATAGGAGCCGTTCCAGTTCCCCAGGTGTATTGACTGGTGCCAGGCAGGCAAAGTTCTGGCAGACGTAGGCAGTAGCCTGTTCATTCTTCAGAGGCCGGTCGGCGAGCAATGGGATCGCCCGTATGGCCTCGCTGTCGCCAGGAGCCGCGCAGGCCAGCACGCTGGCGGGCAGGTAATGCTTATTGATGACTCCTAATAGATTACGTGTACCAGCGCCCGGAAACTCACCAATAATGGCGATCTCCTTCACCGGCGAGATGGCGAAGTCGAGCGCGCCCAGGGCGTGCCCGAAGGCCTGCGGGTGTTGTACCATGATATCGGCCAGGGAGCGCAGGTAGTCGCCGGCGCGCTGCCGGTATTCCTCCTCGCCGCTGAAGGCAGCCAGCCGCAGCAGTACCCCGGCGGCTACGCTATTGCCCGCGGGGGTAGCATTATCCATGATATCTTTAGGGCGGCTGACCAGCTCTTCGTGGTCGCTGCCCGTGTCGAAGAAGCCGCCGTTCTGCCGGTCGGCAAACAGCGCGATTACTTCATCCATCAAGTGGCGCGCTTCCACGAACCAGCGCGTGTCAAAATTGGCCTCGTAGAGCGCCAGCAAGCCATCGGCCAGAAAGGCGTAGTCTTCCAGGTAGCCATTCAAGCGCCCGCGTCCGTTCTTGTAGGTGCGTAATACGCGGCCCTCGCGGCGCAGTTCGCGCAGCAGGAATCCTGCATTCCTGGTGGCCACCTCCAGGTAGTCGGCACGATCCAGGTGGCGTGCCGCCTCGGCGAAACTGCGCAGCATCAGCCCGTTCCACGACGTGAGGATCTTCTCGTCGCGTCCTGGCTTCACGCGCTGCTCCCGCGCCTTGAAGAGCAGTTCGCGACTCCGCTGCAGTTGAGCATGAATATCACCGGGTGAGGATTCCTCGTGGGTCTCCTCTTCGCCCCCCAGGCGCGAGGATATTGAAACGCGCTGCGCAAGCTCCGCTGAGGCCCCTGCGGGGGCAGCGCCGACCACGTGCAGGATATTTTTACCCTCGAAGTTGCCTTGCTGCGTCACGTCGTAGTAGCGCGTGAAGAGTGCTGCATCTCCGGGCGGCAGCACCGCCTCGACCTCCGCAGGCGTCCACAGGAAGAACTTCCCTTCTTCCCCCTCGCTATCGGCGTCTTGCGTGGAGTAAAAGCCGCCCTCGGGAGAGGTCATCTCGCGCGTGACATAATCGAGCGTCTCCTCGGCGATCCGCCGGTAGTAGGTCTTGCCCGTCACCAGGTAGGCATGCAGGTAGAGGCGGCTGAGCAGGGCGTTATCGTAAAGCATTTTCTCAAAATGCGGCACCAGCCACTCGGCGTCCACCGAGTAGCGGTGAAATCCGCCGCCAAGCTGGTCGTAGATGCCTCCATCCGCCATGTGTTGCAAGGAAGTCTCGACGATCTCCAGTTCGGGGGTCGTCACTTTGGCGCCAATCTCGCCCCGCAAGCGGTGCTGGTGGACGCGCAGCAGGAACTCCAGCGCCATGGTGTTAGGAAACTTGGGGGCGTTGCCGAAGCCGCCGTGTGCGGGGTCGAAATCGGCGGCCAGTTCCCGGCTGGCGTTGCTCAATAATTCAAGCGGCAGCGTCCCCGTGGCAGTGATGTTCTTACCGCGTAGAGGCGCGCTGCTGTGCTGCTTCAGGTAGTTGGCAAGCTCGGTTGCCTGCTCCTCGATGTCCTGGCGGCGGTTCTCGTATGCCTCGGCCATACTGATCAACACGCGAGGGAACCCCGGCATGACCTGGCCGCCATAGCGCCGGTCGCGCGGCGGGAAATAGGTGCCCCCGTAGAAAGGCCTCCCATCTGGCGTGAGGAAGACGGTCATGGGCCAGCCGCCCGAGTGCGTCATTGCCTGCACGGCCTGCATATAGATATTGTCAATGTCCGGGCGTTCCTCGCGGTCAACCTTGATCGAGACGAAATGCTGGTTCATCAGGTCGGCGATCTCCTCGTTCTCAAAGGACTCGCGCTCCATCACGTGGCACCAGTGGCAGGCGGAGTAGCCGACGCTGAGCATAATGGGTTTGTCTTCACGCTTCGCCTTTTCCAGCGCCTCCTCGCCCCACGCGTACCAATCTACCGGGTTGTGCGCGTGCTGCAGCAGGTAGGGACTCGTCTCATCGATGAGCCGGTTGGTGTGCTTGTGTCGTTCCTGGGCATGAGTGTTGTCCGGCATATATATTTCCTCTCCTGGTGGATGGTGCTATCTTTTTATCTATTCTCGTTGGCATTGTACCATATGCAAGCTTTCGAATAGGCATCAACCTAAGAAAAAACCCATCACTATCCGTAGGGGCGAGGGCGGTGGAGCGGCGCGGGGGACGCCATCCGGGGGATGGTGTGCAGGCCTTTATAGAACCCTGTCTGGGGGACAGGTATGCCCGCTTCGCCTCGTCTGTTCCTGTTCCTTGTCGTATTAAATGGCTCTTCCGCTAGTTTGATACCGCTGGCGAACCCGTTTAAACAGCGTCGTAGAGACGAGCAAAAGCGGAACGGCGAGTCTGAGCGCGAGGAAGCCTATCGAACCACGCCATGCTCCGAACCAGATTGAGAGCGGCAGCAGTAGCGAGATGTTGCAAATGGGTTCTCTCCAGCCCAATATAACGAGACCGGCGCAAACCCATAACTCGAACGCCTTGGGAGATCGTCCCCTCAATGCCGGCTCGTCTAGCATAAACCTGGGTAAATTCCTTGGTCTGTTCCTGCTCTCGCCTTCGCATCAAGGCCAGATATTGTTCGCGTGGACGAATCGTGACAGTGCGACGTGTATGACGACTTGATTGGGTACACAGCGAGCGAGACGGGCATACCTGGCAGTCTGTGGTCGAGAACTTGATCTTGATCACCTCGTTTTTCCGGAGGTCCTTGGCCGGAGTCCAACTGCTGCTGGTGTGTCCTTCCGGGCACGTAGCTTGTTGCTGTTCCCAGTCGACGGGAAAGTGACTGGCATCGAAGCCCGTGTGTTGACTGGCTTGCCAGCGGTAGTTTTTTCGGGTCGGTCCCACCAAGTCAACCTGATAGTCCCGCTGGCTCTCCACCAGGAGCTTTGCGTCTACATAGCCGGTATCAACGATGTGCCAAGCCTGGCAAGAGCTCTTTGCGATCGAGCTCGGCATGAATGGTTGCCGTCATGGCATCATCAGAGACCGGAGCTGATGTGGTTTCCACATGGGTGATAAGCAAGGGCAAGTGAGGTTCACAGCTTTCGGTCAGATGAACTTTGTACCCTACCCACGTCGTGCTCCGCTTCTTGCTGTAGTGAGCCTCTTCGTCGTAGGGAGAGCCGATGTAGCGAGAGGGCGGAGGAATATTCTCAGAGGACCGCCAACGGACTGCATCGTCAATGCGCTGATAATTTTGTACCCACACTTGTCGTAACAACTCCACTGCCGG
>WNEZ01003237.1_pt1 | contig 21633 bp, 12 predicted proteins | sample 5400521 | NCBI WGS metagenome assembly WNEZ01 (sample SAMN13153339, study PRJNA577476) | soil metagenome | isolation source: 120 cm saprolite under Douglas fir tree site 2 hole 1 replicate 1 | place: USA:California | collected 2015-04-18 | reverse complement strand
ATCTGCTCCATGGTCCGGACCATATTGATCTGGTTGTAGAGGGCGTGATCGACTTCGCCTCGGACGGAGTAGGGGCTGATCAGCAACCCCACCGTCCGGTGCCCATCGATGTGGTCGAGACCGTTCTGCGCGTCATCCTCGGTGACGAAGATCGCGGTCTCGGGCCAGAAGCGGCTGTGCGAAATGGCATCGACGATCCGTCCCAGCGCGAGATCATTGTCCGCCACCATCGCGCGCGGCGTGGGAAATCCCGGCGAAGTTCCCTGGGTGTGATTGACCGGAAGGCCGATGAAGATCAGGTTCGGGAGATCTCGGTTCTGCTCGAACTGCGCCAGCTCGCGCAGGAAGACGTCGGCGCGAAGCTGGTCGGTGATGCGCAGCTCGTAGCCCGGATAGGTCGTAGGCAGGATGTCGCGCAGGCCCACCACGCGCGAGCGGGCGCTGATCTGGATCCGGCCGGTTCCGTTTCTCCAGTCGTTGTAGATATCGGTCCAGGTCGCGGTCGACGGCGTGATCGTGACGAGCCCGAACTCGCCGTAGTCGCGTACTGTCTTCCCGAAGCGCCTCGCGTGGTCCCAGAGAAAACCGCTCGGGGCAAAGGCCATCGGATTGGTGCCGGCGAAGTCGTTTCGGGCGTTGCCGTACTTGTGCACGTAGTCATTGGCATACGCCTCGTCGCACCACTGGTGCCCGAGGGCAGACTGATCCCCAGCGCTGTAGAAGTTATCCAGAAGGACGTAGCGCTCCGCGAGCGCGTGATGATTGGGCGTCGACTCGCGACCGAACTGCACCAGCCGCGAGTCCCCTTCTCCCTGGGGAAGGTCGCCGAACACCTGGTCGTAGGTGCGGTTCTCCTTGATCACCGAGACGATGCCGACGCGATCGGCATAGCTGCGTCCCTGGCCTTTGGGAACGGGCGCGATCGAGCCGAAGCCGTAGGAGTTTCCGACGAACAGCCGCTGGCCATCGGCGCTCAGGCCGAGCGCGGCCGGAAACCAACCGGTGGGGATGAAACCCGTCACTGATGTTTTCCCATCCGCCAGAGTCGCCACCGCCACCGCGTTGTTCGCTCCATTGGCCACATAGAGTGTTTGCCCATCCGGGCTGATCGCCAGCGCGTTCGGAGCGCTGCCGAGCGGGGCTCCGACAAAGAGCCTGACGTCGATCGTCTGCTCGACCTGGTCCGTCGAGGTCGAGATCACCGAAACGCTGTCGCTGTTGGCATTTGTCACATAAAGGCGGGAGCCGTTTGAGCTGAGGAGCAAGGCGCTCGGGTGCAGCCCGACTTCGATGCTGGCGACGACCTTCCTCGAGGCGGCATCGAGGACGGAGATCGTGCCATTGTTCGCAATGCCCGTTTCCGGATCGACGACGACGGGAATGACCCCGTCGGTCTGGTCGCCGGGCAGCGGTTGCCGCCCGCCCCAATTGCTCACGTAGATCTTGGATCCCGTGGACGCTGTCGTGTACGGATAGCTGCCGACCGGGACTTCCTGAACGGCGTGGCTGGCGGTGTCGATGATCGCGACCGAGTGTCTGCGATTGAGCGCGACGTAGAGGGTGGAATCGTCCGGGCTCAAGGAAAGGCCGCTGGGCTCCGAGGCGGCGATGGACACCGTTCCATCGGCGATGAAGGTGGTGGCGCTGTTCCGGCGGAAGAACTTCACGTCGTTGTCGCGCCCGCCGCCGACGTAGAGGCGCTGTCCGTCGGAGCTGAACGCCACGCCGACGAAGCTATCGCCGATGTTGATCGTCTGAACGACCGATGCCGAGGCGACATCGATCACGTGCAGCCGGCGGGACGCGAAATTGCTCCCGGTGACCACCACCATCAGAGCACCGTCTGGGCTGAGCGCCATTCCCAGCGGCCGATCGGCGACCTCGATCTGGGTTCCGGCCGGCGTGAGGCGCTGTCCGGTGGGGACGATGATGCTTCCGTCCGCCTGGCGACCGACGCGGGCGATCTTCCCCGCCACAAAGCCAAACGCGATCAGCGTCAATGCGACAATTGTGCAGACGAGATGGAATCGCCGGTCGGATATTCCTCGCATGGACCCCTCCCCTTATTCCCCCTGCCTTGAGCCGGCAGACTTCGGTTTTAGCACGACAAACGCCACGCGCCCATCTCCTGCCAAAAGCGAACGGTTGGACGGGTCCCCCGGGCCGAGCGAGAAGGTACGGGTTCCGCCAATGAGGGAAGGTCAATTCTACGCAAACAGTGTGTTACTGGTTTGGAGATCCGGCCGGCGCACGATCACCCGCCATCTGGTCGCTCGTTTGCCGACGACGAGCGTCGCGTCCACGTCGATCACCCTCCGAGATGGTGGCGGTGCAGCCTTCCGATTCAGGTGCGCCCACAACATCCGAGGTTCGCCGAGAAGTCGGGGCCGCAGCCCAGAACCCGTTGACGTACGCCGTCGCGCTGCCCCGGCGGTCGAACATGAAACATTGTTCGTTTTTTTTTCGCATCGTCATACCACCTGACTTCGCTGCTTGGGCGCGGGCAGCGTCCAGTAAACGATCGCTCCGCCGTCCACCTTTCCTTCGGCCCATACGCGCCCGGCGTGGCGGTCGACGATCCGGCTCACTGTCGCGAGCCCGATCCCCGTTCCGGGGAACTCGCTCACCGTGTGAAGTCTTTGAAATGGCGCGAAGAGTCGTTTCGCGTGCGCCTGATCGAATCCGGCGCCGTTGTCCTTCACGTAGAAGGTGGTCTGACCATCATTCTGGAGCGAACCAAACTCCACGCGGGCACTGGTCGTCTTGGTCGTGAACTTCCAGGCATTGCCGAGGAGGTTCTCCAGGAGGATCTCGATAAGACGCGGATCGCCCTCGGCGACAAGACCGTTTTCGACGATGAATCCCACGCCTCGATGCGGGTCAGCCTTCGCAAGTACGTCACCAACATGTAGGCACAACCGGGAGAGGTCCACCGATTCGCGGTGCAGTTCCGTCCGTTCCACCCGCGAGAGCTTGAGCAGGTCGTCGATGAGTTGGCCCATCCGATCAGCCGAAGAGCGTACGCGTCGAAGGTAGTCCTGCCCCTTCGCCCCGAGCTGGCTTCCATGCTCTTCGAGAAGGGCCTGGCTGAAACCGTAGATGCTGCGAAGTGGGGCACGAAGGTCGTGGGAGACAGAATAGCTGAACGTCTCCAGCTCTTTGTTCTTGCGATCGAGATCCTCAAGCAGTGTTGCCCTCGTTTCAGCCAGTTCAGTCGCAGCCTCGGTCGCTCTGCGACGAAGCCGAGCCATCTCCAAATGCGTGGCAATGCGGCTGAGCAGCTCGCGGGCGGAGAATGGCTTCACCAGGTAGTCGTCGGCTCCGGTTTCAAGTCCGCTGACCATGGCCTCCTCTCCCGCTCGAGCAGAGAGGAGGATGACCGGGATCGTGCTTGTTTTCACGTTCGCTCGAAGCGCTCGCAACAGACCGATTCCGTCCATCCGCGGCATCATCACGTCGCTGAGGATGAGATCAGGTGGCCGTTGAAGAGCCGATTCGAGGGCCGCCTGGCCATCTCGAACAGCTTCGACGGTCCATCGGGATGCAAGGAGCCGTATGAGGTACTCGCGCATGTCGGCGTTGTCGTCCGCAACGAGCACGCGTGCGTCAGGGGTATGAAGGAACGGCGCATTCGCGGCCACGAAGGCTGGGTCACCGACCGAACCGGCATGGGTCGGGCTGAGACTTCCGGCCATACCCCATTGCGTGGCTTCGAGAAGGAAGGGAGCCGGGCCGGTCACCTCCTCCGCGAGCCCGCTGCCGGACGAAACCCTTTCTTTCGGAAGGTGGTCACTGCCTCTCGGGATTGAGACAACGAACGTACTTCCCATGCCGACGACACTCTCTACGCGGACGGAGCCTCCGTGTTGTCTCACAAGCTCCTGGACCAGTGCGAGCCCGATCCCCGTGCCTTCAAAACTCCGGCCTTGCGCACCCTCGACGCGGTGGAACCGGTCGAAGACCTTGGGAAGCTCTTCGGCGGGGATGCCCGTACCGGTGTCCTTGACCGACAGCTCGACATCGCCGTCCGCCGCATGCAGGCGAACCGCGATCTCACCCTCGAACGTGAACTTGAAGGCGTTCGAGATGAGATTGAGGACAACCTTCTCCCATTGGGATCGATCGACGTAGACGGGTTCAGGCAGAGGCGGACAATCCACCCGCAACTTCAGCCCCGCTGATTCGATGAGGGACTGAAATGAGCCCGCGAGGCCGGCCGTGAGCACGGGAAGGTCCGTTGGCTCGAAGCGCGACTGGAGGCGAGCGGCCTCGACACGAGAGAAGTCGAGAAGATTGTTGACGAGTCTCAAGAGCCTGAGGGCGCTCCGATGCACTGCTACGAGGTTCTGGCCCTGGAGCGACTTCGTGGGATCTCCGAGAGCATCTTCGAGAGGACCGAGAATCAAGGTCAGCGGCGTGCGGAACTCGTGGCTTACGTTGCTGAAGAATGCCGTCTTCAGGCGGTCCAGCTCGGCGAGTTTCTCGGCACGCTCTCGCTCCTCTTCGTGGGCGCGGGCGTTCGATACGGCGGTAGCGACGTGGTCGGCTACCAGCTCGAAGAACCCACGGTAGTCGTCGTCGAAGGCTCGCCGCGGGCTGATCCCGAGCACAAGCACTCCGGCCGGCTGATGCCAGCCGGCGCGGGCGATCGGTAGAAGCATCGCCTGGTGCGCGGGTTCGTCCCAAGGCTCTTTGGGTAGGCAGTCGAATCGGCGAGCCAAATCCTCGACGACCTCCGCCTGCCCGCGTCCTGCCACCCGTGCGAGCGGCCAACCGGCGTCGTCCGTTTCCTCGATGGCCACGGTAGGGGGGCTGGCGGGTGTCCCCCGCTCAAGGCCGGCTTGAGCGGCAAGGTGGATGTGCTTGCCCTGGTGGTCGAGGAGGTAGACCAAGGCGAAGGGGATGTCGCGTGGGTTCCGTCCGAGGATCTCGGCACAGAGGCGGGCGGCTTCATTGACCGTCCGCGCCTCGATCGCCATTTGGCGCAGCGTCTTCATGCGCCGGTCGCCAAGCACGCGACCCGTGCTCTCGGTGCAGGCGTTGAAGATGCCACTCGGCCGCCCCTTCTCATCGCGGATCGGGCTGTACGAGAACGTGTAGTAGGTTTCCTCCAGGTAACCGAAGCGGCGCATCAACAGAAACAGGTTTTCGGACCAGGTCGCCTCGCCGGTCTCGATGACCTGTTCCATCATCGGACCGACGATGTCCCAGATGTCCGCCCAGCATTCCTGACCAGAGCCGCCGAGGAACTGCGGGTGCCTCTCACCCAGCATCGGCCGGTAGCCGTCGTTGTAGAACATCCAGCGCTCCGGCCCCCACCACAAGGCAATGGGATGGCGTGAGCCGAGACAGATGCTCACCGCACTCCGAAGGCTCTGCGGCCACGCTTCGATCGGGCCGAGCGGAGTCTTGGACCAGTCCGTGGCGCGCATCAGACCGGCCATCTCGCCGTTGCCAGCGAAGATCTGCTCAACGAGCGACACGCCGACCGCAGGCGGCATCTCTCAGCGCTCCTTCGTGCGATCACATCGGCCCGCGACTCCCACGCGGTTGCTCGATGCACAACGCCAGAACTCCGCTTACCATCTGATACCGCGCAGCATACTCCAGACGCTCGCGGTGCGCCGGCACACCTGAGATGTCCCGGGTCCTACATGGAGGACGCCGCCCTTTTTCAAGGGCGCTTCGAGAGGAGAAACTCCGAAATCAGCTGAGCAGCTTCGACCGGCTTTCGTTGCAGGACCTGGTGAGGCGCATCGAGCACACGGGTCTGCATGTCGGGACGCACGCGCTTCATCTGCGCCATTACGCCGGTACCCACCAGGCGATCGCGGCCTCCAGCGATGTACAAAACGGGCGCCGTTCCCCGGGCGAATTCGTTGCTTACGTCGACGGACGCGATCTCGGCCAATCGAGCGGCCAGTACTCCTGGGTCGACAGCGAGGAGAGCCGCGCGTAGATCGCCAACTTCAGCGACGGTCGCATCCATCCCGACGAGACCAAAACGCAGGGCAACATCGGGAAGCCTTATTTGGAATAGATGGCGACCAAGTAATGCATGCATCCATGGGGCGATTCTCGACGGACAGCGGACAAACGTAGCGACCAGAACTAACGCTCGGACTTTGTCCGGATGCTGGGCGGCCAGCCGTATCCCGAGCGGACCTGAAAACGACTCCGCGACGACGGCAAATGGGCCCGCGGGAATGGGAAGCTCAGCCAGAAGCTGGTCGTAACTACGGGGCTCATCGGGCGGGAACGCGATAATGCGCGTGCTGAGCGTGGGAGGAAGATGGCGCTCGAGAGCAGCAAAAAGCTTTCCTGTGCCGTCCATCCCAGGTAGCAGAAGCGTTTCCATGCTCGCGTTGCGAAGGAAGACTCGCTGCCGGCCGCCTCCGGCAAGGGGAACTGTGCGACATTTTCGGTCCTCCCGGCACTCAAATGTCACACACTTCGCCAAATGGCACAGGCCTCGCACGGCGACGGCGCTTCTAAACGAGCAGGCGATTGCTTCGAACGACGTACGACTTCGGCGACCCGCGTGAAGCGCAGCGAGACCACAGACCTGTCGGGGCCCTGGGACGTCCTCGTCCTCGGCGGCGGAAACGCGGGGCTGTGCGCCGCGATCGCCGCGCGCCAGAACGGCGCGAGCGTGCTCGTCCTCGAGTGCGCCCCGAGAGACTTTCGCGGCGGCAACAGCCGGCACACGCGTAACCTGCGCACCGTGCACGAGCGCGCCGACGGGATCCTCACCGGCCCGTACCTCGAAGACGAGTTCTGGGATGATCTCTGGCGCGTCACCGGCGGCAAGACGAACGAGGCGCTTGCCCGGCTCACCATCCGCAGCTCGGCCGATTTCAGCGAGTGGATGCCCCGGCACGGCGTGCGCTTCCAACCCCCGCTCGGCGGGACGCTTCACCTCGGCCGGACGAACGCGTTCTTTCTCGGGGGCGGAAAGGCGCTGGTAAATGCCTACTACCGCGCGGCAGAGGCCTTGGGCGCAAAGGTCGCGTACGGGGCGGAAGTGATGGATCTCGATATCCACGACGGCGTGTTTTCAGCCGCGGTGGTGTCCTTTCGCGGCGCGATCCAAAGGGTCCAGGCGCGAGTGGTGGTCGCGGCCTCGGGCGGCTTCGAGGCGAACATTCCCTGGCTCAAGGAGAGCTGGGGCGAGGCGGCGGAGAATTTCATCGTCCGCGGCACGCCCTACAACCAGGGACGCGTCCTTCGCGCGCTGCTGAATCGCGGCGCGAAGCAGGTGGGCGATGCGCGGCAGTGCCACGCCGTCGCGGTGGACGGCCGGGCGCCGAAGTTCGACGGCGGCATCGTCACCCGTGTGGACTGCGTTCCGTTTGGAATCGTGGTGAACCAGAACGGCGAACGCTTCTACGACGAGGGCGAGGACTTCTGGCCCAAGCGCTACGCGATCTGGGGCAGGCTCGTCGCGCAGCAGCCCGGGCAGATCGGCCATGTGATCATCGACTCGAAGCCGCTGGGCCGGTTCATGCCGACGGTCTTCCCTCCAGTCGTGGCAGGCTCGATCCGCGAGCTCGCGGTCGCGCTGCGGCTGGACCCCCAGGCCGTCGAGGCGACGGTGAAGAGCCACTGGGCGGTGACCATCGACCGACCGCCGTTCCACGGGTACTCGCTGCGGCCCGGCATCACCTTCACCTATCTGGGTGTCGGAGTCGACGATCGGGCGCGGATCCTCATGGCGGACGGCGGCCCCTCGGCGAACCTCTTCGCGGCCGGCGAGATCATGGCGGGAAACATCCTCGGGCAAGGGTACCTGGCCGGGCTTGGGATGACGATCGGGACGGTGTTCGGCCGGATCGCCGGGCGCGAGGCCGCGATGCTCGCGGCCCGCCGCTCGATTGCGGCAAGAAAGGTCGCCTCGTGATGGCGTCCACGGATTGGGTCAAAGAGGCCGAGCGGGTGATGACCATCTGCAATGCCTGCCGGTATTGCGAGGGCCATTGCGCGGTGTTCCCGGCGATGGAGCTGCGCCTTTCCTTCCCGGAGCCCGATCTGCGCTACCTGGCGAACCTCTGCCACGGCTGCGGATCCTGCTTTCACCACTGTCAATATGCGCCGCCGCACGAGCTCAACGTGAACGTCCCCCGGGTGTTCGATGCGCTGCGCCGCGAGACCTATGCGCGCCACGCTTGGCCCGGCCTTCTCGCACCGCTCTTCCGCCGCAACGGTCTGGCCACCGGGCTTGCCACCGCGCTTTCGTGCGTCGTCTTCGTCGTGGCGGGCACTGCCCTCGCGGGTCCATCGGCGCTGCGCGCGCACCTGGGGCCGGGGGCGTTCTACCAGGTGGTGCCGCACGGCGTGATGGTGGTCCTCTTCGGGCTCTCGTTTGCGTATTCCGTTCTTGCACTGGCCATGGCCTGCCGCGCCTTCTGGCGGGAGTCGGGCGAGCCCGGACATCGGCTGTCCGTCGCGGCGCACGGCCGCGCGAGCTCGGACTCGGCCCGGCTTCGCTATCTCGACGGCGGGGGCGATGGCTGCACCTACCCCGACGAGCGGCCATCGATGAGCCGGCGCTGGTACCACCATTTTACCTTCTACGGCTTTCTCCTCTGCTTCGCCGCGACGTGCGTGGCCGCCCTTTACGACTGGTTTGGGCGACCGGCGCCGTATCCTTTATGGAGCGCTCCGGTGGTGCTCGGCTCGGCGGGCGGGATCGGGCTTCTCGTCGGAACGATCGGGCTCCTCGCGCTCAAGGCGAAAAGCGACGCCGCGCCGAACCCCCGGACCGGGATGGATGTCTCGTTCTTGTTGCTCTTGCTGCTCACTTCGGCGACTGGATTTCTTGTCTTGTTTTTCCGCGCCACACCGGCGATGGGAATCCTGTTGCTCGTCCACTTAGGCGTGGTGATGGGTCTGTTTCTCACCTTGCCATACGGCAAATTCATCCACGGATTGTTCCGGTACGCGGCGCTTGCGCGATACGCGATCGAGCGCGCCAAAGCGCCCGCAGCGGCGCCGCCGGAAAGGTAAACAGCGTTTTTTGACGGGGGACATGTTTCAGGAGGGGAAGATGCGATTTCAGGAAGGGACGATGCCATTCGGCGCCCAGAAGAAAGAGATGCGAATCGGAGCCGAGATGCGAATCGGTGCAGGGAAGAAAGAGAGTCGAATCGGAGCTTTGATCGTTCGCGCTGCGTCGGTGAGCGCGATCCTGCTCCTTGCTTCGGCGTCCCAGCCGGCGCGCGCCGAGGTGCGCGAGATCACCATCGCCAAGGAGTTCGGCATCGGCTACCTGCCGTATCTGGTCATGGAGCACGAAAAGCTCGTCGAGAAGCACGCGAAAACGCGCGGCCTCGGCGATCTCAAGGTCAACTGGAAGACCTTCGGTGGTTCCGGCTTCATGCAAAGCGCGATGATCTCCGGGCAGCTCGAGTTCGGGTCCAGCGGCGTCCCATGGTTTGTGCTCCTCTGGGAAAAGACGAACGGGGAGGTGAAGTCGCCCGGGGCGCTCGACTCGATGCCAATCTACTTGAACACCCGCAACCCCAAGGTGAAGTCGCTGAAGGACTTCGGCGAGGGAAACAAGATCGCGCTGCCGGCGATCAAGTCCTCGATCCAGGCGATCACCTTACAGATGGCGGTCGCCCGCGTGTTCGGCGCCGCCCAGGCGAGCAAGCTCGATCCGATCACCGTGTCGTTGAGCCACCCGGACGCGATGACCTCGCTGTTATCGGGGGGAAGCGGGATCGACAGTCACTTCACGTCTCCCCCGTTCCAGGACCTCGAGCTCAAAGACCCGCACATCCACCGGGTGTTGAGCTCGTACGAGGTGCTGGACGGAGCCGCGACCTTCATCATCACCGCCACGACGACCAAATTTCAGAAGGCAAATCCCAAAACCTTCGATGCCTTCGTTGGCGCGCTCGAGGAGGCGCAGGCCTTCATCGGATCGAAGAAGCGCGAGGCCGCGCAGATCTACCTCTCGATGTCGGGGGACAAACGGCTCTCCCTGGAGGACCTGCTCAAGATGCTCGACAATCCCGAGTACCGTTTCACCCTCGTCCCCGAGGGCGTGATGAAGTACGCGACCTTCATGGCCTCGACCGGCGTGATCAAACACAGGCCGGCCGACTGGAAGGAGCTGTTCTTCGCCAACGTGCATCGGCTTCCGGGGAATTGACGTCGTAAAAACGTTGCGCTGTGCTCCGCCTGACACTCGGCTCCGTTCGACACCCAGCCCTCCTTCGGTCGCTTGTTGCCAATTCGACCCACAGTGAACACACAAGGACACGCCAGAGGCCGGGATGTCCGTCCAACGATGAGGGCGGGGGAGCAATCTATGTCACGTAGGTATTGGAAGCTGGGTACGGTCGGAATTGTCGCGGTTGTAGCGGGCGGAATTGCATGCGGTAACATCCGGTCGGGGGCGGAATCACCACTCGGTCGCGTTTCGCGGAACGACGCGCTCATCGCCGAGCATCTGCCGAGCAGCACCAGGGGAAGCGCGACATGCAGCGATCGAGGCTGGCGGTTTCAGAACCCGCGGCCCACGGCTTATACTCCGGTTTCGGTTGCCGCGCTGGGCCCAGGCAGCGCCATCGCGGTGGGCTACGTGGGACAAATTCTCCGTACCGACGATGGGGGGAATACCTGGTGCCCGCAATTCAGCGGTACGAGCGCGGACCTCCATGCCGTATCGTTCGCCGATGCCAACACCGGGACTGCGGTTGGCGAAGCAGGAACGATTGTGCACACCGTCGATGGGGGGGCCACCTGGACTCTGCAGTCCAGCGGAAGCCCCGTTTCTCTTGACGCAGTCGCGTTCGCGGATACCAGGACCGGGATCGCGATCGGATTCAGAAACATCCTGCGCACGACCGACGGAGGCGATACCTGGACATTGCGACAGATGGGGACTGAAGTTGATGCTCTCCACCGTGTCTTCATCTCTCCCGACGCGCAGACGGCAGTCGCCGTGGGCGGCAGAACGATTGTGCGCACCACGGACGGAGGCGATACCTGGACGTCTCAATCCCTTGTGGTGAACTACTTTCTCGAAGGCGTCTCGTTCTCGGGCAAAATCGGAATCATCGTGGGCGACCAGGGCCTCTATGGCGCTATTCTTCGAACGACGGATGGCGGACTTACCTGGACTCCCCAGAACACGCCGGGCCCCAACAGGCTTCGGTCAGTTATCTTCGCCGATGCAGACACCGCCTTCGCGGTGGGCAGTGGTGCCATCTGGCGGAGCACCGACGCCGGGATTACCTGGACGGCCCAGCCCATCGGAGCGGGGGGCTCGTTTGGCACCGGTGGATCGCCGGTTCTGTATTCAGTCGCCTTCGAGGATCGCGACCACGGAACGGCGGTAGGCGGCTCCTATGGCGAGGCGGTCATTCTGCGCACCAACGACGGCGGCGAAACCTGGATTTCTGAAGGCGATTCGCAGACCAGACTTAGTCTTGAGGCCGTCTCCTTCGTGGACCGCGACACCGGAACCGCCGTGGGCGGTGGTGGGATCATCCTGCGCACCATCGATGGCGGCGAGACCTGGACTCCTCAAACGAGTGGCGTCACCCAAAATCTCCGCGGCGTTTCTTTTATCAACGCCGATACCGGAATCGCAGTCGGTGACGCCGGGATCATCCTGCACACCGACGACGGCGGGGCCACCTGGGCGCGTCAATCCAGTGGAAGCGAGGAAAGGCTCTACGCGATCTCCCTGGTCGACGCGAACACTGCAACGGCGGTCGGAGCCAACGGGACGATTCTACGCACCGATGATGGCGGCACGACGTGGATCTCTCAGGTCAGCGGGACCGACAGGTGGTTGACTGGCGTCTCATTCGCCGACGCTCAAACCGGCATCGCCGTGGGAATCGTAAGCATTCTGCGCACCAGTGACGGCGGCGCGACCTGGGCGCTCCAAGCTGTCGATGCCGGCCTGTTCGCGGTCTCTTTCGTCGACACGAACACGGCCACCGCGGTCGGCATCCAGAGCTGCCACCTCTGCTCCGGCGGGGTGATCCTTCGCAGCAGCGACGCAGGCGAGGACTGGACGGTTCAAACGCGGTCGGTCCCGACGCTCTACGGGGTCTCTTTCGCGGATGCGAATAACGGGATAGCGGTTGGCCAAGGAGCAATTGTGCACACCACCGATGGAGGCATTACCTGGCGGATCCAGCCGCGGCAGTACATCGAAAGCCTCGGGGCCGTTTCCGTCATGGATCCCAATACCTCGACCGCCGTCGGTGCTGTGGGAACGATTCTGCGCACGACGACTGGCGGCGAGTAGTTGGCGCGAAATCAGAGGGTGTGACGCGGATTTTTCGCCCGGACCGGCGTGATCAACCACAAGCCATCCGATTGGAAGGAGCTGTTCTTCCCCAACGTGCATCGGCTTCCGGGGAATTGACGTGGTGAGCGTAAGGAAGATCGGTGGGTCCTCCGTTCGGAGGGTGTCCATCATCGAATCGGCTCGGTGCCCTCGCTGAGCAACTTGACATACGGCGCGTAAGCAAAGACGCGGTTGCGTTTGAAGCCGGTGAGCTCATTGACGATGCGTGCTTTCTTCATTCGGTCGAGCGCATCGGCCACGGTCGGGTAGGTGAGGCGGAGGTTCTTCTCGATCTCCCGGATCCCGCTGATCGGTTTCTTCTGGAGGTATTGATGGACCCGAAACGCCGAGGCTGCCGCGCGGCCCAACTTCTCGAGCTGGCGGCGGTCCTTCTCGAAGAGTGCGAGGATTCGCCGCGTAGTGCTCACCGCCTCGGTTGACGTGCTGATCACGCCTTCGAGGAAGAAGCGAAGCCACCGTTCCCAATCGCCGTCGGTACGCACGCGCTGAAGATGGTCATAATACTCTTGCCGGCGGCTCTTGAAGTAGAGGCTGAGGTAGAGGATCGGCTCGGAGAGGGCGCTCTCCGCGCAGAGGATCAACGTCATCAGCAGCCTTCCGAGTCTGCCGTTGCCGTCGAGGAACGGGTGGATGGTTTCGAATTGCACGTGCGCGAGCCCCGCCTTGACGAGCGGGGTCGTCTCAACAGGATCGCCGTGCAGGAATCTCTCGAGGGCACCCATGCACTCGACGACGCGGTTGGCCGGCGGCGGAACAAAGTGAGCAGCCCCCGGGCCAGAACCACCGATCCATACCTGACTGCGGCGGAGCTCGCCCGGCATCTTGCTGCCCCCACGGCCACCGCGAAGGAGTATCCCGTGGATCTCGCGGAGCAGCCGCACAGAGAAGGGGAAGCCGCCTCGGAGACGCTTGAGCCCGTGATCGAGCGCCGCCACGTAGTCCGAAACCTCCCGAACATCCTCCATCGGAACGCCGGGAGCCTCGTCGCTCTCGTAGAGCAAGAGATCCGCGAAAGACGACTGAGTCCCTTCAATCTGCGATGAGACCAATGCCTCCTTGCGCACGTAGGCGTAGATGAACAGCGAGGTGTCCGGCAAGAGCGAGGTCATGGTGTCCAGCTTCTCAAGCGCCCGGTTCGCGCGCTCGAGGAGGTCATCGTCGGCTGCGGTCAGGTTGAGCGGTGGACGCGGCGGCAGCGGAGCCGGGACGAAGGCTTGGAATGCCTTCTCGCCGCTGCCGATCTTAACCAGCTGTCCAGTGCTCCGCGTCATTGGGTCTGTGGATCGCGAACCTTTAATAAGGAGTCGATCCTGGACCCATATTAAATATAGCTTTAATAAGAATCAAGAACCGCGCCCTTAGTAAAGGCCAAAGGAGGCGTGCGGTCATGAGGGCCATTGGGCGCCTTTGGACCGGTCTAGCCTTTCAAGCGGCGGTTGACAGGGGAGAGGGGCCACAGTATCGCTGGCGCAGAGTGTCCGGAGAGCCCGCTAGACGTTCGCGGTGGTGGTTCGCACTTCTTGCGGCGGCCGCGGTTTCCGCAGCGATCGCGGCATACTCCAATCACTTCCACAATTCGTTCCACTTCGACGACTACAACGTCATCGAGAATAACGTCTACCTGCGCAGCCTGAGCAACGTTCCGCTGTTTTTCAAGGATGCGTCCACCTTCTCGAGCGTCCCCATCAACGCGACCTACCGGCCGCTGACCAGCGCGTCCTTGGCGCTCGATTACTGGTGGGGGAAGGGTTTGAATCCGTTTGCCTTTCACCTGACGCAGTGGTGCCTCCATCTGGCATTGGCGGTTCTGGTTTTCTTCTTTCTCCGCCGCGTCCTCGGGCTGGCCGGGGTCGGATCGCGCCGCGACTTCCTCTCCCTTTTTGGCGCGGCGCTTTTTTGCCTGCACCGGGTGAATACAGAAACACTCAATTTCCTGACTTTGCGGTCCGAGATCCTCTCCACCCTGGGCCTGTTAGGGTCCTTCGTTCTCTTCCAATACGCGCCGCGATGGCGAAAGAGCTTTTTCTGGCTCCTCCCCGCGATCGCCGGCGCCTTCGCCAAGCAATCGGCGATCATCTTCGCTCCGCTGTTCGCCCTCTACCTGGCCTTCTTTCCAGAGGAGCGGGAGGCCGGGCTGGGGCCGGCCCGCCCAAGGAGCTGGCTTGCCGCGTCCGCTTTGTGGATTCCTCCTTTCGCGTTCTCGGTTTTCTTCTATTGGCTGCAGAATCACATGAACGGTGAAACCACCGTGTGGGGCTCTGCTCCGCGGATGGAGTATTTCCAAACCCAGACGTTTGCCTGGCTTCATTACGTTCGACTGTTCCTGATTCCGCTGGGTCAATCGGCCGATTCGGATTGGACGGTCATTCCGCACTGGTACGACACCCGCGTGGTGGCGGGGGTGCTCTTCGCGCTGCTTCTCTTTTCGATCGGAGCGCGGGCTTCGCGCGCCAGCTCCCTCGGCCGCGCATTCTTCTTCGGACTGCTCTGGTTTTTCGTTGCGCTGATCCCTTCCTCCTCGGTGTTTCCGCTCTCGGAGATGATCAACGAACACCGCCCGTACCTGCCTTACATCGGTTTGATCCTTTCGACCGCGGCGGCGATCGAAAAAGGCCTGGTCTGGCTTGGGCAATCGCAGGCGGGGCAGTCCGCGGCGATGCGGGCGGCCCCGGCGGTCGGCGTGGCGGTGCTCCTCGCGCACGGCTTCGGCACTTACGCGCGCAACGAAATCTGGGCCACCAACGAGAGCCTCTGGCAGGACGTCACCGAGGCCAGCCCCGGCAACGGCAGGGGCTGGATGAATTATGGTTTGATTTTCATGCGACGCGGCGACTACGCGAAGGCTCGCGAGTGCTTCGAGAACGCCTGGCTTCTTACTCCGCGCTACGATCTCCTGGAAGTCAATATGGCTATCCTCGAAGGCGCGACGAATCACCCGGTGGAGGCGGAGCAGCGTTTCCTCAGGGCTCTCGCCTTGAACCAGCGTCCTTCGGTAGCGCATTTTTACTATGCGCGCTGGCTCGATCAGCAGGGGCGAAACGCCGAGGCGGTGACCCATCTGGAACAGGCGATGGCGCAAGCCCCGGCCGATCTGGACATCCGCCACCTACTGATGACTGTCTATTCCGCGCTGAAGCAGGAGGGACCGCTCTGCTCGGTGGCCCTGGAGACCTTGCGCATCGCGCCACGCGATGCTCCCGCCGCCGCGGCGGCCCGAGTCTGCTCGACGGGCTCGGCAAGAAGCGGCCGTCCCTGAACCGACACCGCGCGGGCGACCAGACACCCAACCAGCGCACCACCGCGCTGGCGCCACTCGACATGAGCCAGCTCAGGCCCGGAGTCCAAATCGGAGAATGAAACATCTCAAGGCGGTTCGCAGCTCCCGCGACGACGGTTCCGACGAAAGAGTCGCCGGCCAACGAGTCAGCCAGCAGGTTTCGTAAAAAACCAACGCTTTTCGTAGCTTTTTTCACAAACCTGATCGGACAAAGCGGGGGTAGTGGCAGGCGAACCATCGCTACCCGTCGAAGTGATGACGACTGCAGCTCCAACTTAAGAGACTCAGCGGGCGCCTCTACTTGCGAGCCTTCGCCGGACGCGCGCCGATGGCTTGAACCGCACTCTCGATCCGGCGCGTTCGCGTTTCGGTTTTTTTCGCGCCCTCGATCGCTTCCACATGTTCGCGCTGGTGGCTGTAGCTGAGCTCGCCCCAGCGATCCCAGGCGGGCGGCGCCGCCTTCAGCGCCTTCGCGAAGTCCGGCGGGGGCTGAATTTCGCGTTTGTCGGTGTCGAGCTCGAGCTTCACCTCGAGATTCTCGCCGCCCTCGAGGCCAGCGGCTTCGCGGTTGCTCCTCCGGAGCGGAATGCCCACCACCCCTCCCATCGAGGCGATCGTGCTCCGGTAGGTGTATCCGTTGAGCGTCACTTTCACAGGCGCCCGAACCTTTCCGAAGATGGGTTTGGGATCGAAGGGGACGGAGATGAAGCACATCGCGCCGTCGCGGTGGATGGTTGTCTTGAACCTTTTCGAGATCATTGATGTCCCTCCGCGGTGGCCAGGATGGCGTCACTGTTCCCCGGCCGCCGAAAGATACATCGGTTGCCGGGGAAACAGCGATTGGACGTGCGAAGGGTTACGCAGGAACCGCCGGTCTAGCGCGTCCTCGCGTCAGCAACCTGAAAGCCGAGGGCCTTTGCGACCCGGGCGCCGTATTCGGAATCTGCTTTGACGAAATGCGAGGCTTGACGGCGTTGGATTTCCTTGCCGGCTGCGCCGAGGTGCCCGGCGATGTTTGCGACGAGGCGGGCGCGCTCGCCCTCGTTCAGCACGCGGTAGAGCAGTCCGGCCTGTTCGAAGTCGTCGGCGCGATTCGCTTTCGGGTACTCGGTGCGGCCGGTCGTGCCGGCGAGCGGGACCCGGATCTCGGCCGCCCCGGGATCGGCCACCGGTCCGCCGCGGCCGTTGGGGGAGTAGTTCGGCGCCGCGCCCCCGTTGCCATCGACGCGCATCATCCCGTCCCGCTGGTAGTTGTTCTTCTTCGCATGCGGGCAGTTCACCGGGATCTGCGCGAAGTTCGGCCCGAGCCGGTGGCGCTGCGTGTCGGGATACGAGAAAAGACGGCCCTGGAGCAGCTTGTCTGGGGATGGCTCGATCCCGGGGACGAAGCTCGCCGGGCTGAAGGCGGCCTGCTCGATCTCGGCGAAGAAATTGTCTGGATTCCGGTCGAGCACCAGCCGGCCGATCGGGATGAGCGGGTAATCCTGGTACCGCCACACCTTCGTCACGTCGAACGGGTCGTACCGGTAGGTGTCCGCGTTCTCGAGCGCCATGATCTGGACGTAGGCCTTCCAGGCGGCAATGCCGCCGCCCTGGATGTGCTCGAAGAGATCTCGCGTGGCGCTGTCCGGATCCCTGGCGACGACCGCAGCGGCCTCCTCGGACGTGAGGTTCGCGATCCCGGTCTCGGTCTTGAAATGGTACTTGACCCAGCAGGCTTTGCCCTCGGCGTTGACCCACTTGAACGTGTGGCTGCCAAAGCCGTGCATCTGGCGGTATGAGCGCGGGATGCCTCGGTCCGAGAAGAGGATCGTTACCATGTGCGTGGACTCGGGCGAGCGCGAGAAGAAGTCCCAGAACGCGTCCGGATCCTTGAGGTTCGTCTGCGGATGGCGCTTGTGGGTGTGGATCATGTCGGGGAACTTGAACGGATCGCGGATGAAGAAGATGGGCGTGTTGTTGCCGACGAGGTCGTAGTTGCCCTCCTGGGTGTAGAACTTCATCGCGAAGCCGCGGGGGTCGCGGTCCGCGTCCGCCGAACCCTTTTCGCCGCCCACCGTGGAGAAGCGGACGAGCGCTGGGGTTTTCCGCCCGACTGCGCCGAACAAGTGTGCGCGCGTGAGCTTGGACATGTCGGCGGTCGCTTCGAAGTAGCCGAACGCGCCGGCTCCCTTTGCGTGGACGACGCGCTCGGGGATGCGCTCGCGGTCGAAGCTCGCGAGCTTTTCGAGCAACTGAAGATCTTGAAGGAGCACCGGACCGCGCTCGCCCGCGGTGAGCGCGTGCTCGTTGTCGGGCACCGGTGCCCCGAAATTGTTGGTCAGCGTCTTCTCGTCGGCCATCGTTCCTCCAGTTGCAGTTGGGGTTTGCGTTCTGGGCAGAAGATTCACCAGGCAAGCGTGTTCGCGCCAAGACATCGTTTCGAAGAAGATGATAGCCTGTGACTATCAATGAGGTCCGGACCGCATCCCTTCACGCTGCGCCAGCTCCAGTACGTGATCGCGGTGGCGGATGAGCTGTCCTTCCGTCGCGCCGCCGAGCGATGCCACGTCTCTCAGCCCTCGCTCAGCGCCCAGCTGGCGCAGCTCGAGGAGCTGGTGGGGGTCCAGATCTTCGAGCGAGACCGCAGAAGGGTGCTGGTCACCGCCGCGGGACGGGACATCGTCGAGCGCGCCCGGCGATTGCTGGTCGAAGCCGACGACCTGGTGGAGGCGGGCAAGCGCGCCGGCGATCCGCTCGCGGGCACGCTGCGGATCGGCGTCATCCCGACGATTGCGCCATATCTGCTGCCGAGCGTCGCGCCCAAGCTCCGGGCGAGGTTTCCTCGACTGACGCTGGCGTGGCGCGAGGACAAGACCGGCGTCCTGATCGAGGCGCTCGAGGCCGGCGAGCTGGACACCGCGCTGGTGGCGCTCGAGGCGGACATCGGCGACGTCGCGCGGGAGATCATCGCCAAGGACCCGTTCGTCCTCGCGACGCGCCTCGAGCACCCGCTGGCCAGGAAGTCGTCGCCGGTCGAAGCGTCCGATCTTCGAGGCGCGGAGGTGCTCCTCCTCGATGACGGTCACTGCTTCCGGGATCAGGCGCTCGAAGTCTGTTCGATGGCCGGAGAATGCGAGTTCCGGGCGACGAGCCTGACCACGCTCGTCCAAATGGTCGCCGGCGGCGCGGGGGTCACGCTGCTCCCCGCGCTCTCGCTGGCGACCGAAGCGAAGCGGGCGCGCTTGCACCTGCGTCGGATGGCCTCGCCCAGGGCGCACCGGACGATTGCGCTGGTCTGGCGCAAGCGCGCTCCGCTCGAGCCAGCTCTGCGCGAGCTCGCCCGCGTCCTGCGCGAGACCTTCCCGGTTCCAGCGTTCTAATCGCTGGTCACCGGGATCCTTTTCTGGTTACAGGCGATGCACTTCCTTGCCCTTATTTTCGGGCTCAAGGAAGCTGCGATCCATCGCGGGCTCCTTTGACGTTTTACCCTCGGTATCGGACTGGAAGGTGTCGACCGGCAGCGAGGGCGCGAAGGTCGGAATCACCCGCGCGTGCGTCTGTGCTTCGAACCCCGCCGCGAACCTGATCAGCGTGGGCTCGCTGAATGCCGTACCAATGAAACTGATCCCGACCGGCATGCCCAGCACCGTGCCCGAGGGCACCTGCACGATGGGGAAGCCGGGGCCACCCGCCATCCCCGAGCTGGCGAAGAGGAAGTGATCGGAGTTGATCAAGTCGGTCGTCCAGCCCGGGCTGTCGGTGGGCGCCACGATCGCCTGGACGTTGTTGTTCCTCAAGACCGTGTCGAAGCCGACGCCCGCGAGCCGGTCGATCTCGAGCGCCTGGTTGTAGGTCCTGCCGCCGAAGATCGGCTGCGGGTTGTTGCCGGGGTTCGGGCCGCTGGTATCCATCTGATTGGCGAATTGGAAGATCTCCTGGAAGAAGAACGGCATCTCGGTGGCGGCATTGGCGCTGTTGAAGGCGATGGCATCGGCCAGCGTCTTGTGGGCCATCGGGACGCCCTCGCGGGTGGCGAAGTAGCTCGCCACATCGAGCTTGAAGTCGTAAAGGAGCACTTCGAACTCACCGCCGGCCGAAGGGAAGGCCGAGGCGGGGATATCGACCGTCGTTGCTCCGGCGGCCCGGATCGCGGCCACCGCCGCGTCGAAGGCGGCCACCGTCTGTGGCGTGGCGTTGTTGAGGAAGCTCGTCGGCCGCACCACGCCGATGCGGGCGCCACTCAAGCCGTCGGCTTGCGCGAACTGGGTGTAGTCGGTCGGGATGGGAGGTCGAGTCCTGCCCGTTCCCCTCCAGCCGAGCGGCACGTCCCCGGTCGCGGGATCGCGGGGATCCGCGCTCGTACTGGCGATCACGCTGAGCAGCGCTGCCGCATCGGCCACGGTGCGCCCGTGCGGGCCGGGGGTGTCCTGAGTGTGCGAGATGGGGACCACGCCCCCCCGGCTGGTCAGGCCCACCGTCGGCTTGATTCCGACGACGCTGTTCACGTTCGCTGGGCAGACGATGCTGCCGTCGGTCTCGGTCCCGATCGATACCGCGGTGAAGTTGGCGGCTGTCGCCGCGCCCGAGCCGGAGCTGGATCCGCAGGCGTTGCGATCGAGCGAGTAGGGGTTACGTACCAACCTGCCCCGGCCCGACCAGCCGCTGGTGGAGAAGAACGAGCGGAAGTTGGCCCACTCGGAGAGATTGGTCTTCCCGAGGATCACCGCTCCGCCCGCCCGGAGCTTCGCCGCCACCGTCGAGTCGCTCAGCGCGGGCCGACCGGAGAGAGCGAACGATCCCGCGGTGGTCTGCATCCTATCGCCGGTGTCGATGTTGTCCTTCAGCAATACCGGGATGCCATGCAGCGGCCCCCTCACGTGGCCCTGGCGGCGCTCCTGGTCGGCTTGCCTGGCGATCGCCAGGGCGTCCGGATTCACCTCGATCACCGAGTTGACCGCCGGCCCGTCCTGGTCAAGCCGCTCGATCCGGTCGAGGTAGAAGCGGGTCAGCTCCACCGACGTGAGCTCGCCCGAGCGCATCATCGCCTGAAGCTGTGCGACGGCGGCTTCGTTGAGGTGGCTCGGTGCTTCGTTTTCGTCTATCGGGGCACCGACAGATGGGGCGACGAACGTCGCCGCGGCTAGAACGGCAATCAGCAATGCGTGCATGGTTTTCTCCCCCAAAGGGCCGTTGTCCTGCATGGCCCGATGGGGTTTGGAAAGCACAACGCACGCCGTGACCCACGAGTTTTTTTACCTGGTGTCTCGCTCTCGTCAACCTCCCGACACTTGCTGCCGCTCGGTCTCGATATCCGGGATTTCCATCTTTACCCACATCAAAGTCGCCCCGCGCATTCCTCTACAAGCGAGCTACTTGAACACGAGGTGAGCCACCTTGGATTCGAGATCCCAGTAGATGATCGCGATCGCGGTCCAGTCGAACGCGGCGTGCGCGAACATCGGCATCCAGATCCGCCGGGTCACCGCGAAGATCGTTCCGAACACCAGGCCGGTAAACGCAGCTTGTTCGACGCCGGAGAGCCCCTGATCTGGATAGTGGAGCAGGGCAAAGAGCGCGGTGGTGAGCAACACCGTCGCCGTCCTAGCTCCTAGGCTGGATCCGAAGAGCTTGCCGAGGCGTTCGAACGCGAAGCCGCGGAACACGGTCTCTTCCGTAAACCCTCCGCCGACCGTCACCGCGTAGAGCACTCCCAGGAGCCCGGCGGGATTTGCTACCAGGTAGTGGTACGTCTGATTGATCGGATCGGCGCCGAGAAGCGGCATGACGATGATCTTCATGAACAGTTTGAACGCGACTCCGAAGACGATGCCGATGGCCAGGCTGCCGATCCAGCTCCTGGGGGCCACGTAGCCGATCTCGCGCCACGCCGTGCGCGACCGATACGCCCACGCGAGCGCGAGAAGGGCGCTGAAGGGCGCAACCACCAGATTGCCCGCGAAAATGACGACAATCGCGAGAATTCCCAGCGGCCCGAATCTGCGCAGGACCGCGGCGAGGGGATCGTCGGAAGGCGGTGAAG
>WNEZ01001516.1_pt1 | contig 21655 bp, 23 predicted proteins | sample 5400521 | NCBI WGS metagenome assembly WNEZ01 (sample SAMN13153339, study PRJNA577476) | soil metagenome | isolation source: 120 cm saprolite under Douglas fir tree site 2 hole 1 replicate 1 | place: USA:California | collected 2015-04-18 | reverse complement strand
CGTCGCCTTTGCGCTTGAGCTCGATTGAGTCGATCAGGGGGGAATAGGTCTGGAAGGTACGCTCGACGCCCTCGCCCGAGGACACCTTGCGCACGGTGAACGAGGAATTGATGCCGCGGTTCTTCTTGGCGATCACCACGCCCTCGTAGGCCTGGACTCGCTTGCGCTCGCCTTCGACGACGCCGACGTTGACGATCACCGTGTCGCCCGGGGAAAACTCGGGGACCTTCTTCCCCATGCGCTTGATTTCTTCCTCTTCGAGCTTTTGAATGATGTTCATCGCTTCGCTCCTTGGTCCAGTTCCTGCCTGAACTCTTCAAGCAGTTTTCGTTCGTTCTCATTCATGCCGCGCCGCTCGAGCAGCTCGGGCCTTCGCAGCCAAGTGCGCCCCAGCGACTGCTTCAGCCGCCAGCGCTCGATCTGCGCGTGGTGCCCCGAGAGCAGCACCGGCGGCACCGCTTCTCCCGCGTACGTTTCCGGCCGCGTGTACTGCGGGCAGTCCAGGAGCCCGTTGACGAACGAGTCCTGCTCCGCCGACAGCCCGTCTCCGAGCGCGCCGGGCAACTGCCGCACGACCGCGTCGATCAGCACCATCGCCGCCAGCTCGCCGCCGGAGAGGACGTAGTCGCCGATCGACAGCTCCTCGTCCACCCTGAGACCGACGAGGCGCTCGTCCACGCCTTCGTAGCGCCCGCACAGCAACACCAACCGCGGCTCGCCTGCGAGCGTCATCACCTTCTTGTGGTCCATCACCGGCCCTTGAGGCGAAAGGTGGATCACTTTCGATGCGCCCTGCACCGCGGCCTTCGCCGCGACGATCGCCTTCTCCAGCGGCTCGGCGAGCATCACCATGCCGGGCCCGCCCCCGTACGGCCTGTCGTCGACCGTGCGGTAATTATCCGTCGTGAAATCGCGCGGGTTCCACAATGCGAGGTTCCACAAGCCCTGCTCCAGCGCCCGGCGCGTCACGCCCGAGCCGGTGACCGCCGCGAACGCCTCGGGAAACAGCGTCACGCAATCGAAGCGGATCACCAGTCCGCTCCCCAGTCGACTTCGACCGTGCCCGCGGCCAGATCGACCTTGCGGATCACTTCCGCCCTCGCCGGGAGGAGGCGCTCTCCGCCTTCGTGCTCGACGCGCATCACATCGTTCGCGCCGGTAGTGATGAATCCCGCCACGCGGCCCAAACGCTCGCCCTGCTCGTTCACCACCTCCAGGCCGATCAAATCGACCTGGTAGAACTCGTGCGCAGCGGGCTCAGGCAGATCCTCGCGCCTCAAGGCCACCTCGGCTCCGCGGTACGCGCCGGCCTGCTCCGGACTGTCGCATCCTTCGAAGCGCGCCACCAGGTAGGCGCCGTGCGCGCGGCACTCCGCCACCGCGATCTCATCGAGCTTCCCCGGCTTGCCGACCCACCACGCGGAATACTTGCAGAGGTTGCCGCTTCCGGAGCCGAAGGGCTCGATCTTCAGAGCGCCCTTCACGCCCCAGGGCGCCATCACGCGCCCCATCACCACCCATCTGGTTGGCGTCGCCAACCCGCCCCGCAAGACCGCGCTACTTGGCAGCGGCGGCAGCCGGCGCCTTGTAGCCCTTGAGGAGGCGCGCCACCGTCGGGCTCAACTGCGCGCCCTTGCCCCGCCAGTACGTCAACCGGTCGGTCGCGAAACGCAGCGACTCGCGGCCCTCGGGCGCCTTCGGATCGTAAAACCCGACGCGCTCGATGAAGAGCTTGCCGGCGGCGCGGCGCGAATCGGCGACCACCACGTTGAAAAAGGGCCGCTTCTTGGCGCCGCCGCGCGAAAGACGAATCACAACCATGACGAAATGACCGAAGCCGAAAAGGGCGTGATTTTACGCGAGCTTAGGTCTGATTGGCAAGGAGAAGCGCAAACGCACCACAAAGAAAAACCCCGCGGGGAGCGAAAGCTCCTCGCGGGGTTGTGGAAAGCGCTATCGCTGAGGATGCGATAGCTGAACGCTGCGCGCTACCGCGTGGCGAATATGTTGATTCCGCCTCCGGGGAACGCCGATCCCCCGCCGGTCGCGCTCGTGTTCGTGAACGGCGTGATTACCTTGCCCAACGCCGAATCCACGGCAACCGAGTGCGAGTTGTTGCCGTTGGGGATCATGGCCACTATGTTATACGGCGCTGCTGCCGAGGTACCACTTGTTTGAGACCGGGTCATAGGCGATCTGGTCTCCGCCACCCGCCCCCGCTACCGTTGCCACTATGTTGTTGGGGGTGGTGGTGGCGTTGGTTGCGGCTGTCCTATCCATGATTATGAAGTCCAGCGAGTTGGTGGCACCCGGTACGGCGCCCGCACCCGGCCTGCACATCGACCCCAAGTGGTTCCCCGGTCCCTTGGCAATCCCGGTGGGACTACACAGGGCGGGCAGCGGGTAGACGATATTATTTGCGAGCGCGGTGAACTGGGTATGGGTGACCACGCTTGGCGCGAGCGCCAAGAGACTCGCCACGGCGATTCCGTTCACTTCGCCGTCTGGATTGGTGGCCGAACCGTCGTTGTTGAGCCAGAGTCTCCCGCTCCCGGCCACCGTCGAATCGAAAAAGCACGCCTCGAGCCCACCCGAGGGCGTGCCTGCCGGCTGGTCCATGATAATTGTTGCGATGATAGTCTGGCTCACCGTGTTGATAATCGTCATGTACGGGTTGTTGGCGCCAGGCGTGGCAATCGCATAAAGGTTATTGACCGGATCGAAACAGCCTTCATCCGCGCGTATTCCTATCGGTCTCGTATCCCCCCCAAGCGCCGCCTGGGTTCCTGGGATGGCAATTTTCTTGACGAGCGCCCCTGTCCCTTTATCGAGAATGAACAGCGCGTTGATGTCTCCGACGTAGAGGTTGGGTCCCACGACATCCAGACCATCGGGACCCGAGGCGTCGTTGTTTACGACTTGCGTGCCGACGGGCGAAACGACGTTGACGCAATTGGGCATCGGAGTGACGGTCAACGGATCGGTCACCGGGTTAAAAGTCGACGAATTGCAGCCGCCAAATGTCACGCCAGCTGGCTTGAACTGGAACACCGCTTTGGTGTTGAGATTGACGGCGGTGATGGCTTTGTTGGTCCGGTCCGTCACGTAATAGATGTGTGTCGCCGGATCCACTTGACCCAGGTCAAACGAAAAAGTGACCGCGCTGCTGATACCCGGCACCGTTATGGTCGATTGCGCTTGGCTAATAAAGTTGGGGTTACTTTGATCGTCGACGCTGCCGCTGCAATTGACAAGGATGAGCGCCGCGGAGACGGCCGCAGAAACACCCGCAGCGTACTTTAAGTTTCGTTTTTGCATTTGTGTTGCCTCCTTTAAATGAGTCGCGCAGATTTCGTACAGGTTTAATTCTTATCAGTCACCTCTCGGCGTTCGCACGCCGCAACACGGCAGTTTTAGAATACGTTGCCCGTGCTTGCAGTGAAACTTGAAGCCGGACAAGCTAGTTTTGTCCGAGTAATTATGCTTCAGCGAAGTGTGGCGGTAGCTGACAGGAACCTTACAGAATGATCAGGTGCCAAGCTGACAAATACCTTGCAGAAAGCTGACAACTCAAGAGAGAACCCGGTAGCAGGAGCCAACGAGGTGTGATCGTCGAGTGTTGGTGCCCTGCCGCTATCTCGTCCCCGGCATGAACCCTTTCATTCCCCGCATCATCTTCGCAAGGCCTCCCTTCTGCATCCGCTTCATCATCTCGCGCATCTGCTCGAACTGACTCAACAACCGATTCACGTCCTGCACCGCAACGCCCGCGCCCGCGGCGATACGCCGCTTGCGCGAGGCCTTTATGATCTCCGGCCGCACCCGCTCAGCGGGCGTCATGGAATTGATGATGCCTTCGACGCGGCGCAGTTGTTTTTCGTCCATCTGAGAGGACTGCGCGGCTTGGGCGAACTGCGCGGGCAGCTTTTCGACGAGCGCCGAGACCCCGCCCATCTTGCGCATCTGACCGATCTGCTGCTTGAAGTCCTCCAGATCGAAGCCCTTGCCCTTTCTCGCCTTCTCGGAGAATTTCTTCGCCTCCTCGACGTCGACCGTCTTTCGCGCCACCTCGACGAGCGAGAGCACGTCGCCCATGCCGAGGATGCGGGAAGCCGTGCGCTCGGGGTGAAAGAGCTCCAGGCCATCCGGCTTCTCGCTCACCCCGGCGAACTTGATCGGCTGTCCCGTGACCTGCCGCACCGACAAGGCCGCGCCGCCGCGCGCATCGCCATCCAACTTGGTGAGCACGATACCGGTGAGGGGCAGCGCTTCGCCGAACGCTTTCGCGACGTTGACCGAGTCCTGGCCCTGCATTGCATCGACGACGAAGAGCGTTTCGACGGGCTTCAAGGCGGCATGCAGATCGGCGATCTCCCGCATCATCGGCTCATCGATCGCCAGGCGTCCGGCGGTGTCGACGAGCAGCACGTCGTGATAGTGTTTTTTCGCGTAGTCGAGCGCGGCGAGCGCGATGGCCAGAGGCTTCTGCCCGGCGTCCGAAGGAAAGAAATCGACGCCGATCTGGCGGGCGAGTGTCTGGAGTTGCTCGAACGCCGCGGGCCGGTAGACGTCGCAGGAAGCGAGCAGCGGCTTTCTCTTCTGCTCGGTCGCGAGCATCCTGGCGAGCTTCGCCGCGGTGGTGGTCTTGCCCGAGCCTTGCAAACCGGCGAAGAGGACGACCGCGGGCGGCGCCACCGCGAGATCGAGCGCGGCGTTCTCCCCGCCCATGGTCGCAGCGAGCTCCCGATGCACAACGCCCACCAGCGCCTGGCCCGGGGAGAGGCTGCCTATCACCTGCTCGCCGAGGGCGGCTTCGCGCACGCGGGCGATGAAATCGCGCACCACGGGAAGAGCCACGTCCGCTTCGAGGAGCGCCAGGCGCACCTCGCGCAGTGCCCCCTGGATATTCGTCTCGGTGAGACGCGCCTCGCCGCGAATCGACTTGGCGACCCGGGACAGGCGCTCGGTCAGGTTCTCAAGCACGGGAGGGTTCTGTAAAAAGCGTGGTGTAAACTGCGCGGATGCCGGCGATTCTACTCTACGGAGCAGCGTTCCTCCTCTACGCGGCGCTCGCCTTTCACTTCTGGCGCACGCGCTGGCGCGGCGCGAGCGTGCCGCGCTTCGCCGCTTGGGAGCGGGCGGCGATTCTCGCGCCCTTCGCGCTGCATACCTGGCTGGTCTACGACATGCTGTGGGCGCATTCCGAGCTGCGCTTCGGTTTCGGGCATGCGCTCTCGGTGATGCTGTGGCTCGCCGTGCTGATCTATTGGATCGAAAGCCGATTCCTCGAGCTCGAAGGCATGCAGGCGCCGATCCTCGCGCTCGCCGCCGTATGCGTGCCGCTGCCCGCGCTCTTCCCCGGGCTCGCCGCGCTGCCGTACACGCATTCGACCGAATTCCGTTTGCACCTTGCGCTCGCCATGATCGCCTACGGCATGTTCACGATCGCGGCGTTGCACGCGCTTCTGATGACGCTCATGGAAAGACGGCTGCACGGCGGCGCGATCGTCGGGCCGCTCGCCGCGCTGCCGCCGCTCCTTACCATGGAGCGGTTGCTGTTCCGCGTGATCCTCGCGGGGTTCGCGTTCCTGACGCTGACCCTTCTCACCGGCATCGTGTTCTCGGAAACGCTGTTCGGGCGGGCGATGAAGTTCGACCACAAGACCGTGTTCGCGGTGGTTTCCTGGTTCATCTTCGCCGCGCTGCTCGCCGGGCGATATTTCTACGGTTGGCGCGGGCGCATCGCGCTGCGCTGGACGCTCGCCGGCTTCGTGGCGCTCCTGCTCGCTTACGTGGGCAGCCGTTTCGTGCTCGAGGTGATCCTGCGGCGCGGCCTCGCCTAGGCTATACTCGAATCCTCATCGTCTCCTAGGCGTTCGCCTTGGACGAGATCCCCTTAGCAATACAGTTCGTCGCGCTCGCTTTCCTGCTGGTCCTCTCCGGATTTTTCGCCATGGCGGAGACCGGCATGATGGCGATCAACCGCTATCGCCTGCGCGCGCTCGAGCGCACCGGCCACCGCGGCGCGCGGCTCGCTTCCGAGCTCCTGCGACGGACCGACAGACTGCTTTCGGTGCTGCTCGCCGGCAACACGCTGGTGAATGCGGCGATCACGATGATCGTCAGCGTCATGACAATCGACTTGTTCGGCCACGACAGGATCGTTCTCGGAATCGCCACCGTCGTGGTGACTCTGTTGATCCTCGTGTTCGCCGAGATCACGCCGAAGGTGATCGGCGCGCGCTATCCGGAGCGGACCGCCCTTGCGGCGAGCTACGTGCTCAAACCGCTCGTCAAGGTGTCGGCATGGTCGCTGTGGGTCGTGAACCTGTTCGTGCGCTGCCTGCTGTGGCTGCTGCGCGTCCCGATCGACCCTGGACCGCAGCGCCTGTCGATGGAGGAGCTGCGCTTCCTCGTGCTCGAGTCCGGGCAGTTCATGCCGAAGAAGCACCAGAGCATCCTCGTCAACCTATTCGACCTCGAAGCGATCACCGTCGAGGACGTGATGACGCCCCGAGCGCAGATCGAGGCGATCGATCTGGAGACCTCCACTGAAAGCATCCTCGCGCAGCTCACTACCGCGTACCACACGCGGCTTCCCGCCTACCGGGGCGAGCTCGGCAACGTCGCCGGCATCCTGCACCTGCGCAAGGTGATGCACCTGCTGCGCGCGGAGGAGCTCGACCGCAAGGCCCTGGCCGAGCTGCTGGCGGAACCCTATTTCGTTCCGGCCGGCACGCCCGTGTTCGCGCAACTCCAGTATTTCCAGGAGAACCGCCAGCGCCTCGCGCTGGTGGTGGACGAGTACGGGGAGCTGCAGGGGCTGGTGACCCTCGAGGACATCATCGAGGAGATCATCGGCGAGTTCACCACCACCGCGCCGGTGAAATCGGAGAGCTATTCCTGGGACAAGGACGGCAGCGCCCTGGTGGAGGGCTCGAGCGTGCTGCGCGAGCTGAACCGCAAGCTCGGGCTCGCGCTGCCCTTGGACGGGCCGAAGACCTTGAACGGTCTCATCCTGGAACACCTGCGGGACATTCCCGCGGCAGGGGTCGCGCTCAAGATCGCCGAGGTGCCGATGGAGATCGTCCAGACGCAGGACCGGGTGATCAAGACCGTGCGGCTTTTCCGCCCGCGCGCATCCGACCTCGCGCGAGCCGCCTGAGAAGCTCAAGGGCGTTCTGGACCTCTATCCAAAGAGGAAAAATTCACGGTATTTACGTCTTGTCTTCAATACATTAAGTGGAGTTCCTGAGACTTTACAAAAAGCCCAAGGCCATGCATCATCGGCGAAGCCTGACCTACAGGGAAGTCGCAGGCTGCACCGCGAATGAGCGAATGACGCAGGAGACACCGCTATGGCAACCGCAGCAGCAGTCGCCAGGGTCAAGGAAATCACCTACCTCTGGGAAGGCAAGGACAAGGCCGGCAAGATCATCAAAGGTCAAATGCGCGCCGGCGGCCAGGCGGTGGTCCAAGTCACACTGCGCCGCCAGGGCATCATCGTCACCAAGGTCCACAAGCAGCGTCTCGGGAGAGGCGGGAAAGTCAGCGACAAGGACGTGACCCTGTTTACCCGCCAGATGGCGACGATGATGAAAGCCGGCGTGCCGCTCCTTCAGTCGTTCGACATCGTCGGCAAAGGGCACTCCAACCCGGCGGTGGCGAGACTGCTGATGGGGATCAAGACCGACGTGGAGACCGGGGCCTCGCTCGCCTCGGCGTTCCGGAAGTACCCGCTTCACTTCGACGCTCTGTTCTGCAACCTCGTTGCGGCCGGCGAGCAGGCCGGGATTCTCGAAACCCTGCTCGAACGCCTGGCGACCTACAAAGAAAAAATCCTCGGCATCAAATCGAAGATCAAGTCGGCCCTGTTCTATCCGATCGCGATCATCGTGGTTGCATTCATCATCACCGCGGTCATCATGATTTTCGTGATTCCTGCGTTCAAGGAGGTGTTCACGAACTTCGGCGCCGATCTCCCCGCCCCGACCTTGTTCGTCATGGGGATCTCGGACGCTTTCGTCAAGTACTGGTACGTCATCTTTCCCGCCGTCATCGGAAGCGTGGTGGGCTTCCTCGCCCTGTGGAAGCGCTCCTTGCCGGTCCAGATGTTCATGGACCGGATGATGCTCAAATTGCCGGTTTTCGGCGACTTGATCAAGAAATCCACGATCGCACGCTGGACCCGGACGCTCTCCACCATGTTCGCCGCGGGCGTGCCCCTGGTCGAGGCGCTCGACTCGGTCGGCGGTGCTGCGGGAAATTACGTCTACCTGATGGCCACCCGGGAGATCCAAAGGAAGGTGAGCACCGGGACGAGCCTGACGACTTCGATGCAGGAATCCAACGTCTTTCCCAATATGGTCACCCAGATGGTGTCGATCGGGGAGGAATCCGGATCCCTCGATTCCATGCTCGGCAAGGTCGCGGACTTCTTCGAGGCCGAGGTCGACGATGCGGTCGACGCGCTGACCAGTCTGATGGAACCGATGATCATGGTGGTGCTCGGCGTGGTGATCGGCGGCATGGTGATCGCGATGTACCTGCCCATCTTCAAGCTCGGCCAAGCGGTTTAGCATTATTTTCATCACGCACCTCGTCGAAAGGGTTACGGTCCGGCCGTAACCCTTTTTATTTGATCCGATGAGCGAGATTTTCAAAACGGCCGCGCACCCGGCGGTGTTTCCCTGGCTGTTCCTCGTGCTCGGACTCGTGGTCGGCTCGTTTCTGAACGTGGTCATTCATCGCTTGCCGAAGATGATGGAGCGCGACTGGCAAGAGGGGTGCGCCGAGCTGAGCGGCGAGACGCTCGCGCCGAAGGAAAAGTTCAATTTGTTCGTGCCGCGCTCGCGCTGCCCGGCCTGCGGTCACGGGATCGCGGCGGCGGAGAATATCCCGCTCGTCTCCTGGGCGATGCTGCGCGGCCGCTGTTCCGCGTGCAAGGCGCACATCAGCGTGCGCTATCCGCTGGTCGAGCTGCTGGCTGGTGTCGGCGCGTTCGCTTCGGCCACGCACTTCGGGTTCGGCCTCGCCGCAGCCGGCGCCGCGATCTTCATTTGGTGCACGATCGCCCTGGCGTTCATCGACCAGGAGACCGGGTATCTCTACGACGACATCACGCTGCCGCTCCTTTGGTTCGGGTTACTGCTGAACCTGGGGGGGACGTACGTGCCGATTAGCGATGCGGTAGTCGGCGCAGCGGCGGGCTACCTCTCGCTGTGGATCGTCTATCAGGCCTTCAAGCTCGTAACCGGAAGGGAAGGCATGGGCTTTGGCGACTTCAAGTTGAACGCCGCGGTCGGCGCCTTCCTCGGCTGGAAGATGCTGCCGCTCGTAATCCTGCTCTCGTCGGTCGTCGGGTCGATCTTCGGCATCGGCCAGATGTTCGCCGCGAAGCGCGGCTGGGAGTGGAACTTCAAGTTTCATTTCGGGCCTTACTTGGCGATCGCCGGGATCGTCGCCATGTTCTGGGGTCGGCAGATTGTCGACTGGTATCTCCGCTGACGGCGATGACTTTCACCGTCGGACTCACGGGCGGCATCGGCAGCGGCAAAAGCATGGTCGCGGGTCTGTTCGCCAAGCGCGGGATCGCCGTGATCGATGCCGACGAGATCGCCCACGAGCTCACGCGCCCGGGAGGCGAGGCGATCGAGGCGATACGCATGGCGTTCGGCGCAAGCTCGATCGGCGCGGACGGCGCTCTCGATCGCGACCGGATGCGCAAGCTCGTGTTCGGGGATGCGGCGGCGAGGAAAAAGCTCGAAGGGATCCTGCATCCGCTGATACGCAAGGAAAGCGCGCGCCGGCGCGCGCGCGCGCGGAGCCCCTACGCAATTCTCGTGGTCCCGCTCCTGGTGGAGGGCGGCGTCGACCGATCGCGCTACTCCCGGGTGCTCGTGGTCGATTGCACCGAGGCGCAGCAGGTCGAGCGCGCCATGCGGCGAAGCGGCCTCTCGGAGAAGGAAGTGCAGGCCATCCTTGCCGCGCAGGCCACGCGCGAGCAGCGTCTCGCTCGAGCCGACGACGTGATCGACAACAGCGGAACACCCGCGGCGCTCGAACCCCAGGTGTCGCATCTGGATGAGAAATATCTCACGCTTGCCGCGCAATCCAAGACGGCGTCATAGCGCACGCCCGTTGTCAATTCGGGGCGGATCGGGGAGAATCCCGCGAGGCTCCCCCGGAATCAATCGCCTACCCTTCCAGTCGCGGGTGTCACGGTGATCACCTACGAGTATCCGCTCAACGAACGAATCCGGACACTGCTGCGCCTGGAAGACCTGTTCGAGCGCGCCGATCACTTCGTCTCCGGGGAGGACTCGCGCGCGCACCACGCCGCGCTGATAACGCTGTTTGAAATCCTGGAAGTCTCCGGCCGCGCGGAACTCAAGTCGGACCTGCTGCAGGAACTGGAGCGGCAGAAACAGGTCCTGCTCGGGTTTCGCAACAATCCTCAAATCGCGGAGAGCGTGCTCCGGCAGGTCATTTCCGACATCGAACGCTCCAGCGCGGCGCTTTTCGCCATGCCCGGCAAGATCGGCCAGCACCTTCGCGAGAACGATTGGCTGATGTCGATCAAGCAGCGCACCGGGATCCCCGGCGGGGTTTGCGAATTCGACCTGCCCTCCTACCACTTCTGGCTGCACCGCGAAGGCGCGCGGCGCGGGGCCGACCTCGCCACCTGGATTTCCCCGTTGCTGCCGATCCGGGACGCTTCCTCCATCGTGCTGAAACTGCTGCGCGAAGGCGGGAAGCCCGTGAAACACGTCGCCCACCGCGCCGCTTTCTCGCAAATGCTCGGCGGAAAGCAGTCGCAGATGGTGCGCATCCGGGTGCCGCTCGAATCGCAGTTCATCCCCGAGATCAGCGCCAATCGTTACGCGCTGAACGTCCGCTTCAGCACTTTCGGCACGCGGGTGTGCGAGGCGGATGTCGAGTTCGAGCTGACTTTCTGCAATCTGTAAGACCGTGGCCAAAGTGCGCCTTGTGAGCTGCCCGCGCTGCGGGGCACAGGTGGCGTGGTCGACGGAAAATCCCTACCGGCCGTTTTGTTCGGAGCGCTGCAAGCTCATCGATCTAGGAGATTGGGCGATGGAAAGGTACCGGGTTCCGGTAGAGGGAGGCAAGGATTTACCGGATGCGGAAGAGCAGGACGAAGGATCAGGGATCAGGGATTGATCTTGCCTTGCATCCTGCGCCCCTCGGTTATGCTTTTGCGCCCCGGCCGAGAAGCGAGTGGATTTTCCCGACCAGTCTCTCAAAACTGACTGGTTTCGTTTCGTATTCGTCACAGCCAGCGGCGAACGCCTTCTCGCGGCTTTTCTCTGACGTGTCCGAGGTGACGACGATGATCGGGATGTGTTTCGTTTCCGGCTGACCTTTCAGACGCCGCGTCGCCTCCCAGCCGTCGAGCCCCGGAAGTCTCAGGTCCATCACGATCAGATCGGGCAGGAGCGTTTTCGCCCAATCGACACCCTCGGCGCCATTCATTGCGACCTTGACCTCGAATCCGGCGAGGACCAAGCGCTTGTGCAGCGTGAACAGGCTGTCCTCGCTGTCCTCAACGCAGAGAATCTTGGTCATCGCGGCCTCTCCTTAACAAAACGCACGCCTTCGCGCGGCAATTCGTAGGGTAGCCGACCGTACGGAAGATTCCTAGGGAATTTCTCCCCAGCTGCCGCGCACCATCGCAATGCCGTGCGCGCCGCAGCTCAAGGCTTGCTCCAGATCGCGCGGCACGATCCCGCCGAGGGCATAGACCGGCACCGCCGCGCCCCGGGCGATCTCCCCGAATCGTTCCCACCCGAGCGGGACCGTATCCGGGTGCGACGGCGTCGCGTGGACCGGCCCGAGCACGACAAAATCCACTCCGAGCGCCTCGGCCCTTTGCAGCTCCTCGCTCGAGTGGCAGGAAGCGCCGCACCACGGTAAATCGGGACGGGCCGGGGCGCTGCGCAGTTGCTCGGCGGTAAGGTGCACGCCGTCGGCACCGATATCGCGCGCGAGCGCGGCATCGGCGTTGACGAGGACCTTCGCGCGGTGAGCGTGAGCAAGCGCAATCACGCGTCGCGCGAACGCCTCTGCCGCCTGGCGTGCGAAGGCCTTTTCGCGCACCTGGATCAGCTTCAAGCCGGCCCGCAGTCTCGCCTCGAGCCGCAGGAGAAACGGCTCGACACCGAGTTCGCCGGCGCGCGTGATGGCGTATTCCGCAGGCAGCAACAGGCTGCGCAGCACCGGGCCGTTGGCCGGCAGGAGCGGGGCGAGTTCGATCGCGTCCGGGCGCTGCCAGGCGATCGCCTGGTGTTCGAGCGCACGCGGCTCCCCGCGCCAAGCGGTGACCCGGTAAAAACGCAGGCGTACTTTGGCGTGCGGATAGGTAAAAACCCGGGTGATCCAAGGGTACGCGCGCTCGATCTCGATGCCGAGCTCCTCGCGGATCTCGCGCTTGAGCGCCTCGGGGACCGGCTCGCCCGGCTCGATCTTGCCGCCGGGAAACTCCCAGTAGCCCGAGTAGACTTTGCTTTCAGGACGCTGCGCGAGCAGCACGGCGCCGTCGGAGCGGATCAGCACCGCCACGGCGACATCCACCGGGGCCGACGGGGTCTGCAAGATGCTAGCGCTTTGCCTTGCCGTCGCCGGCATTGCGCCCGGCGTAATCGCGCGCAAACTGCCACGCCACGCGGCCGCTGCGCGATCCGCGCAGCAGGGCCCACTGCAGCGCCTCTGCCCGAGCCTTGGGGATCTCCGCTTCGCGGCAGCCAAGCTCGCGCAGCCAGTGGCTCACGATCTCGAGATAGTCGTCCTGGTCGAACGGGTAGAAGGAGACCCACAGCCCGAAGCGCTCCGAGAGCGAGATTTTCTCCTCCACCGTTTCACCGGGATGGATTTCCTCGCCGAGGTGCTTGGTCTCCAGATTTTCCTGCATGTACTCGGGCATGAGATGCCGCCGGTTGGAGGTCGCATAGATGAGGAGATTCTCGGAAGTCGCGGCAATCGAACCGTCCAGCACGACCTTGAGCGCCTTGTAGCCCGCCGCCTCCGAGAGCTCGAATGAAAGATCGTCGCAAAAAAGAACGAACCGCTCGGGCCGCCCCGCAACCTGGTCGACGATATCGGGGAGATCGACGAGATCGTGCTTTTCCACTTCGATCAGGCGCAGGCCCTGCCGGTGGAACTTGTTGAGCACAGCCTTGACGAGGGAGGATTTCCCCGTTCCGCGCGCACCGGTCAGGAGCGCGTTGTTGGCCGTGCGGCCTTCGACGAACTGGCGCGTGTTCTGCTCGATCAGCGCCTTCTGGTTGTCGACGCCGTGGAGGTCCGAAAGTCGGATGCGGTGCAGGTTCGTCACCGGCTGGATAAAGCCGTGGCGCGAGGTCTTGCGCCAGCGGAAAGCGATACTCGCCTGCCAGTCCACCGGGCGCGACGCGGGGGGCAGCAGCGTTTCCACGCGCTCGAGCAGGGCTTCGCCTCGCTTGATCAGCCGTTCGAGCTCAGACATGGCGCCGTCTCCGGTCCTAGGTCCTGTATGCCGCGTTGATAGTAACGTAATCGTGCGACAGATCGCAGGTCCACACCGTGGTCGCCGCAAGCCCGCGGTTGAGCACGACGCGAACCGTGATCTCGCTTTTTGCCATTACGCGCTTTCCGTCCTCTTCACGGTAAGACGAGGCGCGGCCGCCATCCTTCGACACCTGCACGTCGTCGAGGTACAGCTCGACGAGGTCGACCTCCAGATCGCGCACGCCGGCGTTGCCGATCGCGGCGAGGAGCCGCCCCAGATTCGGATCGGAGGCGAAGAACGCGGTTTTCACCAGGGGCGAGTGCGCGATCGCGTAGGCGACGCTCGCGCATTCCGCCTCGTCGCCGCCTTTTTCCACGCGCACGGTGATGAACTTCGTCGCGCCTTCGCCGTCGCGCACGATCGCCTGCGCGAGTCCCAGCGATACTTCGAGGACCGCCTCCCGCAACGCCGCGAATCCAGGATGGCTCGGGTGATCGATCATCGATCCGCCGGCGGCCCCTGTCGCCATCAGGACAAAGCTGTCATTGGTGGAGGTATCGCCGTCGACGCTGATGCGGTTGAACGAATGCGCGGCGGCATCGGCGAGGAGGCGCTCGAGTGCACCTTGAGCAACCGGAGCGTCAGTCGCGACAAACGCGAGCAGCGTCGCCATGTCGGGGCGGATCATCCCCGCGCCCTTGGCGACTCCCGTCACGGTCACGTCACTGGCGCCGATCTGCGTTCGCCGAGACCGGGCCTTGGGAACCGTATCGGTCGTCATGATCGCCTCGGCTGCCCGCGCCCAGTTGTCCTCGCGCAAGTCGGCAACGCAAGCCGGCAGACCCGCAACGATGCGCTCGACGGGCAGCGGTTCCATGATCACACCCGTCGAGAACGGCAGAACCTGGCGGGGATCGCATCCGATCAGCCGGGCCGCCTCCTCGCAGCTCGCCCTGGCACCGGCAATTCCGGTCTTTCCGGTACCGGCATTGGCGTTGCCGGTGTTGACGAGCAGCGCCCGAGGGGCCTTGCCGGAAGCCAGGTGCTCTTTCGCCACTTGCACCGGCGCGGCGCAGAAGCGGTTCTGGGTGAATACTCCCGAGGCACGAGCACCCTCGGCGAGCGACATGAGGAGCAGATCCTTGCGCCCGGACTTCCGGATGCCCGATTCGGCGATGCCCAGCTTGACGCCCTTTACCGGAAGCAGATCCCCCGGGCGCGGAGGACTCAAGTTGACAGCCATTCGGTCGGGCGCCGGGTCCCTTGCTAGCTCAACTTGCCGTGACAGTGCTTGTACTTTTTTCCCGACCCGCACGGGCAGGGATCGTTGCGGCCTATTTTCCCCATCTGCCTGACGAAAGGCGCCGGCTTCGACGCCGGAGCGGCGTCGGCTCCCGCCCCGGCGAGCGCTTCTTCATAGCCGGCGTGCTGGTATTGCACGTTCTCGATCGCGGGGGCCACCCTTTCCACGTGCTCGATCTGCTCCGGCTTACTGAGCTCGGCCATCATTAGCGTGCGCGTTACTTCCAGCTTGACCGATTCCACGAGGTTGCCGAACAGCTCGAACGCCTCGCGCTTGTATTCCTGCTTGGGGTTTTTCTGCGCATAGCCGCGCAAGTGTATGCCCTGGCGCAGGTGGTCGAGCGCGGCGAGGTGCTCGAGCCAGTGGTTGTCCAAGGTCGAGAGCAGTATTAGCCGCTCGACTTGATGCACGGTCTCCGGTGGATTGGCCGCCATCTTGCGCGTGTAGGCCGCGTGGGCCTCGTCGATCGCGCGCTTGAGCAGCGCCTCGTCGTCCAGACCCGGGTCGTTCTCGAGCCACTTCGACAGCGGCAGCTCGAGCCTGAGCTCCGCGGCGTACACTTTTTCAAGGCCCGGAATGTCCCATTGCTCTTCCATGCTTTCCTCGGGGACGTGGGCGCGGAAGAAGTCGGTCACGACGCCCTCGCGCAGGGCCCGGATCTGCTCCGAGACGTCCTGCGATTCGAGGATGGAGTTCCTCAACTGATAGATTTCGCGACGCTGGTCGTTGGCGACGTTGTCGTATTCCAACAGCTGCTTGCGGATGTCGAAGTTGTGCGCCTCGACCTTGCGTTGCGCGCTTTCGATCGATCGGGTGACGAGGCCATGCTCGATCGGCTCGCCCTCGGGCATCCCCAGGCGCTGCATGATGGCGTTGACCCGCTCTCCGGCAAAGATGCGCAGCAGCGGGTCCTCAAGCGAGAGGAAAAAGCGCGAGGAGCCCGGATCGCCCTGCCGGCCGGAGCGGCCGCGCAACTGGTTGTCGATGCGCCGGGCTTCGTGTCTCTCGGTGCCGATGATATGCAAGCCGCCCGAGGCGATAACCCGGTTGTGCAAACCCCGCCATTCTTCGCGCAATTCTCCGATGCGACGTTCCTTGCCCTTAGCGTCGAGATCCTCGGCAGCGCGCACGACCTCGATCTGCTTCTCGACGTTGCCGCCCAGCACGATGTCGGTGCCGCGGCCGGCCATATTGGTCGCGATAGTGATCATTTTCGGGCGCCCGGCTTGCGCCACGATCTCCGCTTCGCGCGCATGCTGCTTCGCGTTCAAGACCTGATGCGGCAGTTTGTCTTTCTGCAGCATTCCCGAGATGAGCTCCGAATTTTCGATCGATGTCGTTCCAACCAGCACCGGCTGGTCGCGCTCATAGCAATCCTTGATGTCGCCGATGATCGCTTTGTACTTTTCGGCGGCGGTGCGAAAAACCTGATCGTTGCGATCGGCGCGGATCATCGGCATGTGCGTGGGAACGACGACGACCTCCAACCCGTAGATCTCCTGGAATTCGTAGGCCTCGGTGTCGGCTGTTCCGGTCATGCCGGCAAGCTTACGGTACATGCGGAAGTAGTTCTGAAAGGTGATCGAGGCGAGCGTCTGGTTCTCGCTCTGAATCGAGACGTTCTCCTTGGCCTCGATCGCCTGGTGCAGGCCGTCGGACCAGCGCCGTCCCGGCATGAGCCGGCCGGTAAACTCGTCGACGATGATCACCTCGCCATCCTGGACCACGTAGTGCCGGTCGCGGAAGAAAAGGTTATGCGCCCTGAGCGCGGCGTTAAGATGGTGCATCAGGTTCACGTACGCCGGTTCATAGAGGCTGCGCCCCTCGGGCAACAGGCCTGCTCGGCCGAGCAGTTTCTCGGCGCTTTCGTGCCCTTGTTCGGAAAGCAGCACGGTGTGGTTTTTCTCGTCGACATAGAAGTCGCCCGGCGCGTTTTCCTTCTCCTGGCGCTTGAGAAGCGGCGCCACCGCGTTCATGCGCTGGTAGATTTCCGTGCGATCCTCGGCCCGCCCGGAAATGATGAGCGGCGTGCGCGCCTCGTCGATCAGGATCGAGTCGACTTCGTCGACAATGGCGTAGTTCAGTTTGCGCTGGAAACGGTCGCCCACTTGCATCGCCATGTTGTCGCGCAGGTAATCGAAGCCGAATTCGTTGTTGGTGCCATAGGTGATATCGGCGGCGTAGGCCGATTGCTTTTCGGCGTGCGGCATCTGGGTCAGGATCACCCCCACCGACAGCCCGAGAAACTTGTAGACCTTCCCCATCCATTCCGCGTCCCGGCTCGCGAGGTAGTCGTTGACCGTGACGATGTGCACGCCGCGGCCTGAAAGGGCGTTGAGGTACGCGGGCAGGGTCGCGACCAGCGTCTTGCCTTCGCCGGTGCGCATCTCCGAGATCTTGCCGTCGTGCAGGACCATCCCGCCGATCAGCTGCACGTCGAAGTGGCGCATGTTGAGCACGCGCCGTGCCGCTTCGCGAACCACGGCGAAAGACTCCGGCAACAACTCGGCAAGCACAGCCTTTTCGGCTGCGTCGCGCTCCTCTTCGGGAACGTCCTGGATCCGCTTTGCGAAGCGCTCCCTCAGCTCGAGCGTCTTGGCCCCCAGGCCGTGATCCGGGAGCGCCGCCATCGACGCCTCGAGCGCGTTGATCGTCCGCACCGATCTTGCGTAGTGCTTCAGCAACCGGTCATTGCGGCTGCCGAACACCGCCTTCAGTACGCGGGAAATCATCGAGGAATGACGGCTGTAGCGCGCAAAAGTTCGAAGTTTATCACGCCGGAGCGGCTGCTCCCCGCGATTCGGGCGAAGCGGGAACGCGGCAACCCGCGCGATAAAGCCTGCCGGTGTTTGGGCGCGCCGGAAAACCGGCTAGCGGGTTGAGGCCTGAAGGAAGCGAGCCGGGTTCTGCGCTACGCCTCGGTAACGGACTTCGAAGTGCACGTGCGGGCCGGTGGCACGGCCAGTAGATCCGGATTCGGCGATCTTGCTTCCGCGCTGAACCACTTCGCCTTCTTTGACCAAGAGTCTGGAGCAATGCGCATAGCGAGTGGTGAAATCGTTGCCGTGGTCGATCTCGACCAGGAAGCCGTATTGGGGATGCGGTCCTGAGTAGCTCACCACGCCGCCTGCGGCCGCGAAAATCGGCGTGCCGGTGTCGACCACGAAATCCACGCCTTCGTGCATGGCGAGCATGCCGTTGAACGGATCGATGCGCCATCCGAAGCTCGAGGCGCTCCAGCTGGCGTCGACCGGAGGAATCGTCGGCATGAGCTTCTTCTTCACCTTGGCGTCGAACAGCTGCGACTCCAGGATACCGAGAGAGTCGGTGCGGTTTTCCATCTGTCTGGAAAGTTGGTCGAGTTGCCGGTTGAATTCCGGCATCGAGAGATCTTGGGGAGGGATGCTCGACATGGCCCCGCCTCGGCCAGGCGGCTCGGTGAAGCGGAATTCCCCCGGTTTCAAGCCCGCAAGAGCCGACAGGCGCTCGCCCAGGGCGTCCAGCCGCATAAGCTGGGCCTGCATCTGGCCGAGCTTCACCGCCATGGCATTCAGGTTTTCCCGAAGGAATTCCTCCGTCTTGCGTCGCTGCGCTTCCTGCGCGGACAAGACGAGCGAGTCGAGCAGGGGAAGCTTGAATTCGGCGGCGTGACGTACCGTGACCCAGAAGAGCGCGAGGGTGAGGCCGAACACGAGCAGCGCCATGCACACGGAGCCGGCAAGCAAGTGCCGGTGGGTCAGGGTCCAGGACCTCGACTTCGCCAGTCTGCTCGAAACAAGAATAATATGCACGCTGCCCTCCTAGAGCGGCGCTCCATGCATTCCCAGAATATGCATCCAAAGAACCCGTGCGCCTTTTTGAATCAGCCCGACGGCATCGCTCCGCTCATGCCACAGGCCTGGCGCTTGATCGAGTTGCGCAAGATTCTTGCAGCGATGCTGCCGGAATCCCTGGCGCGCTCATGCTCGATCGCCAACTACAAACAGGGAAAAGTCGTTATTTTTGCCGCCAACGGGGCGACTGCCGCCAAACTCAAACTTATGCTGCCGACATTATCTGAGCAGCTTTCGAAACGAGGGATCGAGGTTACCGGATTGGAGGTGTGCGTGCAACCCCTAGCTTCAGAGTCTCAAGTTGTTGAAAAATCGGCGAAAATGAGCGTAGGGACCGCCTTGGGACTGGCGCGGCTTAGCGAGCAACTTCCTGATTCAGAACTGAAAATTACCCTCGGGAAGTTCGCATCCCGGCATCGCAAGTAAGTCTTTGCTTAGACGAGCACAATTGCACGCTCAAGAACCAAAAGGCCGAAAACCAGCAGGGCGAAGATCAGGGCGTATTTAAATACCTGAAATGCGAGGCGCAGATACTTCCTATCGTGGGTCAGGAGGTACAGGATTATTCCAGCCGCGGTGGCGAGCACCGCGAGAATCGCGGCGATGCGCAGGGCAAGCATACCCGACGAGTCGCCACTAACCGGCAGGCAGAGCAAACAACCGCGACAAGGCAGCCGGAGCGTCCTCCTCGCGGTCGAAGGTCACGCATTCCCAGGCATCCTTGGAGGCAAGCGTCGCCCGCAACAAACGGTTGTTCAGGGCATGGCCGGACTTATGCGCGGAAAAATATCCGATCAACGAGTGCCCGATCAGGTATAGATCGCCGATGGCGTCGAGCAACTTGTGCTTGACGAACTCGTCGCTATAGCGCAATCCCTCGACGTTCAGCACACGGTACTCGTCCACCACGACGGCATTTTCGAGGCTCCCGCCCAGAGCGAGGCCCGAATCGCGCATTGCCTCCACGTCCTGGATGAAACCGAAAGTGCGCGCTCGGGCGACTTCCTTGACGTAGGAGGTATCGGCAAAGTCGACTTCGGCCGCCTGCGCCGAACGCTCGAAAGCGGGATGGTCGAACTCGATCGAAAAAGAGAGCTTGAAACCTTCGAACGGTTCGAAGCGCGCCCACTTGTCGCCGTCGGTCACTTCGACCGCGCTCTTGATTCTGAAAAAACGCTTGGGCGCGGGCTGCTGCTCGATGCCCGCGGATTGAATGAGGAACACGAAAGGCGCGGCGCTCCCGTCCATGATCGGAACTTCCGACCCCGTGAGATCGACGTAGGCGTTGTCGATTCCGAGCCCGGCAAATGCCGACATAAGATGCTCGACGGTGGCCACTTTCGCCCCGTTTGCCTCCAGCGCGCTGCAAAGCCGCGTGTCGGTGACCTTGAAAGCGTCGGCTACGATGTCGACCGGCACGGGCAAATCGACACGCCGAAACACGATCCCCGAGTCCGGCGAGGCCGGTCGCAGGGTCATGGCCACTTTCTCACCGGTATGCAGGCCGACGCCGGTGGCGCGAATCACGGATTTGAGGGTGCGCTGCTTGAACATTTGCGTCGCTGCAGCAATTGCCGTAGCCGATTGAAAGTACGGGATTTTAGCATAGCGCGCGTCCCCACCGGCCCGGAATTCCGGCGGGTCCGCGAATTTTTCCCGTTCAATGCGGCCGTTTGCGCAGGTAAGCGGGGACGAAAGCGACGGTGCGGATCAGCACTGGCGCAGTCCGAATGGGCTCTCGCACGCTCGTGCTCGTTCTTGCGATCAAGGGCCTGCGCAGCAGATAGCGAGGCATGCCCGGTCTCTTGGCGGTGCTCATGTGATTTCTCCCTAGTCGGCTTGCTTGCGAAGGAAAGCGGGGATGTCGTACTTGTCGACCCCGCTGTTTTGCAGCGCTTCTATCGTCGAGGCGCGGTTCTTGCGGATCACAGCGGGCATCTCGTCGAGCACGCGGTAATCCACCCCGGCGACCGGCATGTTGTCAGTGCCGGTTTTTTGCACCAGCTTCGGCTTGGCCTGGCGCGTGATCTGCGGCTGGCCGAGGCCCGTCGCGATCACGGTGACGCGCAGCTCCTCCCCAATGGGATCGTCGTAGACTGCGCCGAAAATGATGGTCGCGTCGTCGGCCGCGAAGCCGCGGATGGTGTTCATCACCTCCTTGGTTTCGCGCAGCTTCAGGCTCGACCTGTTGGCCGTGATGTTCACTACGACCCCCCGCGCGCCGGACAGATTGACGCCCTCGAGCAGGGGGCAAGCCACCGCCTGTTCGGCGGCAATGCGCGCGCGATCCACGCCGAAAGCGGCTGCGGAGCCCATCATCGCCATCCCCTGCTCGGCCATCACCGTGCGAACGTCCTGGAAGTCGACGTTGATCAAGCCCGGCACGTTGATGATCTCGGAGATTCCTGCGACCGCGTTCTTGAGCACGCTGTCGGCCTCGGAGAACGCCTCCTCCATCGACACGTCGTCGCCGAGCACTTCCTCGAGTTTCTCGTTGAGAATCACGATGACGGAGTCGACGTGCTGGGACAGTTCCGCGATGCCGGTCTCGGCGGCCTGCATCCGGCGCACGCCCTCGAACGAGAAAGGCTTGGTGACGACCGCGACGGTGAGGATGCCCATCTCCTTGGCGACCTCCGCCACCACCGGAGCAGCGCCCGTGCCGGTGCCGCCGCCCATCCCAGCGGTGATGAAGGCCATGTGCGACCCGCGCAGGGCATCGGCGATCTGCTCGCGAGCCTCGAGCGCCGCGGCGCGCCCGGCTTCGGGCTTGGCCCCGGCGCCGAGGCCCGTCGACCCCAGTTGGATCTGGCTCTTCGCCTGGGTGCGCGACAGCGCCTGCCCGTCGGTATTGGCGGTGATGAACTCGACGCCCGCCACGCCGTTGCGGATCATGTGATCGACGGCATTGCCGCCCGCGCCGCCGACACCGATCACCTTGATCACGGTGCCGCTCGCTGTGTTTTCGACGACTTCAAACATGCTGACCTCCTTCCGGGGTGAAGAAAAAAAACG
>WNEZ01004930.1_pt1 | contig 21656 bp, 17 predicted proteins | sample 5400521 | NCBI WGS metagenome assembly WNEZ01 (sample SAMN13153339, study PRJNA577476) | soil metagenome | isolation source: 120 cm saprolite under Douglas fir tree site 2 hole 1 replicate 1 | place: USA:California | collected 2015-04-18 | reverse complement strand
GCAGCACCTATGCACAGCGTCACCGGCGTACCGGCCGACAGTGTAATGCCGCCGAGCTCGACGTGCTCCGTCGTCATGCGGTTGCCGAGCTGGTTCGAGCTTTCAAATCGCAGAATTTCCTCGACCGCGGTCTTGATCAGATCAGGATTTTCGATCAGCCGTTTTTTCTGCACAGGATTGCCTGATAGCGCCACCAGTCCGTTGCCGATCAGGTTGGTGGTGGTTTCATGCCCGGCATTGAGCAGGAAGATGCAGTTGTGCAGTAATTCCTTGGGCGATAGCCGTTCGCCACTGTCCTCGCCCTGGATGAGGCGCGTCAGCACGTCGCGCTCGGGATTGCCGGGTTTGGCGCGCCGCCGCTCGACCAGTATTTCCAGGTAGTCAAGAAAATCCTTCACCGCCGTGTTGCCGCGGGCAAAAGCTTCCGCCGATATCACCGGTTCGAGCGCGCCCAAGATCGCCAGCGACCAGTCGCGTAATGGTTCGCGCTCCTCCATGGGGACGTCGAGCAGATTGCCGATCACCTGAACCGGGATCGCGGATGCAAAATCTCCGATCAGCTCGAAGTCGCCTTTGGCGGCGATTGTCTCGAGCAACCGATCCACCAGCGCGATCAGGTTCGGCTCCATCTCCGCGATCGCGCGTGGCGACAGCGCACCCATGATCAATCGCCGCACCCGGGTGTGTGCAGGCGGGTCGTTGAAGACGAGACTGGTGGTGTGGTGCTCGTAGAGCAGCGAATCGCCGTATTTCGGCAAAAACTCCTTCGTCTTGTCGGAAGAGAAAAGCTTCGTGCTCTTGTAGGCGTTGACCAGGTCGTCATAGCGCGTCAGAAACCAGGAGCCGTTGGGCAGCCGCTTGATTGGCTCATGCTCCCGCAGTGCACGATAGGTCGGGTAGGGGTCGGCATAGAATTCCGGCGTCAGCTTCTCGATGTCGAAATTGGCCGCCAGCTCTCGCGCGTTCGCATTCATGCTGCCATACTCACAGGTGGAGACCGATATGCCGTTTTCGCTCTTTCCGAAACCGGCGCTCCCTTTACAGTCCCGCCCTGGAATACAATCTCGGCTAGCCCACTGGAAATCAAAATGCACGCCCGCGCCGATGCCCTTACGGAAGATGCGGCCTCCTGGCCGGAGGATATATTTGCGATTTTGCAGCGCTTCGATGTCCGGCAGGTGCCTTACGTGCCGGATGCCGGGCATTCGCAGCTGATCGAACGCGTGCTCGACGCCCCCTCGATGCGCGCCGTCCCGTTGACGACGGAGGAAGAAGGCGTGGCGCTGCTGGCCGGCGCCTGGGCCGGCGGCCAGCGCGGCGTGCTGCTGATGCAGTCGAGCGGCGTCGGCAATTGCGTGAACATGCTGTCGCTGACCCAGATTTTCCGCTTTCCGTTCCTGACGCTGGTGACGATGCGCGGCGAATGGGGCGAATTCAATCCCTGGCAGGTGCCGATGGGGTCGAGCACGGCGGCCGTGTTTGAACTGTCGGGAATCAAGGTGTTGCGGGCCTCTCACGCCGAAGAGGTGCGCGAGGTCGTCGAGGCGGCGGCGGGGCAGGCCTACAATGCCTGCACGCCGACCGCGGTTCTGTTGTCGCAGCGCCTGATCGGGGCAAAGGTTTTCACCAAATGAGCCAAGCAAATCTCCTTGAACGGCGCAGCGTCGTCTCTCACCTGCTGGCGGAGCGCAACGACGCCATCGTGGTCGGCGGATTGGGCGCATCGACCTACGACATCGCCGCCGCCGGCGATCATGACCGCAACTTTTATCTTTGGGGTGCCATGGGGGGCGCGGTCATGATCGGGCTGGGCATGGCGCTGGCGCAACCCAAACTGCCGGTGGTGGTGATTACGGGCGACGGCGAGATGCTGATGGGGATGGGCAGTCTTGCGACCGTTAGTCTGCAGAAGCCTGCAAATCTTACCATCGTGGTGCTGGATAACGAGGTCTATGGCGAGACCGGCGGGCAGGCGAGCCACACCGCGTCAACCGTCGACTTCGTCGGCGTCGCCCGGTCCTGTGGGATCTCGGACGCCCGCGCGATCGCCACCATGGCTGATATCGGAACCTTTGCGTCGTCGATGCAGGACGTCTCGAGCGGGCCTCGCTTTGCCAGTATCAAGATCGACAGCGCTAATCTGGAGCGCGTGCTTTCCAGCCGGGACGGTCAATTCACCGTGACGCGCATCCGCGGCGCGCTCGGATTTGGTCCGATCTGAAGCGTTTTCAAGCGATGCCCTCGGACTTGATCCGGGCGCGGAGACCGGTTCGCGTCAAGAAAACGTGTCGAATCACGAATCTAGAGCCCTGTTTCGATTCTATCGAAGCGGAAAAGGCTCTGGACCGCGCGTGCACTGCAGCAGATTCTTGACATTTGCTAAGGTGAGTGCTTACTCACGAGCATGAGCACCCTGCGCATGACCGGCGACTTGCGGCGGCAATTGATCCTGAGCGCCGCCAAGCGGTGTTTTGCCCGCCACGGCTTCGCGGGAACCACGACCAAAAGCGTCGCCGCCGCTGCCTCAATTTCGGAGGGATTGCTGTTCAAGCATTTTCCAACGAAATCAGCGTTGTATGCGGAGATCCTTGCGGAAGAGTGCGAGGCGGATCCGGCGTTGCACCGGTTGCTGGGGTTGGAGCCGTCGACAGAAACGCTTGCGATCCTGATTCGCGAAATGGTCCGCCATTTCCGAGAGGTCGCCGATGCTCCCGATCAGCAGGAGGCCCAGCGTCTCAGGCTGATGATCACCAGCCACCTCGACGACGGAGAATTCGCCCGGCTCATTTACGAGAAGATCGGGAATTTGATCGGACCTGTGTTCACCACTTCACTGGAGCGGGCCGTGGCGGCAGGGGATGCGTCACGGATCGGAAGCGATCCGCTCAACCTGTTCTGGTTTGCGCATCATACCGTGCTGATGGCGACGCTGGCGCGGCTGCCCTCGGTTCCATGCCTCCCCTACGGCAACGCTGCCGATTTCGAGCGGCAGATTTGCGAATTCATTCTCCGCGGAATTGGACTCAACGAAACCGCTGTCGTCTCTCATCTGGATCGCGAATTGTCGCCGGATCCGGGGCAGCAGCCGGTAACTGCAGAAGGTGCATGACATGAACATTGTGACCGAAGCCAATATCTCGGGCAAGGCGATCACGGACAAACCGCGCGCGCGTCCGATCCGGATGGTGCGCTGGTTCATCATCGTCGGGCTGCTGCTGGCGCTCTTGGTGGGCGGTCTCGTCTGGTTCAATTACTTCCGCGGCCAGATGATTGCGCAGTTCTTCGCCAACAACAAGCCGCCGCCGTCGAGCGTCAGCATCGCGGAGGCGAAATCCGAAGTGATTCCGAACCTGCTGACGGCGGTGGGCGGTCTCGCCGCCGTGCATCAGGTCGATGTCACGTCCGACGTCAGCGGCCGCATCACCGACATCATGTTCACCCCCGGCGCGACGGTGAAGGCCGGAAATCCGCTGGTGCAATTGTTCGACGCTCCCGACCAGGCCGACCTTGCGAACTTCAAGGCGCAGGCGACGGTGGCGCAGCTATCGCTCGATCGCGCCAAGCAGCTTGCCTCGCGTCAGTTCGGCCCGCAGGCCACGGTCGATTCGGCGCAGGCGGCGTATGACCAGGCCAATGCGGGCATCGCCAAGAGCGAGGCGATCATTTCGCAGAAGCTGGTGCGCGCGCCGTTCGACGGTGAACTCGGCGTTCGCCACGTCGAGGTCGGCCAGTTCCTCACCGCGGGCACCCAGATCGTGACGCTGACCGATTTGTCGACGCTGTACGCCAATTTCACGGTGACTGAAAAGGACAGCGCGGCACTCAAGGTCGGACAGACCGTGCGGATTCTGGTCGACGCTTATCCCGGCCGTACCTTTGAGGGAAAGATCACTGCGATCGAACCCCAGATCGCCACCGATACCCGCAACATCCGCGTTCAGGCCACGCTCGACAATCCCGATCACATCTTGAAGCCGGGCATGTTCGCAACGACGACGGTGGTACTTCCCGACAAGCCGGCGGTCGTCACGGTTCCCGAGACGGCGGTCGATTACACGCTCTACGGAGATTCGGTTTTCCTGCTCACCGAGAAGAAGGCGGATGATGGCAAGACCAGTCTGACCGCCGTTCGGACCTTCGTGCGGACCGGCGACCGGATCGGCGGACGAGCCGAAATCCTCAACGGGTTGAAACCCGGCGATCGCGTGGTCGCCGTGGGCCAGCTCAAGCTGCAATCGGGAGCGGCGGTGGCGATTTCAACCGACGCAGCTCCGCCGATTCCGGCGAATCCGCCGCGTTACTAAAGCATGACCCGGAAAACTGGAAACCGGTTTTCCCTCGGGACAAACGCGAAGCGTTTGCTCGGAGATCATGCTCAAACAAACAGATGAGATCATGATCCGATTCAATCTGATCGGATCATGATCTAACGGAGCGCATAGCGATGGTCTGGACCGATATTTTCATCAAGCGACCCGTGCTGTCCGTGGTCGTCAGTCTGCTGATTCTTCTGATCGGCTTTCGGGCCGCGACCACATTGCCGATCCGGCAATATCCGAAACTGTCGAATACGGTCGTCAACGTCACCACCGTCTATCCCGGTGCGTCGGCCGATCTGATTCAGGGATTCATCACGACGCCGATCGAGCAGGCCGTCGCGTCCGCCGAAGGCGTCGACTATATGACCTCGTCCTCGGTGCAAGGGACCAGCACCATCCAGGTCTACATCAAGCTGAATTTCGATCCCAACCAGGCGTTGACCGAAGTCCTCGCCAAGGTGAACTCGGTCAAATATCTGATTCCGAAGGAATCGAACGATCCGATCGTGACCAAGACCACCGGCCAGACCACGGCGGTGATGTATCTCGGCTTCTCCTCTGAAGTGCTGTCGGGATCGGCGATCTCGGACTACCTGACGCGGGTGGTTCAGCCGGTGCTTTCGACCGTCGATGGCGTTGCATCCGCCGATATTCTGGGCGGCCAGACTTTCGCGATGCGGCTGTGGCTCGATCCCGTCCGCATGGCGGGCCGCAACGTTTCGCCGGACGACGTCTCCGCGGCGATCAGGGCTAACAACTTTCAGGCCGCGGCCGGTCAGTCCAAGGGTTACCTCACGGTCTCCAACGTATCGACCAACACCGATCTGAAGAACCTCGATCAGTTCAAGCGCATGATCGTCAAATCCAAGGACGGCGGCTTTGTGCGGATCGAGGACATCGCGACCGTCGAACTGGCCGCGCAGAGCACCGACGCCAGCGTCGCCTTCAATGGCGAGCACGCGATCTTCATCGGCGTGCAGGCGACGCCGCAGGGCAACCCGCTGACGCTGGTCAAGGGCGTCCGCGGGCTGTTTCCGGAACTTGAACGCAATCTGCCGCCGTCGATGAAAATGAAAGTGGCCTACGATTCGACCAAGTTCATTCAATCCTCGATCGACGAGGTCGAAAAAACCCTGGGCGAGGCGGTCATCATCGTGGTGGTGGTGATCTTCCTGTTCCTCGCATCGTTCCGTTCGGTGATCATCCCGGTGGTGACCATTCCGCTGTCGCTGATCGGCGTCTGCAGTCTGATGCTGATCGCGGGATTCAGTTTCAACCTGCTGACGTTGCTGGCGATGGTGCTGGCGATCGGCCTCGTCGTCGACGACGCCATCGTGGTGGTGGAGAACATCCATCGGCATCTGGAGGAAGGCAAACCTCCCGTGCAGGCCTCCCTGCAGGGCGCGCGCGAGATCGTCGGTCCCGTCGTCTCCATGACCATCACGCTGGCCGCGGTGTATGCCCCGATCGGCTTTCTCGGCGGCCTCACCGGTTCGCTGTTTCGCGAATTCGCGTTCACGCTGGCCGGCTCGGTGATCGTCTCCGGCGTGATCGCGCTGACGCTTTCGCCGATGATGTGCTCGGTGTTCCTCAAGAGCGCGGAAGAGGGACGGTTTGCGAAGATCGTCAACAAGGTTTTCGGTTCGATGACGCGCTGGTATGGCCGGCAGCTCGATCGTTCGCTCGACTATCGTCCGATCACGGGCTTGTTCGCGCTAACGATCCTCGGGCTCGTCGGCTTCCTCTACATGCACACCTCGAAGGAGCTGGCTCCGGAGGAGGATCAGGGCATCGTGTTCTCCGTGATCAAGGGGCCCAAATACGCCAACATCGATTATCTGGATTTCTACGGTGAGAAACTCGACAAGGTGTTTGCCGGCTTTCCCGAAACCGATCTCCGTTTTGCTCTCAATGGCATCAATGGTCCACAAAACGGAATCGCCGGCATGCTGCTCAAGCCATGGGATGAACGGGAGCGTTCGTCGATCAAGCTGAAGCCACTGGTGCAGGCACAGCTGAGCAAGCTCGAAGGCGTCAATGCATTTGCGTTCAATCTGCCGCCGCTGCCCGGCGGTCCCGGTGGATTGCCGGTGCAGATGGTGATCAATTCGACCAATGGATTTCAGTCCGTCTATGAGGAAATGCTGAAGCTGAAGGCCGCCGCGCGCAAGAGCGGGCTCTTCATCGTCTCGGACAGCGATCTCGATTTCAACCAGCCGGTGGTGCGGGTGAAGATCGACCGCTCGAAGGCGAGCGACCTCGGCATCACCATGGCGAGCATCGGCAATACGCTGGCGACGCTGCTCGGCGGAAACTATGTGAACCGGTTCAACCTCGAGGGACGATCGTACCAGGTCATTCCCCAGGTGCCGCGCGACAGACGGTTGTCGCCCGAGGCGCTCGGCGGATATTACGTGCCGACGGCGACGGGCCAGCAGGTACCGCTCTCGACGGTCGTGTCGATCGAGACCGCGACCGATCCGAATGCGTTGACCCACTACAACCAGTTGAACTCCGCGACCTTCCAGGCGGTGCCGATGCCTGGCGTGACGGTTGGGCAGGCGGTGGACTTCCTCGAGAGCCAGGCCAAGAACCTGCCGGCCGGATACAGCCATGACTACCTCGCGGATTCCCGGCAATATGTGCAGGAAGGCAACCAGCTCGCGATTACCTTCGCCTTTGCGCTGATCATCATCTTCCTGGTGCTGGCGGCGCAATTCGAAAGCCTGCGCGATCCCCTGGTGATCATGATCAGCGTGCCGATGGCGATCGTCGGTGCCTTGATTCCGCTGTTCTTCGGCGCCGCCACGATGAACATCTATACCCAGGTCGGGTTGCTCACCCTGGTCGGGCTGATCAGCAAGCACGGCATTCTGATGGTCGAGTTCGCCAATGAGCTTCAGCTCAATGAAGGTCTCGACAAACGCTCGGCGATCGAGATGGCGGCGCGGGTCCGGCTCCGTCCGATCCTGATGACGACGGCGGCGATGGTCACGGGCCTGCTGCCGCTCTTGACGGCATCAGGCGCAGGCGCGGCGAGCCGGTTCTCGATCGGGCTTGTCGTCGTCGCAGGCATGTCGATCGGGACCCTGTTCACGCTGTTCGTGTTGCCCGCCGTCTATGTGGCCATCGCCACCGATCACAGGGCGAGTGCGGAATCCCAGCGGAGCAAGGAGATCGCAGACTTCGATCTCGGTTCAAAGGCTCTGAAGCCGACCTGAGCAATGCGCTCGCCCGTGCCGACGAGATGAGGGAATAGTCTTCCCGCACTGCAGCAAGAGACAGCGGCACCTGTTCTTGCTAAAACGGCCTGGATGAGCATTTCCCTTCACCCCGACACGCCCGAGGGGCGAACGCTGGGCGGATCGCCCGCGGCGACCGTGGCGCCGGGGGTGGAGCCATCCACAAAAATCCGCAGCCGGCTGTTCACCAAATATGTCGCGCTGTTTGTCGCGGTGGTCGGCATCGCGCTGCTATCCAACGGGATCTTCGAGGTTTTCTTCTATTATCGCGAGCACAAGGCGGCCCTGATCCGGATTCAGCACGAGCAGGCCGAGGCGGCAGCGGCGAAGATCGGCCAATTCGTCAAGGAAATCGAAAGCCAGCTGGGCTGGACCACCCAGCTGCCCTGGTCTGCCGGCTCGCTGGAGAACAGGCGGTTCGACGCCTTGCGGCTGTTGAAGCAGGTGCCGGCCATCACCGAACTGGCGCAGCTCGATTCCACCGGCAAGGAACGTTTGCGGGTATCGCGCCTCGCCATGGATGTCGTGGACTCAGGGCTCGACCTCTCAAAGGACCCGAAATTCACCGAAGCCGTCGCGCACAAGGTCTATTACGGGCCGGTCTGCACCCGCAAGGATGCCGGCGTCAGCATTGCCGAGGTCAATCTGAAGCTGATCTGGGACGTGGTCTCCCAGATCAAGGTCGGCGAGCGCGGTCACGCCTATGTTGTCGGCGCGGAAGGACGCCTGATCGCGCATCCCGACATCTCTCTTGTGCTGCGTAACACCGATATGTCGAAGCTGGTGCAGGTGCAGGCGGCACAAAGCGGCAGCACGGACGCCGAGGCGCTGCAGGGCGCGCTGAATATCCAGGGGCAGGAGGTGCTGACGGCATCCGCGCCGATCGCGCCGCTTGGCTGGACCATGTTCGTGGAACTTCCGGTCAAGGAAGCCTATGCGTCGCTGTACGCGGCGCTGCAGAGGCTGGCCACGGTGCTGGCGGCCGCGTTGATCTTCGCGGTGCTCGCCGGGATATTTTTGGCTCGGCGCATGGCAGTTCAACGACATGGGCGCGCGGCTGCAGGAGTCCTATGCAGATTTGGAGAAGAAGGTCGAGACGCGGACGGCGGAATTGACCGAGTCACTGGAGCAGCAGACCGCGACCTCGGAAGTGCTGGAAGTCATCAGTTCGTCGCCGGGCGAACTGGAGCCTGTGTTCCAGAAAATGCTGGAGAATGCCACGCGCGTCTGCGGAGCGAATTTCGGCGTGATGAATCTGTGGGATGGGGACAGCTTCAATATCGCTGCGGGCTACAACATCCCGCCTGCGTTCGCGGCTTCACGGCAACACACGTCGATCCGTCCCCATCCGGAAAGCAGTCTCGCCGCCCTCGTCAGGACTCATCAGGTCGCACACATTGATGACCTACGAAACAGTCCGGCTTACCTTGCTGGTGCCCCCGGCGCTGTTGAGATGGCCGATGTCGCTGGTGCTCGCACCATTGTCTTCGTGCCGATGTTGAAGGAAAACGAGCTGATCGGCACAATTACCATCTATCGCCAGGAGGTCCGGCCTTTCACCGACAAGCAGATCGCGCTGGTCGAGAATTTCACCAAGCAGGCCGTCATCGCCATCGAGAATACGCGATTGCTGAAGGAATTGCGTCAACGCACCGATGATTTGACCGAATCACTGGAGCAGCAGACGGCGACCTCGGAGGTTCTCGAAATCATCAGTTCTTCGGCCGGCGAACTGGAGCCGGTTTTCCAGAAGATGCTCGAAAACGCAACGCGTATCTGCGGAGCAAATTTTGGTACGATGACCCTGTACGACCAAGGCAGCTACCGGACGATTGCGGTGTACAATGCGCCGGCCTACGCAGCAACCCAGTTGAATAAGCTGATCCATCCGCATCCGATGAGCGGCCTTGGGACAATTGCGAGGACCCATCAGACGGTTCACATCGAGGATCTTCGAACGCAGCCGCCGTATCTCGAGGGCAATCCAACCGTTGTCGCGCTATCCGATCTTGCTGGCGCCCGGACAGTTGTCATGGTGCCGATGCTCAAAGAAGACGAATTGATCGGCGTCATCACGATTTTCCGCAGGGAGGTCAAGCCATTTACTGAAAAGCAGACGGAGCTTGTCGCCAACTTCGCCAAGCAAGCCGTCATCGCCATCGAGAATACGCGACTGCTCAAGGAGCTGCGCGCGCGCACCGACGATCTGAGCGAGTCGCTGGAACAGCAAACGGCTACTTCGGAGGTTCTTGAAATCATCAGTTCCTCGCCTGGCGAGCTGGAGCCGGTTTTTCAGAAAATGCTGGAGAACGCCACGCGCGTCTGCGGAGCGAATTTCGGCGTGATGCATCTGTGGGACGGGGACAGTTTCAATATCGCTGCGGACTACAACGTCCCGCCTGCGTTCGCGGCTTCGCGGGAGCACATGCTGATCCGTCCTCATCCGCAAAGCGGTCTCGCCGCCGTCGTCAGGACCCATCAGGTTGTACACATTGATGACTTGCGAAACGGTCCAGCTTACCTTGCCGGTGCCCCGGCCGTTGTCGAAATGGCCGATATCGCGGGTGCTCGCACGATCGTCATCGTGCCGATGTTGAAGGAAAACGAGCTGATCGGCACAATTACGATCTTCCGCCAGGAGGTTCGGCCGTTCACCGAAAAGCAGATCGCGCTGGTCGAGAATTTCACGAAGCAGGCCGTCATAGCCATTGAGAACACACGACTGCTTAAGGAGCTGCGTCAGCGCACTGACGATTTGAGCGAATCGCTTCAACAGCAGACCGCGACCGCCGATGTGCTCAAGGTCATCAGCCGCTCGGCATTCGACCTGAAATCCGTGCTCACGACACTGGCGGAGTCGGCGAAGTCGCTGTGCGGTGCGGCTTTCGGCGTGATCTTCCTGCGCGACGGCGACGTGCTGCGGGATCAGGCGGAATCGGGCTGTCCGCCCGCTCTGATGAATTTTCTGCGCGACCATCCGATCCGCAAGAGCCGTGCGACCTTTACCGGCCGGGTCTTCATGGATGGCAAGGTTGCGCACCTACCGGACGTACTGCTGGATCCAGAGTACAATTTCGGGGCGGCGCCGGAACTCGGCGGCTATCGCGCCGCTCTCGCCGTGCCGCTGATGCGCGATGGCGGCGTTGAAGGCGTGCTCTCGCTGGCAAGGCCCGACCCTGGCCCGTTTACATCCAGACAGATCGACCTGGTGCAGACCTTCGCCGACCAGGCCGTGATCGCCATCGAGAACGCCCGATTGTTCGGGCAGGTTCAGGAGCGAACCCGTGAATTGTCGCTCTCGCTCGATGATTTGCGCACCGCGCAGGATCGCCTGGTGCAGACCGAGAAGCTGGCCTCGCTCGGTCAGCTCACCGCCGGCATCGCCCATGAAATCAAGAATCCGCTCAACTTCGTCAACAATTTCTCGGCACTCTCGGCGGAACTGATCGACGAACTGAACGATGTGCTCAAGCCGGCCGCGCTCGACGGCAAGATCCGGGAGGAGATCGACGAGCTGACGCATATGCTGAAGGGCAATCTCGAAAAGGTGGTGCAGCATGGCAAGCGTGCGGACTCCATCGTCAAGAACATGCTGCTGCATTCCCGCGAAGGGTCGGGCGAACACCGGCCCGTCGATATCAATACGATTGTCGAGGAGAGCCTCAATCTGGCCTATCACGGCGCCCGCGCCGAACGCTCCGGCTTTAACATCACGCTGCGGCGCGACCTCGATCCCGAAGCCGGCTTGATCGACCTCTACCCGCAGGAAATTACGCGGGTGTTTCTCAATCTGATTTCAAACGGCTTTTACGCCGCCACCAAGCGCAAGGAAGCCGGCGACGACACATTTGAACCGACGCTGAGCGCAACCACCAAAAGCCTCGGCAACCAGGTGGAAATCCGGATTCGCGACAATGGCACCGGCATCCCATTGGAAGTGAAGGAGAAAATGTTCAATCCCTTCTTCACCACCAAGCCCGCGGGCGAGGGCACCGGACTTGGCCTGTCGATGAGCCACGACATCGTGGTGAAACAACACGGCGGCAAGATCGACGTCGATACGATGCCTGGGGTATTTACTGAATTCATTATTACGCTGCCGCGGACGGCGGCAGCACAAGCGCAAACTGGAGTTTCAAATTGAGCGTTTACATCCTCGTCGTCGATGACGAGCCCGATGTCGAAGCCCTGTTCCGTCAGCAGTTTCGGCGCGATCTGCGCTCCGGACGCTTCACGATGGAATTCGCCCCGTCGGCGCCGGCGGCACTGGCCCGCGCCGCGAACGTTGCCGACCCGTCGCTGATCCTGATCTTGTCCGACATCAACATGCCCGGCATGAGCGGGCTCGAGATGCTGCCGAAGGTGCGTGCGCAGCGGCCCGACGTTCCCGTCATCATGATCACCGCCTATGGCGATGCCGAAACCCGGCGCAAGGCGATCGAACGCGGCGCGGTCGGCCTTTTGACCAAGCCGATCGATTTCGCGCTGCTGCGCCACGAAATCGATACCAGGCTCGGGCAAGCCGCATGACCGCGACCATCCTCGTCGTCGATGACGAGCCGGATCTCGAGGCTCTGATCCTGCAAAAGTTCCGCAGGCAAATTCGCGATGGCGAGGTGGCGTTTGTATTCGCCCGCGACGGCATCGAGGCGCTGCAGTCGATCGCGGATCACCCGCATGTCGACATGGTGGTGTCCGATATCAACATGCCGCGGATGGACGGACTGTCCTTGCTGCAGAAGCTGCAGGAGGCCGAGGACAAGAAATCGACCATCATCGTCTCCGCCTATGGCGACATGAGCAATATCCGCACCGCGATGAACCGTGGCGCGTTTGATTTCCTGACCAAGCCGATCGATTTCAGCGACCTCGAAACCACCATCGACAAGACCATCCGTCATGTCGAGATGATGCGCGAGGCGCGCCGCCGCCAGGCCGAAGCCGAGCGCGCCCACGCGTCGCTGTCGCGGTATTTTTCGCCGCAGATCGCCGCCAGGCTTGCCGCTGTCGGTGAAAACAACGGCATGGAGGTGCATTGGCGCGAGGTCGCGACCATCTTCACCGACATCACCGGTTTCACGTCGCTGGTGGAGACCGCGGCACCCGAAGTGCTGGGTGCGCTGCTCAACGAATATGTCGGCGGCATGACCGACGTCGTATTCGCGCATGAAGGGACGGTCGCGAAGATCATCGGCGACGCGGTTCAGATACTCTTCAACGCGCCCGGAGACCAGCCGGATTATGCGACGCGCGCCATCGCCTGCGCGCATGATCTCGACGTCTGGGCCGAGGCGTTTCGCGGGCGCTGGAAATCCAAAGGCGTGAATTTCGGGGCAACCCGGATCGGCGTCCACGCCGGCCCGGCGCTGGTCGGCAATTTCGGCGGCAGCCGCTTTTTCGATTACACCGCCTATGGCGACACCATCAACACCGCAGCAAGGCTTGAGGCCGCCAACAAGTTTTTGGGCACCCGTATTTGCGTCAGCGCCGCCGTTGCCGACGGCGCCAAAAAATTTCGGGGACGGCCGGTCGGCGATTTGATGCTGCGCGGGCGCAGCGAGCCGCTGCGCGCCTACGAGCCGCTGGCGGCGGAGACGTTCGGGCGGCCCGCGACCAAGCAATATGCGCAAGCCTTCGCCAAGCTGGAAGCCGGCGATGCCGCGGCGATGCCGGCCTTCGCCGCACTGGTCGGGCTGCATGCCGACGATGCGTTGGCCGGCTTTCACCTCAGACGGCTGCTCAACGGCGCCAAGGGCGTCCGCATGCAGCTGGAATAAGCATCCAAGTGGACGTTAGGGGACACCAGACATGACACATGACTTTCCGGCCGGCAATTATCGGTTCATCCCGGCGGTGTTTCAATATTCGAGCGGTTCCGCGGCCGCTCCGGGATTTGAGATCGAGCGAGTGCGCTTCGATCGCCTGCTGCCGCTGGCTGAGGGGTTTGCGTCAGCCGCGAAATATATCCAGGCGGCCGGCCAGCCGCTGACGTCGTTCTGTGCCTGCGAGCTGCGCTCGCCGGCGGCCTTCACTGAAGATGGCTTCCGAACCTTCAACGAGCATTACGTAAAAACGCTGGCGCAATGGGGCCTGTTCGACGGCACTGTCAATCCGGTGGCGCGCAGCAATGTCTGCCCGGAGATCGATCCGCCGGCCGAGCCGTCGTTCTATGCATTCTCGTTCACCCGCCCGAGCCAAAGCACGGCGCCGACCTTCGTGATCGCCGGCGGCGCCGAAGCGCGCGGCGGCAGCGGCAGCTATCCCGAGCGTATCGTGCGCTATCGCGATCTCAGCCCGGACGGCGTGAAGGAGAAAGTCCGGTTCACGGTCACAGAAATGGAAAACCGCCTCGGTGCGTTCGGGTTCGGCTGGAACGATACCACGGCGGTGCAGGCCTACACCGTTCGCGACTTTCATCCGCTGATGTCCGATGAACTGGTCCGCCGCGGCGCCACGCGTTTCGGCCTGACCTGGCATTTTGCGCGCCCGCCGGTGATCGACCTCGAATACGAGATGGATTGCCGCCGCGTCATGCGCGAGACGGTGATCTAGAATATTTCCCGTGCGCGCCGCACGACGAACATCGAACCGCAAGGGAGAGCAGAAATGCCAGTCAAAATCTTTTATGCGCAGGGCAACAAGAATATCGGGGGATTGGAGGCAGAAATCAACAAATGGCAGGAAAGCCTTGGCCCCAGAGCCTCCGTTACCCATACATCGACGGCCATGGCAGAGCATAACGACGACGTAAACGGCCGGGAGACGCGCGTGATCGTAACGATCTGGTACGAATTATGATCGGCCGAAATTCAGATCAGGAAATCACTGGTTCTCGACGCTCAGCGCTGGCGCGGATCGAGCGCGTCGCGCAGGCCGTCGCCGACCAGATTGAACGACAGCACCACGAGAAAAATCGCAAGCCCCGGCCACAGCGCCATCCACGGTGCGTTGGTCAGAAATCGTTGCGCGGCGTTGAGCATGCTGCCCCAGGACGGCGCCGGCGGCTGCTGGCCTAAGCCCAAGAACGACAGCGCCGCTTCGGCGATGATCGCTGCCGCGATCGACAGCGTCGCCTGCACCAGCAGCGCCGGCATGATGTTCGGCAGAATATGAAACAGCGCGATCCGCCAGCGCGGATTGCCCATCGCGCGGGCGGCCTCGACATAGTCCTCGACCTTGACGGTCATCACCTGGCCGCGGGTCAGCCGCACGAAGATCGGCGTCGTCGAAATGCCGATGGCGATCATGGCGTTGCCAAGGCTCGGGCCCAGAAACGCCGCCAGCGCGATGGCAAGGATCAGGAACGGGCAGGCCAGCATGGCGTCGGTGATGCGGCTGATCAGGGCGTCGATGAACCCACCGCGATACCCCGACAATAGTCCGAACGGCACGCCGACCCCAAGCGCGATCCCGACCGAGATCGCGCCCGCCATCAGCGAGGCGCGCGCGCCATAGATCACGCGTCCGAGAATATCGCGACCGAGGTCGTCGGTGCCGAACCAGTGCAGTGCCGAGGGCGGCTTGCGCACCAGCGTCCAGCTGGTCGCGATCGGGTCATAGGGCACGATCCAGGGTGCAAACAGCGCGAGCATGATGAAGGTTGCGATCACGATGAGCCCGACTACCGCGCCCTTGCGCTGCAACACCCGGCGCAGCGCGCGCCGCGCCGGGCTTTCAAGCTCATTGGCGCGTCCATCGGCAAGCCGGATCGTGGTGAGCGCTGCGTCGGTCATGGCCTACGCCCTCAGCCTTGGATTGACCAGGATATAGGCGATATCGGCGATCAGGTTCAGCGTGATGTAGATGGTGGCGGTGACCAGCACCACGCCTTGCACCACGGCATAGTCGCGATTGAACACCGCGTCGACGATCAGCTTGCCAAAACCCGGAATCGAAAAAATCTGCTCGGTCAGCACCGCGCCCGACAGCAGCGTGCCCAGTTCAAGCGCGCCGAGCGTGATGACCGGCGTCAGCGCGTTGCGCATGGCGTGCTTGAGAATGACCGAGCGTTCGGAAAGGCCCTTGGCGCGGGCGGTACGGACATAATCGCTTTCGAGTACCTGCAGCATGGCGCTGCGGGTGTGCCGCATCAGGATCGCGGCGATGGCATTGCCGAGCACGAAGGCGGGCATGATGGTGGATGCAAGGCTGGCGCGCCAGTTTTCGGAGAGAGGGACATAGCCCGATGCCGGCAGCCAGCCGAGCTCGATCGAGAACAGAAAGATCAGCATGATCCCGAGCCAGAAATTCGGCGTCGAGATGCCCCACAGCGCAAACAGATTGGCGCCGTAGTCCCGTAGCGTGCCCTTCTTCACCGCCGACACGATGCCAGCGGGAATGCCGATCAGAAACGCGATCACGATCGCTATCGACGCCAGTTGCATCGTCACCGGCAGTTTTTGCGCGATCAGCTCGCGCACCGGCACCTTGATGCGAAGCGACTCGCCGAAGTCGCCGGACAATACGCCCTTGACCCAATAGATGTATTGCACCGGTATCGGTTGATCGAGCCGGTATTGCTGGCGGATATGGGCGATGACATCGGGATCACGTTCCTCGCCGGCCATCACCAGTGCCGGGTCGCCGGGCAATAGGTGCTGCAGCGAGAAGATCAGGATCGACACGAAAAACAGCGTCGGGATCAACTGGACCAGCCGCTTGGCGAGAAAGCTCAGCATGGCGTTTCTCGTGTCCCGGGCGCGGCGCATCGTGAAGCGTTGCGCCGCAGAACCGGGACCCATCTCATCGCGGTAGGTCCCGGCTCTGCGAAGCAGCGTAAGAACGCTGCATCGCGTCCGGGACACGAGAGCATATGCAGGCTCCTCACTTCAGTTTCAACCCGACCACGCGCACCAATCCGTCCGGCAGCTGCTTGTAGCCTTCGAGCTTGGTGGTGTGCACGATCAGGTTCTTGCGGTGATAGAGATAGATGATCGGCTCGTCCTCAAGAATCGATTTCGTCATCTTCTCGTAAATCGATTTGCGTTGCGCCATGTCGGTCACGAGGCGCGCGTCGTCTAGCAGCCTGTCGACGTCCGGGTTGGAATAGGCGCTATAATTCTGGGGCGCCTTGGACTTATGGAAAATATAAGAGTTGCCGTCGGGATCGATGCGGCCGCTCCAGTCGAGGATGAAGGCTTGATATTCGCCGGCTTCGGCCGCTTTCAGCGCCGTCGCAGTCTCGGTGACCCTGATCTTCATGTCGAAGCCCGCTTCCGCCGCCATCGACTGGATCACCTGCGCGACCGTTTCCGTCTCTACGTTCTTCGGAACCATGAAATCGACAGTAATCGGTCCGGTGAATCCCGCTTCCTTCAACAGCGCCTTGGCCTTGGCGACGTCCCGCGAACGTACCGGATAGGCCTTCTGGTAATACGGATGGTCCGGATTGACCCACTGGTTGCCCGGCACGAATTCACCGTTGTAGACGACTTGATTGATCGCCTCCCGGTCGATCGAAAGGTCAAGCGCCTGCCGCATCTTGGCGGACTGGCTGAGCGGCCCCTTGCTCTTGTCACTGCCGATATTGATGGTGATGCCCTGATACCCCAGCGAAAGCGCGGTGGACAGCGCGAGCTTCGGATCGGCGCGCACGTCCCTGATATCGGTCGCCAGCAGCCGCTCGATCAGGTCAAGCCCGCCGGATTTCAGATTGGCGAGCCGCACCGTGGAATCGACAATTGGTAGAAACACCACGCGGTCGATGAAGATATTATCTTTGTTCCAGTAGTCGGCGAATTTCTCGAACACCATGCGATCCTGCTGCACGCGTTCGACGAATTTGTAGGGCCCGGCGCAAACCGGATGCAGCCCGAACTTGTCGCCTTCCTCCTTGGCCGCCTTGGGGGAGATCATCATTCCGGCGCGGTCGGTGAGCTGGGCGATCAGCGGCGAATACGGCGTCTTCAATACCAGCTTGATGGTCAGGGGATCGACGATTTCGACGTGGTCGAGCGCGGCCAATTCCGGCTTTCGGAACGAGGTCGGCAGCGTGAGGTGGCGCTCGAGCGAGAATTTCGCAGCCTCGGCGTCGAACGGCTCGCCGTCGTGGAATTTGACGCCCGGGCGCAGCTTGATTGTCATCTCCTTGCCGTCGGCCGAAGTCTCGTGCGACAGCGCGAGCTGCGGCACGATGTTGAGCTTTTCGTCGATGTCGAACAGCTTGTCGCAGAAGGCTGCGAACACGATGCGGCCGACATAGGTGCGCGCCAGCGATGGGTCCAGAATGTCCGGGTCTTCGGCAAGGCCAATGCGCAGCGTAGTCTGGGCATGGACGCCCGCTCCAAGCGAGAGCCACAACGCCGCCGCAGTAAACGCGAAATGCAAAATTTTCATCGAACTGATCCCCATATCTACGATTCACACGACTTCCGGCGGCGTCGCCCCGACTATATCAACCCCGGAGGAAGCAGGTACTTCCGCGGGCCCGCTGAAAGCCGCGATCAATCGCTCCAGTGCTGGCGAAAAGGCGCCATCGGCAGGGACGATGGCGTCAGGCGGCGGCAGTTGCGCCGTGCGGTGACACGCGGTCATGTGTCCTGCGCTATCTGCGAGCAGTTCTGGCGGCTCAACGCGGCAGCGCTCGATCACATAGGGGCAGCGGGTATGAAAGCGGCAGCCTGCCGGCGGATTGAGCGCGCTCGGCATCTCGCCTTGCAGCAGAATGCGGCTGCGCTTTGCCCGCGGTTTAGGCACCGGGATCGCGGACAGCAGCGCGCGGCTGTAAGGGTGACGTGGCGAGGCGAACAGCGCCTGCGTATCCGCGGTCTCGACGATTACGCCGAGATTCATCACGGCGACGCGGTCGGCGATGTGCTTGACGACGGCAAGGTCATGCGAGACGAAGATGTAAGCGAGGCCGAGCCGGTCCTGCAGATCGCGCAGCAGGTTCAGGATCTGCGAACGGATCGACACATCCAGCGCCGATACCGGCTCGTCGCAGATGACAAGTTTCGGTTCCACCGCCAGTGCGCGGGCAATGGCGATGCGCTGGCGCTGGCCACCGGAAAATTCGTGGGGGTAGCGCCGCGCGAAGCGCGGCTCCAGTCCGACCAGGCGCAACAATTCCTCGACGCGGTCGCGACGGCTTGAGGGTGGCACCAGATCATGCAGCGCCAGCGGCTCGGTCAGGATCTGGCTGACGGTCATGCGCGGATTGAGTGATGCGTAGGGATCCTGGAAGATGATCTGGGCGTCACGGCGGAACGCGCGTAATTGGTTGGCGTCCAACGCGAGCAGGTCACGGCCCTCGAAGCGGATGTGGCCTGAATCCGGCTCGATCAGCCGCAGCACCAGCCGGCTCACGGTGGATTTGCCGCAGCCGGATTCGCCGACCAGCGCCAGCGTCTGGCCGGCATCGACGCTGAAGCTGACCCCATCGACCGCCTTGATGAACGCCGTCGGCCGCCCGAACACCGACCGGTCGGCAACGAAATGTTTTACAAGATTCTGGACTTCGAGCAGGGCGGTCACCTTCTCGTCCTCCAAAAGCGAAAGTCAGCGTGTCCCGGGCGCAGCGCAGCGTGCAACGCTGCGCTGCAGAACCGGGACCCACTCTTCGCGTCACCAGCACCGGGCCCCGGTTCTGCGGTGCACCACTGCGCTGCGCTTGTGCTGCACCGCGCCCGGGGAACGGAGAACTCGGCCATCATGACACCAGCCGCTCCAGCGGCGCCTTGAGGCAGCGCGACCAGTGACCGGGACTTAAATTGACCATCGGTGGGGGTGCTGCGACGCAGATGTCGCTGGCGAAAGGACAACGCGCGGCGAAGCGGCAGCCGGACGGCGGATTTGCCATGTTCGGCACCATGCCCTCGATGGTGGCCAGATGCGATGCGCGGCGACCAAGCCGCGGAATCGAACCGAGCAGGCCCACGGTGTAGGGATGCTGCGGAGAAGCGAACAATTCATCGACCGCGGCACGTTCGACAATCTCGCCGGCATACATCACCGCGACGTCGTCGCAGACCTCGGCGACCACGCCGAGATCGTGCGTGATCAGGATGATCGCCGCACCGCTCGCCGCCTTCAATTCGCGCATCAGATCGAGGATTTGCGCCTGCAAGGTCACGTCGAGCGCGGTGGTCGGCTCGTCCGCGATCAGCAGCCGGGGATCACAGGCCAGCGCCATCGCAATTATCACGCGCTGGCGCATGCCGCCCGAGAGCTTGTGCGGGTATTCGTCGATGCGCCGCTCCGGCGAAGGGATGTGGACGCGGCGCAGCAGTTCGATCGCGCGCGCGCGGGCGGCGCGCTGCGAGCCGCCGCGATGGCGCAGGATGGTCTCGATGATCTGATCGCCGATGGTAAAACTCGGATTGAGCGAGGTCATCGGCTCCTGGAAGATCATCGCCAGGCGATTGCCGCGCAGGTCGCGCAGGGTCTGGTCGGGCACCTCCAGCAGATCAAACCCGTCGAACCGGATCGAGCCGGTGACTTCGGCCGAATGCTTTGATAGCAGGCCCATGATGGCCAGCGAGGTGACACTCTTGCCGCAGCCGGAATCGCCGACCAGGCCGAGCGTCGGTGGTGCGGCCGTCGTCGCCGTGGAAGGTGACCCGCAAGCCCTCGATCTCGATCAGCGGGCCTGCCGTCATTTCTTGCCTGCAATCGCGGCTTCGATGCCGGCGTCGATCGTCTCGCGATCGGTAATTCCGGCCGGATTCTTGCGGGTCGGCAGATAGTTTCGGAAATGCACCCAGCGCTCGCGGCTGACCCCTTCGAGGCGTTCGAGTTCGCCAAGCGGATCAAAGTGGTCGTCGACGCGCAGGTCGAGATCAGACCATTCCTCGTCGCCGTAGATCAGAAGTGCCGCCGACTGCTTGCCGCGCTTATCGCCGCCGGCGGCTTCGCCGGCGCGCATCGCCGCGATCAGGCGCTGCGCGAACGGCCGTCCTTCGTTGCTGGCGTAGGCCTGCGCGGTATCGTCCAGCACGCGGGCGCCCGCGAGCATGTTGCCGGCGATCGAAAAACCCTTGCCTTCGACGTGCCCGCACCAGTCGACGCAGTCGCGCCCGGTATGCGACGCGACAAGTCCGCTGGCGTCCATGATGTGCAATTGCCGGCTTTCTCGGCCTGCGTCGGCCGCAATCAGCGTCTCGACGATGTCGCGTGGCTTACGTCCTTCGCGCAACAACTTCAAACCGTCGATACCGTAATAGGGATTGACCAGCGCCTGCGTCGCGATGCCGCCGATACCGGCGGCGATATGCGGCACGCGCGCGCCCACCGCGAAAAAACGCGTCGCTACCGCTATGCCGAACTGGCCGGTTAAGTCGTCGCGGGCGATGATCGACCAGGTCATCTACGCTCTTTCACGTCATCTGGACCGTTTGTTTGAGCAAGCGTGATCTCCGGGCAAACGCGTCGCGTTTGTCCCGAGGGAAAACCGGTTCCCACTTTTCCGGATCATGCGCTATCGTCCGGCCGCGTAGCCTTGCATGCCTCGGGGATTGGCGGCAGCGCGACGGCGGCGGCCGACCTTCGAGGCGGCGGTCAGGCGGCCCTCCGACCAGTCGGGACCGGTCTCCACGATATGCCCGCGGCTCTTCAGGGTATCGACGGTCGCCTTCGGCACCCGGTTCTCGACCACGAGCACGCCGGGCCGCGCGGTGCGCGGCCAGAACGAGATCGGGAAATGCTCCGAATGCCACGCCGGCGCGTCGATCGCTTCCTGCAGGTTCATTTTAGCATGAACGTGCCGCAGAAAGAATTGCGTGGTCCATTGATCCTGCTGATCGCCACCTGGCGAGCCCCACGCCAGATACGGCTCGCCGTCGCGTAGCGCCATGGTCGGACTGAGCGTGGTGCGCGGGCGCTTGCCCGGCGCCAGTGCTGCCGGATGGTTTTCCTCGAGCCAGAACATCTGCGCGCGGCTGCCGAGACAGAAGCCGAGTTCCGGAATCACCGGCGACGACTGCAGCCAGCCACCGGACGGGGTCGCCGAGATCATGTTACCGGCGGAATCGATGATGTCGAAATGCACGGTGTCGCCGCGCACTTCGCCGAAGCGGCCGACGGTCGGCTCGCCCGCGCCCATGGCGCCGACCGCCTCGCGGTTTCCTTCCTGACGGCGCAGTTTTACGACCGAGCCAAA
>WNEZ01001204.1_pt1 | contig 21658 bp, 19 predicted proteins | sample 5400521 | NCBI WGS metagenome assembly WNEZ01 (sample SAMN13153339, study PRJNA577476) | soil metagenome | isolation source: 120 cm saprolite under Douglas fir tree site 2 hole 1 replicate 1 | place: USA:California | collected 2015-04-18 | reverse complement strand
CGAGATCCAGCAGCGAATGATGGGAGTGCGCACCGCCGATTGGTCGAGAGCCCTCAGCGAGATCGTTGGGGGCAAAGTGCCGCCGGAGTCGGCGGCCGAGCAGGTGATAGCGGCCCTCGCAGAGGCCTACCGGCACGAACCTCCAGTCATCCTTGGCGCTGCTGATGCGGTCCGTGCCCTGGCCGGTGAAGTTCGGTTGGGCCTGGTGTCAGGTTCGCCGATCGTGCTCATCCGGCTCGTGCTTCACGAGCTCGACCTGGCCGATTGCTTCGAGGTGGCGATGTCCGGCGATGATGTGCCGCGCGGCAAGCCCCACCCAGATCCTTACCTCGAGCTGGCCCGCAGGATGGCTGTCGCGCCGAACCTGTGCGCGGCCGTTGAAGACTCTGGCAATGGCATCAGCTCCGCAGCCGCTGCCGGCGCGCATGTGATTGCGATTCCGCGCGGCGATCACCGACCAGACGTCGAAACACTCAGACTCGCGAAGGCCGTGCTGCCAAGCATCAAGGAACTGACGCCCGAGCTCGTCAGGCGGATCGCCTGATGCTCATCGGGCTCGACATCGGCACCACCGGAGCGCGCGCAGTCGCCATCGACCTCGATGGCGATGTCCTTGCCACCGCCACCGAGGGGTATCCGCTGGAGACGCCCCGGCCTGGCTGGACCGAGCAGGATCCGGAGCGGTGGTGGACGGCGAGCCAGTCAGTGCTCTGGCGCGTCGCCTCCCAACTGAAATCACCGCCAATGGCGCTCGGCCTCACCGGTCAGATGCACGGGGCCGTCTTCCTCGACAACTCGGGCAAGGTCATCAGGCCCGCCCTCCTCTGGAACGACCAGCGGACCGCACGCCAGTGCGAGAGCATCGACGAAAAGGTCGGCGCGCAGCGTCTGCTCGATATCACCGGCAATGCCGCGATCACCGGGTTTCAGGCGCCCAAGATCCTCTGGTTGCGCGAGGAGGAGCCCGAATCGTACAAGCGGCTCCGACACGTGCTGCTGCCGAAGGACTATGTCCGGTACCGGCTGACAGGCGAGCTGGCGACCGACGCCTCGGACGCATCGGGCACGCTCCTCCTCGACCTGCGTTCGCGAAATTGGTCGAAGGAGATCCTGGGCCACCTCGAGATCCCAATCGAGTGGTTGCCGACCGTCCACGAGGGACCGGATCAGGCCGGCCAGCTCAGAGCGGATGTGGCAGGTATGACCAAAGGCCTTGTGGTCGCAGCCGGAGCCGGCGACAATGCCGCCGCCGCCGTTGGCAATGGGGTGCTCGAAGCCGGCATCGTGAGCTCCTCGATTGGCACCAGCGGCGTCGTGTTCGCCCCCAGCGATACCCCGCGGATCGACTCGCAGGGCCGAATCCAGTCCTTCTGCCACGCCGTCCCCGGCAAGTACCACGTGATGGGCGTCACGCTCGCCGCTGGCGGGTCGTTTCGCTGGTGGCGGGACACAGCCCGTCTAGGCCTCGACTACGAAGCCATGGCGACCCTCGCGGCGCAGGCTCCACCTGGCTCCGAGGGCCTCGTCTTCCTTCCTTATCTATCCGGCGAACGCACGCCCCACCGCGACCCCATGGCACGCGGCGCTTTCGTCGGCCTGCAGCTTCGTCACTCCGGTGCCCACCTGACGCGTGCCGTGATGGAAGGCGTCGTGTACAGCCTCAAGGACTGCCTCGACCTGGTCGCAGGCTTGGGCCTGGCTGTCGAAGAGATTCGAGCCACTGGAGGCGCCGCCCGCAGCCATCTGTGGCGACAGCTGCAGGCAGACATCTTTGGCGTTCCAATCCGCCGCAACCAGATCGACGAAGGCCCCGCGCTGGGAGCTGCCCTGCTGGCAGGGGTCGCCTGCGGGACCTTCGCCTCTGTGAGCGACGCGTGCTCACGCGTGGCGTTCGATCCCGACATCACGCGCCCCGACCCGGAACGTCACGAGCTCTACCTGCGACGTCATGCGGTCTACTCCGGACTGTATTCGGCGATGGCGCCGGCGATGCACGAGCTGCACCGTTTGAGCTGAATCAGTACTCCGGAACAATCCGCCCGGCGATCACGTCACGTTGGATACGCTCCACAGCCGCCGGATCAAGCGACGCGCACACAGCGCTCAAGATCGGGGCGTCGACCGACTGGCCCACCAGCACTGCGCGGGTGTCGTGATCGCCGATCCTATCGCGGACCGCCTGAGACAGCGCTCGGTCGAGCACCCCCGCCGGCCAACGGGTCTGCATCTCGTCGATGGTCCACACGGCCGCGTCCGCCTCATCGGCCTCGAGCATGCGCGCAATCTGGGCGGTCATCGCAGAGAGATTTACGACGACCTGCTCGGCGAACTCGAGGGCGGTCAGCAACTGCTGGTCGGCGGAATGACGATCGACGACGACTCGCAGCGGTCTTCGATCGGTGCCGCGTGGCGTGTAGAACACCCGATGTCCGGTGTTGTAGGAGTTCGGCAGCAGCTCCAGGATCACCGCGTCATCAGGGCCGCGCAGCTCCGACGCAGCAAACGAAGACATCGCGGCCAGGTGGCAGCGGCCGTCGCGCACCGCTTGCAGCCGCTGCCGCGAGCCGCGCACGAACATCAGGATCACGTCGACTCCGGCACCAGTGATCATCTGCTTGATCGCTGTCGCCAGTGCCTCGTATCGCGGCGACGACGCCAGCGGGAGGGCGATCACCAGCGGCCCGGAGCCAGTCAGGGCCCACAGCCGGTCGACCGACCGATCGAGAAGGAAGGCACCGCCACGGCCTCGGGTCTCGATCCGGATCGCGCCCGCCTCTTCCAGCCGGCCGATGGCCGCATGCACCGACGAGTTGCTCGATCGGCGCTGCGCGGCCAGCTCCCGCACTGTCGGCAGTCTCGCACCGGGCTCCAGGCCGGCCAGGAACTCGCGCGCCAGCGCCGGGACGATGTCGTCCACCGACGGCGCGGACCGGCGGCGGCGTTCGCGAAGCTCAAACACAGCCGCAGGATATGTTCCCCGCTTCGAACCGACTTTTGAAATGCCCAATTGACAGGTTTCCCACCCAAGAGTAGAAATGTCGATTGTTCCCGTACATAGGACATTAACTCGAATCCGGGAGCTCCAAACGAGGGGTAGGAAGAGGAGATCGCCATGACTGACGCCTACGTCCGCCAGCGCGCCGAAGAGGTGATCGAGAAGCCGGGGGAGGCCTGGGTCGCGGAAACGCCTTTGAGCGCCGGCGCGGTCGGCCTCGCCGGCGCGGTGATGCAGAACGTGACCCACATCGCTCCGGCCATCGCCGCGTTCTTCTTCACCGCAACGATCGTCAGCTTCTCGGGCGCCCACGCGCCGCTCGCCTACTTTCTAGGTTTCCTGGTCGTCCTCGCCCTCGGCATGTGTCTCGTTCAGCTCGCCAAACGGTTTCCGTCGGCCGGAGGCTATTTCACGTATGTGAGCCGGACCGTCGGCCCTCGCGCCGGCTTCCTGACCGGCTGGATGTTTGTCCTCTACTCACCCATCGTCACCGGACCGATCGTCGCCTTCCTCGGCTTCATTCTCGAAGGCGAGCTCTCGTCCAACTATGGCTGGACCTGGTTCCACTGGTGGATGTTCGTCGTGGTTGCGCTGCCCGTGATCTCGGCGCTCGCCTACCTCGGCATCAAGCTGTCAGTACAGACGATCGTCGTCGTCGGCGCGGCCGAGTTTCTCATCGTGTTGTTCCTGGGCCTCACGGGCCTTGTAAACCCGGGACCCGGCGGCTTCACGCTGCGCTCTTTCGACTACAGCTACAACCCCGGCGATATCGCCACGCTGTCAGGGTTCTTCCTCGCCATTGTCTTCACGGTGCAGGGACTGACCGGTTGGGAGGCGGCCGCGCCGCTCGCCGAGGAGACCCAGAACCCGCGCCGCAACATCCCGCGAGCGATCATGGCCTCGATCGTGATCATCGGCTTGATGCTGATCCTGGTCATCTGGGGCCAGATCATCGGCTGGGGCGTCGACAACCTGACCAAGCTGCCGACGTCGGCGGAGCTGCCGGCGCTTGTGATCGCGCATCGCGTCTGGGGCGGCTTGTGGTGGCTGGCCCTGCTTGCGATGTTCACTTCGGTAATCGGGGCCAGCCTGGCCTGCCAGAACGTCGCGACGCGCATGTGGTACCGGATGGGCCGCGCGGGAGTGCTGCCCTCCGCGCTAGGCGTCGTGCACCCGAAGCGACGCACGCCGACCAACGCCATCACCGCACAGCTCATCGTTTCGATTCTGCTAGGACTCGGGGCGGCTGCGATCTGGGGACCGGACAAGATCTTCGTGTTCAGCGTCGGCTTCGTGCTCGTGCTGGGAGTGATCTTCGTCTACGTGCTCGCCAACGTCGGCGTCGTCCTCTACTACTGGCGTGAGCGCCGGCAGGAGTTCAACTGGATCTACCACTTCGTCTTTCCCGTCGGCACAACCCTGATCCTTCTCTACTCGGTCTACGCGTCCTTCAACCCGCTGCCCGCATACCCGTACAACCTCACAGTGGTCGTGGTCGCGGTTTGGCTGGTGATCGGCATCGCCATCATGGTCGCGATCGGCACGCGTGGCGATTCGTCGTGGCTGCAGAAAGCAAGTGAGATCGTCGAGGAACGCCGGGAGGCATGAAGCTGAGGTGAGGCGGTCATACCGCACCGATTTCGTGCGTGATGAGAACCCGATCTCAGAGAACGGGTTGTGGCTCAACGGCAAGAAGGACGGCATCGACTGGGCCGACGTCATCACGAAGGCCGGCCATGCGTACGGTTCGGTCACGCGCATGGCGGTCGCCGAAAAACGCGCCGAGCAGGCCACCCTCGGCGCGGGCGGCAGCGAGGGTTCGCTCCCCGAGGGCGACTACGACGACCCCACCGCCGTGCTCACAGGCGACTGGGGTCATAACCAGCACGCCAAGGCGCGCGTCTTCAGCAAGGACCCGACCAACAAGTACTTCCAGGAGGTCGAGATCCGCGTGCGCAGCGAGATCAAACCGAATTGGTGCAGCGGCTATGAGGTTTTCTGGCGATGCCTCAAGACCGACGAGGGCTACGCGGAGATCGTGCGCTGGAACGGCAAGGTCGGGGATTTCACGTCGCTGCAGAAGCTGATCGGCGCGGAGTACGGCGTGAAGGACGGCGACGAGGTCGAGGCCCACGTCGAGGGCAACCATATCCGTGGCCTGGTCAACGGCAAGCAAGTGATCTCGGCCACCGACAACGTGTTCCAATCCGGATGTCCCGGAATCGGCTTCAATTTCTTCGTCGGCAACACCAACGTCGACCACGGCTTCATCCATTTCGAGGTGGAGACCGAGGACGACTGATTGAGCCCAGGAGGTCGGAATGAGCCATGCCGGTGACCTGCTCGCGGAGCTGCTAGCCGGCTATGGAGTGACGCATGTCTTCGGTCAACCCGGCGGCCAGACGGTCGCGCTCTACGACGGGCTGAACCGGCGCAAGGACCGAATTGCACACCTGCTTGTGCGCGACGAGCGGTCGGCCGGCTACGCCGCGGACGCATTCGCCCGGCTGACTGGACGGCCGGGCGTCTGTGACGTCACGGTCGGCCCCGGCACCACCAAGCTCGCCGACGGACTTGTCGAGAGCCTGAACGCATCGGTGCCGGTGATCGCGCTTATCGGCGAGCTGCCGACGGATTGGGCGCCGTATCGCGAGAAAGGCGTGGCCTCGCAGGGCTTCGACCAGGTCCGGTTCCTCGAGTCGATCACCAAGGCGACGCTCGCGGTGCCGTCGGTGGCCGCTTTGCCCCAGATGGTCCGCTCGGCGTTCCGCCTGGCGACCAGCGGGCGCCCAGGACCGGTCGCGCTTGTGCTGCCGCATGACGTGTTGGATGCGGACTGGGAGCCGGAAACGGCGGCGACCGAGATCGACGACCGGTACCGCGAGTATCCGGCTTACCGGCCGGTCGCTTCACCGGACACGGTGGCCGCTGCCGCCGAGCTGCTCCACGCCTCACGCCGCCCGGTGGTCGTGGCCGGTGGCGGAGTGCACGCCTCGCAGGCGACAGCCGAGCTGGCAAGTCTTCTGGAAATGCTCGGTGCGATGGCCGTCACCAGCTTCTCTGGAAAAGGAGCGGTTGCCGAAACTGCGCGCAACGCGGCCGGCGTCCTGAACCCACTCGGACCCACCGAGTCGCTCGAGATCGTTCGCCACGCCGACCTGGTTTTCTGGTGCGGCTGCAAGGCCGGCCAGAACACGACCCACAACTGGACGCTGCCGCTCCCGCAGCAGGCGACAATCCACCTCGACATCGACCCGGCCGAGCTCGGGCGCACGTTCCGGCCGACGGTCGCGCTGTGCGGCGACGTACGAGCCACGCTCGCCGCGTTGATCGCGCTCGTCAAGAAGCAGCCTCGCGCCGACTGGCTCCGCGAAACAACTCGGATCAAGGCGGACGCCGCCGAGCTTCGCGCCGAAGCGCAGGCGAGCGATGCGGTACCGATCCAACCACCACGTGTTATGCGCGAGCTCGCATCGAGGCTCGGATCGAACGACGTCGTCATCAGCGACGCCAGCTTCTCAGCAGGTTGGATCTCGGCCCACATCCCGGCGAAGCAGGCTGGACGTAACTTCATCTTCGCGCGCGGACAGGGTGGGCTCGGCTATTCGGTGCCGGCCGCGCTCGGCGCGGCCGTAGCGCGACCCCAGGGCAGGGCGGTGACCGTCAGCGGCGATGGCGGCTTCGGCTACGCCATCGGCGAGCTCGCGACGCATGTCCAGCACGGCCTGCGCACCATCAACCTGGTCCTCAACAACGGGACGCTGGGGTGGCTCGCGATGTACCAGAAGATGTTCTTCGAGGGTCTGCATCAATCCGTCGACCTCGACGGAACGGCAGGCAAGCCCGACTTCGCCGGCGTCGCGGAGGGACTGGGCGCGCGCGGCATCAGAGTCACCGACCCGAAAATGCTCGCGGCCGCGATGGACGAAGCCTTCGCCAGCGACAGGCCGGTGGTCATCGACGTGCGCATCGACCCAGGCGCGACGCCGATCCACAGCTACCGGCGCCGGCTCGATGAGGGCAAGTTCCACCCGAGGCCCGGCACTGTTTATCAGCTGCCGCCCTGGAGGCGCAGTCCTTCTCTCTGATTCACAACGGGAGGGTTCACATGGAAAAGCGTTTCGAGGGCAAGGTCGCATTCGTGACCGGCGCCGCCACCGGGATGGGCCAGGCGATGGCCGTGCGTCTGGCGAGCGAGGGCGCGCTCGTCGGCGTCAACCACCTGCCGAGTGTCGACCCGTCGGAGTCACTGAAGCGCATCAAGGACGCCGGGGGCGAGGGGTTCCCGGTGGTCGCGGACGTGCGCAAGCCCGACCAGGTCGTCTCCATGGTGCAGCAGGTCGCGAAGCGGGGCGGCCGCCTCGACTATGTGGTGTCCAACGCCGGCATCAACCCGTTCCTGACGTGGGACAACACGTCGGTCGAGGATTTCGACGCCCTGTCAGAGACGAACTTCCGCGGCACCTGGCTCGTCTGCACCGAGGGTGCGAAGCAGATGGTCAAGGAGGGCCACGGCGGTGCCATCTGCTGCACGAGCTCGCTGTCCGCGCATGTCGGCTCGCCGTCGCAGATCGCGTACTGCGGAACGAAGGCCGGCGTGAGCATGCTCGTGAAGGCGCTCGGTGCGGTACTCGGCGAGCACGGCATTCGGATCAACGCGATCGAACCCGGATGCATCGACACGCCGATGGCTGCATCGCTGCTCTCAGACCCGCCGGCCCTTAAGTACTACGTCGACCGCATCGCCCTGCACCGGATCGGCAAGCCCGAGGAGATGGCAAGCATCGTCGCCTTCCTTTTGAGCGAGGACGCGAGCTATCTCACGTGCACGACGATCCTCGCCGACGCCGGGTTCATTGTCAACGCAGAGCTCTGAATGAGCCTGATCGGCATCGACCTCGGCTCGAGCGCGATTAAGGTTGCGGCCTACTCCACCGATGGTCGACCACTTGCCACCGCTCGCCGCTCGGTGCCGACCAAACACACGCAAGAAGGCCATTCCGAGATCGACGTCCGCGAGTCGCGCGAAGCGTTCGACTTGGCGCTGGGCGAGGTGGCCAAGCACACCGAGCTTCGAAGTGATCCGCCGCTGGCCATCTCCTTCAGCTCCTCGGGCCGCGAGGTGTTTCCGGTGGCCGCGGACGGCACGCCCATGGGGCCGTGCCTGATGACCGCCGACCTGCGCGGCGACGACGTCGCCGCGGCAACCGCGGCGCGGCGCCCGCCCGAGGAGTGGTTCCGGCTCGCCGGCCACGTGCCGCGGCGCATGGACCCCGTGAACCGAGCGCTCTGGTGGCGGAAGACGCACCCCGACATCGCAGCCAGGGCCCGCTGGTTCATGAACTGGCACGAGTACTACTCGTTGCTCCTCACCGGCAAGCCTGTCGTGGACTGGAGCGACGCCGGCGCGTGGGCGACCTACGACGTGGCCACCGCTGGCTGGTCGCCCGAGCTTATCGATGAGACTGGGATCGATCCGCGCTGGCTGCCCGACATCCAGGCGAACGCATCCCCCATCGGGAATATCGACGAATCGGTCGCACGACGGCATGGACTCCCGCCCGACACGCTGGTGGTGACCGGCGCCTGGGACGCGTTCGCGGCCGCTGTCGGTGGCGGCGGGGTGGACCCCGGCGTCGTCTCGCTCACGTGCGGGACATGGCATTCCTTCACCGCGCCGATCGAGCGCGGCTGGCCGGAAGCCCTCGTGCACGAGGGCATGAACATCTGCCCGCATCCTGGCCCGATCGGTTTCGGCCTGCTCCACACCAACCCCAACGGCACGACCGTGATCGACTGGGCGCGCGAGCTGCTCCAGATGACCATCTCCGAGCTAGAAGAAGGGCTGGCCAAGGCGCCTGCTGAGCCCAGCCATGTGTACGCGGATGCCGCGCTGACGCCGCTCCCGCATGCGTCGGGCTCGGACCGCGGCGCGATCTTCAGCGGCTTCACGCTCGCCACCACGCGCATCGACTTCGTGCGAGCGCTTCTCGAGTCGATCGCCTGCGAATTCGCGGCCACCATCGGGCGATTGCGCGACCGAGGCGTGGACACGACTCTGGTGCGGGCAACGGGTGGGGGCTCGAAGCTCACCTGGTGGATGCAGCTGCACGCCGACGTGTGCGGCGTCCCGTTCGAGGTCGTGGCCCAGGACGAACCGGGCGCGTTTGGCGCCGCCTTGCTCGCGGGCGTCGGCGCGGGCGTCTACCCGTCGGTGTCGACCGCGGTCGAACGGCTGGTCCAGGTGTCGAGGCGATTCGAACCCGATTGCGACCGGGGAAAGAAGTACGTGGAGGCTCGGCGTACGTGAGCGAGCACATCTCCACGCCCGCGTTGGTCGTAGACCTAGACGTATTCGAGGCCAACGTCGCGGCTATGGAGTCGTTGCTGCACGGCAGCGGCAAGGTCGTGCGCCCGCACGTGAAGACCCACCGCACGCCCGAGCTCGCGAAGCTCCAACTCGGCGGCTCGGCGCGCGGCGTGACGTGCGCGACCGTGGGCGAGGCCGAGGCCATGGTGACGGCCGGCATCGATGACGTCCTGATCGCCAACGAGGTCGTTGACGAGCTCAAGCTCGCCCGCGTCGCAGAGCTCGCGAAAGGCGCCAAGGTCACCATCGCCGCCGACGACGCTGACGCGGTGCGAGGCCTCGGCCGGCAGGCGCAGCAGCGAGGCGTCACGGTCCGCGTCCTCATCGACGTGGACGTGCTCCTGCATCGCTGCGGCGTGGCCTCCATCCCTGAGGCGGTGGCCCTCGCCCAGGTGGTTGCGGACACGAAGGGCGTGCGCCTTGTGGGCTTGATGGGTTACGAGGGCAGGGTCAGGCTGACGGTCGAGAACCGTGCTGCGAAGATCAATGGCGCCTACCGCATATTGAAGGACGCGCGCGAGGCCCTTATCCAAGCCGGCCACGAGGTGGCGATGGCCTCGGCGGCCGGCACCTCAACCCTGAGAGAGGCAATCGCCGATCCGACCATCACGGAGATTCAGGCCGGCGTCTACTGCCTGATGGAGCCGGAGCTGCTGGTCATGGATCTGCCGTTCAAGTGCGCGGCCTCGGTCCGCGGCACGGTCATCAGCCGGCACGCGGATCGGGTGGTGATCGACGTCGGCCGGCGCGTGGTCGGGCTCGAGTACGGACCGCCGATCCCGGTCGGCGTGAAAGCCACGGAGGTCCTGGTCAGCGACGAGCACGCGACCGTCACTCTGGATGGCACCGCAATGCCGCAGCTCGGCAGCCGCTTCGACTTCATCCCCGGCCAGATCCGGACGACTTTCAACCTCCATGACCGCGTCTGGATCAGCCGCGGCGACGAGATCATCGACTGCTGGCCGGTGACGGCGCGCGGACGTTCGCAATGACGAATCGGGAGTTGGGATGAGCGAGAAGGAGCTGGAGGGCAAGGTCGCTATCGTTACTGGCGCGTCGCGAGGCATCGGCCGCGCGATCGCGGAACGGTTTGCTGCCGAGGGCGCGACGGTAGTCGTGAACTACGTGAGTGCCGCAGGCGAGGCGAAGAAGGTCGTCGACCGCATCAAGCAAGCCGGTGGCGACGCGGTCGCGGTGCGCGGCGACGTGTCGAAGTCGGCCGACGTGAAGGCACTCGTCGCGGCGGCGGTCAGGCAATACGGGCGCGTCGACATCCTGGTCAACAACGCCGGCGTCATGGTCACGAAGGCCGCACTCGACACGACCGAGGACGACTGGGACCGCACCATGGACGTCAACCTCAAAGGCGCATACCTGTGCTCGAAGGAGGTGGCGCCGCTGATGATGAAGCAGCAGGGCGGCCGGATCATCAACATGTCGTCGAACTCCGGCCTGTACCACCCTTCCGCGATGCGCTTCACCGAGTACGTCGTGTCCAAGGCAGGGTTGAACGGGCTGACCAAGGCGCTGGCGCTGGCATGGGGCCCTCACATCACGGTCAATGCGATCTGTCCGGGATGGATCAAGACCGACATGATCGCGGACACCGATCCTGAGGTGGAGAAGCGCATCCTTGCCGAGACAGCGCTGGGGCGGTGGGGCACCCCGGACGAGATCGCGGGCGCTGCGGTGTTCCTTGCTTCGAACGACGCGAACTTCATCACGGGCGAGCTGCTGATCGTGGCGGGCGGGCGCGGCATGCACTAGCAGCGGCCTCGACGATGATCGCGAGGGAGGTCGCTCCGGGATCCGCAAAGCCGCGGCTGCGCTCGCCGAGGGCCCGTGCGCGACCGACCGCCGCCGTCATCTGAGCCGTCGAAGCCGCGCCTTCTCGCGCGGCGGCGCCGGCTTCCGCAAGCGCGTCCGCCAAATCGGTTAGCGACGTTTCTCGCAGCGACCGTACCGCCGGCTCCAGCGCATCGAGGATCGTCTTGTCGCCCGGCCTGGCCTGGCCGAGGTTCGCGATGGCGCTCTCGGCGGCCTCGGCGCAGCGAGCTATCAGCGCCACTGTGACCGGACCCGAGTCCGCCACGCGCAGCGTCGCAGCCGCGGCGAGAAGCGCGGACGCGTACAGGGGACCGCTCGCACCCCCGACCGACGCCACCGCCGTGGCGACCCGCGCCAGAAGGTCGGCGCCGCCCGCTTCCGGAGCTTCCTCGAGCGCCTTTCGCGCAGCCCGCGCGGCGAGCGCCATGGTCACGCCGTGGTCGCCGTCCCCGGCGGGTGAGTCCAACCGGCACAGCTCTTCTCGAGCCGCCTCAAGCGCGTCCGCCACCGCCAGCACGCACTCGCGGAGGCTCGCCAAAATCAGCTCTTGAAGGCGGGCGCGGCTGCCGGTGCGTCGACCAGCGCCAGCAGTTCGTCGTGCAGGAAGGTGACGGTGACCGAAGCGCCGGCCATCTCGAGCGAGGTGATGAACTCGCCGACGTAACCCCTGACGACGTTCAACCCACGCGCCTCGAGCGCGCGGCGCGCGGCGCGGAAGAGGATGTGCTGCTCGACGTAGGCGGTCGCCCCGAGCCCGTTGACCAGCAGCGCGACGTCACCGCGGGGTCCCTCGACGTCGGCCAGGATGGTTTCGACGAGCACGCCGGCGACCTCGTCTGCCGGCCGCAGCGGACCGCGCTTGATGCCCGGCTCACCGTGCACACCCATCCCGATCTCCATCTGGTCGTCGGGCAGCTCGAAGGTCGGTCGGCCCGCGCCGGGGACCTCGCAGGCCGAAAGCGCGACGCCGATGCTGCGAGTCGACTCATTCGCTAGGCGCGCGATGCGCTCGACCTCGGCCAGCGGCCTGCCGTGCTCGGCCGCGGCGCCGGCGCATTTGAACACGATGATGTCGCCGGCGATGCCCCGGCGCTTCGACTCGTCGCCCCTCGGCGCCGAGGCCACATCGTCCGACACGCGCACCTCACGGACCTCGATCCCCGAGGCCGCCGCGAGCTGCGCCGCCAGGCCGAAGTTCATCATGTCGCCCGCGTAGTTGCCGTAGGCCATGAGCACGCCGTGCCCATGGTTGGCCGCGCGGATCGCGGACAGGATGATGTTGGGCGCAGGCGAGGCGAAGATGTTGCCGCACGCCGCGGCGTCGGCGAAGCCGACGCCGACGTAGCCGCTGAACGCGGGCTCGTGGCCCGAGCCGCCGCCAACCACGATGCCGACCTTGTCGTGAGCCGGCACCCGCCTTACCACCACGCGAGGCTCCTGCAGGGCGATGAGCGAAGAGTTGGCGGCGACGAAGCCTTCGAGCGCCTCGTCGACGACGTCGAACGGGTCGTTGATCAGCTTCTTGAAGGTCATGCGAGCTTCACTTGACAAATCGGCTTGGCCACCGATAATCGCCTCCAGATCATGCCGATCCTGCACAATCTTGCAGGAGCAGGGCGGGGGGTGTCGAGGGAGGTATCGCGATGAAGTACGGCATCAACCTCTACCTCTGGGCCGAAGACATGCATGACGGGCTCCTTCCGGTCCTGGAGTCGTTGAAGCGCATGGGCTACGACGGGGTCGAGGTGCCCATCTTCGACCTGAACACCGAAAAATGGAAGCGGTGGTCCAGGCGCCTGGACGACATGGGCCTCTTACGGACCGCGAACACTGTCATCGCGCCCGAGCACAACCCGGTCAGCGACGACCCCGCCATCCGCAAGGCCGCACTCGAACATCTGAAACGAGTCGTCGACTGCTGCGCTGCAGCCGGCTCATCGATCCTCTGCGGCCCGCACCAGGTCGCGCTCGGCGTGTTCACCGGTCGCGGTCCGACCGACGACGAGTGGAACCGGTCAGTCGAGCACCTGCGACAGGCAGCCGAGTACGCCAAGGGCGAGGGCGTGGTGCTCGCCGAAGAGGTGGTGAACCGCTTCGAGATCTACCACCTGAATATCCTGGACCAGGGGATCCGACTGGTCGACGAGGTGCTGCACCCCAACTGCCGTATCCACCTCGACACCTTCCATGCCCACATCGAGGAGAAGGACTCGGCGGCTGCGATCCGCCGCGCTGGCAATCGCATCGCCCACATCCACATTTCCGAGAACGACCGTGGGACGCCGGGGACCGGCAGCGTGAGGTGGGACGAGACCTTCGATGCGCTCGCCGACATCGGCTACGACGGCTGGCTGACCGTCGAGGCGTTCGGCAACTTCCTGCCCAACCTCGCGGCGGCCACGAAGATCTGGCGGCCGCTGTTCGAGAGCGAGGAACAGCTCGCCGGTGACGCGCTGGCCTTCCTCAAGATGAAGACGAAGGTGATGCATCATGCCTGAAGCGGACGCGGGCGACGCCAAGAACTTCCACATCGACGTGCCACCGCCGGCGGGCGGCTTCTTCCTCAAGGGTTCCGGCTCGCTCGACTGGGGGATGAGCAACCGGCTCGCCCGCGTATTTCGACCGGAGACCGGCCGCACCGTGATGCTCGCGATCGACCACGGCTACTTCCAGGGTCCGACGACCGGCCTCGAGCGCGTTGACGTCAGCATTCTGCCGCTGGTCCCGCTGGCGGACGCATTGATGTGCACGCGCGGGATCCTGCGCTCGATCGTGCCGCCGAGCATGCGCACGCCCGTGGTCATGCGCGCGAGCGGAGGCCCGAGCATTCTCAAAGAGCTGTCCGACGAGCAGATCGCCATCGACATCGAGGACGCCGCGCGACTGAACGTCGCCGCCCTGGCCGTGCAGGTCTTCATCGGCGGCGAGCACGAGACGCAGTCCATCCACAACATGACGCGCCTGGTCGACATGGGCCTGCGCTACGGAATTCCCGTCATGGGCGTGACCGCGGTCGGCAAGCAGCTCACACGCGACGCGAAGTACCTGCGTCTGGCATGCCGAATCATCGCGGAGCTTGGCGCGCAGTTCGTTAAGACGTACTACTGCGATGAAGGCTTCGACACGGTCACCGCGTCGTGTCCCGTGCCGATCGTCATGGCGGGAGGCAAGAAGCTGTCGGAGCTCGACGCGCTGACCATGGCCTCGCGGGCGGTGAGCGAGGGGGCGGCCGGCGTCGACATGGGCCGCAACATCTTCCAGAGCGACAACCCGGAAGGGATGATGCGGGCGGTGACGGCGGTAGTCCACGAGGGTGCGTTGCCCGAAGACGCTCTCGAGATCTACCGCTCCCACAGGGCGGCGCCGGTTGGGCACAGCTCCAGGCGCTGACGGCCGGCCGCTCCTCAGCGTCGGCCTAATGACCGCCGACTGGATGTCAATGGGCGAGGAGCTCCGGCGCATCGAGGATGCAGGTGCGGATTACGTCCATATCGACGTGATGGACGGCGTCTTTTGCCCGCAGCTGACCGTTGGCCCGCCCGTGATCGGGGCACTGAAGACACGTTTGAAGAAGGACGTGCACCTGATGATCGAGGAGCCGCTCGAAAAGGCGCACGCCTATGTCGAGGCCGGGGCGGCCATGCTGACGTTTCACGTCGAATCGACCCGCCACCCGCATCGCGTGCTGCAGGCGCTCGGCTCGACCGTGGTCCGAGGCGTGGCGCTAAATCCTGGCACGCCCGCCAGCGCCATCGAGCCGCTGCTCGATGACGTCGAGCTGGTGCTGGTGCTCGCGGTCAACCCCGGCTGGTCCGGCCAGCGGTTCGCGGCCGGCACGGAAAGGAAACTGCAAGCGGTCATAGGGCTGGTCGAACGCTCGGGACGAAAGGTGTTGGTCGGCGTCGACGGCGGCGTCACGCGCGAGAACGCGGGCTCGATCGCGGCGATGGGCGTCGACCTGATCGTCGCCGGGAGCGCTGTGTTCGACGGCGGCGACGCACGCGCGAATCTCGGGAAACTGCTTGCCGGCGTCGGAAGGGGGACGGCATGACTGAGACACAGACGGACGCCGACGCGCTCTTTGAAGGCGCGATCGACGAGATCCGCGCGGTGCTCGAGAAGGGCGCCGCCGCCGAAGCCGAGAAGCTGTGCGACGAACTGCTCAAGGCTCGCCGTATAGCCACTTACGGCGTCGGCCGCGAGGGCCTGATGATGCGCGCCCTCTGCATGCGCATGATGCACCTGGGACTGGACGCGCACGTGGTCGGCGACATGACGACTCCGCCGCTTGGCGCGGGCGATGCTCTGGTGGTCAGCGCGGGGCCCGGCACGTTCTCGACGGTCAACGCCCTGCTTGGCGTGGCCAAGTCCGCCGGAGCCCGCACAGTAGTCGTCACCGCGCAGCCCGACGGCCCCGCGCCGCGGGCGGCCGACGCGGTGATCCACATCCGGGCCCAGACCATGGCCGACGACAGCGGGTCCGGCAAGCGGAGCGTGCTGCCGATGGGCAGCCTCTACGAAGCAGCCCAGCTGGTTTTCTTCGACATCGTCTCGATCCTGCTTCGGGAGCGGACCGGCCAGACGATGGACGACATGCGCGAGCGCCACACCAATCTGGAATGAGAGCCAGCTCCGCCGGGCCGACCTCCGACATCCTCGTCGACCTGGCCACGCGCTTCTATGTGGCCGGCCAGAGCCAGGTCGAGATCGCGCGCGCGCTCGGCCTCGACGCATCGACCGTGTCGCGGTACCTGAAGAAGGCGCGCGACGAGGGCATCGTCCACGTCGAGATCCACCGCCCGCGCAGCCTTCAGGGTGACCTGGCCCTCGAGCTCGCGACCGCGTTCGGTCTCAAGAAGGCCGTAGTGGTCGCCGGCGAGCCCGGGCCGGCCGGCCATGAGGCCGTGGCCAGGGCCGCCGCCGACTACGTCAACAGCCGGCTGCTCAATGGCATGCGCCTCGGCCTGTCGTGGGGACGAATGCTCTCGGCCGCCATCCACAATTTGCCGGCCGGGACGGTATCGGGCCTCGACGTCTCGATGCTGCACGGCGGGGTCGGCCGCGGGGGCCCGGGCATCCAGGGGCACGAGCTGGCGCGGCACCTCGCATCCCTGCACCCACACAGCCGCGTCCACTACCTGCATGCCCCGGTGCTCGTCGATTCGCCAGACATCAAGGCTGCGATGCTGCGTGACGGCTCGATCCGCGGCGCGCTCGAATCGGCCGCTGCGTGCGAGGTTGCGCTCGTCGGCATCGGCACGCTCGATGACACTGCGCCTCTTATTCGTGACCACCACATCTCGCCTCGCGACCGCAAGCGCCTGCTCGACGCCGGCGCGGTGGGCGATACGTCGACGCGGTTCTTTGACGCCGGCGGCGAACCGGTGCATGTGCTCGACGACCGGCTCATCTCGATCGAGTGGGACACGCTCCAGAAGATCCCGCTCGTGATTGGCATGGCCGTAGGCCTCGAGAAGCGGGCGGCGATCCTCGGCGCCCTGCGCGCGGGAGCACTCGACGTCCTGGTGACCGACGAGTCGACCGCGCGCGCAGTGCTCAAGGGCAGGCGCGCCTGATGGCGGCACGGGGTTCTGTACTGATCACCGGTGGCCTGGGGTTCATCGGCGGCTACGTCACCCGCGACCTGGTCGACGCGGAACGCGATGTGACAGTGCTGGCCCGCTCTACGAAACCAACGCCCGAGATTGCCTACGGGCTGCGCGATCACCTCGGCCGGTTCGCCGTCGAGGTTGGCTCGGTCGAGGACCTGGACGGGCTGGTCGACCTCTTCAATCGCGTCGAGCCGCAGGTCGTAGTGCACAGCGCGAGCAACGTCGAGGTCGCGTCGCTGTACCGCGATCCGTACCTCGCTTTCCGGGCCAACGCCGGCGGCACAGTCAACGTGCTCGAGGCGGCACGGCGCACGGGCGTACAGCGCGTGGTCGACGTCTCGTCGATCGGGGTGCTGCCAAAGGTGCAGTACGAGCCGATCGACGCAGCCCATCCGATCATCCTGCCTCGGGAGGGGCCTGGCAGCGGCGCTTACGGCGCGGCGAAAGCCTCTGGCGAGCTGTTCGCCTTCGCCTTCCAGCAGGCGTTCGGCCTCGACGTACGCATCGTCCGGCCGTCGGCGGTCTACGGGTTCGGCATGCGCGACCACTCGGCGAACTACATGAAGCAGTTCGTCGAGCCGGCCGTTCGCGGCGAGGCTGTGACGCTGGCGTCCGGCGGGAGGTTGCCACGCGACTACACGCACGTGGCGGACGTCGCTTCGCTCACTGTGCGGGTGGTCGATTGCCCTGACGGTGCGGATCGAGTCTTTTTCGCGGCCACCGGCGGCCCGCTCGTGACGGCGGCTCAGGCGGCGATGCTGGTGGCCGAGCTGGTGCCTGGCAGCAGCATCGAGATCTCCGACGACATGACGCCGGACGACGAGGTGGAGGCCTCGTTTCGAGGTGTGCTGTCGATCGAGAACGCCCGACAGCAGCTGGGCTGGACGCCTCGCTACGCGTCGCTCCGAGAGGGCGTCAGCGAGTACATCGCTACCTACCGCTCATTCCTGGATGCGGAGCCGGAGGATGCCAGCCCCCTTGACAAATAGGTAAGGCGACCCATACTGCTCCACGATTCTGGCGGGGCTGCAAGATCATGCAGCGAGGTTGGGCTCATTCGGAGGGGTAGTTACGACTGATGGCTGAAACGACCGCTGGCCGGGTTCAAACCGATCTCAAGGCGGATTCCCTCGGGCTCGTAAGCGCAACCATGCAGGCGATCACCCACATCGCGCCCGCGATCGCCGCGCTGTTCTTCACCCAGTTCCTGGTCACCCTCGCCGGCGTCACCGCGCCCCTCGCCTACCTGCTCGGCGTGGTCGTCGTGCTAATGCTGGGCAACACGCTCATCCAGTTCTCGCGGCAGCTGCCTTCGGCCGGCGGCTATTACACGTATGTGAGCCGCGCGCTGGGCGCGCGTGCCGGCTTCCTCACGTCCTGGATGTTCATCCTCTATTCCCCCATGGCCGGCGGCGTTGTCGGCGGCTTCTTCGGCTTCATCCTCGCCGGTGAGCTGAAGGCCAGCTCCAACATCGACATCCCCTGGCTGTGGGCGGTCACTGTGATCGTCGGCGGCGTGCTCGTGGCCACGTTTCAGTATCTGGGCATCGAGCTTTCAGCGCGCACGCTGCTGATCACAGGCGGCGCGGAGATAGTCATCGTGCTCGCTCTGGCCATAACCGGTTTCGTCAATCCGGGGCCCGGCGGCTTCTCGCTCGAGGTGTTCAACCCGGGCAACATCGGCAATAGCACGAGCACTTTTGGTCTCGCCGGGTTCACGCTCGCCATCGTCCTTGCCGTCCAGGGCCTCACCGGCTGGGAGGCGGCGGCGCCGCTCGCCGAGGAGACGAGGGACCCGAAGCGCAATGTACCGGGTTCGGTCCTGCTGTCGATCATCATCCTGGGCGTCTTCCTCGTCTTCACCTACTGGGGCGTGATGACGGGGTTCGGCGTCGACAACGTCAAAGGTGTCCAGACTTCGTCCGACCTCCCCGGTCTCGCGCTCGCGCACAAGGACTGGGGCGGTGGCTGGTGGCTGATCCTGCTCGCGTTCATGTCGTCGACCCTGGCCGTGATGCTGGCCACGGCGAACGTGAGCACGCGCATGTGGTATTCGATGGGGCGCAACGGCGCGTTCCCGAAGTTCTTCGCCAAGGTGCACCCCACGTACAAGACCCCGACCAACGCCATCTTCGCCCAGCTCACGCTGACCCTGGTCACCGGCCTGATCGCCGGCATCTGGTTCGGTCCGCAGACCGCGTTCTTCCTCCTCACTGGCCTTGTGCTCGTCCTCGGAGTGGCCTTCGTCTACATTGCAGCCAACATCGGGGTGATCGTCTACTACTGGCGGGAGCGCCGCAGCGAGTTCAACTGGCTGTGGCACGCCATCCTGCCGGTGGCGTCAACCCTCGTCCTGCTCTACGCGATCTATCAGTCGTTCCCGCCGGGCTGCCCGGCGGTCAACTGCCCGGTCGACCCGTACGCCAAGGCGCCGCTCGTCGCCGGCGGGTGGTTGGTGGTTGGCATCCTGGTCCTCGTGTACTACACGCTGAGCAAGCGCGAGCAGTGGCTCAAGACCGCCGGGGCGGCGCTCGGCGAGTCAGAGGACGACCTCGCGATGGCGAGGGTGTCCCCAGCGGGAGCAAGCTCCAAGGTCTAGACCCAATGCCCTTGGTTAACGGCAAGGCGCTGACCCGGCGCGAACTGATGCGCCGGGTCGGGCGCCTCGACCAGGTCGCCGGCGTCCGGCTGGTAACGCTCGGGGACGGCATCGAACGCGGGGTACGCGTCCTCGAGTTTCGGACCGGCACCGGCTTCAATTTCGACGCGCTCGTGGACCGGTCACTGGACGTCGGGCGTTGCGAGCTGCGCGGCCAGTCCTTGTCGTGGCTCTCGCCTACCGGCGTCGTCGCCCCGTGGTACGCCGAGCCTCTCGGCCTCGGCTGGTTCCGCAGCTGGGGCGGGGGCATGGTCGTGACGTGCGGCCTCGACCACACCCTGCTGGGCGGTGTCGACGACGCGCCCCAGTTCCACCAGCTGGTTCACCCCACCGAGGAGTACGGGCTGCACGGGCGCATCGGCTTCTTGCCCGCGCGGCTCACCGGGTACGGCGAGCGCTGGGACGGGGACGAGTGCGTGCTGTACGCCGAGGGCGTCGTCCGGCAGGCTGCGGTTTTCGGCGAGGCGATCGAGCTCCGCCGGCGCATCGAGGCGAGGGTCGGCGAGAGCCGGTTCACGATTCACGACGAGGTCGTGAACGTCGGCTTCGACCCGACGACGCACATGTACCTGTACCACGTGAACGTCGGCTGGCCGGTGGTCGACGAGGGGTCGGACTACCTGATCCCCGCCCCGGACGGAGCGCCAGTCGCCGAGTACCCGACCCGCGACTACAGACGGCTGACCGAACCCAATGCGGCTTTCGCGGAGGAGTGCTACGAGCATGCGACGGTGCCGGAGAGCGGGGGCACCGTGCCTGTGGCGATAGTCAATCGCAAGCTCGGACTGGGCGCGTACCAGGTCTTCCGCAAGGACCAGTTCCCTTTCCACACCATGTGGCGGATGCTGGGGGAGGGGATTTACGGGGTGGCCATGGAGCCGACGACCAACCGCGACGCGGGCCGATTCGACGCCCGCGAGCGAGGGGAGCTGATGTACCTGGAGCCCCAGGAATCACGCACATACGAGCTCGAGATCGGGGCGCTCGACGGCACCGAGGCCATCGAAGGCTTCAAGCGCCGCGTCGATGCGGCGGCGGGCACAACTGCACGTGCTTGAGCTCACGCGTGCCAAGGGCGTGATCGAAGAGACGCGTGATCGCGTCCGCCATGCGTACGCCGCGGCGATCGGCAAGCGCCGAACCGAGGTCATCACGCCGGCCCTCATCCTCGACCTGCCGGCAGCGCGGCGAAACATCGAGAAGATGGCTCGCTGGCTCGAACGCAAGCCGGCGAGGATCCGGCCCCACATCAAGGTGCACAAGAGCCCGGAGCTCGCCCGGCTGCAGGTCGACGCGGGCGCGATCGGTCTTTCAACGGCGACGGTGTGGGAGGCCGTGGTGCTAGTGCGCTCAGGCCTGGACAGCATCTTCATCGTCAACACGGTCGCGGGACCGGAGAAGCTCGCCACCATCGCCGCGCTCGCCCGCGACGCCGAGGTGATGGTGGCGGTCGACGAGGCGGAAAACGCCGCCGAGATCGCGAAAGCTGCACGGGCGGCGGGTTCGACCGTCGGCGTGCTCATCGAGGTCGACACCGGTATGGACCGCGCGGGCGTCGACACGACCGAGCAGGCGGTCGAACTTGGCGGGAGGCTGATGGAGCTCAAGGGTATCCGCATGCTCGGCGTCACCGGCTACGAGGGGCACTGCTCGCTCACGCCGGAGACCGGCCTGCGCGCTCAGAAGCAGAAGAAGGCGATGTCGTTCCTGACCCTGACCGCGCACGAGCTCGAGGCGCGGGGCATTCCCTGCCCGATCGTCTCCGCGGGGGGGACAGCCACGTGGAACCTCACCGCCGCCGACCCGAACGTGACCGAGATCCAGGCAGGCTCGTACGCGGTGATGGACAACTTTCACGGGGCGATGGTCGGCGACTTCGAGAAGGCGCTCACCGTCGCGACGACCGTGATCAGCCGGCCTCCCGACCGTGTCATCGTCGACTCCGGCAACAAGTCGCTCGGCGCACCGTCGCTCTCCACCATCGTCGGCCACGACAACGAGGGCTTTCGATTTGATGAGGAGCACGGCGTGTTCGTAGCGCTCCCGGACGAGATGCTCCGCGTCGGCGACGTGGTCGAGCTCATCCCCGGCTACGCGCCCGGGACGGTGAACTGGTACGACGCCTTCCACGTCGTCGAGGGCGATCGCGTCGTCGACATCTGGGCCGTGATACCGCGGGGCCCCGGCCATGGAGG
>WNEZ01003589.1_pt1 | contig 21664 bp, 13 predicted proteins | sample 5400521 | NCBI WGS metagenome assembly WNEZ01 (sample SAMN13153339, study PRJNA577476) | soil metagenome | isolation source: 120 cm saprolite under Douglas fir tree site 2 hole 1 replicate 1 | place: USA:California | collected 2015-04-18 | reverse complement strand
TCTCCTCTTCCCAAGAAGCTCTCTAGGATGATATACCACCACACAGATAAGTATGTCAAGACATAGACAAAAAGATCGCGATCACCAGGAGGATGCTGGCAAACGGAGGATCACCTTAGAAGTTGCGGGGCAGACACTTGCCGGGCGAAGATCAACCAGGACACGGCGTGCGCGCCTTTTGTGTGAGGGGCACAGTCATCCCCGCGCGGCCCTAGCGTAACGTAACTCGCCTGCGGGAACCAAAAACGAGCGTCTTATCCATCTAGGCTCGGCTTCGATAGGGGTAACGCTGAGGGTCACCCTCGGGTCGTGTGTACGTAACGCTATCGTTACGCTCGCGGTGTTTGTTCGTAACCCTAGGGTTACGCATAGGGTACCCGGTCTGGGCAACCGCCGGGCCAATGCATCTGCCTCATTCCGACAGTCAACGCCACCCTGCTAAATGCGCGCCAAAGGATTTGGTTTGATACATGCGAAACTTTCTGCTGTCTTCTAGATTCCATGTTCCGAAATCCCACTGAAGCCTTTTCGGCACTCCGTAAACTGCTCGAAGAGTGATCTTTCAGGATGAGCCACCGACTGTGGGTCGAAACGAAATCTTTTTGGCTCAACTTCCGAGTAGCCGACAATTCGGGAGCTATCTCGCGTGGTCGCTCTAATCGAGACGCCAACTACGGTCACTTCTACGGGTAGCGCGTTTATCAGGACTTGATGCGTGTTCCGGAAGTTTCAACTGAGCCGCTTCCCTCGGTGGCCTCCGTGTCTCCGTCCGAGTTGGCCCTTAAATTTCGTTTCTTTTCGCCAATGTCGTGACCCGGTCGGCCGCGCGAAACGCCAATGCCTGGATCGTCGCCGTGGGCTGGTTGCGTCCGCTGGTCACTAGGCTCGAACCATCGCAGATAAACAGGTTTTGCACATCGTGCGAGCGATGGTCGGCGTTGATGACCGACTTCCTGGGGTCATTTCCCATCCGGCACGTTCCCAGCAAGTGCACCGATAAGTCGCGATCGAGTGGCATCCGCCAAGTCTTCACCGCCCCCGCCGCATCGAGCAATTCCATTTCGCGGTCTTGCATGAATTGTACGGTCTTCATCGTTTCCGGATGATCCCTATACGTCACCCGAATCGCCGGCAATCCCCATGCATCCTTCACCTGCAGATCCAGAGTGATCGTGTTAGTTTCCACCGCAAGCACTGTGTTGTGCGCGAGCACATACATCATGCGGGGAAAGACGCGCAGGTTTTTCTTGAACTCGCTACCCCACTGCGGCATATCGGGCGCAAAACCACCGAGAGCGAAGCCAACCGGGTACATATCAAACCGGCCATCGAGTCCGCCGCCGCCAAACACGCCGTGCTTGGTGTCGATCTCGTAGAAGTCGTGGATCACGCGGCTCACATGCACGCTCTTGAAGTCGTTGAGGGGATGCTCGAATACACCTGCAGACATCGCTCCCGTATCGAACATCAGGTACTTGCCCACCAACCCGCTCGAATTCGCCAGGCCGTTCGGGAACCGCTTCGATTTCGACATCAACAGCAGGCGCGGCGTCTCCGCGCCATTCGCACACAGGATAACTGCCCTCGCTTTTTGCCGCTGCTCGCGCTTTTGCTTATCGAAGTACACTACTCCGGTTGCGCGGCCCAGCCCGTTGGTCTCGATCTCGGTTACGTAACTGTGCGCGCGGACCTCGCAACGCCCCGACTGCTCCGCTATCGGGATCATCGTCGCCAATGTGGACGATTTTGCGCCCCACTCACAGCCGAACGCCTCGCAGAAGCCGCAGTGCATGCAACCATGCCGGCCGCGGTAGTTCTGCGAGATGATTGCCAGTGGCGCGGGGAACGCGTGCCAGCCCAATTTCTTCGCTCCGCGCTCAACAAGCACGCCCGATGATTTGATCGGCAATGGCGGCAGAGGGTACGGCTTCGATCGCGGCGGATCAAACGGGCTCGCTCCCGCCAATCCCGACACGCCTAGTTCCCACTCGGCTTTTGCGTAGTACGGCTCGAGATCCGCGTACGTAATTGGCCAGTCTTCCAGACCCGCTCCGGCAACAGGACCCTTCCTTGAACGCTCCACAAAATCGATCTCGTGGAACCGCCAATAGTTGGAAGTGAAGTGAACGCTGCCGCCGCCGACCAGCCGTCCATACCAGACGGTTGGCTTCGTTTGCGCTCTCTCATTTTCTGACTTCCGGAACGTGTTCGGTTGCTCGCGCCAATTATTCGTGAGTGCGTTCAGGTTGAAAGCCCAGTATTCGTCGTGCACGAAGTCACCCGGTTCAAGCCGGGGCCCCTGCTCAAGCACGACCACACGAAATCCATTCGAGGACAGCTCTTTCGCCAGCACTCCGCCCGCCGCGCCGGATCCAACGATGACGAAATCCACCACATCTGTAGTCTTGTACTTGGCCACAGCGGCCATCATTTACTCTCTTTCTTACGGGAGAGCAATTCCGCGTCGTAGTAGCCGAAAGGAGGCGAAAACATGCCGGGATTCTCGAACCCGATATACTTCCAGCCCAGCTCGTGGCGATTGCCTTGACGTTTGGGACTGCCGAGAAAACCGATGATTGTGTATTCGCGCGCCCGCTGGAAGAACTCCGTAGATTGCAGTTCTTTTAACACGGCAAACTTCCGCTCCGATGCTAGTTCGCTGAAAGTTTGGGGTGCCGACGCCGCTGCGAGCTGTTTCAGACCGTCCCGGAATAACGGCTGTAAATGAGGCTCGGTCTGGCTTAGTGCGTAATCAATGAAGTGGATCGCACCCGCTTCGCGCGCCCCGGGGCTATCGTCGGACGGAATGATCTGCTCGCAAACTGCTTCCATCTCCATTGCTTCTTCGGAGGTGAAGTACACAAACTTGCGCTCCCCAGCGTTCACTTGTGTGGCCGCGTGCTCATGTGCCGCTGCGAAGTCAGGTAAAGCGCTCAAAGCCAATGCCGCCCCGGCGCCAGAGAGCAAGCGCGACACAAAGGCCCTGCGTGAGTTGTCGTTCATGAGAATCACTCAAAGGAGAATGCCAGAACGATAGCACATCGCGCCGCGCCTGAAAACGAAAGAGCCCGGCGCACTCACCGGGCTTACGACGGCAACCTTCGCGCTCCTCGACATGAAGCCAGATTAAGCGTAGATGGGCAAACATTTCTGATACGGCTGGATTTGCAAAAGTCTCCAGAAGGCCCACTCCTTTGCTTTAACCGTGGCACGCCGAGAAGAAGGTGCGACCGTAGGGCCCTTCCGAATTTCATACGGCCAGGTAGTCGTCGAAGTGACCTCGACAGCCGCTCAGCGACGTCACTCAGGATTGTTCCCGAGTGACGGGGAAACCGGGTGCGCCGTGAAGGCGCTGGTCCACAGCGGGGGTATACCCGCCCGGGAACTGGTTCGCTCCACCCGGTAGCAATCAGAGCAGCGGTGGAGGCAACGAGACTGCTGAAGCCTCTGGTGCAGAGGGTCGCAAAGGCGACTCGGCGAGCGTGTAGGCCGTAACGTAAGTGAACGCTGAGTCGCGCTGGGATAAGCGTGGGAGTGGAGGAACCAGTAATGAAGTAGGGGAAACCATTTAATGAAATCCAACGGGTGAAAGTCCCGTCCGGTCAAAGCTAGCGAGCAGGCCGGTAGCGAGTGTTGCCATTCACCGGGCGACTGGTGGGTGCGAAGCGTACACAGCAAGGAAGCAGGCCGAGAAGGTTCAGCTCCGAAATCTCACAATGTTGCGATGCCGACGCCGTCTCAGCAGCGGAAGGCAGCATCCGGGTACGACCGCAATTGCGATGGGCGGCCCGGGATCGCCGGAGTCGCTAGCTCAGGGCATGTTTCCAAAGGGATTTCCCATGAACCCAGGAGAGCTCCCCATCTCCGCTCGCAAGAGCGGTAAGACGGCCGCCAAGGGAAACCGTAGGTGGCTGAGGATGGATGGAAGAGCAGTCTTACGAACCCATATGTACCTGTGAAGGTGGAGAACCGCAGGGCTTCTGAAAGGAGCGGCCACGGTATCCACTGGAGGGAAGGGGGGAACAAGGTGACGTATCTGTTGAAGGAAACATAAGCGAGGCACAGAACTCGAGGAACTATGTCCACACAAATCGACAGAATATCTGAACTAGCAAAGGAGGATACGAGGCGACAATTCTACTCGATCGCCCACATGATCACGCCCGAAGCGTTGTATGCGGCATTCCGAGGATTACGAAAGAAAGCCAGCGCGGGAGTGGACGGCGTCACGTATGAGGAATACGAGCGGGACGCCCCGAGAAACATCCAAACTCTCCATGAGAGGCTCAAGAATGGCAAGTATCAGGCCCAACCTTTGCGCAGAGTCTATATCCCCAAGGAAAACGGGAAGCAGAGACCAATCTCAATCCCTGCCCTGGAGGATAAGATCGTGCAGAAGGCGATGGTCGAAATACTGAATGCCATTTATGAGCAGGATTTTCTCGACTGCTCGTACGGGTTCCGACCCGGAAGAGGGCAGCACCAAGCGTTGGACGAGGTGGGACGGGTCATCTGCACTCGGCCCACAGGATGGGTCCTGGAAATTGATGTTACCGCGTACTTCGATTCCATCGTGCGGGAACAACTCATGGAAATGATCGAGAAGCGAGTCCGCGATAGAAGCGTGCTTCGATTGATACGGAAGTGGATCCAGGTTGGCGTCATTGAAGAGGGCCGACTGCTCGTGAGCGAAACAGGTACGGGACAAGGACAGACGATTAGTCCGCTCTTGGCCAATATTTACCTGCACTACGTGCTCGATGCATGGTTCGAGAACGAAGTGAAGCCCCGACTAAGGGGCGCGGCTCATGAGATTCGCTTCGCCGATGATGCCGTGCTGTGCTTCCAATACAAGGAGGACGCAGAAAGGGTGATGGAGGTCTTACCGAAGCGATTCGCGAAATACGGTCTGACGATCCACCCGGAAAAGACACGGCTACTGGAGTTCGGACGATATGCAGAGGAGAAGGCAAAGAGACAGGGGAAGAAGCCTGCCACCTTTGACTTTCTCGGCTACACACATGTCTGTGCCCGCAGCCGGAAGGGGAAATTCACGGTGCACGTGAGAACGATGAAGAAACGGTTCCGACGGGGCCTGACGGCGATAGCTGAATGGTGCCGGGAGAATCGACACCTGCCTGTGGATGAGCAGCAGAAGACCCTTAACGCCAAGCTCCGGGGCCACTACCAGTATTACGGGCGACCGACAAACTACCAGAGTATCTGGCGGTTCTTTCGGGAGGTCCGGCACATCTGGCAGAAGTGGCTCAGTCGGCGCACTCGTGGAAACGGGATGACCTGGGAGAAATATGCAGCCATCCTACGGAAACACCCATTGTTGCTACCGCGTATCCAGCATTCGTGGAATGGTTCGGGGAGTCACGTTTGAGGAACCCGCTGCGGTAAATCTGCACGGTGGGGTCTGCGAGGGGGGAGAGCCGACGAAGCCATGGTGAACCTAAACGGGCACGAAGCGGGAAACGGCGGAAACAGCCAAGGAACACCTACCGCCCGTCGTGCTTTCCTCTACTCGGACAGGCCCCGAAAACAGTGATGCAGGAGCCGACCCGCCCCGGTTTCGTGGGAAGGCCGAAGCGAATGGAATTGTACGAGCGAACAAGTTCCATCCGACCTGCCGGGGTATTGGCGACGGCATGTACGCAATGGGGACCAAGCGCAACACGGGAAGTCCCAGCGGTGATTACAGTATGGATCAACTGGCAACTCGCGAGAGACAGGCCAGGCCGTGTGGGATGGCGGAGGGGCTCGCAGTACCGATGAAGCCGGGTAACTCCGGGGGAGGGAAGGGGCCTCAGTTGAAAGGAAACGCAAGAAGCGACAAAGGACCGAGGGATTGGCGATGAGCCTAACAACTCCACTAAGCGTTCAGAAGTTGCAGACAGCGTTGCACGACAAAGCGAAGGGATCGCCCAATTTCCGCTTCTATGCTCTGTACGACAAGGTGTACCGAGAAGACGTGATGGCATTCGCCTATGAATGTTGCAAAGCGAATCGCGGCGCAGCAGGAGTAGACGGCCAAACGTTTGAGGACATCGAAGAGTACGGAGTGAAGAAGTGGTTGGACGAACTGACGCAAGAGCTGAAAAGTAGAACGTATCAACCGCAGCCCGTACGGCGGGTGTATATACCCAAGCCAGACGGGAAACAAAGACCGTTAGGAGTGCCCGCTATCCGTGACAGGGTGGCGCAGAGTGCGGCAGTTCTGGTGCTCGAACCGATCTTCGAGGCCGACCTGCAGCCGGAACAGTACGCCTATCGGGCAGACCGCAGTGCGTTGGACGCTGTGAAGCATGTCCACAAGCTGCTCAACACCGGCCATGGACAAATTGTAGACGCGGATTTAAGCGGCTACTTTGATTCGATTCCACATTCCGACCTCCTAAAGTCGGTGGCTCGACGGATCGTCGACGGAGCCATGCTGCATTTGATCAAGATGTGGCTGGAAGCTCCGGTTGAAGAGACCGACGAGAACGGGAATAAGCATCGGAGTACGCGCAATCGGGATGAAGGAAAGGGAACTCCGCAAGGGGCTCCGATCACTCCCCTTACGCAAAAGGTAACTTCCAATTTGAACGGGTGGTCACCGGCTGGCGGGGAAGTCCTCCAGTACTTGACCTGCGTCTTAAGAGGTAATATGTTTATGACAGATGACTCGGTCGACCAAAGCGGACAAGGCTCGGCAGTTGAACGCGGCTCACGTCCTGCTCCAGCGCCATGTCGCGTTGCCCGAGGCAGTGCAGCGGTTGTCACGCGAGTTCGACCTGTCCGAGCGTCAAGCATACCGGTACCTGGAGGGAGCCTCCCAGCTCGACCGGCCGGTCGAAGTCACGGAGGCTACGGTGCCGATCACGCTCAAGCTTCCGCCGAGCACGGTGCGTCTGCTGCGGAAGTATGCGAGAAGCAGTGGCCTGACTATCGGAGCGATCGTGACACGCGCGTTGAACGCGTTTCTAGGTGCTCTAAAAAAGCATGGCTGAGCCGCGCGCAAGAAGCGGCGAGCTTCAAATCCACGTCGATTATGCGTTTGATCGCCTGCGCGAGTCGAAGCTCGCCCAGGCCTACGATATTCTGGTGCCCCGTCGGGAGCGGCCCGTCGGTGGGCGTGTAAAGGAGTTCGATGCTGAGGATGACGGCAATCTACGCACGGGTCTCGTCGGAGCAGCAGCGCGAGGAGAACACGATCGCGAGCCAGACGGCGTCGCTGATCGAGTTTGCCAAGGCCCACGATCTGGACGTGCCCAAAGAGTGGGTCTTCGAAGATGAAGGCTATAGTGGAGCGACGCTCGAGCGCCCGGGCCTGGAGCGTGTGCGGGACCTTGCCGCCGAAGGGCAGATCCAGGTTGTGCTCGCGTACTCGCCGGATCGCCTGAGCCGCAAGTACGCATACCAGATCCTGCTGATCGAGGAGCTCGCCCGCCAGGGAGTCGAGACGCTGTTTGTTAAAGCGCCGCAGGGCGCCAGCGCGGAAGATCAACTGCTGGTGCAGTTCCAGGGCATGATCGCCGAATATGAGCGGGCGCAGATCTTGGAGCGATCGCGTCGCGGTAAGCGACACCGGGCCCACTCGGGCGAGGTCAGCGTGATGAGCGGCGCTCCGTATGGCTACCGCTATGTCCGCAAGACCGACGAGGCGCCCGCCGCGTACACCGTGCTTGAAGCCGAGGCTCGGGTGGTGCAGCGCGTATATGAGATGTACACGGTGGAGGGACTCAGCATCGGCGAGATGACCCGCCGGATCAACGCCGAAGGCATCCCGACGCGCAAGGCAAGCGCCCGCTGGGAACGCTCGACCGTCTGGGCCATACTGCGCAACTCTGCGTATCGCGGCCTCGCCTGCTTCGGCAAGACGCGCGTGTCTGCACGGACGCGCGTGATTCGCCCGCTGCGTCGGCGGGGTGTGATGACGCCCAGCACGACAGCAGGCCACGAGCGCCCGCGCGAAGAGTGGATCGAGATCCCCGTGCCCGCCCTGGTAAGCCAAGATCGCTTCGCTCGTGCCCAGGAGCTTCTCCAGGAGAACAAAATACGATCGCGCCGTCGCACCATCGAGCCGAGTGTCGTGCAGGGGCTGGTCAGCTGTCAGAAGTGCGGCTACGCCTTCTCGCGCGTATCGACACGCACGAGCGCGCGCAAGATCCACTACTACAAATGTATTGGTTCCGATGGCTGGAGAAAACTTGGCGGTCCTATTTGCGACAACCGCCGCCTGGTCCGACAGGATCTCCTCGATCAGATCGTTTGGGCGGAGGTGATCCGACTGCTGGAAGACCCGACGCTGCTCCAGCAGGAACTGGACCGCCGGCTGGCAGCCGCACGCTCGTGCGATCCGACCCAAAAACGTGAGCAGAGTCTGCAGCGGGAGTTGACGCATGTTGGCAAAGGCGTGGAACGACTTCTCAACGCCTACCAGGAAGCGCTCTTGTCGATCGAGCAGTTGCGCGAGCGCATGCCTGCGCTGCGCCAGCGTGAACAGATGCTTCGTGCTGAGCTGCAGGCGATCGCTGACCAGGCCAACGATCGGGCAGCCTTCCTGCGACTGGCGGAGACTCTCACGGCGTTCCTCGCCCGCCTGCGCAGTGCTGCCGAGACGCTGAACGTCACGGAGCGCCAGCGAATCGTACGACTCGTAGTCAAAGACGTCCTGGTGGGAGACGACACCATCACCATTCGCCACAGTATCCCAGTCCCATCGAGCCCCCCACAAAACGGCGGTTCGCCGCCAAGTCGGCCAAACGGCCAAAGTTACCTTTTGCGTAAGGGGAGTGACTTCGCCGACGCTCAGTAACATACTTCTGACGCCGTTTGATCGGGAGATGCGGCTGAGAGGGTATCAGCTAACGAGGTATGCCGATGATTGGGTGGTTACCTGCAAATCGGCAGCAGAGGCACGAGCCGCAGTGGATGCGGCCAGCCGAATCCTGAAACAACTGGGCGTGGAGTTGCATCCGCAGAAGAGGCGGATCGTACATGTCCGGTACGGCTTCGAGTTCCTTGGCTACAAAATCAAGCGCGGGTACAGAAAGCTTCATCTGCCCGAGGGCAAGATTCGTAGTCAGGCCCGACAGGATGCGCTGTATGCGTATCCCAAAGCGAAGTCGACTAGTCGTTTCATGGACCAGGTACGGCAGCGAACCAAACGGACAATGCCTTTGCAGACCAAGGAGCTGATTGAGGAGCTAAACCCGCTCTTGCGCGGGTGGGGCGAGTATTACAAACGCGCCCACATCCGAAAGCTCTTCCAACGTCTCGACGGCTGGGTCCGGCGGCGCATCTGGTCGCATCGCTACAAACGTTGGCGCAATGCGGGCTGGAAACGGCTGCCCACGGCACAGCTTTACGGCGAGTACGAACTTGTCCGTCTGATCGACTTAATTCCTTCTCTTGCCTCTCGGCCTTGCTGAGTCTTCGTGAAAGCTGCCTACACGAAATGTGTACGGGCAGTTTGGGCGGCGGACGGAGGCCAGCGCGTGAGCGCGCCTCCTCCGACCCGAGAATCGAGACCAGAGCCACGGATTAGTAAATGGGAAGTCGGCTTCCCTCCAGCGATTGGTTGGTCACTGCTGGCGCGTTTATCGGGCAAATCGAGGGGCATTACTTCAGAATTGCCTGTGAGGAAAGCAGATTGTTAAACTTGAACCCGGTTATGCGTATGGTCAGAGCATATCTCTGTCGTTTCGTACCTTCTATCTCTGTTTCTTGTAATTCCGGATACAATCGGTTGCATGGAACCCAATTCGCGAAAGGTCTCGCGGGTCGCTTTTGCCTACCTGTGGTCCATCTTGTTTTGGATGGGTCTTGCCTCTCTGGCAGCAGGGGAGGATAAGGTCCGCTTCTTGGAGAGGGGGCTCCGCACATCTTACTGGACCGCACTCCTTGTCGAAGGCGGACTTCTACTGTCCGCGGCGCTGTTGACGCCTCCCATTTTCGCGATAGTTCACCGCTATCCGATCACCAAACCGATTCGGTTGGGTCGCGTAGCTGGGTATGTTCTTGTCATCGCCCTTTACATCATCGCCTGCGTGAGCATCCGTTGGGTTTTAGTGCCGCCTTGGAATGTTCCTGCTCAGAAGTTCGAACAACGCTCGTTGCACGCATTGGTTACAGGTTTTGACGTTTTTGCCGAGATAATCTGGAACTTCATGATTGTTCTGGCAGCCGCGCATGCATACGAGTATTTTAAGCGGGCTAGGGACCAGGAACTTGAGTTGCAGCAGGCGCTGGCCACCAGCGAGCTACAAGCCCTGAAGAGTCAGCTTCATCCGCATTTCTTATTCAATACTCTCCAGGGAATCTCAGCTCTGATTGATACAGAGAAAGAGCGCGCCAAAGCGATGGTTCTCAAGGTCTCTCACTTGCTTCGGACTGCTTTGCAGTGTGCGAGCTCCGATGTCATTAGCCTCGATGAAGAATTGAAGTTTGTCGGCGATTACCTCAGCATCGAGAAAATGCGTTTGGAAGACCGACTTGAAGTGCGTTGGCAAATTGACCCCGCCGCGCGGCAATTGCTCGTGCCAAAACTGATCATGCAACCTCTCGTGGAAAATGCGATTTTCCACGGCGTGGCTTGCTGCCGCGGAGGAGGATGGATCGAAATTTCGTCTCGGCGGGCGGGAGGCATGCTGGAGATAGTCATTCGCAATAGCGTTGGAGGAAAGCGGCAAGCAGGGATGGGGCTAGGTCTCCAGAATGTGAGAGCACGATTGAAGCATCTTTACGAGGACGAGGCGACTCTCTGCTTCGACCAAGGCAGCGATGGCGTTGCGATCGCGACTCTTGTGTTGCCGGCAATCGGTCAACAGAAGGAGGCGATGAAAGAAATGTTGGCCTCGAATTTACACGCTTAGTGGAGGGAAAGATTGTGCGGGTATTGATTGTCGACGACGAACCACTTTCGCGAAGCTCCCTCAAGAATGCGTTGAGAGCGAGAAACGACATTCAAGCCCTCGATTGCGCGAACGATGCTGTTGACGCCCTGGAATTACTACAAAAGAAGCCCTATGACGTTCTTTTGCTCGACATTCAAATGCCGGAATTATCGGGAATCGAGCTGGCCGACCGGTTAAACAAGCGGCGGCAACCGATACCATCGATTGTGTTTGTAACTGCGCACCATCAGCACGCAGTTGCTGCATTTGAGAAGCATGCTGTTGATTATGTCCTGAAGCCCTTTTCAAACAATCGTATTCATGAAGCGCTAGATATGGCGATCCGCAGAACGGAAAGCGAGCGGGCCGCACAGTTTGTGAAAATACTGCCTCAACTGGAAGAACTGTTGTCGAAGTCAGCGAAAATCGCCATCAAGACGAAAGGAAGGATCCTTTTTGTCGATCCGGCCGACGTGGTGATTATCGAAGCTCAAGGCAATTACGTATTGTTGCAGCGGGCTTCAGGATCGTACCTACTCCGAGAATCGATTTCCACGATGGCAGAAAAGCTCAAACCGTACGGATTTATAAGAATACACCGCTCCGTATTGGTGAACGGTTCCTTCGTTGAAGAAATTCAGCCTTGGACTACAGGAGAGTACGTGCTTCGCGTCAAAGGAGGCAAGGAATACACGGTGTCACGTACTTACAAGAGCAGTTTGAAGTCCCTGGCAAAATTCTGGATTGGTACTGACACTTTCGTCGCGGATTAGCGGGACTCAGTTTCACATCGAGAGAGCCGAGTATAGAGAAAGAAATTGGCTCCCCATTGGCATTCGACGCGCTCAGGATTCGCCGCTTTTTTTCTTACAGAAAACCTACCAAAGTTAGATTGTTCCGCGTCCAGTTCGACTCGCATTTTGACGCGGAGCGAGCCTCTCCGATGAGAGTGATTTTTAATTTACTTCCGAGCTTGTGCATCGCGAGGATCTACAGAATCTGGAATTCGTGGCCATGCGGCTTTTTTTGGTGTGTCTTCACAACCCAGCGTGACTGAGTTTCGAAAATGTGATGCAAGCCTCCGGGATATAGGGTTGAAGGCCGACTAACTCAACTCCACAAACTCATAAGTCTCCATGAAGCGCTTCACGTAAATCATTGAAAAATAAGCTCTCTCAATTTGCGTAAACGTTGGAGTCCAACGTGCCTCACTAAGTCACATAGCATCGATTCCGGCAATGCCAGGTGAGCAACGAAATCGATGTCTTTTTAAATGGGGGGAGCACATGAATTGTGCGAGAAAGTATTGCTGTGGTGTGTCTAAGGGCCGCCGAAATCCTTCCGTGCGGTTTTTTCTTTATCTATTTGTGGCATTGATTCTCGCTGGAGTTTGCAGCGCACCAGCGATGGCGCAAAGGCTTGATGGAACGCTGCGCGTAACGGTGACGGATAAGATGGGTGCTGTGATTCTGGACGCCAAGGTCACGGTGACCAATGAAGGGACCAGTGTCGGGATCACGGCGACGGCTTCGAGCGCCGGGACGTATGTGTTCCCGGACCTGCTGGTAGGTTCGTATACAGTCACGGTGGAAAAAGAAGGATTCAAAAAGACCGTGAGCAAGGGCGTACAGGTGGAGTCCAACCAGGTTGCGGAGGTTGCCACGACGCTCGAAGTCGGCGACGCCACCGCTGTCGTCGAAGTCACCGCGGGCGCAGAGCTCGTGAAGACGGAGTCCTCGGAGCTGGGCTCCACCTTTAGCGGGCAAGCGGTTCACGACCTCCCCTTAAACACCTTAGGAGGCGACGTAAAGGAGTTTGCAGTGTTCGCTCCGGGAACAACGACGCAGCAGGGTGGCGTCTTGGGCTCGGGAGGCTCGATTGGCGGGACACGGCCGCGATTCAACGGCTTTTCGATTGACGGCGTGGATGACAACAAGGTGGATACAAACGGTCCCACGCAGCCCGTGATTCAGGAATCGGTCGCAGAGTTCACGCTGCTCACGAATCAATTCAGCGCGGAGTACGGACATTCTGCCGGCGGCCAATTCAACATTGTCACCAAGTCCGGCACAAACAGCTGGCATGGCGCGGGCTGGGAGTACAACCGCAACCGGGATTTGAACGCGGCAACCAACCAAGAGATAGCCGCTGCGGCCGCCCTGTCGACTCCAGCTTCCGATGTGAAGAATCGCTTTGACTACAATCGGCTGGGCGCAAGTGCTGGAGGTCCAATCCTAAAGGACAAATTCTTTATCTACGGCGCCTACGAATTTCAGAATCAAGGCTTGGGTTCGCAGGGCGCTACGGTAATCACGCCAACAGCCACCGGAATGTCCCAGTTGATGGCGCTCAATCCCGATTCCAATCCCGATTCGGCGGTAGTGGCGATTCTGAAGCAATTCCCTATCGCACCTGTGAACGACAAGGGTACGGTACCTGTGAGTTTGAATGGCAATGCGCAGAACATCCCAGTCGGCTCATTCGCGGGGGTTGCTCCGAGCTACACCAGGGAACACGATTTTACGATCAATGGCGATCTGAACTTGGGGAGGCACCAGCTTCGCACTCGTGTTCTTTACGACCGGCTACGATTCCCGCAAGTGAACCCCATCCAGCCACAAAGTCAGTTTACCGGCACGCATCAAGAGGATGCGCGGAAGTACATTTTCACCGACGCCTGGACAGTCAGCAGCAAGGTGATTAACGACTTTCGTTTGTCCTTTTCGCGGTTGAACGGGCCAAACACTTTGCCGCCCAGTCAGTTTGCCAATTTTCCCAACGTGGAAATCGATCCATTCGGCAGCAACCTCGGTCCGTACAGTCTCTCTCCGCAAGGGTACGTGCAGAATGTTTATCAGGCAGTGGAGAACGTAAGTTACATTCGGGGAAAGCATACGTTTAAGTTTGGAGTCGAGGGGCGGAATTACATCACGGAAACAACCTCTTTGCCACGAGCGCGCGGCGAATGGGACTACGCCTCGCTCAACTCGCTCATCAATGACTTTGTACCCGACGGCGCGAATGGAGCGCTCCGCGGCGCGGGAACAGCAAGCTCGGCGAACAACAATCCAGCTGTTTACTGGTTCGTTCAAGATGATTGGAAGGTACTGCCGCGGCTTACCGTCAATCTTGGATTGCGGTATGAATGGTCCGGAGTGCCGCGTGACGAAGGAAAACAAGCGCTGAACGCGATTGCGAATGATCCGGCGGTTGGTTTGATCTTCCGCAAGCCAACATCCGACACTAACAACTTTGGTCCGCACGTGGGATTTGCCTGGGATCCAACAGGGCACGGCAAGTGGTCCATCCGGGGAGGCGGGCAGATCGCCTACGACGTCATCCCGCTCAACTTTGCGATCAACAGCCTGCCACCGGAATTACAGACCGAACAGAACTCGACGCTGACTTGCAAGCTGTCGGGCGCGCCAGCATGGTGCACCTCCGGCCCCGGCGGCAAACCGGGCCCAGGCTTCCTCCAAACCGGCGGCCTCCTGCAAGTGAACGTGCCACCCACGACAACCGCTGACGCAAGGGCAGCTACGCAGGCATTGATCCTCGACATGGTGGACCCGAAGGTAATCACGTGGTCGCTCGGTGTGCAGCACGAGCTATTTCGAGACACAAGTATTGAAGTGCGTTACGTAGGCACGCGCAGCTTAGAATTGCCCGTGCAGATGCGCCTGAACTCGGCCTCGGCATTTGATCCCAACGTGCCGGGCGGGGGCATCGCGCCTCTCCCGACTTACTTTAGCGCATCGGCGATTCCTGCGACCGTCGCGGCACCCGCTAGCACACGAGCAAATTTCGCAAACTTCTTGGCGAACGGCCTGTTCCAGCCGTTGGCCACAGAAGGGTTTTTTGGCAATCTCACCGAAAACCCGCCCATAGGAGCGGGGATTTACCATGCCGGTTCGGTCGACTTCATGCACCGGTTTGCTAAGGGATTGTATTTCCGGACGAACTACACGTTCTCGAAGAACATCGACAATTCCACCAACGAACTGTTTAGCAGCCGCGTGAATCCGCGGCGAGCGCAAGACGGCTTTAACTTTGGCGCGGAGCGGGGGCGCTCGGCGCTGGACCTACCCCATAAGTTTGCTTTGACCTGGGTCTACGACTTCCCGAACGTCCATTCCGACAACCGTTTCGTCCGCGGGCTAGCTCACAACTGGGAGTGGAGCGGCAGCTACCTGGCACAGTCGGGCCAGCCGGTGACTCCGCTCTCCAATGTGGACTCCAACGCAAACGGTGATGGCGCGGGCGACCGGACAATCATTAACCCAGCGGGCCTCGGCCTGACCGCCACAACCGTTCAACAAGTTTGCAATGATGGCGCGGGGGGAGCGACACGGGTTGTCACGTCGACGAGCCTTGCGTGCGCTTCAAGCCATGTAGTTGGCTATGTGGCGGTGAGCCCGACCGCTCGCTTTGTCCAAGCGGGCCTGGGCGCACTGGCCAACGCCGGGCGAGACACAGTCAACTCACCCGGGCTCAATATCTGGAATATGTCGCTGTTCAAGACTATGAAGTTTACGGAACGCGCATCGGTGCAGTTCCGCTTCCAGACCTTCGATACGTTCAACCATCAGAATTACAGCATCGGCCTGCCGAGCAATAACGGGACGCTCGATCAGAACACAAACACCAACCCCTTGAACACGAGCTACATTTTCGTAACTTCGCCCCAATTCCTCAACAAATTCATCTTCAATGGCGGAAGCCGCACGGTGGAGCTCGGCGTGAGGTTTAGCTGGTAGATCGAAGCGCCAACGGATCAAGAAGAAGTGGAACGAGGGGGGCCTGCGGGCTCCCCAGTTTCTTGGCATCCCGCACTTATTGATAGCAACGTATTTGCCAAGCGGCACGAGGAGGAAAGCTTGCCGCAGCGGTTCGTATAACAAGGAGAATCCTATGTCTCACGAGAAATCAATGAAGCGAAAGATTCTCAGGGCGATCATACTAGGAAGCATCGCGCTGGTTGTGTTGCTGGGCGCAGCATGGCAAGAGCAAGCGCAGGACACTAAAGCACCGTATCCCAACATGGCCCCGCTTGAGCAATACTTGATCTCGGATCGGAATGCCGAGATAGCTTTGGCGCGGAGCGCGGCTCCGCCATCCATTTCCCACGACGCCACAGTTATGGTCCTCGGAAGGCATGGCTATGAAACTGCGGTCGAAGGCAAGAACGGCTTTGTCTGCGTCGTAGAACGCGCATGGACGAGCTCATTCGACAGTCCCGAGTTTTGGAACCCTAAGAATCGGAGTCCCCTCTGCCTCAATCCGCCCGCCGCTCGGACGGTGCTGCCGATCACTTTGATGAGGACAAAATTTGTATTGGCTGGAAAATCGAAAGATGAAATCCAGAAGAGTGTCAAGGCCGCGATTGAGAACAAGGAGCTGCCGGCGCTCGATCCTGGCGGGATGACCTATATGATGTCGAGGCAAGGGTACCTGAACGACTCCGCCGGGCACTGGCATCCCCATCTCATGTTTTACGTTCCCCTGACAGACAGTATGACTTGGGGTGCAGGCATGCCTGGCTCCCCGGTTCTGCTGAATCCACACTTTAATGGTGCTCCGGAGCCAGTGACCGAATTCATGATTCCGGTGCGCAAGTGGTCGGACGGCACGCCTGATCTCCCGACTGAACACTGACGTGAAAGTCCGCAGGAGAATTACGTGATGCCAAGTACCCACGCGTCGGCTAGCGGCCAGTCTTCACATCGAATGCGGGTATGCCTTTTCATCCCGAGCGACGAGCAACCCCCATGAGAATGCCGCCGCTGTCAACGCCCGTTTCATCTAGTATTGTGGCCATTATCTTGAGTTCCATTCGGGGCACGTGCGATCAGTATTGGGAAGTCGGCTAGCGTTTACTGGCGTGTTGGCAAGGCCAATCCGAGATTCTGTACAAACAATCCGGCGCCCGAAAACCGTCTGCCTGGATTTATGACGGTCCGATTTCGCTAAGCGAGCAATTATCCCCGGAATTCAGTGTCGGACCTCGGACGAATCTTGCTGAGGGCACATAACGAGCCACAATCAGATGCATGATGGTCTCCATTCCAAGTCTTTGAATGGAGGTTGCCATGCTGGAACAATACTTCCTTAGACCGACCACCGTTGATCGAATCCGTTCGAACTGGTTAGCTCCACAGATCGAACAGTACGTCGAGTGGATGCATGCCCAAAAATACGCTGGGCACAACATTACTCGCCGAATTCCCCTCCTCTGCCACTTTGCAGATTTTGCCAGAACAAATGGTGCCACCGATCTTCCTTCCGCGAGTCCTCTGGTCGAAAAGTTTGGCGACCACTGGATAGCCGGTAACAGGTGTTGGAATCTCGAAACTCGTCCCAAGCTCCGTCGGGACATCTGCAGCATTATTCGCCAGATGCTGCGGCTGACCCTTGATGGCCGGGTCACTCGGGAGCGGGGCCGTCCACCGTTTTTGTTTCAGTCGGAAGCGCCTAGATTCTTTCGGTACTTAACTGAAGAGCGGGGGCTGAACAAACTAACCGTCGCCCGCTACCTTCGGTATTTGAATCGCCTCGCCGACTACCTCAGGCGAATTGAAGTTACGTCGCTTCGCGATCTATCTCCCCAGCTGCTTTCGTCCTTCGTCGTCGAAACCGCCCCACAATTGGCACGTAACACACGCCGCGACTTGTGCGCGGTTATTCGCACCTTCCTGCGCTTTCTGTATAGGGAGCGGATCGTCGCCGAGGATCTAAGTGTCACATTCGAGGTTCCCAGGTTGTTCCGCCTCAGCAACGTACCGCGTTCAATCACTTGGGGAGAAGTACGCCGAGTGCTGGAGGTGGTTGACCGACGAACGGTGCGTGGGCGTCGGGACTACGCCATCCTCCTGATGTTGGTGACCTACGGATTGCGAGCCTGCGAAGTGGCCAAGTTCACGCTGGACGATATCGACTGGAAGCACGAACGGCTTCAGATCCCGGATCGAAGGTAGGCAACTGCACCGCCTATCCGCTCGCGGGAGTTGTGGCGGAGGCATTAATCGACTATCTCAAGAACGGGCGCCCAGAAACTGCCGAAAGACGACTCTTTCTTCGTGTCGTTGCCCCTCAGGGCCCGCTTGGAACTGGAGGCGTGGGCGCATCCGTGGCGCTCTACCTTCAGAAAGCCGGGATTAAAGTGCATCGTGCAGGGTCGCACACTCTTCGCACACGTGCGTCCAAAGGTTGATCGATGCCGAATTCCCCCTGAAGACCATTGGGGATTACGTAGGACATCGTCGCTCTCAGTCAACCGAGGTGTATGCGAAGGTGGCGATTGAAACCCTACGCCAGGTAGCCATGGGTGACGGGGAGGCACTATGACCATTCCTAATTTCAAAAGCGCTTTCGCCGAGTGTCTTACCGATTTCATCGGATACAAGCAGGCATCGAATTGTAAGTACCGCACCGAGGCCAATGTCCTGCAAATGTTTGACCAGTATCTTTGCAACCACAGCGTTCCGGATTGCGAATCGGTCGATACCACCGTAATCGAAGGGTTTCTGAATTCACGGTCGCGCCGGACGGCTGGCAGCTACAACCATTTGTTAGGCACGATGCTCCTATTTTTCGAATGGGCTCGCGTTCACAAGTTCGTTAAACACAACCCCGTCAAAGTGACGCCTCGCCGTGAAACGGCCAAGCGGATAGGTGCTCCAGATAGGTGCGCCGGGATTCATTCAAGGGACCATTCTCGTGACGTGCTATAGTTCGGGGACAGCAATATAGGGTTTTAAACATGAAAAGCCTCCTGGCTGGGAGGCTCTTCCCTCATCACGTCCTTGTCTAGTCCTCCAATGGCGGCGGCATGGCTTTGTGCTTTCCTTTGTGCTTTCCCATCGGATCGCTGCGGTCGGGACAGCCGCGGTCGCTCGCGGGCGCACCGACAGCTTCCCCTTGGGCGGTGCTCTATAAAATGGCTTTGACGCGCAGCCGCTTGCCTTGTAGACTCGCCTCGTTTCTGTGATGCGGGATGAAGTACGCTCTCTGCTGCGCAGGCTTGCTGGTTGCGCTCTCCGCGTTTGCCCAACGGGACACGGACGAGTCGCACGAGCAGCAACACGATCCCGAAAAACTGGGAACGGTTGCATTCCCGACTTCCTGCGCGCCGACGGTACAGAAGTCCTTCGAGCGCGGCGTGGCGCTGCTGCATTCCTTCGCATACGACAAAGCGGAAGCGCAGTTCACCGAGGTCGCGCGCCAGGATCCCAATTGCGCGATGGCCCACTGGGGCATCGCGATGAGACTGCAGCAGCTCTCGGACCAGCCTTCAGCAGAATCCTTTAAGCGCGGCCACGCGGAGATGCAGCAGGCGCAGGCCTTGACCAGCACGCCGCGCGAGCGCGCCTATATCGACGCCTTGGCCGCCTTCTACCAGGATCTTCAGCAGGATCAGATTGGACAGGATGTGTGCTGGTTTTCCTTTCCCTGTGTGCGCGCCCGGGCCTTCGCCGACGGCATGGCAAAGGTGCATCGGGATTATCCCAACGACGTGGAAGGCGCGGCGTTCTACGCGTTGTCGCTGCTCTTCTCCGCGCCGCCGAACGACACCACATTCGCCAATGCCAAGGAAGCCATCGCGATTCTCGACCCGCTCCTTGTGCGTTACCGCGACCATCCTGGCCTGGCACACTACATCATTCACGCCTGCGACACGCCACAGCTAGCCCATCTGGGCCTGAATGCGGCCCGGCGCTATGCCGCCATCGCGCCTTCCTCCGCGCACGCGCTCCACATGCCATCGCACATCTTCGCCCGGCTGGGGATGTGGCAGGAAGATATTCAGTCGAACCTGGCTTCCATTGCCGCAACCCGGAAGACCATGGGCATGCACATGGGCGGCGAAGGTGACCAGCTGCACGCCACCGATTTCCTGGTGTATGCGCTGCTCCAGATGGGCGACGACAAGTCCGCGCGCCCGTGGGTGGAAGGCGTGCCCAAAGTTGTGGAGGAAATCCGCGACAGCAGCCAACGCGAAGGCCTCGTCTGGGCAGACGTCCACTTCCCGGCTTTGTTCGCCCTCGAAACGCATCACTGGGCGGACGCCGCGTCGCTCGCGTCCGTGCCCAATGCTCCGCCCCGTGTTGCGACCGAGACATACTGGGCGCGCACTATCGGTGCAGCACGCACGGGCGATGCCGAGGCCGCGCGCAAGAACGCTGATCACTATGAAGCGCTGCTGGAGGAGTTGGGAAAATCCAAGGAGAGTTACCTGCTTCAGTACTTCGATGTCGAGCATGATGAAGTGCTCGCTTGGCGTTATTTTGCCGAGAAGAAGAGCGATGATGCCATCCGCCTAATGCGCACTACCGCCGACCGCCAGGATGCGCGTGGCAAAGGCGAGGTAGAGCTGCCGGCGCATGAGATGCTTGCCGATATGCTGCTGCAACTCAACGCTCCCGAAGAGGCGCTCGCGGAATACGAGCGATCCATGAAGACCGATCCGAACCGCTTCAACGGCCTTTACGGTGCGGCGCGCGCCGCAGAATTGGCGCACCAGCCGGAAAAGGCGAGGAGCTACTACGCCACGCTGGTGAAGAATTGCGAAGGATCGAACTCCGACCGTCCCGAACTAGCCCTCGCCCGTACTGCCCTGCAGAAGAAGGACACAGCCGCCAAGTAGCGGCGCTCGCAAAGGGAATCTGGCAGACTACAACTACCGGCCGTCACCGGCCTTCGGGCCGAAACTTCCACAGCCGCTTGAGAGTTGTGCAGTTTTCGATGCCCACACTATCGTCTCTCAACCTTTCTTTGGTTTTGTCACGCATCTAATTATGTTTTGTTCTTCTACTCTCAGTACCTGCCCAGGTGCGACTGTGTCTCTCGACGGCTACATAATCAGGAGCACAACATAAAAAGGTCGCATTTCCCTCACCGAACTGATCCCGGCCGCACAAACCGCGTTTTACGACGGCAAGCTCTCTGTCGCCCACGCGTTGGAGATTGCGAGACTTCAGCCGCGGGACCAAGACAAGGCCCTCGTGGAATGTTTTCCCGGTCATCGCAGCACCTGTTCCGTCCTAAAGGACCGCAAGGCAGAGGCCGTAACGGTACGACAGCTTCGCCAATGGATCGAACGCGAAATTCACCTCGACTTGAAAAATGCACCATTCGATACAGAGGACGCGAATTTGCTGCCTGCAGCGGGCGCGTGTTCGACATGCCCAAAGCGGACTGGGAATAATCCGCTGCTCTTCCCGGAGATCAAGAACCGGTCCTTGTGCACCGATCCGGCTTGCCATCAAGCGAAGGTCCAAGCGTTCGTTCAGCTGCGGGTTGGCCCCTTGGCAAAAGAAGGGAAGCAGCCCGTTCAGATCTCGGAGAGCCCTTCCTGGCAGGTCCTCAGCAGAGCCCCCAACACGCTCTACGAGGGTCAGTATCGGCGTGCAGAAACCGAGGGGGAGTGTCCGCACACCCAGGTCGCATTCGTCGTAGACGGCCGCAAAGCGGGGACAGTCATTCACGTTTGCACAGACGAAAAGTGCAAGACCCATCGCCAATTCTCTCACTACGAAATCTCGCCGCAGGAGAGAGAACAGCGCCGGAAGCTTGCGCTTGCGGTCCGGGTCCAGAAGGAAGCACGTTCGCGCATTCTGCAGGCTGTTCGACAGAAGCTCCCGGCTGCATTGGCGCGCGCGGACTTCGAGATGGTTGCGCTGGATTACTTCCGCCGCCTTGGTCACGACAATCATCACCGACTGTTCCAGGTCTACGGCTGGGAAGAGAAGAAGACGAAGACATCGTGGGGTGGGAATACG
>WNEZ01001201.1_pt1 | contig 21685 bp, 19 predicted proteins | sample 5400521 | NCBI WGS metagenome assembly WNEZ01 (sample SAMN13153339, study PRJNA577476) | soil metagenome | isolation source: 120 cm saprolite under Douglas fir tree site 2 hole 1 replicate 1 | place: USA:California | collected 2015-04-18 | reverse complement strand
ATTCCGACGACCGCGCGCACTTTTCTCGTTGCCTCGATCGCCATCGCTGGGATTCCGCCGCTGGCGGGGTTTTTCAGCAAGGATGCAATTCTGGGCGATGCATTCGAGCGCAGTCCGGCGCTGTGGCTGCTGGGATTCATTACCGCGGGGATGACGGCGTTTTATATGTTCCGCCTGGTGAACATGACGTTTTTCGGAACTTCGCGCGTGGATCATGAAGTCGAACACCACATTCACGAGTCGCCAAGCTCGATGACCGTGCCGCTGATGATTCTAGCGGTGCTCTCGGTGATCGGTGGCTGGGTGGGCTGGCCCGAGTCATTGGGGGGTAGCGATCGGTTCGCGCAATTTCTGGCGCCCGTAATGGCAAGGCCGGGCGGAGAAGTGGCCGAAGCGGCGGGCGCAGCGCATGCGGCATCTGGCGGATCGACGGAGTACCTGCTCATGGTGTTGTCCGTGGCGATTGCCGCGGGAGGAATCTGGCTGGCGTACAAGTGGTATATCAAGCGGCCGGAAGTGCCCGGCAAGATCGCGTCAAATTTTGGCGGGCTATATCGGCTGCTCTACAACAAGTATTACGTCGATCAAATTTACGATGCGATGTTCGTGAATCGCATGAAGGATTTGGCGCTCACGCTTGGAGCGTTTGACAACGGCGTGATCAATGGCCTCGGCGTGGACGGCGCCGGCTGGCTGACGCGGTTCACCTCGCGAGTTTCGATAGTGTGGGATACCTGGATCGTAGACGGCCTGGTGAATCTCGCGGCGCGGGTCGTGTGGGTCTTGAGCTATCCCGTGCGGATGCTGCAGACGGGTCGCGTTTCGCGGTATGCGCTGTTCATGTTGCTCGGCGTGCTGATTTTCCTGGGATATTATTTGCGGGCTTCGGGATTCACGCTGCAAAACTTGTTGCACTAGAAGGCGGCTCATGGGTGCGAGGCGAGCGAACTCGATCGGACATCAGGGGCTAAAGCCCTTGTTTTTCGAGTTCCTGAATGTCGCGGCTGAACAGGTTGCGGAAAAAGTCAATTCGAAGCCGCTTTTAGTAGCACAGGCACTCTTGCCTGTGCGGGTTTTGCCGCACTTATCATCGATGCACAGCCAAGAGTGGCTGTGCTACTCGACTTTTTCCGCAACCTGTGAAGCCGCGACCCACAAAGATCAGGTGCGGAATTCGCTCATTCGGGCGGGTACGAAAACATCGCCGCAATTATGGTTTTGTGGCGCAGGAATTTTGCGGGTCGGGTGATTTGTGGTTCGGGGATTTTGCCCACAGGAGTTTTGTGGTTCGGGTGATTTGTAGTTTGGGGTTTTTGCCGAGAGGTGTTTTGCCAATAGGTGTTTTGCGAAGCAGGAGTTTTGTGGGTCAGGGCTTCAGCCCTGACGTTAGCGGCTGAAAATATGTGGGGCTTTAGCCCCTGAAGCTGCCGCAAAGTGTTTGAGCGAACTTGCTAGGCAGCATAATAGAAGGCGAGGCGGGCAGATGGAATTTTACAATACTCATATCCTGTCGGTGGTGCTGTTCACACCGCTGGTGGGGGCGTTGTTGCTGCTGTTCGTGCCGCGCGACAGCGAAAACGCGCATCGCGTCATCGGCAACCTATTCGCTTTCCTGGGGCTGATCGTTTCGCTGCCGTTGATCTGGCGGTTCAGCTTGGCTCCCGACTCGCCGCGTTTTCAGTTCTACGAAAACCACGACTGGATTCCCTCGATCGGGGCGCACTACACGCTGGGAATCGACGGCATCAGCCTGTTGTTGGTGATCCTGACAACATTCCTGGGCGCGATTTCCATCCTTTCCTCGTGGAGCGCGATTCAGCTCCGGAGAAAAGAATATTACATTCTCTTCTTGCTCCTCCAGGTGGGCATGCTGGGCGTTTTCATGGCGCTGGATTTCTTCCTGTTCTACATGTTCTGGGAAGTAATGCTCGTGCCGATGTATTTCCTGATCGGCGTGTGGGGAAGCGACCGCCGGCTGTACGCCGCGATCAAGTTTTTCCTGTATACGCTGGTCGGATCGGTGCTGATGCTGTTGGGGATCCTGGCGCTCTACTTCAAGGCGGGCGCCATGACCTTCGATATCCCCACGCTGCTGGCATCGGCGGCGCAGTTTGACACGCGAACGCAAGTCATCCTGTTCTGGGCGTTCTTCTTCGCGTTCGCGATCAAGGTGCCGATGTTCCCGTTCCACACGTGGCTGCCCGATGCGCACACCGAAGCGCCCACGGCCGGCTCCGTGATCCTGGCCGGCGTTTTGCTGAAGATGGGCACGTACGGATTCATCCGTTTTTCACTGCCTTTGCTGCCGCTGGACCCCACGGCGCGCCACAAAATAGTGACGATCATGCTGGTCGTTTCGGTGATCAGTATTTTGTACGGCGCGCTGGTCTGCATGATGCAGAAGGACATGAAGAAACTGATTGCGTACAGCTCCGTCAGCCACCTGGGATTCTGCACACTGGGAATTTTCGCGCTGACTCCGCACGGCCTTTCCGGCAGCGTGCTCCAGCAGATCAACCACGGAATTTCCACGGGCGCGTTGTTCTTGATCGTCGGCGTGCTCTACGAAAGGCGGCACACGCGCTTGATCTCGGAATTTGGCGGGTTGTCCACGCCCATGCCAAATTTTGCCGCCATCTATATGATCATCTCGCTCAGCTCGCTGGGCCTCCCGCTGCTGAACGGTTTTATCGGAGAGTTCACCATCCTGCGCGGGACGTACGAAGTCAGCATTAAGTACACGGCGTGGGCGTCGATCGGGATCATTCTGGGAGCCGCGTACTTGCTCTGGCTCTACCAGCGCGTTATGTTTGGGCCGGTCACAAATCCCGCGAACGAGCATATGCAGGATCTCAACGCGCGAGAGTATGCGACGTTGATCCCTTTGGTAATTCTGTGCTTCTGGATCGGAATTTACCCGAAGCCGATATTTCGAGTGCTGGAGCGGCCTGTGCAATTGATCGTCGAGCAGGTCAATCCGGGATACTACGGGGCAGAGCGCGCGTCTGCGCCCGGCGTAAATGCTGCTCCGGCGGCTCCTGGACAGCCTGGAGCGGTGATGCCAGGAACGAACATGCCCGCCGGAATGAATATGCCGCCAGCGGCGACCCCCGACGACGATTTGGATATACGCGCGTTTGATCCACATGCAAATGATAATGAAAAAGCGGCGCCGGCAAGCCTCGGCAAAGCGCCCGCTGCCGGCACGGAGAAAAAGTAAGCAGCCCGATGAACTCTGCCCTCAACGCGTTCCGGTCTTTCATGCAGCAAGGCGGCGGCGGACTGCTCCTGCCGGAGATGATGCTCGTTCTCTTCGCCATGGGCATCCTGCTCACCGATTACCTCCTGGAAGCGCGTGACAAATATTTCAACGCATTGATGGCCATGCTCGGCGTGATCTTCAGCGCAATCACCCTGTGGCAGTTGCGGCCAGCCGCGGCGAGCGGGCAGGCGATTGGATTCAGCAACTCGCTCTTGGTGGACCCCTTCTTCCTGTTTTTCGGGTTCGTTTTCCTGATTGCCACAGCGCTAGTGATCCTGCTTTCGGTGCGCTACCTGCAAATTGAAGATGAAAATCATGGCGAGTATTACGCGCTGATCTTGTTTGCAGCCGTTGGCATGATGTTTATGGCCTCGGGGTTCGATCTGGTCGTCCAATTCCTCGGCCTCGAAACGATGGCCATCAGTTTCTACGTGCTGGCGGGATTCCTGCGGCGCGACCGCCGCTCGAACGAAAGCGCGGTGAAGTATCTGCTGCTGGGAGCGTTCAGCTCGGGCATCCTGGCATACGGATTTTCGATTCTCTACGGCTTGGGCGCCACGGCGAACCTCAGCCCATTTGGCGGCTCGCTGCCTCCCCGCACGAATCTGGAAGTGATCCAGGTGGCGGTCGAAGCGCGCGGGCACGGCGATCTGCTGGTGATCCTGGCGCTCGTTACAGTCGTATCGGGACTTTTCTTCAAGGTCGCCGCAGTGCCATTCCACCAGTGGGCTCCGGACGTGTACGAAGGCTCCCCGACGCCCATCACGGCGTATATTAGCGTCGCGTCGAAGACCGCAAGCTTCGCGTTGCTGCTGCGGTTGCTGCTTACCGTTTTCTGGCCGGTGAGGCTGGACTGGGAGATGCTGTTGGCATTTGTGGCGATCGCGTCTCTCACCATCGGCAACTTCGCGGCGATTACGCAGACGAATATCAAGCGGATGCTGGCCTACTCTTCGATTTCGCACGTGGGATACATCTTACTCGGCATCGTAGCGGCGGCCTCGAGCGCGCAAGGCTTCATGACCGGCATGAAGGGCGTAGCGTTCTACTTGTTCGTGTATGCGTTCATGACCATCGGAGCGTTCGCCGTGGTGATTGTGCTGCAACGCCAAGGGGTCATCAGCGACGAATTGGACGATCTCAACGGCCTGTTCCAGCGCAGCCCGGCGTCCGCGGTGGTGCTGCTGATTTTCATGCTGTCCCTGGCAGGGATTCCGCCGCTGGCGGGCTTCATCGGGAAGTATTACATCCTGCTTGCTCTGATTGAGACGGGCCACAACCGGCTGGCCTTGTTCGGGGCGCTCTACATCGTCCCGGCGCTGTACTATTATTTCCGCATCGTTGCGCATGCGTGGCTGTACGAGCCGGGCAACGCGCCGACGCCGAGGATTACGATCGGGCAGGGGGTTGCCTTCGCCGCACTGGGCTTGGTGACGGTGGCGGCCGGCGTCTATCCACAGCCGATCATAGATCTGGCAAAGTATTCGCTGTTCTTCCCCTTGGGATTCAGTGGCCACTGATGATCCAGAATCGTCTCTCCCGCCATCGCCGCGAAAGCGGCCAGATTCTGCCTCCCGCCAATTCGCCGTCGCGCTAGAATTACCCTTTGTCTTGGTATCCGCGATTGTGGTAGGCGGCCTCTTTGGGTATTTGCTGGACCGATGGTTGCACACCAAGCCCGTTCTGATGCTGATTCTCGGAGGGCTGGGTTTTTACGCAGGCGTTCGCGACGTTTTGCGGCGGCTCGAGCGGAGTAGCGATGGAGACGGTTGATATTGCGCCGTATGCGGTGACCGAACGGCGAATCGCCCGCCTGACTCTCTTGCTTGGCGGGATCGCATGTGCCGGCGCGTATTTTCTGTTCTCCATTCGTGTTGGCGCCGGGGTCCTTATTGGGGCATTACTTGCCTGGATCAATTTTCGGTGGTTGAAAAGCGCTCTTGACACCGTGACGCGCGCTGCGACGGCTCATGCGGAGCCTTCTAAAGCGCGCGTGCCGGTTGGAAGCCTCTTCGGGTTGATTGGCCGGTATTTCTTGATTGCGGTATCCGTGTATGTTATTTTTGTTTTCTTTGGAATCCCGATCTTAAGCATGCTGGTGGGCTTGTGCGCGCTCGGCGCCGCAACGATCGGGGCAAGCTTGTACGAAGTCTTTCAGTCCTGGGATTGATAACGATAAATGGAAACCCACGTCAGTTGGCTAACGCAACTTGTGAATCAGTATCTGGGACATTTTGCGCTCGGTTTGTTGACCGCCCTTCATATTCAACCTTCAAATCCCGCCACACCAATCCCTGAGCACGTGGTCATGTCATTTGTGGTGTTCGGGATCGGTGTCCTGGGCACGCTTTGGCTGCGTCCGCGCCTGTCCGTGGACAATCCTGGCGGTGTGCAGCAGGTCGCGGAATTGTTGATTACCAACCCCGTTGGTTTCGGTATTCGCGACTTGCTCGATGAAAACGTAAAGCACGGCGGACGCCGGTACGTCGCGATGATTGGCTCTGTTTCCGTGTTCATTTTGCTTGCCAACTTGCTAAGCCTTTTCCCGGCATTTTCGGCGCCCACGGCGGAAAAGGCTGTACCTCTCGGTTGCGCCATTGTCATTTTTCTGTATTTCAACTGGCAGGGAATTCGCCACCATGGTGTGGCCCATTATCTGCTTACGTTTGCCGGTTCGCCGCGGAAGTTGGGCGACTGGCTCCTTGGCATTCTGCTATTTCCCGTCGAGCTCATCAGCACCTCGGCACGCATTCTTTCCTTGACGGTGCGTCTCTGGGCAAACATTTTTGCCAGCGACTTGCTCTATGTGATCTTCCTCGGATTGCTGGTGCAGCCGGCCGTGTGGGGATGGCATAAGTCGCCCGCCTTGGGGATTGTTCTGGGAATATTTCCGGCAATTATTCCGCTGGCCTTCATCGGCCTTCATATTTTTGTCGCGATTATTCAGACGTACGTTTTCACGCTTCTGCCGACGATTTATATTGGAATTGCGACGGCGGATGAGCACTAACCCGGCTTCCTGTTTGCGCACCCGTTTCAGTGTGAGCCCGGTTGCAGGGCGAATATCCGGGAACCACCAACTGACGGCACTTTCATAAGGAGAAAACGATGAAGAAAGTTCTGTATGCAGTAGTCACTTTGGCTGGCGCGATGCTCGCGGCCCCCGCGGCTTTTGCGCAGACCACCGCAGCTCCAACGGGAGGAACGAACTGGGTGGCCATTTCCGCGGCGTTCGGCATGGCGCTCGCGGCGTTCGGAGGCGCGCTGGCGCAGTCACGCGTAGCGTCCGCGGCATGCGAAGGCATGGCGCGCAATCCAGGCGCGTCCGGCGCCATCCGCGCCGCGATGATTCTTGGTCTCGTGTTCATCGAGACACTCGCGCTTTTGACTCTCGTGATCATCTTCGCGAAGGTCTAGTAGACGATTTGGTTTTTTGTTTCTGGCGGCACGCTCTTGGAGTCCCGAGGGCGTGCCGTTTTGTATGGAGTAGAACAGGCTTCAGCCTGTTTGGGTTTTGCGCCGGATAGGAGCAAACCAAACAGGCTGAAGCCTGTTCTACTAGGAACTACCGCATATTGAGGGCGGCTTTGGCCGCGAAGCCGATGACGCGTGTGGGGAATAATCCTACGTATATCGTGCCGGCCGCGGCGATCCAGAGCACGATGGAGAGCGTCCACGGCACCGGCTCGGCCGCGATTACCTGTTTTGGCTCGCGCATGTACATAGCGACCATCACGCGCAGGTAATAGTAGGCCCCGATCACGCTATTCAGGGCCAGCAGGATCGCGAGCCAGATCAAATTTGAATCCAGGGCTGCGCTGAAGACGTAAAACTTGCCAAGGAACCCCGCTGCTACGGGCAATCCGAGAAGCGAGAGCAGAAATAGCGATAAGCATGCGGCCATGGCGGGCTGCCGGCGCGCCAAGCCCGTAAAATCTTCGATTTCGACGTGGCGCTCGCCCGCGCCGCCCAATTGCGCGACGATCAGGAACGCACCCAGCTTCACCAGGGCGTAGGTCACGAGGTAAAACAGCGCTGCGGCGATCCCTGCTTCCGGACGATCTGTCGCGGCTGCCGCGGCCAGAGCGACCAGGATATACCCAGCGTGCGCAATCGAGCTGTAGGCCAGCATGCGCTTCAAATTCGTCTGTACGAGCGCACCCAGGTTGCCCGCAAACATGCTCAGCGCGGCCGCAATCCAGAGCGCCCAGAACCACAGCGCGCTCGCGGCCTCCACATTCACCAGAATGCGCAGCGCCAGAGCGAACGCGGCGGCCTTGGGACCGGTCGAGAGCATCGCCGTGACCGGGGCAGGAGCGCCTTCGTAAACGTCCGGCGTCCAGAGTTGGAACGGCGCGGCGGCGACTTTGAAAGCCAGCCCGACAAAGACGAGCCCGAGGCCCATTTTCAACAGCGTTGCTGACGATTGCGCCCCAGCTTGCCCCATCAGGTCAAGGTGCGTGGTCCCCGTCGCTCCATACGTGAGGGCGATGCCATAAAGAAAAAAGGCCGTGGCGAACGAGCCCAGCAGGAAATACTTCATGGCGGCTTCGTTCGAACGGGGGGCGTCGCGCTTGTAGCTGGCGAGGACGTAGGATGCAATCGAACTCATCTCCAGGCCGATGAAGGCGGTCAGGAGTTCCTGGGCGCTAGCCATAACGCCCATGCCGGCAGTGGCGAATAAAATTAACGCGCAAAATTCGCCGGCATCGAGATCCTCGCGTTTGAGATAGCTGGCCGAGCCCAGAATCGCGAGGAAGGCCACACCGCAGACGATCAAATGGACGAAAAGGCTGAAAGAATCAGCGCGAAGCAGGCCGGAATAGGCAGCGCCCGGAGCCGTCGCCAAGAATCGCGTCGCTGCCAGGGCCAGCGCCGCACCAAGAAGCGAAATCGTGGATAGCACGCCGTGCCGCGTCCTGGGCACGATCGGGGCGAGGAACATCACGAACATGCCGAACGCGCACAAGACGAGTTCCGGCGCGATTCGGTACAAATCTTGAAGAGGCGGCAACATTTATTTCGAGTTCACCAAGTTGGCCACGCCGCCGGACGCCGCGGCGTTCGCGCCGCTTGCGGGCAAGGCGGGATGATCCATATCGTTCATGCCGCCGGCATCGAACGCCTGCGGGCGCTGCATCAATTGCAGCACGTTCTGCGTCGACGCTTCCGTGCGCCGCGTAAAGAACGGAGATCCAATCCCCATCCACAGAATGACCGCTGCCATCAGGAGCAGGATTCCATGCTCGCGCGCATCCACGTCAGGCAAAGTGCCGTTCTTGTCCTGCGTAAGGCTGCCGAAAAAAACGCGCTGGTAGGACCAAAGCAAATAAACAGCGGAGAAAATGACGCCCAGCGCGGCCCAGGACGCCCAAGCGGCATGTTTTTGGAATGTCCCGGCGAGAATCAAAAACTCGCCGACGAACCCGTTGAGCATCGGCAGGCCCGCCGACGCGAAGCACATGAACAAGTAAAGGGCCGCGAGGACCGGCATCGGCGTCACGAGGCCGCCAAATTCATTAATCAAGTGCGTATGGCGGCGGTCGTACAGCATGCCGACACCCAGGAACAACGCGCCGGTCGAGATGCCGTGGCTCAGCATCTGGAAGACAGCCCCTTGAATCGAGACGGCGTGAAACGCAAAGATTCCGAGGACGACAAATCCAAGGTGGCTGACCGAGGAGTACGCGACCAGGCGTTTCAGGTCCACCTGTACCATCGCGACGAGCGCGCCGTAAACAATTCCGATGATGGCCAGGACGGCAATCTCCGGAGCAAAGCGGCGCGACGCCTCCGGGAACAGCGGCAGGGAAAAACGCAGCATGCCGTAGGTGCCCATCTTCAGCAGAACCCCCGCGAGCATGACCGAGCCCGCCGTGGGAGCCTCCGTGTGCGCGTCCGGCAGCCACGTGTGCAGAGGGAATAGCGGCACCTTGATAGCGAACGCCAGGAAGAATGCGCCGAACAGGAGCAGTTCCGTTCGAAGGGGAATCGTCAGCGTGCCGTTCGAAAGCATCATCTGGATCTGCGTCACATCGAAGGTTGGGTACCCGGCAGCCGCCGTGATTCGATAGAGCCACAAGATCGCCACGAGCATCAGAATCGACCCGAACATCGTGTACAGCACGAATTTCATTGCGGCGTAGATGCGGTGTTCGTGGCCCCAGATGCCTATCAGGAAATACATCGGGATCAGCATCACTTCCCAGAACAAGAAGAACAAAAACAGGTCGAGCGAAACGAAGACGCCGATGACGCCTGTTTCGAGCACCAGCAAAGAGATGAAGAAGCCCTTCACACGCTGGTCGATCGACTTCCAGGACGCCAGAATCGACAACGGCGTCAGCAACGTGGTCAGCAGGATCAGGAACAAGCTGAGGCCATCGATGCCCAGGTGGTAATGAATTGGCGGCCGCGGAATCCACGCGTGAAACTCCTCGAACTGGTAGCCCGTTACGGCGGAGTCGAAGCCGCGCAATAGAAGCAGGGAAATTGCAAACTCGGCGATGGCGGTGACCAGCGCCAGGCGGCGAATCCACACGTGATCGTCGCTGCGCAACAGCAACAGCGCGAATGTGCCTGCGACGGGCAGGAAGGTAAGGACCGTCAGGATAAAAGTTTGCTGCACTTCAGCTCACCATCCACAGCAGCAGGGAGGTGAAGACCACCACGCCCATCAAAATCCAGGCTGCATAACTGCGTACGTTCCCCGTGCTCGCGTAGCGCAGCCGGTCGCCAGTCTCCCGGGAGACGCGAGCGACGCCATTCACGGTGCCGTCGATCACACCCTCATCCACAACGTGCCACAGAACCTTGTCTGAAATCCAAACGAGAGGCCGAACAATCGCGGCGGCATACAATTCGTCGATGAAATATTTTCCGCTGAGCAGTTTGTAGAACGCGGACAGCGACGCGGCTAGTTTCTTCGGCGTTTCCGGACTGCGAATATAGAACCACCACGCCAGCAGGAAGCCGAGAAGCCCGGCGGTCACCGGCGCGCCAAGCAACGCCCGCAGTATACCTGCTGCGTCGCCGCTCAAAAAGGCTACTGTAGTGGTCGTATCCGTGTACTCCGCGGGGGTAGCCAGCACGGGCGCGAGAAAATGCTGGAATTGGTTCACTCCGCCGACGAGTTGCGGAGCGGCCATCCATCCGCCGCAAACGGAGAGAAATGCCAGAACGATCAGGGGTATCGTCATGCTCTTCGGAGATTCGTGTACGTGCACGTGGTGCTCGTCATACCGCTCGGTGCCGAAGAACGTGAGGAACAGCAGGCGGAACATATAAAACGAGGTAATCCCGGCGGTCAGGACTCCGAAGCCCCAAAGCACCGGACTCACACGTTGCGATTCGTTCAGGATTTCGTCCTTGCTGAAGAATCCGGAAAAGCCCGGCGCGCCGGCAATCGCGAGCGTGGCCATGAACATCGTCCAAAATGTGACCGGAATTTTCTTTCGCAGGGCGCCCATCTTGCGCATGTCCTGCTCGCCGCCCATGGCGTGGATCACGCTGCCCGCGGCGAGGAAAAGCAATCCTTTGAAGAATGCATGCGTCATCAGGTGAAAGATGCCGGCGCTGAAAGCGCCCACGCCGCAGGCCAGGAACATGTAGCCGAGCTGCGAGACCGTCGAGTACGCCAAAACTTTTTTTATGTCGGTCTGCGCCAGGCCAATTGTCGCCGCGAATAGCGCGGTCGCGCACCCGACGATTGCGACTACTTGCATTGTTGCAGGCGAGTTCATGAAAATTACATGCGAGCGCGCCACCATGTACACGCCCGCGGTGACCATCGTTGCAGCGTGAATCAGGGCGCTGACGGGCGTGGGGCCTTCCATGGCGTCCGGCAGCCATACGTACAGGGGAAGCTGCGCCGATTTTCCCGCCGCGCCGACGAACAAGAGCAAGGCAATCGTTGTGAGCACTCCCGGCTGTCCTATGGGCTCCGCTGGCATTGATGCGGCGCGCGGCAGCACGCCCGCGAAATCAAGAGTGCCAAAAGTCCGCAAGATCAAGAGGACGCCGAGAATGAAACCGAAGTCGCCGATACGGTTTACCCAGAACGCCTTGTTGCCGGCGTTGGTGGCGGATTGCTTCAAAAAGAAAAAGCCAATGAGCAGGTAGCTGCACAGGCCCACGCCTTCCCATCCGACGAACATCAGCAGGTAATTGGCCGCGAGCACCAGCAATACCATGAAAAACATGAAGAGATTCAGATAGGAAAAAAACCGCCGGTAGCCTGGATCGTCGTGCATGTAGCCGGTCGAGTAGATGTGAATCAGCCAGCCGACGCCGGTCACGACCAGCAACATGACGACGGTGAGCTGGTCCACCACCAGCGCGAAGTCCGCGCGAAATCCGCCGGCGGAAATCCATGTGAAGTAAGATTTCGTCACGGGAATCTGATCTACCGGGAGAGCTGCAAATTCGCGCACTAATTCCAGCGTTGCGAGGAACGCGAGAGTTGTCGAGGAAAGCGCGACGCTCGTGACGGCGTTTTTTTTCCAGCCGCGGCCGAAGATGCCGTTGGCGGCGGCGCCCAGGAGCGGCAACAGCGGAAGAATCCAGAGATAAGTAAGCACCGGCATCAGTGTTTGAGCGAATCCACGCGTTCGACGTTGAGCGTTCCCCGGTTGCGCGCAATCACGATAATGATCGCCAAACCGACAGCAGCTTCCGCGGCGGCGACAACGATGACGAAGAAAACGAAAACTTGTCCCTGCAATTGTCCGAGCGCCCGGCTGAAGGCTACAAACGCGAGGTTGACGGCGTTGAGCATCAGCTCGATGGACATGAAGATGGTGATGATGTTGCGCTTGAAAATGAACGCCACCACACCCAGTCCGAACAAGACAGCGCTCAGCACCAGATAGTATGAAGTTGGAACCACAACTCCCCCAGAAACTTCCTGACCAAGGACATCAGAGCCTGTTGCGTCCACGAACAAAAAAGCCCCGCCTCTGAAGAGGCGGGCTACAACAACCCATCAGCGATTGCGCGAATGCCGTAGCCCGGGTCTTCAGACCCAGGGTCTTTTCACTATCGTCGGCGAATCTCTTTCCTGAAAATGCAGGGGCCACGTTACGAAATCTCCGGATAAACTTCAAACCAGGCGATGCAAAAGGTTTTAATCGGAATCTTCGCGGCGCGCCAGAACCAGCGCGCCCAGCAACGCAATCAAAATTAAAAACGACGTCAGCTCAAACGGAAACACGTATTCACGAAAGAGCAGCGTCGAGAGGTCCCGCGTCGAAACCGCCGATGGCGAAGCCTGCGCCATGTGGGACGTCGCGCGGGCTATCCAATAGGCGACCTCGAGCAGAAAAACCATGCCAAGAGGTACGCCCACGAACCGCGCCATCCGGCTCAGATTCGTGCGCTCTTCTTCACCTGCATTCAGCAGCATGATCACAAAGACGAAGAGCACCATGATCGCGCCGCCGTAAACGATGATCTGGACGGCAGCGATGAATTCGGCTCCTTGCAGAAGGTAAAGCCCGGCGAGCGCAACCATCACGACGATCAGGGACAGCGCGCTGTGAATCGGGTGCCGTTGCAGGATCAGGCTGACTGCTCCCGCCACCGCCACAGCCGCCAGAATCAGGAAAACCGCGATCTGCGGCGTCATGGTTTCGTTCCTTCCAGACTTGATCTCATCGCTCTGTCAAGCTCATCGTTGTGTCCATACGATCGCCAGGCTCGTGATCACCACGTTCAAGATCGAAAGCGGCAAAAGCAGCTTCCAGCCGAAGCTCATCAATTGGTCGTAGCGGAAGCGGGGAAGCGTGCCGCGCACCCAAACATAAACGAAAAGAAAAATCGCGATCTTCAGCAGGAACCAGAACGGTCCCTGAACGAATTCAGGCACACCCGGCCGGGCGAAGAGCCCCCCGAGGGCGCAAAGGACAAGGCCAAGCGCGGGGAGCACGATCTTTCCGAGAATAGTGAGATAACGGAGGCCGTGAATAATCAAGGCGAGACCGGCAAGTGCGAACGCAGCAGCCGGAATATAGTGCGTCCAGGTCCAAGCTGCCGTCTGCGGGAAAGGCGAGAGCCACCCGCCGAAGAAAAGGATTGTCGCCAGGCACGACACGGTGATCATGCTGGAGTATTCCGCCATGAAAAACATGGCGAACTTGAAACTCGCGTATTCGGTGTGAAAACCCCCAACCAGTTCCTGTTCCGCTTCAGCCAGATCGAAGGGCGCACGATTGGTCTCTGCCACTGCCGCAATGAAAAACAGGAAGAACCCCAGTACCTGCGGTATTAGATTCCAACGCGGTAGAAATCCCCAATGGAATCCTTGTTGCGACAGGACGATCTCGCTGAGGTTGAACGTGCCGGCCATCAGGACGACGCCCACAACGGACATCGTCAGCGCGAGTTCGTAGCTCACCATTTGCGCCGAGCTGCGCAGTCCGCCGAGCAGGGAGTACTTGCTGTTGGAGGACCAGCCGGCGAGCGCCACGCCGTACACGCCCATCGACGTAATTGCGAAGAGGATGAGCAGGCCGATATTCAAATTCGTGATGGCCAGCGGCGTTGATTGGCCGAATACGGTGAATTCTTTTGGCCCAAATGGGATCACCGCAATCGACGTGATCGCCAAAGAAAGCGCGAGAAACGGCGCGAGAAAATAGGCGAGTTTATCCGCGCCCATGGGCGTTGGGTCTTCCTTGAAGAGGAATTTGAGTCCGTCAGCCAACGGCTGCAGCAGCCCGTGCGGACCCACGCGGTAGGGTCCCCAGCGCGCCTGAATGTGCGCCACGACTTTGCGCTCGAACCACGTCAGGTACGCCAATGCCGTCAGCAGCACGAACAGCAGCACCACGATCTTCGGCAGCGCCACGACGAGGATGGGGTGCTGGGCAGCGAACTCGTTCACGCGCGCGCCTCCACTTCCACCTCTGCCGCTGCTTCAGGAAGGGAGAGAATTGTGGTGCAGTAGCGCCCGAGGCTGCCACTGGTGAACAAGGTATCGTGGGCGGAGAAAATCGTGCCCGCCGGGACGTCAAACCTCGCGTTGCCGTTGGCTGCTGAGACAGGAGACGTAGGCTCGGCTTCACCAAGCAGCAGCGTAGCCAGGGAGATGCCGTATCCGGCCACCACTTGCCGAATTTCGTCGAAGGCAGCTTCGGGAGTGCGCAGGCGGATGGCTTGCCCGAGCCCTTGTTGCGAAAGCTGGTGTGAAAGGATGCGAAGAATGTCGAAGTCCGAACGCGTGCCCATGACGTCGCCGCCTTTGCGGACGAGTTGAACTTCGCCGGCGGTGTTCGTCATCGTGCCGTTCTTCTCGTACGCGGCCGCGGCCGGCAGCACGATGTCCGCGAGCTTCGCGGTTTCGGTGAGGAATAAATCCTGCACGACCAGCAGATCGAGCTTGCCAAGCCGGTCCTTCACGTCTACGCCAAAGGTCTTCACGGGGTTCGCGCCAACGACGTAGAGCGCGCGCAATTTCCCCTTGGCTGTGGCTGCCAGCATTCCTCGCGCGTCCAAGCCGGGCTTATCCGAAAGCTTCGCGCCCCAGATCTTGGCGAACTTTTCGCGCGCCTTCGCGTCAGCGACCGAAGCATAGCCGGGAAGCAGGAGCGGCGCCAAACCTAAATCGGAAGCCCCGCGCGAGTTGGCGTAATCGCCGAGCGCCATATAACGCGTCTCACCGGGCAGGGAAGCGCCGAATTTCACGAGGTCGCGTATGGCCTCTCCGGTCAGCTCCGCTCCGAAAACAATGACGACGTTGTTTTCCTTTTCAAGCGCGGCCTTCAGCGCGGAAAGCTTTTCGAAAACGGCGGCGTCGAGTTGCGCGCCGCCGCCCGCGAGCCAGCGCACGGCTGTGCTTTCATCACCCTGCTGCACCTCAACGAATTCCTTTGCTTTGCGGCGCAGCTTGACCGATTTCGCATTGATGGCGTACAAGCGCGAGCCACGATGCCGGATCGCCGAACGAATTTGCCAGGCCACCAGCGGGTTTTGCTCGGTTGGATCGTCACCGATGAGCAGGACCGCGCCCGCTTCATAAAGCTGTGTCATCGTGGCGCTGGAAGCGCCGGCTTTTTCACCCAGCGCGGCAATCAAGCCAGGGTAATCGGCGGTGCGGTGGTGGTCGATATTATTTGTGCCGATCGACGCCCGCGCGACGCGTCCCAGCAGGTAATTTTCTTCGTTGGTCGTGCGGTTCGAGCCGATAAATCCGATCGAGTCCGCGCCTGACGCCTTGTGAATTTCAGCGAGTCTCCGCGAAATTTCCGCAATCGCGTCTTCCCAGCTCGACGGCTCCAGCTTGCCCTCGCGGCGCACGAGCGGCAGCTTCAGGCGCTCCGGGTGACGCGTGAAATCGAAACCGAAGCGGCCTTTCACGCACAAGAAATCCTTGTTATAGCCTGAGAGGTCGCGGTTGTTGGCGCGCAGAATTTCGTTGTTGCGCACGCTCAGCGTCGTTTTGCATCCGTTCGAACAGTGCGTGCATACGGTGGAGACATATTTCATCTCCCAGGGGCGCGTCTTGTAGCGATAGGTGCCGCTGGTAAGAGCGCCGACCGGGCAGATATCGATGCACATGCCGCACTCTTCGCAGTCGAGATGGTCCTCCCCGTTCGGGATGATCACCGATTGCGAGCCGCGCTGCCCGACGCCGAGCGCCTTGACGTCCATTCCTTCGTCACAAACGCGAACGCACCGGAAACACAGGATGCAGCGGGGCGCGTCGTAGTAGACCGCCTCAGACCATTTCTGTTCGGGCTGGTGGCGTTTTTCTTCGGCGAACCGGCTCTGGTCGGCGCCGTAGGTGAAAACCATGTCCTGCAGTTCGCACTCGCCGCCCTTGTCGCAAACCGGGCAATCGAGAGGGTGGTTGGCGAGCAGGAATTCGAGCATCGCCTTGCGCGCCTGACGAACCTGCTCGGTGCCGGTGCGCACCACCATGCCCGGCATCGCCGCCAGCGTGCATGCCGTCTGCATCTTGGGAGCTTTTTCGACTTCGACCAGGCACATGCGGCAGGCCGCCTGCAGCGACAGCCCGGGGTAGTAGCAGAACGACGGTACTTCGATGCCCATGCGGCGCGCCGCCTCGATCACGAGCGTTCCCGGTGGCACCGTCACGTCCCGGTCGTCAATCTTCAGCGTGATGTCTTTCGAATCTGCCATTTTGCACCGGGACCTCAGCGCGCCATTGACATCATTTCGGCCGGCTTAAAGGGGCACTTGCCGGAAAGATGCTGTTCGAATTCATGCGCCCATTTTTTAACGATACTGATGGTGGGCAGGGCGGCGGCGTCTCCCAGCGGGCAAAAAGTTTTGCCGAGCATATTCTTCGCCAGCTCGCCTACCATGGGAATGTCTTCGGCCCGTGCGCCGCCCGAGTGGAAGCGGTCGAGCATCCTGCGCAGCCAGCCCGTGCCCTCACGGCAGGGGATACACCAGCCGCAAGATTCGTGCGCGTAGAAGTGCATGATGCGCCGCGCCAGATCGACCATGCAGGTGTCCTCGTCGATCACGATAAGGCCGCCGGACCCGAGCATGGAACCCGCCTTGGCGACCGAGTCGTAGTCCATCGCCACGTCAATTTCGTCCGCGGCGAGCAAAGGACAGGAACTGCCGCCGGGAATCACAGCCTTCAGCTTCCTGCCGTTGAGCATCCCGCCGGCGACGTCTTCGATCATCTGACGCAGCGGAAATCCCATCGGCAATTCGTAGATGCCGGGCTTGTTGACGTGACCCGAAATGCAGAACAGGCGCGTGCCGCCGTTCCTGGGCGATCCCAGGCCCGCGTACCATTCCCCGCCGCGGCGCAAAATCTCCGGAGCCGAGCAAAGCGTCTCGACGTTGTTGATCACCGTCGGCGATCCGTAGAGGCCGACGACGGCCGGGAACGGCGGGCGGATGCGCGGATAGCCGCGCTTGCCTTCGAGCGATTCCATCAGCGCCGATTCTTCTCCGCATTCATAGGCGCCCGCGCCGGTGTGCGTGATCATATCGAAATCAAATCCGCTGCCGAGAATATTCTTTCCCAGATAACCTGCCTTGTAGGCTTCCGCAATCGCTTCGTCCATGATGTCCAGGACGTAGCGATATTCTCCGCGGACGTAAATATATCCCTGGTGCGAGCCCACGGCGCGGCCCGCGATCACGATGCCTTCGATCAACTGATGCGGCATCATTTCCATCAACGGCCGGTCCTTGCAGGTGCCCGGCTCGCTTTCATCCGCGTTGCAGAGGATGTACTTTGGCTTGGCCGATTCTTTCGGCACGAAGCTCCACTTCATTCCCGTCGGGAAGCCCGCGCCACCGCGCCCGCGCAGGTTCGACTTCTTCACTTCGTCGATCACCTGATCCGGAGTAAGTTCCTTGAGGGCGCGCTCCATGCCCTTGTAGCCGTCGTGCGCGACGTACACCTCGAGCTTGTGTGAATCCTTCATTCCAAACAGCCTGCTGATGACGGGGACTTCAGCCGGATGGCGTTTTTTCACGGATCCGGAAATTGGCGTCGAGGGCTCCGGCTTTCGCCCGATTTCGAGCGACTCGAAAATCTGCGTGGTACGTTCGATGTTGAGGTTTTCGTAAAAATCGTAGTTCACCTGCATTGCGGGCGCGCCCGTGCAGGCTCCCAGGCATTCGACTTCCTCGAGCGAGAAAACGCCATCGGCGGTGGTTTGCCTGTGCCCAACTTCGAGTTTCTTCTGGACAAACTCGTACAGCTTATTGCCGCCGCGCAACATGCAGGACACGTTCGTGCAGACCTGTACGTGATATTTCCCGGCGCGCTGGCGGCGCAACATCGAGTAATAGGCCATCGTCTCGGTGACCTGCAGCGCATTCAGTTCGAGGCGGCGCGCAATCTCGGCGATCATGTCGTCACTGACGTGGCCGAACTGGTCCTGGGCGTAGAGCAGCATGGGAATCAGCGCCGAACGCCGGACCGGATAGCGGTTTTCGAGCGACTGAAACTTCGTTTCCAGTTGCGGCGGCAGATTCATCAGCGGTCGATCTCTCCCAGCACGATATCGAGCGTGCCGATGCATGCAATGACGTCGGCAATCAGCCGGCCTTCGATCATCTTCTTCAAGGCCTGGAGATTCACGAACGACGGCGCGCGTATTCTCATGCGGTAGGGCTTCGGGGAGCCGTCGCTCGCGAGGAAGCATCCCAGCTCGCCACGCGGCGATTCAATGCGCTGGTAAACTTCGCCCGGCGGCGGCGCGAACCCCTCGGTGTAAATCTTGAAATGATAAATCAGCGCTTCCATTTCGATTTTCATCTTTTCGCGCTGCGGGGCGACGATGCCGGGCGCGTCGGCCTTGATGGGGCCCTCGGGAGGAATCTTTTTCATGGCCTGGCGCACGATCTTCAGGCTCTCGCGCATTTCCGCAACGCGGCACAAGTAGCGCGCGTAGCAATCGCCCTCGGTGCGCACCGGCACCTGAAAATCGAATTCGTCATAACTGGAATACGGAAAATATTTGCGGACGTCGTAATCGACGCCCGAGCCGCGCAGAGACGGCCCGGAAACGCCAAGCGCGATCGCATCGGACGCGGTCAGCAAACCCACGCCTTGCGTGCGCGCCAGCCAGATGCGGTTCTTCGTCAGCAGGTCTTCGTATTCATCAAATCGGGAAGGAAACGTTCGCAGGACCTTCTCCACGCGGTTCATCCAACCCGGAGGCGGCTCCAGCGCCAGCCCGCCAATGCGGAAGTAGCTTGTCATCATGCGCTGGCCGCTCACCATCTCGAAGATGTTGAGGAGTTCCTCGCGTTCGCGGAAGCAATAGAGGAAGACGGACATCGCGCCAAGATCGATCGCGTGCGTTCCCAGCCACACCAGATGCGAGCCGATGCGTGTTAATTCGGTCAGCAGCACGCGGATGTATTGCGCACGCTTGGGAACTTCCAAGCCGAGGAGCTTTTCGACCGCCAGACAGTAGACCAGGTTATTCGACAGGGGGGCTAGATAGTCCATCCGGTCGGTAATCGTAATCGTTTGCGAATAGGTGAGCGCCTCGGCGGTCTTCTCAATTCCAGTATGCAGATAGCCGATGTCGACGTCGGTCTTGACCACTGTTTCGCCATCGAGCTCCAGCAAAACGCGCAGCACGCCGTGCGTGGACGGATGCTGCGGCCCCATGTTGAGGACCATCGTTTTTGCTGGACCCGTAGCGGTTTGAACTGTAGTCATAGCGGGGATTCGCTCGTCCTAAATTCAGCGTGGGCCCTCTACTGGATAATCCTTGCGAAGGGGGTAGCCTTCCCAATCGTCGGGCAATAGCATGCGCCGCAGATCGGGGTGCCCTTCAAAGCGCATGCCAAACAAATCGAATATCTCGCGCTCGTGCCAGTCCGCCGTCGGCCAAACCGGCACGACACTCTCAATCACGGGAGACTCTCCCGGCAAGCGCACGCGCAAACGCAGGGAATCGCGCCGGGAAATCGAGAGGAGATGGTAATTTAACTCAAAGCGCGGCTCGATGGGAAATCGATCGACGCCCGTGACGTCGGAAAGATACGTGAATGCGAGATCGGGCTCGCCGGCGAGAAATTCGGCAAGGGGCCGCAGATGCTCACGAGGCACGACCAAGGTTAACTCCCCGCGGAATGAAATCAATTGGGAAATCGCCTCGGGGCGCCAGGCGCGGATTCTTGCCACGGTTGGATTTTTTTCTAGGTCGGGTGTCTCCGTCACGAAGCGCGGTCCCGGCGTACGGCTGGGCGGTTCCAGTCCAACGCCCCTTTCTTCCAGAGATAGAAGTATCCCACTAGCAAGATCCCGATGTAGAGGATCATCTCCACGAACCCGAACCAACGCAGCTCGCGAAAGATATAGGCCCACGGATAGAGGAAGATGGCTTCCACGTCGAACAAAATAAAGACCATCGCGACCAAGTAGAACTTTACGGAAAACGGTTCGCGCGCGTCCCCTGTTGGTGTGATGCCGCACTCATACGCCTGAGATTTTACCTTGGAGGGCCGTCTCCAGCCCACCACCGACGAAAGCAGAAGCAGAACACCCGAAAGCGCCATCGCTAGGATGAGGTGTAAAAGAAGCGGCGCGTAGCTTTGGAGATCGTTTCCGGTCATCGTCGCACAGGCTATAATAGCGGTGAAGAGCCAAGGGGTCAATTGCGTCGGAAATATATGTCAACAGTTTCCGTCATCCGGCGGGGCCGCCGAGACGAGGGAAGGCGACCTATCGCATGAACTTCGGGTTCAATTCGAACGTGCGCGTTGGCAATGCCGTGTATCACGTCCAGACCGAGGATCGCGGTCCCGCGCATCCGTTCCTGGACACCGTTGTGTACGTGGCCGGCCGCGTGGTCCACAAACGCAGTTGCAGCTATGAGGATTTGACCAGTAGAGTGCCAGAGGGCGAAGTCCTGGCGCTGCAACTCCATGAACGGCTCGCCCGCCAGCACCGCGAAGTGATGGCGCAGCTTGAATCCGGGACGCTCCAGCTCAACGTGCCGGGGGGCGCCCGCGCCAAAGCGGTTGCGCCGGCTTCGAATGAGGGGGTCGAAATTCATCTTCTCAATCGGAAATCCTGGCTGGCATCGGGCAACGCGACGCTCGAAGTTGAAATGAAACACAAGGGGTCCGCCGCGGCGATTGGCGGCGCGGATGTCGAGGCCTTTCTGGAGGCTGGCAAGGATCGTTCCGCTTCTATCCGTACTCGCGCTGACTCGAAGGGCCGTGCAATGCTAAGTTTTCCGCTACCTTCCGCGGTGACCGATGGAACTGCACTTGTGATTCGCGCCACGGATGGAGATCTCTACGCCGAACTGCGCTTCCGGCTCAAGTCGAAGCGGAAACACAAAACTCCAACGCCAGCCGCAAAATGACAGCGTCTGTCAAGATTGTCGTGAATGGAGAAACGCGCGAAGTCCCAACAGGGCTCGGCGTAATCGGCTTGCTCTCGCATCTGGGCCTGCCCGCGGACCGAGTGGCCATCGAGCGCAATCTCGAAATTCTTCCCCGCTCTCAGTGGGTTTCCACTGCGGTGCAGCCGGGCGACCGGTACGAGATCGTTCATCTGGTCGGTGGGGGGTAGTTAGTGTGTATCCCAGTTTCTGGATCGTACCGATCGTCTGCGATTCCATATGTACTCCCCTTCAGTTCCCATGAGGAGTCCTGTCAGATTGCTACTGTGCTAGGATCACGGGTCACGCCAGTCCTATGGAGGAACAGGTGAAGTCCTACGTTTTTCGCGTTGTCTTGGAGCCGGATCAAGATGTCTGGCGGGCCTTCATTCCTGAACTCGAGGCGAAAGGCGCCGCAACCTGGGGGAACACTAAAGAAGAGGCATTGCGAAACATCCATGAAGTGGCGCAGATGGTGATCGAGGCGCTTCTCGAAGACGGTGAACCGCTGCCACCCCGCCTGACGGAAATTGATCAGCCGGTGGTTGCGGTCACAGCATGACGGTGGACTATTCAAAGCTTC
>WNEZ01002801.1_pt1 | contig 21686 bp, 15 predicted proteins | sample 5400521 | NCBI WGS metagenome assembly WNEZ01 (sample SAMN13153339, study PRJNA577476) | soil metagenome | isolation source: 120 cm saprolite under Douglas fir tree site 2 hole 1 replicate 1 | place: USA:California | collected 2015-04-18 | reverse complement strand
GTCTACCCCCTATTGCCAGACGAGACGTGCTGGTTCCTCGCTCTCGATTTCGACAAGAAATCGTGGATGGCTGATGCAGGCGCGTTTCTGGCGACCTGTAGACGCTTCCAAGTTCCCGCATTTGTAGAGCGATCGCGATCAGGAAATGGCGCGCACGTTTGGACGTTCTTTGATCGTCCCGTATTGGCCGCCGATGCCAGAAGGCTAGCGTGTGCCTTGCTGACGCGGACCATGGAAAAGAGACACGAAATTGGCCTCGACTCATATGACCGCCTTTTCCCGAGCCAGGACACCATTCCCAAGGGTGGGTTCGGAAATCTGATCGCTTTGCCCTTGCAGAAGCGACCGAGAGAACAAGGCAACAGCGTATTCCTAAACGAACTCTTCGAACCTCATACTGATCAATGGAGAATCTTAGAGTCGGTTCAAAGAATCCCAGCTGACATGCTCGCTCGCCTAATTCGCGAAATCGCGCCAGAAGGAAACACAGTTGGAGTGCGTCTAACCTTACCCGATGAACCCGGCTTCGAAGCCCCGTGGCTGTGGCGCCCCTCTCGGTCACGGAAGGAAGCACGAATCATAGACCCACTACCCTCGACCGTTCGAGTAGTGATAAGCAATCTGGTCTATATTGAAAAGAAAGGGCTGCCCTCCGGCATGCTAGATCGCTTGATTCGGATTGCTGCTTTTCAAAATCCAGAATTCTACAAAGCTCAGGCTATGCGACTGTCGACCTATGGCAAGCCACGAGTCGTATCCTGTGGCGAGAGTTTCCCCGAACACATCGGTCTCCCGAGGGGATGCCTCGAAGAGGTGATCAGAGTCTTCAAAGACCACAGCGTACAAACAGAGATTCAAGATGAACGAACAGCAGGGCAGCATATAGACGTGTCTTTTCACGCCGCGCTTCGACCTGAACAACAAGACGCCTGTACTCAAGTGCTTGCTTACGACCAAGGCGTACTGAGCGCGCCAACGGCGTTCGGAAAGACCGTTGTCGGCGCATATATGATCGGGAAGAGAGCCGTCAACACGCTCATTCTCGTGCACCGTCGTCAACTGATGGACCAATGGCGCGAACGATTGGCGGCCTTCCTGGCTCTGCCCGGCGAGAGCATCGGACAGTTCGGCGGAGGAAAAAACAAGAGAACAGGTGTGATTGATGTGGCGGTCATTCAAAGCCTCCAGCGAAAAGGTACCGTCGAAGACTTCGTTGGGGATTACGGGCACGTTATCGTGGACGAGTGCCATCACTTATCAGCGTTTACTTTCGAGCGAGTTCTTCGCGAAGTCAAAGCAAAATATGTTCTGGGTATGACGGCGACGCTGACTCGAAAAGATGGACACCATCCCATTATCAACATGCAATGTGGCCCGGTTCGTTTTCATCTCGACGCGAAGAAGGCCGCAGAGTCTTCGCACATTGAACACAAGGTCATCCCGCGATTGACGGATTTCACATGGAACGGCACTGAGCATGAAACGACGATCCATGATATTTATGCGGCGCTCATCATCGACCAGGGGAGAAACGAACTAATCACTCGGGACCTTCAGCGAGTTCTGGGCATGGGACGCTCGCCGCTCGTTTTGACGAGCCGGAAGGAGCATCTCGACTATTTGAGCGGACGCTTGAACGAAGTCTGTCCGCACATATTTGTCTTGAAAGGTGGTATGGGTGCTAGGCAAAGGAAGAAGCTCGCTGAGTCCCTCGCAGCCGTTCCTATCGACGAGCCTCGTGTGATCCTGGCGACGGGAAGTTATCTTGGGGAAGGTTTTGATGACGCTCGCCTCGACACGCTGCTGCTTGGGATGCCGATTTCATGGAGGGGAACGCTGCAGCAGTACGTAGGCCGACTGCACCGCCTCCATGTGAATAAGAGGGAAGTCCGGGTCTACGATTACGCGGATGTCCATGTTGCTATGTTGGCTCGCATGTACAAGAAAAGACTGTCAGGCTATGCGGCTCTTGGTTACACGGTGGTTGATAATCCCGATGACTGACATAACGCATCGCCTCTACGGGGTCGGAAGTGCGTTCAACGGCTTACCCTTGCTCTAAGGGATCACCTGGCGAATACCGGGTGGAGTTCTGCTCGACCGCTGTCTTGGTGTCTTTGGTGTCTGTTGAAGGCCAAAATCCATCCCAATTATTTGCGACAGTTGAAACAGCGGAGGCCATTGAATGTGTTAAATCGTCAATGTTTATGCTGGTTTTCTGCAAGTTGCTGAGAACATGCTAGGATAGCGAATAGGCGGGGTGAGTATCTCACCCTCTCCGCCGCTTCCTGCACCACGCACATCAATCACCGCAAAGAAAAAAACCGAGCAGCCTCGCTCGGTTTCTCGCATTTCCTAAATTGAATTCCAGTTCAGAAGTGGCAGCTCGCGGCGCCGCGCTTCTGCAGATATTTCTGGTGATATTCTTCCGCGCGATAGAAGGTGCCAGCCGGCGTGATTTCCGTTGCCACGGGCCGCATGAGCTTTCCGCTCGCTTCCAGCGCCGCGCGCGACTTCTTGGCAATCGCTTCCTGCTCCGGCGAATGAGTGAAAATCGCCGTGCGGTACTGCGTGCCGAAGTCCGGCCCCTGGCGGTTCACTTGCGTGGGGTCGTGCACTTTCCAAAAAACATCGAGCAGCTGTTCGTAACTCACCTTTGCAGGATCGAACGTCACCTGCACGACTTCCGCGTGCCCGGTTTCGTCGGTGCATACATCTTTGTAGGTCGGGTTCGGCGTTTCTCCGCCGCTGTACCCCACAGCCGTATCAATCACTCCGGGAATTTGCTGGAACGCCGCCTCGACGCCCCAGAAGCAGCCCGCTCCGAAAGTCGCAATCTCTGACATGTTTTCCCTCGCCGATCCCTCTGCGCGGTGTTGCCTACGCGCAGCGATTAGATGCAATAGCAGTATGCCGCGGTTTCAGCAAAATTCAGGACGCTTTCCGCCGAGGGGGCGCGGCCATGGCTTTCAGTTTTTCTTGCGCCGGCCCTTTGTAAGGGCTGTTAACCGAAGCGGCCTGCGTGAAAGCCTCTTTCGCCTCGGGATTCCTTTTCAAGTTCAAGAGTGCAAATCCCAGACGATACTGATTGCGTGCATAGCTGCCGTCATCCGGTTTCAGGAGCGGCGCGGCCGCCCGGAGATTTGTCACCGCCTGCGCGTTGTCTTTTTTCTGAATGTTGACCTGCCCGAGCGAACTCAGCGCCAGCCCTTTTTGCAGCGCGCTCTGCTGCTTCCATTGATCATCGGTCATTTCATCCGGTTTTTTTGCGGTGTCCAGCACGCTTAATGCCTTCTTCGCATAAGCTTCGGCCTTATCCAGTTGTTCGCCCTTCTCTCCGTAGTAATCGGAGAGCAGCAGCAGCATTCCCAGGTTGTTGGGATCTTTCGCCAGGAGGCCGTTGGCCACTTCGAGCATCTTCGGCGCATTCTGCGCCTGCTGGTAGGCCGTCGCCGCTACACCGAGTGCCTGGCTGGCGTACGGCGAATCCGCGAAGATCTGCGCGAATCGCACCAGCAGCGACGCTCGTTTCCCGGCGTCCTTGGCCTGATAAACGCCGCTGAACACGGCATTCTGGATGTAAGTGATGCCGTCCTTGTTGGCTTCCAAAGTCTGCGCTTTTTGCTGAGTCCACGCTTCCGCTGAAGATCCCGCCGGAGCCGGCGCATTCTTGTATCGCTGTAAAATGCCCTGGGCCTTTTCGCCGTAGGAAATCAGCCGGTCCGCGTCGCCCTTTTCCGAAGCCGCGCGAATCATATTCATCGCGTTCTGAAAATTGTCCTGGTCGAGCGCGAAGAGTTTGTCGCCATATTCGAACGCTTTGTCATAATTTTTCTGCGCCAGGTAGTAGTCCACGTACAACCCATTCGCCAGAATCGGGTAGTCCCCCTCTTTGCCCGCACCCTCCGCGAACTTGCCGATGAGCGCCAGCTTTTGCGCCGGATCGGTTGCCGCGTTGATTTCCGAGATCGCGTGATCCGCGTCCGATCCCGCCTGCACGGGAACGATTTTGCCGATTTGTTGGGCGAGCGCGGCATTCGCCGAGCATCCCACAAAAAAGAAAATTCCGGTCAACCAAGGGGTCCTTCGCATAGGAACCTCCACACGCAGGGAATTGGCTGCATTTTAGTTCCGCTGCCGATTTCGCGCAAACGAATTTCATACGGAATCGACCTGACTCGGGACACCATTGCCGCTGGAAGACAAGAGGGAGTCCTTCCAACGCCGGACTCACAAAACTGGATGAAATGCGCGCGCATGGTAAAACAAGCGGGAACACCTACATCCATGCTTACTGATGCACACGACTCAGGACGGATGCGCTTTGAGAAAGAACGAAGAAGAAGCGATCGCTATCCCCTCGTCATTCCGATTCACTTGAAATGGCCGGGTACAGGTGGCGAGCTGCACTCTGCGCACGCACAAGCACGGGAAGCAAACCTCCATGGCGGTCTCCTGGAGTTTATGGACGCCGATAGGCATCCAGCCGAAGGGACGGAAGCCGAATTGATGAATCTGGTCTCTGGCCAAACGGCCAAGGCGCGCATATCTGCCATTCGACGATCTTCGACGGGTGCTCTCTTAGCAGTTACGGGGGAACTCCTCCCGCCCAACGAAGCGTTTTGGGGACCAACCTTTCAGTTGAAGCGGACAACCGGGGAATTGTTGAAGCCTGAGAACGGCATGAAAGCAGGCGACATCGATCCCTACGTGCTGCGCGAATTCCGAGACGCAGTGGATTACATCCGCAAGACAGCGTGGGCCGTCCAGGAATGGCAGGAGAGACAGGTTCAGAAGCGGGATACGGCAACGGTAATTCCGCTGCTCGTTATGGAGGGCATCCGCCGCGGGACGCAGCTCTATGAGGCGCTCACTGCCGACCTGAAGAACCACGCCATTCGTCCCGAAGCCGCAGAGATCGAGGATTTATTCCGTGCCATCGAACGCCTTTACGAAGAATTGAAGCAATTACACTAGGCCGGCGGCATTCATCGAAAGATGCGCTCCTCAAGCGCAGACCTTTAAATGGGGAAGCGTCGAGCCAGTCCTTCCGCTTTCAACGATTAGTTTACGCGAGTAGCTCCAATCACGGCTAATCGTGGGAAGATTGCCACTCTCAAGTCCTTCCGATGAATCGGCCGGTGATCCATGAAATGGGGGCATTGATTGACCCACTTCACGTTTCGCGAGACGATTAAAGTTTTGGATGGGGTGTAGGATTGGCTCTAGGGCTTAAAGGCCGCGTCGCCATCGTCGCAGCGGCCAGCAAGGGACTCGGCCGCTCCGTCGCGGAGGAACTCGCCCGCGAAGGCGCCCGCGTCGCCATTTGCGCGCGGACTCCAGCTACGCTCTCGGAGACCGCCGCGCACATTCAGAACTCCGCTGGACGGGATGTCTTCCACCAAGCCCTCGATGTCGCTGATTCCGCAGCAGTTGCCGCCTTTGTTGCCGCCGTGGAAGCCCGCTTTGGCCGCATTGACATCTGCGTTACCAATTCGGGCGGCCCTCCGTCTAACTTATTTAAGAACACCCAGCCGGAAGACTGGCGCGCTGCCGTTGACCAGCTTCTGATGAGCACGGTGAACTTTGCCAGGGAAGTTCTGCCGCGCATGCAAAAGAATAAGTGGGGACGTCTGATTACGATTACCTCTTCTGCGGTCAAACAGCCTGTTGAGGGACTTCTGCTTTCGAATTCGATTCGCGCCGCCGTCACCGGCTTGGCACGCACCCTTGCCAATGAATACGGCGCCGACGGCATCACCGTAAATAACGTTTGCCCTGGCTTTACTCGCACTGCACGCCTCGACAATCTCGCTGCCTCCATCTCCAAGCGTACCGGCGCGCAGCCTCAAGAAGTTTTCGCCGGCTGGGAGCGCGAAATTCCGGCAGGCCGCGTGGGCACTCCGGAAGAATTCGCCGCAGTGGTCGCGTTCCTCGCCTCCGAGCGCGCCAGCTACGTCAACGGCACTTCCATCGCGGTGGATGGCGGCCTTGTCAGGAGTCTCCTCTAGCTCGCAATGTCCGTCGCCGCCCGCCACTTCGAACTCACTCTGCTGCCAGAACGTTTCGCGATTTCGCGGCTCGTGGCCGATGCGCCGATTCCCGCATGGGCAACGCAAGGCCCCTTCTTCTCCGTCACGCGCACTGGCGATGAACTTTCCATCGTCAGCGAACTCTCTCGCGTACCTGTGGGAGTGCAGTCCCAGCCCGGGTGGCGCGTCTTTAAGGTTCATGGGCCTTTCGTCCTGTCGGAAATCGGCGTTTTGTCCGCTCTTGCCGCGCCGCTCGCCGAGGCAAAAATCAGTTTGTTTGCAGTCTCAACTTTTGATACGGATTACCTGCTCGTCGCCGTGGAGACCCTCCCGGCTGCCATCCACGCACTTGGCCAGGCAGGACACACAATTCACAGGAGCGCAGCAGAATGATCAGTGCACGCACTCGCACCTCCCTCGTTCGTAGTCGTTCGCGACACTTCTCGTTCGCCGCGTTGCTGGCGATTTTCATCATTGCTCTGCAACTCCGGGCCGACGAACCCTACGCACGCAGCCGCGACTACGATCTGCAGCATTCCAAAATTGCCCTGCGCTTCGATGTCGAACAGAAAAAAATTCTTGGCGACGTCACGCACTCGCTCTCCATTCTTCGCGACGGCACGGCCAAAATCGCGTTTGACTCCGTGGGCCTGACCATCCAAAGCGTCACGGTCAACAAATCTCCCGCGAAATTCGAGACCCCGTGGGGCAAACTCATCGTTCCTCTTCCCGCCCCGGCGAAAGTCGGAGACAAATTTGAGGTCGCCATCCATTACGAAGGCAAGCCTGCCAAAGGCCTCTACTTCATTCTGCCGGACAAAGATTATCCGGACCGCCCCAAACAAATTTGGACGCAGGGCGAATCCGAAGACACGCGTTACTACCTCCCGACGTACGACTATCCGAATGATCGCCTGACTACCGAAACGATCCTCACCGTCCCCGCCTCCTGGATCACCGTTTCGAATGGCAAGCTCATCAACGTCACCGACGCCGGCAAAGGCCTTAAGACCTGGTATTGGAAAGAATCTGTCCTTAGCTCCACCTACTTAATCACCGTAGTTGCCGGTGAATTCGACGAAGTGAAAGACACCTGGCACGGCATTCCCGTCACGTATTACGCGCCCAAGGGCCGCGGCGATCGCCTGCCCATCAACTACGGCCGTACTCCGGCGATGCTGGAACTCTTCAGCAAGAAATTTGGCGTCGACTACCCGTGGGAAAAATACGCGCAGGTCATGGTGGATGATTTCGTCGCCGGCGGCATGGAAAATTCCAGCGCTACCACGAACACCAGCAGCTCGCTCGTTCATCCAAAGCTCGCGCCTGAATACTTCACCGGAGAAGACGGCCTGATTTCCCACGAACTCGGGCACCAGTGGTTCGGCGACCTGGTCACCTGCAAAGACTGGGGAAACATCTGGCTGAATGAAGGATTCGCGACGTTTCTGGAATTTGTTTGGAGCGATTCGCGTTACGGCAAGGATCAAGCCGACTATGAGCGCTGGCAAGCCACCCGAGAGTGGTTTGGGAGCAATACTCTCTGGAACAAGCCAATTGTCCGGCATGATTTCGACGATTCCAGCGAATTTGACGAAAACGCCTATGGCAAAGGCGGCTGGGTGCTCTATATGCTGCGCCATCAACTTGGCGATGACGCGTTTTATCGCGCCATGAAGCGCTATCTCGAGGCCAACCGCGGGAAAAACGTCGTCACCTCGGATTTAGTCAAAGCCATCGAAGAGACGACTCATACCAACGTGGACCAGTTCTTCGGTCAATGGATCTACGGCGCGGGCGCTCCCAAGTTTGACCTAAGCTATACCTACGACAACGAAAAGCACCAGGTTGCGCTCACCGTCAAGCAAACGCAAACGGTCGAAGGCCGCGTGGGAATCTTCCGTGTGCCCGTTGAAGTGGAAATCACCACAAGCACTGGGGCAAAGCTCCATCCCATCACGGTTGCGAAAGCCAGTCAGGTTTTTACGTTGCCTGCGGACGCCGCGCCGCTCCTCATGCTGTTCGATAAGGGCGGCCAAGTCCTTAAGTCCGCCGAGTTCCACAAAGAAAAGAAAGAATGGCTCTATCAGTTGAAGAACGCCGCCGAGCTGTCCGATCGCGCTGACGCAGTCATTGCGCTCGGCAAAATCAAGAAGGATGACGAAGTCATTGCCGCCCTCGGTGACGCGCTGCGCAACGACAAAGCCTGGGGCGTTCGCGCCACCGCTGCAGACACGCTCGGCGAACTTGGCAGTCCTAATGCTGCGAAGCTGCTGCTCGAGGCAGCCAATTCGAACGATGGCCCGTGGGTTCGCAGCCGCGTGGTCGCGGCGCTTGGCAATACCAAAGAGGATGCGGCCGTTGCCGCAAAGCTTAACTCCATCGCGAAAGAGGACAGCTCCTATCGCGCTCGTGCCGCTGCTTTGCAAGCACTGGGGCGCCTCAAGGCTCCGAACGCCCTTGCAACGCTCGAAGCTGCCGTCGCCGCGGATTCGCCGGACGGCTTTCTTCGCAACGCCGCTCTTCGCGCGTTCAGCACGCTCGGCGATGACAAGGCTGTTCCGCTTCTACTCGAGTGGTCCGCGGTTGGAAAGCCCGTCGATTCGCGCACCGCGGCGATTTACAGCCTGGCTCGTCTTCAGAAGGACAACAAGGAAATCACCAAACAGATTGCTTCGTACCTCACGGAGCCGCGGCACCCCATTCGCATGGCCAGCATTTATGCGCTTGGCACTCGCGGCGACGCCTCCGCCATTCCTGCGCTCGAAGCGCTCTTGAAAACGGACGACCTCAGCATCGTCATGGCCCCCATGATCAAAGGGCAAATCGCGCGTCTCAAGAAGCCTGCAAATGCAAAGCCCGGCGTCCATCCCGCCGGCGAAGAGGGCGAGGAATCCGCCGAAGCTGGCGCGGCCGAAAGAGATTCGACCGACCGGCGCCTAGAGAAACTCGAGCGCCTGCTCCAGGAAATGGGGGAGCGCCTGAAGTCCATCGAGTCGCGCCTCCCGCCCCCCAAAAACTAACCGGTATAATCTGCCAGGTAGCGCGAATGGAATCCGCTCCGCCGCGGTCGGGAATCAGAAATCCTTTTTTCTTTCCTGTGAACTCTCTGTCTCAGTGATCTCGGTGTTAAGTCTTTTTCCTTTAAGGCTCGGCAATTAAGATCCGCAAGTCGCGCAGATTATTTCCTGTCGGTCCGGTGACGATGAGTTCGTCCAACCGCTCAAACAATGTGAAGGCGTCGCTCCGGCGGAACGCATCGGCCGGATCGAGTCCAATCGCGCGCGCCATCTCCAGCGTTTCGCCGTCCGCCACCGCCCCCGCTGCCGGACTGTTTCCGTCAATCCCGTCAGTCCCCGCGCTGAGCACGGCAATTTTCTTCCCCGCAATCCTTTCCACGCAAGCCAGCACAAACGCCGAATTTCTTCCCCCAATTCCATCTCCCATGACGGGCGAGCTCACCTCTCCATCTGCAATAAGCGCCACGCGCCGTCCCGGATTCTCTCTCCTGAGATTTTCCAGTTGCTCAAGCAGGAATTCCGCAGCCAGATCCACCGGCCAATCATCGGTAGAGTTGTCGCAGCACGCCACGCAGCCTTTTGCTTCCGCTGCATGATGCGCCGGATGAAACAGATCGTCCATCCCCAGCAAAAGCAGGAAATGAGCGTTCGCAAAACAGGGATGGTCGAACTTTGGCGTTTCCGGCATCTTCCTGCTCTCGATCCATTGTCGAAGCCGGGAAGGGAGCTTCTTCAGCAGGTCGTACTTTTCGAGGATGGCGTCGACGTACGCGACTCTGGTCGGATCCGGCAGCGTAGGTCCGGACGCCAGCGCCGATTCATTTCCGGCGGGAACATCGGTAACCGCCAGCGATAGTTTCGTCGCGCGCCCTGCCGCCACCGCCAGCCGCCCGCCTTTCACCGCGGAGACGTGTTTCCGCAAGGCATTCATCTCCTCGATGGACGCGCCGCATGTTACCAGCGCGTGATTGATCTGTTGCACATCTTCCAGCGTCAGAGACCGTTCCAGAGGCAATTCCATCAGCGCCGATCCACCGCCGGAGAGCAGGAAAAATACCAGCGTTTTTTCATCGCTGTTCTTGAGCAGCGCAAGAACAGCCTCCGCCGCTTTCCAGCTCCGTTCATTGGGGATCGGATGCCCACCCAAGAAATATTTCATGCCGGGCAGCGGCATACGCGGTGCCGTCGGCGCGGAGACGACGCCTTCGAATCGCACGAAAGGCGCGAGCACCAGCGCGAGCCCGTCCACCATCGCATGTGCCGCTTTTCCGATGGCCACCACGCGCAGCTTATCGAACTCGCGCAGATCAAAGATCTTGCCGTCGCAAAGCAGCCGCGTGCCCGCCCGCCGCAGTTTTCGCTGCATCGTCGCGGGAATATCAATCGCAGCCAGTGTTTCGTGGAAAATCTGGCGGGCGAGTTGCTTCAGATCCGCCATGAGAGGTTTGCCGAAAAACTCCTCAATATTCCTGCAGCACTTCCGGATTCAGCGTGTTCGGTGGCCGCTGTCCGGAGAAAAGCGCGACCACATTTTGTGCCGCCATGCACGCCATCTTCGTACGCGTCTCGAGTGAAGCCGATGCGAGATGTGGCGCCAGCACCACATTCGCACGTTTTAGCCCCGGATGGATGAACGGCTCATTCTCATAGACATCCAGCCCCGCGCCCGCAATTTTTCCGGCGTCCAGCGCCGCGACCAGGGCTGCTTCATCCACCACCGGCCCGCGCGAAGTGTTGATCAAAAATGCCGTCGGCTTCATCCGGTAGAATTTCGGCGCATCAAACAAACCGCGCGTCTCCGGCAGCAGCGGCACGTGCACGCTCACGAAATCGGATTCCGCCAGCAGCGCATTCATATCGCGGAACTCCGCTTTCAATTCTTTTTCCACGGCCTCCGGCGCGCGCACTGCGTCCGTGTAAATCACTTTCATCTGAAAACCGCTCGCCCGTCGAGCCATCGCCCGCCCAATCCGTCCGAATCCCACGATCCCCAGCGTCTTTCCCCACACGTCGGTTCCCACAAGCTGGTCCAGGTTCCAGCCTTGCCAAATTCCCGATCGTGCCAGCGCCTCGCCCTCTCCCAGGCGCCGTGCCACGGCCATCATCAGCGTCCACGCAAAATCCGCCGTCGTTTCATCCAGCACGCCGGGCGTATTCGTCGCAACCACGCCCCGCTTTGTGCACGCCGCCACATCGATATTGTCGAATCCCACCGCCACATTCGCCGCAATCCGCAGTTTCGGTGCAGCCCGCAAAAGCTCTTCGCTCACTTTTTCCGTCAGCAAGCAGACCAACCCCTCTTTGTCCTTCACCCGCTGCATCAATTCCGGCCGCGGCGGACGCTCCGCTTGCGCCCAATATTCCACGTCGCAGCTTTCTTCCAGGATCTTCCGCGCCGGCTCAAACAGCCCATGCGTCGCAAACACTTTCGGTTTCGCCATCAGCCCCTCTTCGCATTTTGGGAAAATTACACTAACACACCCGCGCGCTCAGGGCCTATCTTGGCGTTGCGCCCGCTCCCCGTCTCTCACTATAGTGCCAGGTGCGCCGGCGATTGCCCGACCCATGAACCCAGGCCTCCTTCATGAGCTGACCAAGCTTCTTGGCGAAGACTCTGTTCTTCACAAGCTGGAAGATCTCTTTCTCTACGAATACGACGGCTCCGTCGAAAGAGGCCTCCCCGACGTCGTCGTTTTTCCCACCACCACCGAGCACGTCTCGCAATGCGTCAAACTCGCCGCCAAATACGAAGTTCCTGTCGTCGGCCGCGGCGCCGGCACCGGCCTCTCCGGTGGCGCGCTCGCCCGCACCGGCGGCGTGATGCTCGTCTTCGCGCGCATGAACCATATCCTGGAAATCGATTCCGAGAATCAGCGCGCCGTCGTACAACCCGGCGTCGTCAACTATGAACTCACCCGCGCCGCCGAACCGCATGGGCTCTATTTCGCTCCCGATCCTTCCAGTTGGAAGTCCTGCACCATCGGCGGCAACGTCGCCGAAAACGCCGGCGGCCCCCACACTCTTGCGTACGGCGTCACCACCAATCACGTCACCGCACTCGAACTCGTCCTTCCTGATGGCGAAATCGTCCGCGTCGGCAGTAAACACGGCGACGCGCCCGGTTATGACCTCGCCGGCCTGTTCGTTGGCTCCGAATGCACCCTTGCCCTCGTCACGGAAATCACCGTCAAACTCTCGCGCCAACCGGAAGCCGTGAAAACGCTGCTTGCCATTTTCGATTTTGTCGATGATGCCGCGGAGTCCGTCGTGGACATCACCGCCCGCGCCATCACTCCCGCGGCCTGCGAAATGCTCGATGGCTGGACGCTCCGCACCGTCGAAGACTACATCCACGCTGGATTTCCTATGGATAGCGCCGCCGTCTTGCTAATCGAAGTGGAAGGCCTCGCTGAAGCCGTCGCCGCGCAAGCCGCCGCAGTCAATGAAGTTTGCAGCGCGCATCACGCCCGCGAAGTTCGCGTCGCTCGCGACAATGCCGAGCGTGAACTTCTCTGGAAAGGCCGCAAGAATGCTTTCGGCGCGCTTGGCCGTCTCGCTCCCAGCAACTACGTCCTCGATGGCGTGATCCCCCGTTCGAAACTTCCGCAAACCCTCCGCCGCATCCACGAAATCGGCACGCAGTTCGGTTTTCAAATCGGCAACATTTTCCACGCCGGCGATGGCAATCTGCATCCCATCGTTCTTTACGATCCCCGCGATACCGCTCAATTCGAACGCGCCATGCAAGCTTCGGCCGAAATTATCCGTTACTGCCTCGAAGTCGGCGGCGCGCTCACCGGCGAACACGGCGTCGGCATGGAAAAGTCCGAGCTCATGCCGCTCGTTTTCTCCGACGCCGACTTCAGCCTCATGCGCCGCGTCCACGACGCCTTCAATCCCGATTGCTTGCTCAATCCCGGCAAAATCTTCCCCCTGAGCAAAGGCTGCGGCGAAATCCGTGTCCGCAAACCGCCCGTTGAGGCCGCCTCTCGCCCATGACTGCCATCTCAATGAACTTCGCCGCTCGCCTTGAATCCTTGATCGGCCCCTCTCGCATCTCGAACGACGCAGCCGCGTGTGCCTGCTATGCCGTCGATGAAGTCCTCCCCACCGCCGTCGCAAAACCGACCTCCGCCGAAGAAGTCGCCGAGATCGTTCGCTTCGCCGCTCTCGAAAAACTCGCTCTCGTTCCCTGCGGCAACCGCACCAAGCTTGCCATCGGCATGCCCCCCTCGCAGTATGACGTCGCGCTGGACATGACTGCCCTGAACCAAATCCCCCATTACGATCCCGGCGACCTCACCGTCAGCGCAGAAGTCGGAATCCCCTTGGCGAAATTGAATTCCGTTCTCAGCGAGCACAAACAATTCCTCCCCCTTCTCGTCCCCTGGTATTCGCGCAGCACTGTTGGCGGCACCATCGCTTCCGGTATCGACTCGCCCCTCCGCCAGTTCTACGGCACCGCACGCGATTTCCTCATCGGCGCCGAATTCGTCGACGGCACCGGCCATCTCTGCAAGTCCGGCGGCCGCGTCGTGAAAAACGTCACCGGCTACGACCTGCACAAACTCCTCATCGGTTCGCTCGGCACGCTGGCCGTCATCACCCGTCTCAACTTCCGTACCTTCCCAGCTCCCATCGCCGGCAGCCGCGGCTTCGTTGCGTCTTTTCCTAACGCGGAAGGTGCGTTGGCCCTTCGTCGCACCATCGCCAATTCTTCGTTGACTCCGCTCACTCTCGACATCGTCAGCCCCGAACTAGCCCAAATCTTCGCGACGCGAACTCCAGCCACGCCGGAGGCCACCACTGTCTTCGCCGGAGAAAACCGCGCCGCGGATCAATCTTTCCTCCAGCCCATCGGCGACTGGTTTAACCCGCGCGAGTGGCAGCTCTGCGCCGCCTTCGCGGGCACAACCGAAGTCCTCGACCGCTATGCGCGCGAACTCACTCTGGTCGCCGAAAGATCTCGCGCCACTTCCACCGCCATCCTCGGTGACACGACGCGCCCCGCCGTCTGGGGACGCCTCCGCGAAAGCCTTTCGATGCTTCTCGAAGCCTCTCCTGCAACCGTCATTTTCAAGATCAGCGTTCTTCCCAGTCACCACGCCGCGCTCTTCACAAACCTTCAGCACATCGCCGAACGCGCCACACTCCCCCGCGCGCTCATCGCTCGCGCCGGCGGCACAGTCTATTTCGCATTGCTCCCAGCGTCGGTGAACGAAGACACCACCGCGCGTCTCTCGCAATCCATCGCCCAAATTTTCGATCTTGCTTTCGCCGCAGGCAGCTACGCATCGCTTCTCTTCGCCCCGCCTGCCCTGAAGGAACGCACCAGCCTCCGGAGCCAGCAACTTGTAGCGCCCGCTTCCAGCCGGCTCCCAGCAAACTCACACGCCGAACTGATTCCCGGCGTCGCCCAAATGCGCCGCCTCAAGTCCGCCTTCGACCCGCAAAACATCTTCGTCCCCGGCCGCTTCGCCGGAGGAATCTAGAAAACTCGCCGGCGGGCCGCGGCTTCCCCGCCGCGTTCGAAAATTGGCGCTTAATCGTGCAGCACGACGCTGAGGAGGGAACTGTGGACCTGAAGTCCGCCGTTGTATCGAATAAATCCCATTTTCTTGAATCGATTCATGAAAAAATTCACTCGCTGGAATTAAAAAGCTGATCGATCAAATCCTCTTCGATTCGGATGTTCCGCGAGAGCACGTAGGCCATGAAGCGGTCGGAGAGCGCATGCTCGGCGTGAAGCGCGCGTACCATCTCGTTTTTTTCAATGGCGAGTACGGCCGTGGGCATGATCGCAGTCGCCGTCCCCATGCGAATTTTCTGGCCTGCCAGGCACCCCTCACCGAAGAAGTCCCCGGGTCCCAGCATGGCTACGACCGCCTCTTTGCCGATCTGGTTGACAACGGTGATCTTGATCCCGCCGTCTTGAATGTACATCACGCTCGCCGCGGCATCGCCTTGCGCGTAGATTTTTTCTGATTTTCGATACTCCACAACTCTTCTCGCAACGCCGGCCGGCTCGAGAAACAGCTGGGCATCGAACCCGTCCTTCGGTTTGAGTCTTTTTTTGGATTTGAGATTGCTTGAACTCGCGATTGCCTTCATGATTCCACCGCTTAATCCGGATTTTACCAAAATCCCGCTGCGCCAGGCAATGCGCATCACTGGTTGGTCATGCGGTGTTTTGGAGTCTCGCCTTCAAAATAGCCTTCCAATCCATGCGACGGAGCAGGTTTCTTGCCTTGATCAATCCAACGCAATGGAGCCTTCTCTTTGCTTTCATTGATAATTTCGCGTATTCCTTCCGCGCAGACTTGGCGATGCGCGGCTCCGCCATTTCTGTCTTGATGCGGGCTTGTGTTGCGTTCCTGGGTTCTTTCTCAGCTTTCTTCCGCAGCATGCGGCCATGATGTCATCGAGACCGGGATCATTCTGTTCAATTTGGCGCAGAGCGGCCGAAACCGGTCTACTGCCCGTTGCCCGTGAGTCTGGAGTTTGCAGGCGACATTCTTTGTTGCTTTCTCACATATAGTCCGGAATCAGCTTCACACAAGAGTTTTTCAATCGTCTCGCCGTTCTCGGGATACACGGCGACACCTACGCTCACGCTTAGCTTTGGCCCCTTATCGTCATTGGCAAGACTTTCGCAGATTCGAAGAGCCACCCCGTTGGCGGCCTTTGCGTTGGTTTCCGGCAACACCAGGGCAAACTCGTCCCCGCCGAAGCGCGCAGACGTATCGATGTCCCGGCAGCACGAAGACAATACATCGGCCAGCCGGCAAAGCGCCTGGCTTCCCACCATGTGCCCGTGGCGATCGTTGATCAATTTCAATCCGTCCACGTCGAAGAGCAACAAGGCAAACTCTCTGCCGGTCCGCTTGCTGCGCTTGATCTCCGAATCCAGCACGTCCACGAGGCAGCGGTAGTTGGCCAGCCCCGTCAGCGGATCGCTGGCGGCCTGCCGCCGCAGTTGATCCTCTAGCTCTCGCTGCCGCGTCACGTCTTCGGCGATGACCTCGTAGGCTTCCAACCTCCCATATTCGTCGAGGACTTCCCGCCCGCTGAGCCTCACCTTCACGACCGTATGGTCCTTCCTCTTCCATTCGATTTCGACAGGTTCGGCGGGAGCATCCACACTCGATTGACCGAGCAATTTCGCTCGTCTGCCAGGATCTTGAATCATGTCTCGCGCGAGGTCTTCCGCCAGGAGTTCCTCTCTGGACCCATATCCGAGCATCCTCATCATCGCTTCGTTCACTTCCAGAAATATTCCGTCCCGGCCGCAGCGGCAAATTCCGTAGCTTCGATTTCCTACCAGGGCCCGATACCGGGCCTCCGAACGTCGTAAGTCCTTTTCCGCGCGATCCCGCTGATCGCGCAACACTTTCTCTTCCAGAGCTCGATGAATCGCCACCGGCAGGTGGCCAATGCTGTCCACTTCAATGCAATCGGCGGCGCCTTTCAGTATCAGTTCTGCGGCCATTTCGCGTTTCAATCCGTGCACCAGAAAGACCAGCGGGATGTCCTTCTTCATCTCGCGAAGAATGTCCAGCGCTTGCGTTTCTTGCCAGTTGGAGCTCGGATACTCCGCTATGACCGTGTCGTAGACTTCAGCCTGCATTCGCTCGCTGAACTGACCGGGAGTCAGCACTACGTCGGAGCTCACCGTATACAGCAGCCTCTTCAGCTCATGCAGGCAGCGCTCCACATCTGCCAGGTAACGATGAATGAACAGGATTCGCACCAGGTTTTGCCTACGCTCCGGTGCGTTGCGCACGGATGCCTGTGCCACTGGTTCGAAGCTGGGTCGAGGTCGTGAAGACATATCGAGGTCGGACATAATCCCGGGGTGCAGTTCCCTTCCGCGCCCAACTGCATCCCGGGTTTAGTCGGAGTTAACTCGCCGAAAGAATACCGTTTCCCGTTTAGTTCTACTGTGCACTATTAAACATATAGTACCGACGTGGTATTCGCGGCAACCGCTCTTCAGACTGTTCCAATGTGAAACTGTGTCCAGCCGCTGCGCTGCGAGAGTGCTACACCAGACTCCCTTCGGGGTTGACACGTGCTTCCGTCCGGGAGTTTAATCGTCCAAATTCGTGTCGCCAATCTTCGGCCATCAGCGGAATCTGTGACAAGGAACACCTCAACCTGGAATATAGGGAGCTTGTCATGATCCTGCGCCCTTGCGTCTCGTTTCTCTTCGCGGCATCTCTTCTTACCCTTGGAGCCTGCAATTCTTCGCGCCATGCAAAGCCAGCCGACGACGCGGCGGACTGGACCATGTACGGAAGGAGCTACGACGAGCAGCGCTTCAGCCCCTTGACGCAGATCAATGAGCAAAACGTTGCCAAGCTCGGGCTGCTCTGGAGCCGGGAGTTCGGCACCACGAGAGGTCTGGAAGCCACGCCACTCGTCTTAAACGGTGTCATCTACACAACCGGTGAGTGGAGCGTGGCCTATGCGCTGGATGCAAGGACCGGCGAAATTTTGTGGACCTACGATCCCAAAGTACCTCGCGCCCGCGCCCGCTCCATCTGCTGCGACGTCGTGAACCGTGGAGTGGCGCTTTACCACGGCAACGTGTACGTCGGCACGCTCGACGGTCGGCTCATCGCCCTCGACGCCAAATCCGGAATTCCCATCTGGGACGTCGTCACGGTTGACCAATCCAAGCCTTATGCGATTACGGGAGCGCCGCGCATCGCCAGAGGAATGGTGCTCATCGGAAACGCGGGCTCGGAGTTTGGCGTCCGCGGTTACATCTCCGCGTACGATGCCGAAACTGGAAAGCTAGTCTGGCGCACCTTCACTGTGCCGGGAGATCCCTCGCGTGGCTTCGAGTCCAAAGCTCTCGAAACCGCCGCCAAAACTTGGCATGGCAATTGGTGGGTGGCGGGCGGCGGTGGCACACCCTGGGACTCCATCGTCTACGACCCCGAACTCGATCTGGTCTACACCGGTACGGGCAATGGAACTGCCTGGTACCGCGACCTGCGCAGCCCGGGCGGAGGCGACAATCTGTACCTCGCCTCCATCCTCGCTCTCCGCGCCAGCGATGGCCAATTAGTGTGGCACTTTCAGACCGTCCCCGGCGACAACTGGGATTACGACGCCACGCAACCCTTAATGCTCGCGGATCTGCCGATCGACGGCAGCACCCGCGAGGTCATCATGCAGGCGTCGAAGAACGGATTCTTCTACACTCTCGACCGTCAGACCGGCCAATTCATTTCGGCAAAACCCTTTGTCAACAAAATCACTTGGGCCTCCGGAATCGATCCCAAGAGCGGACGTCCTATCGAATCGCTCACCGCGCACGACGGCCTGAATCCAGTCCTCGTTTCCCCGGCGCCGGACGGGGCCCATAACTGGTATCCGATGGCGTTTCATCCCAACACGGGCCTTATGTACGTGCCGGCAAGAGAGGGATCCGTTTTCTTGCACGTCCCGGACAAAGGCTGGAAGGCGAATCCTGCACTGGTGAACATCGGCAACGACCCTCGCTACGAAGGCCCGCTCTTAGCCAAATTGCTGGCCGCTCCTCCCGCAACCGGCCATCTGATTGCCTGGAATCCTGTCGAGCAACGCGAAGCTTGGCGCGTCACCCTTCCCATCGTGGAGAGCGGCGGCGTGCTCGCCACCGGTGGAAACCTCGTTTTTCAAGGCCGTGGGGACGGCGTGCTCTGCGCCTATCGCGCCACCGACGGCACGAAGCTGTGGGAGTACAACGCTGGCACCGGCATCATGGCCCCGCCCGTCACCTACGTCGTTGGCGGAGTCCAATACCTTACCCTGATGGTCGGATGGGGCGGCGCCGCCGGTCTAATCAATATTCCTGGGATGGGTCCGTTCAAGCCCGGCTTCGGCCGCGTCCTCACCTTCGCCGTTGGCGCCAACGCAAAACTGGAAGTTCCCACCTTTGGTCATACGGGGCCACCCTCGCCCGCGATCCGCATGAATGCCACGTCGGCGACCGTCCACGAAGGCGCGCTCCTCTATGGAACCCTCTGCTGGAATTGCCACGGCATCAACGCTGTGCCGGGCGCCGGCATTCCCGACCTCCGCTACGCCTCCGCCGAAACCCACCAGCAATTCGAGTCCATCGTCCTCGGCGGCACTCGCGAATCCCGCGGCATGCCCTCCTTCAAGGACGCCCTCAAGCCCGCCCAAGTCCGCGCCATCCAGGCCTACGTCTTGTCTCGTGCGGCTGCCTCAGCCGCCCCGCCCGCCGGCAAGGTGGCTGCGACTCCGAGCCAGGCAGCAGGCACGCCGCATTGACCCAGTCTGGTTCAACAGTGCCCGCAACGCGTCTATCAACCATGGAAGCCAGCCGCTGCCGGTCCCTCTAGTTGGGCACGCCAGCTCCGCCCGCGTCCGCCCGCTTCGCGGTCGGGAGAAATTATACTTTTTAAATGGGTGCTGTATGAAACATACATCGGGAGGCCAGAAGTGCATTGTTAAGACCACCGGGAGTTTGAATCTGGATACCTCGGATGGGAGGAACACATCTTGCCTAATTTCAATCGATACTTCAGCTTGTTGCTTTTGGGCGCTGCTCTTGCCGCCCCAGCGGTAACCATGGCCGGCCCTAAGCCTCAAGAACCCAGCGTGCAAGTCGTCCGGGTCTACGATCGGGACCACCGCGACTACCACAACTGGGACGACCGCGAAGATCGCGCCTACAGGCGTTATTACGTGGTTCAGCGCAGGACCTATCGTGGGTACGACAGGCAGAACGCCAGAGCACAGCGGAAATACTGGCGTTGGCGCCACCGTCATCCAGACAACGATTAAGAAAGATTGGCCATCTTGAGAGCCACTTCTCTCAAGATGGTCTTTCTATTAACCGGAGTCCCTTTCGCTTTCCATCTCGTTAGGAACTCTGGCTGCACCTTGCCGCGTGCCTATGGCTCGGCCTTACACGTGCCGTCTCGACTCTGCTTGGCCAAAGTCCCATATATCCGGAGTGCCGTGCTTTTGCGTTTCCCCGCGCCGGAGTTCGGGCTCCCACCCCGCTATCCTGCCGCATCCAAACGACTTAGAAGTAACCACTTGACAACCAGTACCGAGATGCTATACTTTATTTGTTGCGTAGCTGCGTTTGACCGTACCTCTAACTCCTTGAAATCTTCATGTCCCATCCCGTTACTCTCTAGCAGATGGATCGCGTCCGTAGGTCTTTTAGAATCAACACTTGTGGACTGTCTTGCAAGTGTTGAAAATAAAGGACTTAAGGAAACACTAACTCCCTTTAGAATCAACACTTACAAAAAAGGGGGGGAGGGGTGGTTACTGTCAAACTAGGCCCCGGTTCATCGGGACCGAAGCAGGGAATCACCAGCACCTTCCGGCCTTCTCGGAAAGAGCCTTCTTTGCCCCTTGCTCTCTTGGCGTATGGTCGAATGGCCGCGAACTCCCGTAGAATCATCCTTCGCAAAGAACCGAACCATGTCCGCGCTCCCCATCCCCGGCCCTGCTCCCGTCTACGAGGACTACGCCCGCTGCATCCACTGCGGTCTCTGCTTGAACGCTTGCCCCACTTACCGCCTCTGGAATCTCGAAGCGGATTCCCCGCGCGGCCGCATCCACCAGATGATTCACGTCGAGCTCGGCAATTTTCCCGTCACCGATTCGTTCGTGGATCACATTGACAAATGTCTCGACTGCCGCGCCTGCGAAACCGCCTGCCCCTCCGGCGTCGAGTATGGAAAGCTCGTCGAGCACGCTCGCGCGCGCATCGAGCGGGACTGCGAGCGTTCCTGGATCTCTCGTGTCGCGCGGGACTACGTCTTCCGGCAGTTGCTGCCCAATCCCCTTCTCATCGTCGATCTCGCCCGCGTTCTCCGCCTCTACCAGCGCTCCGGCTTGCAAGCCGTCGCGCGCGCCATCGGCGTGCTGAAACTTCTCGGTCTTTCCGAACGCGAACGCTTCCTCCCGCGCATTGACGACGACTTTTTCTATGGCCGCCACGGCCGGACCTATCCCGCCGCGGGTCCGCGCCGCGCCCGCGTCGCTTTCTTCGCCGGATGCATCGCCAACGTCGCCTTCGCGCGGCTCAATGAATCCACCATCCGCGTCCTTACTTCCAATGGCTGCGAAGTCGTCGTGCCTAAAGGACAGCTTTGCTGCGGCGCGCTTTCCGCGCACGCCGGCATCCGCGATGTGGCCCGAGAACTCGCTGGAACAAATCTTGCCGTCTTCCTTCGCGAAAACTTTGACGCCATCGTCACCAACGCCGCCGGATGCGGTTCCACGCTTAAGGAATATGATCATCTCTTTTCGCCCGAAGAGCCGGAGTTTGCCCGGGCTCGTGAATTCTCCGCAAAAGTCCACGACGTCACCGAATTTCTCGCCGCGCTCGGCCTCACCGTAAAACTGAAACCGCTTCCCCTGCGTGTCACCTATCAGGATTCCTGCCATCTTCTCCACGGTCAAAGAATCCGTGAAGCCCCGCGCACGCTTCTGCGCGCCATCCCCGGACTCGAATTTGTGGAATTGCCCGGCTCGGAAATCTGCTGCGGCTCCGCCGGAGTCTACAACGTCACGCAAACGGAAACGTCTCTCGAATTGCTGGCGGAAAAAATGCAACACGCCCAATCCACGCGCGCCCCGATCATCGCCACCG
>WNEZ01004015.1_pt1 | contig 21716 bp, 21 predicted proteins | sample 5400521 | NCBI WGS metagenome assembly WNEZ01 (sample SAMN13153339, study PRJNA577476) | soil metagenome | isolation source: 120 cm saprolite under Douglas fir tree site 2 hole 1 replicate 1 | place: USA:California | collected 2015-04-18 | reverse complement strand
TCACAACAGGCGGCGCCCAGGTTGTCATTGTCCCCAATCAGCTTTGTGGTCCAGGTCGAGCCGCCGTCGAAGCTCGCACCCTCGAACAGCCCGGCTGCCGGAAAGTCCACGTTCGTGACGATCACGATGTTCTTCGGGTTGGTCGGGTTGACGGCCACTGCTTCCTCGGACTCGTTGGTATGCCGCTGGCTGACGTCGATGTTCGTCGGCACTGGGTCGAGCCGCAATCGCCTGCTGGCCCCAGCGGCACCGGCCGAAGTGACCACAAGCGTGGTGACGATGAGAAGAGCTACCAGGATAGGGCGGATCTGTTCGTTCATGTTGGTCTTTGCCATTGAGTTATGGCCTCGCATATTCACCTCCTGAGCATGTGCTTCTGTCATAGGAGTACAAGAACAATGAGTGAGTTGCCCGCACTTCCAAATCTTTCCAATGTGGAGAGGTACTCAGTTACGATCTGGTGACTTCATTCTTCAGTTTACCACATATCTCATCAGCGAGGCAGCGTAATAGCCCATTTATATGTGGCAAAGTACAAGAGATGCTTCTTGCCCTGGGTAGCTCAGCACGCTTGGGGGCGGTAGAGGTCATGCAGTTGCCACACTCTTACCAGGGAACTACACCATCGCCCTCGAAAAATCCACCTGTCGGCCCATCGGCAGGTAAGGTGGCAAACGCCACCGGCAGCGTGGCCCCCTGCTGAGGAGTAAGGAAGCCTGCGTGATCGTTTAAGTCTGTGGCCACGTATCCCGGACTGACTGCATTCACTTTGATGGTCGTCTGACGTAACTCGTTGGCAAAGAAGACGGTGATGGCATTGACCGCTGTCTTCGACGAACAGTAGGCCAGGAGCGGGGGCATCTGTGCATAGAACGAAGCGGGGTCGCTATTCAAGGTCAAAGACCCCACAGGACTCGACAGGTTAACAATGCGCCCGGCATTGGAGCGCCGCAGTAGCGGCAGCATCGCCTTGGTCACCGCAAACACGCCAAACACGTTGGTTTCGTAGGTTTTCCTGTAAACCTCGATGTCGAGTTCGCTAGGTGGAACCCTTCCCTCTCTAAGAGAGATACCGGCATTATTCACTAAGATGTCCAGTTTTCCGTAGGTTTTGTCGATGAAGGAAGCGGCCCGGTCAATCGTCACCTGGTCAGTGACGTCAAGGTGAACGGCGGAGGCGTCGATGCCCTCGGACTGCAGCCTCCTGGCAGCTTCATCTCCCCTCGTTTGATCCCGAGTGCCAACGAGCACGTTGATTCCCTGCGCTCCTAATTGACGCGCAATCTCGAATCCGATGCCCTTATTCGCGCCGGTGATCAGCGCAATCTTTTTCGAATCTAACATAGCTGTCACTCCTTCTTTCACCAACCTGACTGACGCTAGTCAGTAGTGCCTTTCGTTCTGCCTGACTGACGAAGTCAGTAGAAGCGTCAGCTTCGTTGGCAGAACGGGTAAGAACACGCGTAGCGGCGTTGGTTGGTGTCTTGCACTAGCTGATAGGCGACGCAGTCGTCCTATCACACCTTGTCTTGAACAGAAAACATCAAACGTACCGGTCAGAAGCAATGCCAGTGGAGGAGCGTAAGAGCGCACCTTCAATGGCACGCTCTTGTAAGGGCGGGGGCAGTGGAGTGGGGTGGTGGGGACCCTTGCGGTCGCCCTTCCAGCCCTCTCTTGGCAGTAACCAGCGCTCGACTTTTGAGTAGCCCTTATGGCATGCTTTCCTGCCATTGCACCCCGCTCTGTAGCGCGGTATGATGACAGTGTCAACATTATAACATAATATGTTTCTGTTGTCAACATTGTTTTCATTGTTAACATCGATATGGGAGAAGAAATGAGCAGCCCCGTGGATCGTCAGAAACCGAAACCCTATCATCATGGGGATTTACGCCACGCGTTGATTCAGGCTGGACTGGAGATGCTCGCAGAAGGTGGAGCGGCGGCGCTTGATCTGCGCAAAGTTGCGCGGAAGGCAGGGGTGAGTCATGCCGCCCCGTATCGCCACTTTGCGGACAAACAGGCGCTGGTCGCGGCAATCAACGAAGAGGGATTTCGCCGGCTCGCTGAGCGGATTCGGTCGACGTTGCGAGAAGCGCCTGATGACCCGTTTGAGCAGTTGCAGGCCATTGCCAGGGCCTATGTCCAGTTCGCTCAGGAGCATCCCTGGCTGATGCGTGAAATGTTCAGTGGATTGACCGTCGAGCGTGAGGCTTTTTCAGGCTTATATACAGCATCAAAAGCCGTTTTCACGCTCTACGTGGAGGTGGTGAAGCGAGGTCAGGAACGAGGAAAGATTATTGATGTCGATCCAGGAGCACTGGCCGGTGTCCTGTGGTCTCTGCTCCATGGAGTTGCTATGCTCACGATAGAAAACCAGATGCGCCCCTACACCGATGGGCCGGATGGAGCAGAGCGTGTGACCCGTTTTAGCGTGCAAATGCTCTACGAAGGTCTGGGTCGCAAGTAATATCACTTTATGCGAGATTCAGCACGGCATCCAGGTTGTTGAATTCGTGGTAACGCAACAGCCAGCAGCCATAATTCATACCGCCGCCAACAGCGGGGAGCGCCATCCACTGGCCCTCGTGCAGGCGTCCCTGGCGCAGCAATTCAACCAGGGCCGTGGCTATGCTGGCATTAGACAGGTTGCCAAAGTAGCGGAAATTATCGACAAGTTTGTCCATCGTCGAGGACGGCCAGCCGTAATCGTTAATCAGCAGTTCTCCCATCCGCCGCGTGATGCGCGAATTGGCCTGGTGTGGCACTATATAGGCCAGTTCATCGGGGCTTAATCCCGCGTGACGGCACACCGCGTCTACAGATTCCGCCGTAGCACGCGGAGCCTCGCGGAAAACCTCCTTGCCATTCATCTTGGTGTAGCCCACCAGGTACTGCGCAAGCACCTTGTTCAGTTCCGCCCCTCTTCCTGCCTGGTAGAGCTCGCGCATTTTTATATCAACTTCCGCCATCTCCACTACATCTTTGCGCAGCGGTGTCTGGTAGTAAAGTGATGACGCCTGGTTAGCATCGGACCCATTGATGACATAGGTATCTTCATCGCCGCGTTCCAGCAGAAAGGCGGCAGCACCTTCACCAAAGAGCGAGCTGGTTTTCCAGTCCAGCACGTTCATGATATTGGGAAGCAGCCCTTCCGAAGTAACCAGGAGTACAAGCCTGGCAGAACTGGCAGCCAGGACCTCGGCGCACATCTGAAAAGCCTCTGTCTGGCAGGCGCAGGCGCCTTTGAGCATGGTTGCACGTACAGGCGGCAATCCCAGGCGCAACTGCACCAGGCCGGCAATGGTGGGAAAGGCATCGTTATCTGAAGAAGAGGCCCCGATCACCGTGTCGATTTCGGAGGCATCACGACCTGCACTGGCAAGGGCACGCCGGGCTGCAACTACCGCCATATCCGTCAGCGTCTCATCTTTGGGCGCTCCAGGGTCTTCAATCAGGCCAGGAGCATCTGTCCCCGCCATCTTGCGACAAAGTTCCAGTGTGCTGGCGCGTACATGGCGCGTACTCAGACCTGTTACCCGTTCCAGGTCTTCAGCGCTGCGTGGATCGCCCAGGCGCGTAGAAATAGAGGCGAAGAATTCATTCGTAATGATACCTGAGGGAGCGTAGGTGCCTAAACCAATCAGGCGTACCTTCGCTTTCGTATAAATTTGAGGCACGATATAGGTGTAGTTGGGCCATTGCTCTGTGCGGCTCTGTGACATGGTTCTGAACCTCCATGAAGAGGAAATAGTTATTGCGTGTAGTATAGCACATCATAGAAGTAACAGTTTGGAACTAGTCCGATCATCTATTGCAGGGTCTGTGAATGTTCCCAAAAGTAGGCAACTGCACCTGGCTCCCGCAAGGGGAGCCACTACATTGTGGGCTGTTCCGCGCATGCAATGTAGTGACCCCCTTGCGGGGGTCAGGATAATTCACAGGCCCTGTCATCTCTTGTTATGCACCAGAAAGTAACGTATCAGGGATGTTTTGACCAATCGGGCATAATCGCGTCCTGGAGTGATATAGCTCGATTGAGTTGTTCAAGAGTGACTATGGCTCCACTGAGGCTGGCTCCGCCCAGATCGGCTCCACTGAGGTCGGCTCCGCCCAAATCGGCTTCGCTGAGATCGGCTCCGCCCAGGTCGGCTTCACTGAGGTTGGCTCCACTCAGGATAGCTCCGCTGAGATTGGCTCTGCTCAGGTCGGCTTCGCTCAGGTTGGCTCCGCCCAGGATAGCTCCGCTGAGATTGGCTTTGCTCAGATTAGCTTTGCTCAGGTCGCCTTCGCTCAGGTCGGCTCTGTTCAGGTGGGTTTCACTCAGATTGGCTCTGCCCAGGTTGGCTCTACGCAGATTGGCTCCGCCCAGGTCGGCTCCACCCAGTTTGGCCCAACTCAGGTAGGCTTCGCTCAGGTCAGCTCCTCTCAGGTCGGCTCTGTACAGGTTGGCTACTCCCAGATGGGCCCTGCTCAGGTCGGCTCCATCCAGATCAATAATACTCATGCCTATATCTATAAGGCCTGACTCATGCAGGAATTGGAGCACACTCTTTTTGCGCTCATTGTCTAAGCGAGGAAGTACTGTAAGCGTCCGTACACGGCCTATTTTGCGTACTTCGTCTTCTGGTTTCGATTCACGTAATTTTTCATGCAGCAAAAGTTCTGATAGTTTGTCTATGTAGGATTGCAGCGCCGTTTCACGTTGATTGTCCAATGCAATGTCGCGTTCGGTTTGAGCACGCTTCTCCGCTGCATCACGCTCACTCTGAGCGCGTTGTTCGGTGGCTCTTTGCTCATTCCTACTCGTCGTATAGATGAACAGGTAGCCACCAACAGCGAGCACTACCGGGATAATGAGCAGTTGCAGCCAATCCCACAGCGTTTTTTGGCTAAGTCCCGTCCAGTCCCAATGAAAAGTGTACCCCAGGAGAATCACCACAAACAAGGTAATCAATACCACAAGCAGTGTGATGAGTACTGCATCCCGAGGTTTACGTATGTTCTCCCACCATGAGCGAAACCCCGCTGCCATTGCATGACCTCTATCAGTGTAGAGATAAATTCGAGTTGGGAAGACGATAACTTCCCATTCTTGAGTATACCAAATAGCACGAGTATTGTGAACGTGCGATGCTTTATTTATCGCAACAAGTTAGCTGAAGAGACTGTAGTCAATTCTGCTGTCATATGTATTGGTGGGTGGTAAAAGTGGCCTGGGAAGAGGCTTCATGAAAAGCAGGGTGAATGAGTAGTAATATAACCAGGGCCAGTGCATGAGCCTGACAGGGGCAAGCCCTGTCACTACATTTTGGCCGTGCTGCGCTGAAATGTAGTGATACCCCTTGCGGGTATCAGGAGCACCAGGGCCTGTGAATGAGCCTGACAGGGGCAAGCCCTGTCACTACATGTTGGCCGTGCTGCACCTGAAATGTAGTGATACCCCTTGCGGGTATCAGGAGCACTACCGGAGTGTTCGGGAACATTCACCAACCCTGGTAATATAACACAACGAGAGGCATAGGGGTCGATTTTGTGGTAGGATATGGTATCTTGTGGATTTCGATCGGCCTTAACCTGGGCAACGATGAACGTTGTCACGGAGGTACCATGGATACAGCTACAGAGGCCAGGCAACAACCACCTCCACTTGCCCAACAGGTCCGTCAGGTGCATACCATTACTGACCGCTTCTCGATGGCAAATACCTATCTTGTCAACGATGAACGTTGCATAGTCATTGATCCTGGTTCCGTACTCAATGTACGGCTGACGATTGATTATCTCAGACGTTTCCTGCATCGCGCCCCCGCAGACATAGACCTGATTGTGCTGACACACCTGCATCCCGATCACACGGCTGGTGTCGAATCGCTGCGCCAGGCCTGTCACGCACCGGTTGCCGCTTCTATCGTTGCACAGCAACTGGTACAGTCGTGGCAAGATGGTGGAGATCGAGAAGGCCGGAGCATCCAGGGAGTAACACATTTTATGGGGCAGGTGCTGAGCCAGGCTCCGCTACCCGGGGCACTGCACCACCTTGATCTCTTCGCGCCGCGCTACGAACGCCAGGTTCAAGCGGTGGACATATGGTTAGAGGACGTGGCCGGGCTACCCAACCACCTTAACTGGCGTGTCATCGCCAGCCCCGGGCATACACCCGAAAGCCTTTGCCTCTACAACCCCTTCAGCTACGAACTGGTGTGCGGAGACACTGTCGTTACCCTCGAGGGAGGAGCTGTCCTGGTGCAGGGAACCGCAAACCGCCGCCGCCTGGAAATGACGCTGCAAACACTACGCAGCCTGAAAGTCTACTACATCTACCCTGGTCACGGCAGACCCATTTTATCGAAACAGGCCGCGCAAAATTTACAGGTAGGGTGGTAATTACCTATTTCGGTTTGCTCGGCAAGCGCAGCGGCATTGGGCCACTTGGCGTTCGAGCAAGCGATCTTGTGGGTAGGGGCGGTAGAGATGTAGTCTGCGCCTCCGGTATAAAAGTGTACTCCAGGGCAATATTGCCCAGGCTAATGATATCGCCTTGTTTAAGCAAGCGTGGGGCGTGCAGAAGCTCACCGTTCACCTTTGTTCCATTGCGGCTGGCAAGGTCTTGCACATAGTCTCCCTGGGTCTGGCGTGAAAATTGCGTATGGCGCCGTGAAATCGACGCATCGGGGATGATCACATCGCTTTCAGCAGCTCGCCCAACAGTTAAGACAGGCCGGTCCAGCAAGAAGCTTCTGCCCATTAACTCCCCGTTGCGGATCACGCACAGACTGCCTGGTCTTTCAATCAGCGGCGCGGGAGTGACTGGATCAAGTTTTGCTGTATCTTCCCATTCAGCAAAACTGCCCACAACATTAATCTCACCAGGCGTCGTACGCGGCAACTGCTGAGCCGCATCATCCAACTTGAAACCATCAAACTCAAACGCGTCCTCTTCATCCAGGGGCTTCGTCGGGAATGCATTGGCGCTGGCGGGAGTTCTACCAGGTTGGTCCGGCGTATCGCGATCGACATTATCCAGCGTAACAGATGGACGCCGCATGTGATGTAATAGCGGATCATCCTGGTCCAGGATATCGGGACGTGCAGCCATCTCGAACAAAAAGCGGTGCGCGCCGATTTCCACCAGGTCGCCACTTTTAATTACAAGGGTGCCACGGATGCGCCGCCCGTTCAAAAGCACCCCGTTTAGACTATCACAGTCGGTTACATAGGCCTGTCCCCCTTCCCAGGCCAGCTCAGCGTGGTAACGCGAAGATGTCTCGTCATCCAGCCAGATATCGTTATCCTCTTCACGCCCGATAGTAACCACGGTTCGCTTCAACGCCAGTTTTTGCCCCTGGAAGCGCCCCGCACGATGCTCTAGCCAGCCCCAGGGAACATCATCGTTAAAGACGAAAGGCGCGGGTACGCCAGGCTGACGTCTTGGCAGCGGCGATCTGCCTGCGACGGCGTTGCCGCGAGTGGTACGCTTCGCGTGCTTGCGTTGACGAGGAATACGTGCCGATGTATGCGAGTCACGTGGCCGTGTAAAGAGGCAGTAAGAGGTAGTGACACCCAGCGGTAGTACCCAACCACACACGGCAACATAGACAAGCGCCAGCGTAATCTCTACCACAGAAGTAGCTGTCTGGACAGAACTAAAGCGCACGTTGTACCACAGAAACGCGGGCAATAAGAGCAATGCCGAAATCACGCAGGTCACAATTGCACCTGCGAGCTGCCGCGTAGTGCCGCGTTTACGTATCGTTGTATAGAGCGCGTTGAGTGCGATGGCGATCATACATGTGGCTAATCCGCCAAAGCAACCGTAGCTAAACCAGGTTGGAAAATCTACATTGCTCGTTGTCGCATCCCTCTCTTATTACACCATTGGACCAACGTACGCTTTGCGTGCAGCGCTGATTAAAATCGTGTCTACAATCTGCTTCGCGTTTTGTCCGTATTCACCATCTGTCCACAAGTTTGCAGAATCTCCCGCGACCTTATCATTCACCTGCACCGCGTCCCAGTATTCAAATTGCGTATCGTTCTGTGCCAACCCTATATTTTCGACCGCCGAGGCCAGCAGGGCGGTCAGCTCGATGCACATGCCGCTGCGCAGTTGCAACACCTCTGCTGGCAGTTTGATATTCTGTAGAGCCACATTGGTATCACCAGGGCCACTGTATGGAACACTCTCCTGGCTATATCGTATATGATAATCAAGTCGCATGGCATCAAAAATTGCGTCAACCTGGTCTGTCACGGCCCTGGGACTCGCCCGGCCATTATCGTACCCGATCATCGCAAGCGGGGTAGTAGCCGGCTCTGACTGCAAATGCGCGGCGGCTCTGCTGACCAGCGCTATTACCGCCGGGTCGTTGGGCGTGACCCAGGCAGCGATCTGCAGGCGGTTCGTGGCAATCCACTGCATCACCCGGCGCGAATGCAGCAACAACGGGCTATCATTGACATAATAGGCATGCCTGGCAGTATCGGTAACGCTGACATGCAGTGGAGTGTTTTCATCGGAAGTCAATTTACGCAGAGCCTGGCTGTTCAACAGTTGCGGCGTAAAACTGATCGATTGCACGCTGGCCGTTGCATTGACCGTATGTGTCTCCACCTGGCTAAATTCCGCAACATTGACACTTATAATCAGCGTAATCGAGCTGCTGCTACTGTAGTTGATAGTGAACAAATTAGCATGGGTAGCGACATAATAGGGGTAGTAGGCGCTGAAGATGGCAGGCGGAGGCTGTACGCAGATATGTACAGGTGACTGCCCCCCACAATGTTCCTCACTGTTCTGCTGGTAGCGAGAGTAAGCTCGAATGCCGGTGGCGATATACCATCCCGAGAATCCGCTAAGCAGCGTCAATGTGAGGAACAGCACTGCGAGTTTTTTGCCCATTTGTCCTTCAGCCTTGTACCCTGGCACATGATCTTAAGCGAGTGAGGATTTTAGCCGTTCGGAACAAATGACACAAATGACACAACTCATGCAGAGCTCGTCAGAAGACCTACCTGATAGATGAATTCATGGGCAGCCCCTCTATTGTCTGCTGCACCAGAAACTCCGTCACCGCGTCGATACTGCCGGTTCGTTGATAGACGGCAATCTGGCGGTCTGCCCCCGTTCCCTGGGGATCATCAAGCAAGATGCGCAGGTAGTTGATCTCGCGCCGGCTGCCCAGGTCATCCAGCACATCATCCACGAAGTCCAGCAGCTCCCCAATAGCATCGCGCATGCTGAGGCGACGGCTCTGTACGAAGTCGATGAACTCCGCATCCAGACCATGACGTATTACGCGCCACTTATTCTCATCGATGAAATAGCCCGGCAGCACATGCGTCGCCATCCCGCGTTTATGCAGCCATGTCAATTTTGCAACGAGTGCCTGGCAGAGCGCTGCAATGGCAATGGTATCCTCAAGCGTGGCGGGCATATCACAAATACGAAATTCAATAGTGTTGAAAAAAGGATGGGGGCGAATATCCCACCAGATTTTCTTGGCGTTGTCGATACACCCGGCCTGAATAAGGCTCTGGACATAGGCGTCGTATGCGCTCCACGTGGCAAATACCTCTGATACCCCATTGCGCGGCAAAGGTCGCCACACTATAGAGCGATACGACTTGAGTCCTGTGAAACGCCCGCACCAGAAAGGAGAATTTGCAGAGAGCGCGAGCAAATGCGGGATCCAGGTACGCAACTGATTCAGCAGCGCGATAGCTATCTCATTGCTCTCGACACCGACGTGCACATGCAGGCCAAAGATCAAAATAGCACGTACAACATCCTGAAGCTCTTCTTCCAACTCGGCATAGCGTTCATTAGGAGTCGGAGGCTGGTCCAGCCAGGACGAGGCGGGATGGGTACCTGCGCTTATGAGCGTCAGCCCCTCTTTCTCCAACAGCCGCAACAACAGGCTGTGCAGGTTTTGTAGTTCCAGGCGGGCAGCGGTAATGTTTGGGCATACATCTGTGACAACTTCTACTGCCGACTGTAACATCTCTGGCTTGATCTTCTCTCCAAATTGAGAGGCGCCCTTTTCCAGAATAGTCATGACGCGCGGAGCTAACTGGCCCGTTTGACGATCTACTATTTGAAACTCTTCTTCAACACCGAGGGTAAAGTGCGCCTGCATGCCCATGCTCCTTCTCCAAATCGCGGGCTTTGCATCCTTGCGGGGGCAATCCCCTTGCCGTAGGGGCGAGGGAGGTGAGGAGAGGTGGGGAGGGCCTTTATGGTCGCCCGCCGTCCCCCTACAAGATGCAGAGCCAATTGCACATAGCAGGGTGGGGTACGTAAAAGGTGAATATCCAGGAATGAGCAGTACGAATCCACGGTCCGGCTGGTGTGTTTAAGCAGCAGGTAGTATGCGGTTGAGCGTGCAGGCATACAAGCTCCTCAAAGCCGTGATGCGATCCATGCACCAGGAGTAGCACACTTCTATGTAGCCTTACATACAAAAGTCCTGGAATCATAGCGTACACAAGATGTATGCGATTTGTCAAGGGGTGAGATGCACAAACGGCCAGACCGGTGATTGAGAGGTCTGCGTCCTTAGCGGGAAATTAGGCATGAGATGAGCTTTGGCTTTCCGGCCTGTTCGCTTGCAAGCCGAACGCGTAGGGCAGTAGATCCTCGATTGTAAAAGCACGCGTATCGCCATCGATGTAAATGACTGCGCCAGGCGCCAGGTCAGCGATCCATTGGCGGCAGGCGCCACAAGGAGTACGCTCATTGAGAGAAGCCTGAGGTGAAACATCGATGCATGCCACCGCGATCTGGGTGATTGGCCCCGCGCCTGCCGATATCGCAGCGGCCAGCGCGGAGCGTTCTGCGCATAATGTCAGGCCATAACTCGATATTTCAATGTTCACCCCTGTATAGATTTCTCCGCCCGCTGCCACGGCGGTGCCCACTCGAAAATGTGAATAGGGGCAGTGTGCCCGTAATGCAACTTCACGGGCTAAGCCCAGCAATTCCTCACGTGTAATCATCTGTTGCTCCTACGATTGATAATTTTGACCCGATATACACCAAATTGTACCATGATGTTACTGCCTCGAATGCATCGCGTTACAAGCAGTGAGAGCCACTAATATAGAAGACCTGTCCTAGTCGAGGTAAGCTTAAAGCAGGTCTGCTAGGAGGGAACATCAATGAAAATCATGGTGGCGGATGATGACCGCGACATGGTTGATATGTTGAGCTACTGGCTCAAAGGACATGGGTACGATGTCATTCGTGCATTTGATGGAGAACAGGCCATCAAACGCTGGCGCGAAACGTTACCAGATCTGGTTATCCTGGATGTACAAATGCCCAAGCTGGATGGCTTCGAGGTATGTCGCCAGATGCGCAGCGAAACCAATTCCATGGTTTTGATTCTCACCGCGCATGACCGTGAGGATGACGAGATACGTGGGTTAGAGATGGGAGCCGACGATTATCTACGCAAGCCGTTTAGTCCAAGGCAACTACTTGCTCGCATCAAGGCTATTATGCGTCGTTCAACCAGTTCCAAAGGTTCCTCCAGTTCTTCCGCAGTTACTGTCGGTCCGGTAACATTGGATGCGATGCGCCACGAGGTGGTCCGCGATGGCACGAAAGTACGTCTGACGCCCACAGAAAGCCGCCTGCTCCATTTGCTGATCACACACACAGGGCAGGTATTGACAACCGACATGATTATCGAGCGAGTCTGGGGATATGACGAGGCCGGTGACTCTGGCCTGGTGAAGACGCATATACGCCATTTACGCCAGAAAGTCGAACCGGATGCCAACAGCCCGCAGTATATCATGACAGTGCCCGGCGTAGGATATACTTTTACAGCGCCTGTCACCATCGACCAGTAAGCTCTTGGGTGTGGAGAGGACGATACATGTATCGCCCTCCCTATGCTCATGGCAAGCCTTTTCTTCTCAACCGATTCTCCTCATTCTTAACCATACCACAACACGCTCTGCACAATTTCCGTAGCTCTTCGATACTATAATCACCTTCATAAGCCATTATCCCGATTACGCGCCGAAGGCAATTGCAGATGAAACACGAAGAAAGAAGGGTACTAAACCCTGTATTGAGCTATATTGATAGCTCCGCAGCCGAGCAGTGCACCTGCCTGCCACTCTCGAAGCTGCATGAAGCACCCTGGAATGTGCAGGAAGACGGGGGAGATTCCGGGCAGATCACCCGGTTGACGCCAGCTACTCAGGAAATGAACCGCCACCTGCGTGCTGTACTGAACGACTTTTTTCCGCGCTCGACACCTCTCAGCCTATTGCTGCTGCATATTTCACAACTCGAGCACATCCATATTGCACCAAAAACAGCCATATTACACAAACGGCATCGCTACCACGCGCCTTCCAGTTTCCTGGAACAAGTGCTTGTGAATGTGCGTCGCACCATCAGGACTGATGACAGGATTCTGGTACATACAGGTACCGGAGTGGCCATCATTTTACCCGATGTTGACCATGAGGGGGCGCATAGCATATTGGAGCGAGTCTATCATAGTATCAGTCTCCTGCAATCAGAGACCGTTATCCCGCCGTTGAAACGAGAAACAGAGATTCTGCTGGGAATTGGCTCTTATCCCAAACCAGGTGCTTCCCTGGAAGACCTGCTTTACCATACCGGCTTCATCGCACACAGGTTAACCCTGCGTCCGGCTGTAACGACACAACTGCGGGGTACCAGGCCTGCCAGTCTTCCAAAAGCGCTAGACTTTCATTGTTTCGAGGATAGCGATAACGATGCGCTGCTTGCCACTGCACGCGGCAGCGGCATTCCATTTATGCAATTACCGACCCAATTACCTCCTCGCTTGAAACATCTTATCCCACACCAGCTGGCGCTTGAGTTGCGCTGCGCACCCGTTGGCCGTGATCACAATCGCCTCACTGTCGCTATGGCACAGCCCAGCGATGCCCAGGCGATAGAACGCCTCAAAGAAGCAATCTGTATGAGCATTTACCCGGTATCATGCGAGGTAAAAGTCCTCGATGCGCTTCTAGAGCACGGCTGGTAATGAATATCCAAAGCCGCTATGGTTGTGCTAGCTTCTGGGCTTTCTGCTCAGCGGGGTCAATGACCCGTTTTTTAAAAGAGGTAAGTAGATGGGGAAGGTCGGAATACTTATAGACAGGAAGAACCCAGGGGAATTTTGTGAAGTGCTCGAGCATGCCGTATTCGCTCTGTGAGCTAAGTAAGAGTGGCTGGACTGGCACTGATGGAAAGGCGGGAATGATGAATGCTAGCTCCTGGGGGATGCTCCTGGCACCGGTGAGATCGGCGATAATGAAACGCGCGAGTCGAGCCAATGTTGTTACCGTTTCTGTAATATCTCGGCTGCCGGGGTGGTCGAAATCGAACAGGATAGGGACATAATCTCGTGTGCGCAGTTCGTTCCTGATTGCATCTAAGGTAGCCTTTCGTTCTGGGGTGAAGCAACCGAGAATGAGGACAACTTTCGTTGTGATGGTGTTAATGACATCGCGAATTTCCTTGTTGTTTAGTAACAGGTAGAGGAATTGAGCGATCTTAAGATTATCAACAGCGATGTTAGCCTCATCTTCGGGTGTGATGACCAGGTTGTTCTGTAGTGCTCCTGTCAGGTTTATGTCCCAAACGGATACGCCATAAATTCGGCACTCGGTAAGGGTAGCTTCTCTGAGATTTGTTCCCACGAGGTTGGCACCGCCGAGGTTGGCACCGCCGAGGTTGGCTGCGAAGAGGTTGGCTGCGAAGAGGTTGGCATTGCTGAGATCGGCACCGGTGAGGTTGGCACCGGTGAGGTTGGCACCGGTGAGGTTGGCTAAGACGAGGTTGGCTGCGAAGAGATTGGCATTACTAAGGTCAGCATTGCTGAGGTTGGTACCGCTGAGGTCGGCACCGCCGAGCCTGGCACCGCCGAGGTTGGTACCGCTGAGGTCGGCACTGCCGAGGTTGGCATTGCTAAGATCGGCACCGGTGAGGTTGGCACCGGTGAGGTATGCTAAGACGAGGTTGGCATTGCTGAGGTCGGCACCGGTGAGGTTGGCACCGGTAAGGTCAGCACTGGTGAGGTCGGCGCCGGTGAGGTTGCTATTGCTGAGGTCGGCTTCGCTGAGGTTGGCACTGGTGAGATCGGCACTGGTGAGGTCGGCATTGCTGAGGTTGGTATCGCTGAGGTTGGTATCGCTGAGGTCGGGTTGCAGCGGTGGATGTTGATTTCTCCACGTATTCCAGGCAGTTGTACCTTGTTTAAGTACACTGAAATGTTCTTCGTTTGCCATGGTATCCCTCCTTTGGATTATAGCTATCCTGAAGATGTCCCGGCAAGAGACATCTTCGTGCTCTTGAAAGGAGCGTGAACCATGCCGGAGGGCAAAATTGTGGGCCGGGGGGCGATTTCGCGCAGGCGCCTGAGTCGCATCATTGCGCGGGTGCGGATTTGTCCTTTGTTACGAGCTGGCTTGTGTAAAGAGCTGGTAATGAATATCCAACCGTGGATGGGCTAACCTTAACCAAATCATAACTAATCCTCAACACAAAACCGTATCAACATTGGTTACTATAACATGCGGTGAGACAATTATTTGTATCACCTGATACAACTTTCAGCACTTGTTTTTAGTGTCAAGCACACCAAACTGCATCGAGGAGAGAATTTACATGGTTATGCAAGTGATCCAGGATGATGTCCTTCTAACATTCAAAGAGGCTATGAGCTACCTGCGGGTAAGCCGCTCTACCCTCTATCGTCTCATGTGGTCTGGACAGCTTAATGGCCATAAAGTAGGCAGCACCTGGCGATTCTACCGCGAAGATCTTCGCGCCTGCGTCGGCAGCGAGATCCGCATGCCAACTATAGCGATTGCCATGAGCAAGCCGACCTCTCTTTTCTGAACGCTGATTAATTATGCATTGTATGTAATAATGACCAATCTCTGCTAAGCCAGAGACTATAAAGGGCTGGAAAAATTCTCTCCAGCCCTTAATTCGTGTGCGCACCTGCAATGACTGGTCAATACCTATCGATATAGGTGATCTTCCAGCTCCCTCCTATTTCCTGGACAGTGAGCAGCACAGGATACGAGGTCTTCGTTCGTTTAACGTCTACCGTATATCTCCACTCAGATAAATTGCCGGAAACAGGCGCTGGTTGCTCAACAGTATAAGAAATGACGGACCCATTTCGGGTATCGCTTGCTTGCGCCTGTGCAAGAAAGTCATTCTGTGTCAGTCCATTGATTTGCAAGTCACGATAGGCATTTTCGTAGCCCTGACTTTGTACATGCTGAAAGTAGTCATTTACTACATTCATAGAACTGGTTGCCTGCTGGAAGGTGGTATTGAAAAGAGTATAGAATGCCCATGCACAGAACCCACCACTGATGAGAAGAGCGGCAATGATTACAGTAACAATAATCCACACCCACTTATACGACCTCTTCACTGGCGGCTGCACCTGGACAGGTGCGTAAGGAGGAATTGGCCAACCTCCCGGGTAGAACTGTCCTCGCAGTTCTGGAGGGGCAAATGTGCCTGGCGCATTTGCCGCCGGTTGAGCAGGTAAAGCAGGATGAACAGGTGGTGCCTGCATGTTCTGATAAAAAGATGGAGGCGGTGGATAAACCAACCCGTGCTCGACTGGTGGCTGATCCAGGCCTGGAATCCCCGGGTTTTGTTGCGCGGCTTGTGCCGGTTGAGGGGCATCTTGGGGCAGAGTACTTTCCGCCGGAAACTCGTAGAACGGCGATGATGCCTGCCCTATCTCATTTCTCTCCTGCTCAGGCTCTCCTGTTGGCTGCTGGCTAGAGGACTGCATACGCACAAGCCTCCTTGCATATGTCACTCACTGATTTGATTTACTTTCAGCCTAGAGTATACCGGTTTAGGCAAGCAGGTGCAAGAGAATGTCAAAGCTATCGAGAAGTTTTACACTGTATAACCATGATACCAATTTTTATATTACATGTAGCCAGGAAAGTATTACATTTGTTTGTAAATGATTGTAATTTGCTATCTTTGCATGTTATACTTCTATCATCTTAAATATTACCTTTAATGCTGCGTAATGCATGAAGGGAAGATGAGGAAGTGTAATGGCAGTAAACAACGTAATTCACGTCAATGAAAGTGGTTTGCCCCTTAACGCGATAGAGTGGCTAGAAAGACACCATCTCAGTAAAGCAACTGAACGCGAACAGATGATCCGGGACATTCAGTTAAAACGTGGTAGCTATGTAGTCGATGCCGGTTGTGGTCCAGGCCTGTGGATTCCTCTGCTGGCTCGCGCCACCGGTCTCCAAGGGCGTATTCTAGGAGTGGATATCTCCACAGAGTCCCTGGTGACCGCCAACCGGCGCAGTCATGGGAAGTGGTATCAACGGATGGTACAGTACAAGCGTAGCACCCTGGAGCAGCTGCCGGTACCACCTGGAACCGTGGATATCATCTTTAGCGCAAATGTCAGCCAGTATCTTCCCGATCCTATTTCAACATTTGCTGCTATGGGCCGCTACCTTGTCCCTGGCGGACGCCTGGTGATTAAAGATATTGACTTTGGCACCATGCGATTTCACAATATCGATCCGGGGCTGCAAACGCGTGTCTTCGAGGCGCGTGAGTGCTGGGAGCAACTGCGAACATTTGCCAGCTTTGCATTCGAGGATAGCTGGGTTGGCTCGAAGCTTGCAGGATACCTTCAAGCTGCAGGCTACCAAGAGGTTCAGGAGAAAAGCTATCGTATTGTGCGGCAATATCCCCTTTCTAAAGACTTCCGCTTCTACCTTCAAGGTATTGCTGAATGGTTCGTGAGTGAGGGCGCACCTTTACTTGATGGGGAAGATATCACTAACTGGCTGCAATGTTTCCTGGACGACGAGCAATGCCTAATTGACCAGGATACCTTTGTTAGCGAGGAAACAGAATTCGTAGTTACCGGTGTATGGAATCGGCCGAATCCCGCTCCGGTCAGCTACTTCGACATGCATATCGTAGCCTTAGAAGAAGTCCTGGCATAGACTCCGGCCAGGGGATAACAACGCTCCTGGCCTTGTACAACATAAAACGCCTCTTTATAGAAAATATAAAGAGGCGTTTTATGTTGGCAACGAAAAAGGGACAAGTCGCCTGCCCGGCTACATATCCCTTTTTGATGAGACAACAAAGTGAAGCACTCTCAGCGCCCTGTACCTCAATGCTTATAGCTCGTTTAGAAGCGTTATCAGAGGCTTTCCAGGGTATCTGCAATCAGCGCAATGGCTTTATCACCTACAATTGACTCTAACTCGCTGTGGAGCTGCCCCATATTCTCCATCTTAGCAGTAATGAACTCATGTTTTGACGTTCCGAAAGCAAGTCCGGTCAGGCCACGGTGCGCGGCTTCGTATTCCTGGCTTATCCGCAAAAGCAATCTTGCCACTTCGCTACCGTGTTCTTCAGCTCCAAGCATGGCTCCCCTCTCCTTCTCGTTGCTGTATTCGAGTTTTTCACGGTTCACACAAATATAAAGTGTTCGGGCTAAACAATGACAGACAATGAGAAGATGTCTGTACAATGTACATAACTTGTTTGCACAAGTTATCAGAAATAAGCTCTTCTCTAGTATGCACGATATTACCGCTCTTGTCCAGTGCTTTAATACCTTTTTTTTGATATCTGGCTTGTATTTCACGTTAAATACCCATTTTTAACATTTGTACGCACATTTATACACAGAGATATGCATGACAGGCATATTTTGGAACTGAGTAACAAGTAGTACTTTTGGGGAGTGTGATTGGTAATATGAAAGGCGGAGGTGATGCGGTGTGCGCCGCCTCCGCCCCAGTATTAATTGCGCAGAGGTTTGCCCGTCGTCAAAAGGGCCTGTATGCGATCCTGCGACTTTTCCATGCCACAGAGGCTCAGGAATGCCTCCCGCTCGAGGTCAAGCACTTGCTGCTCTGTAACCGGCGTGATGGGCGAACATTCGCCCCCTGTCACAACCCGGGCCAGGTAGCGCCCAACCACGGCATCATGCTCACTGATCTTGCCTGTAAGCAGCAGATTTTCAAGCTGCTGCTCCAGCACCAGGCGAGCGCCTGGTCCAGGTAAAAGCAGTAGAGGAGGCTGTGCCGGTTGCCACTTACCAGCTTCGCGTGCCTCGGCCAGGCGGACCGCGTCAGCCTTTGCATCACGCAACAACAAGTCCCGGTTGACAGTGATCGCATCGCTCTTGCGCAAGAAGCGCAAGTCCTGCGCCTCTACAGCGCTGGTGGAAACGGTGGCAAAGGCTATGGTTTCAAAGGCGCGGCGCGATGGTGTAAATGGTCCACCTGTCTTTCTGGCTAGCTGATTCTCCAAGGTAGCTCCCAGGCGCACCAGTAGTTCCTTACAGCCCCCGCCGGCAGGTATCAATCCAAGTCCGACTTCGACCAGGCCAATATATGACTCCGCGTGAGCACGAACATGGTTGGCATGCATGACGATCTCGCAGCCACCGCCCAAAGCCTGGCCGGAGGGAGCCGCGACCACGGGAATGGGACTGTATTTGAGCAACTGGTGAGCCTGCTGCAGGCCGTTCAGTGACGTCTCCAATAGCTTCCACTCACCCGACCTGGCTGCCATCAACACCAGCATTACGTTAGCGCCGGCTGAGAAGTTCGCCGCATCATTGTTAATCACAATGGCGCGGAACTGCTTCTGGCCCTCCTCAACTGCGTAGTGGAGTATTTCAATGATGCCCTCGTCGATAGTGTTCATCTTGGTATGGAACTCAACACAGGCCACGCCATCACCAAGGTCGATCAATGCCCCCGATCCATTGTCACGTATCACCTTGTTAGCTGCCCTGGCAGCCGCGAGTGAAATAGCGCCCTCGGGTTCAGGAACAGGCTTATACACGTTCGTATGAAAATCGAAGTACGCGCGCTTCCCTGGAATACCTGTATAGAATGTACTCTGTCCTGCGCTTTTTACACGAGTCACCAGCTCGGGCAATGCTCCGGAATCGCCACGAGCTTGTAGCACTTTCTGCAAGACATCGGGATGTTGCAGGAGTGTATCCCACACTTCAAAGCTGCCCGCGTCGAAATTGAAGCCCCAGCGCATGGCCTCGTCAACGTCAACGATGCTCCCGGCGATCTCTGGAGTAATTTTGGCAGCATACACCAGTGAATCCGCCGTCGTTTCCCGCGCTAATTGCCCGGCGCGGTCATCCGCTGCCAGCACCGTAAGCATGCGCTGTAGGGGGTCATCGATGCTGCGTGCGGCGCCAATCGACGGGAAACGCACCTTCTGCTGCGGTTCGTATTCCAGCGTCTTGAGATTCAGCTCCAGGATTGTCGATTCGCCGTCTGCATTCTTGACGCGCTTATAGAAACCCTGCCCGCTCTTCTCGCCCAGCCAGCCACGGCGAATCATCTCGCGTATCACCTCCGGTACGCGGAATGTTTCGCGCTCTGCATCGCCGGGCGCATTCTCATAAAGGTTGTCGGCAACGTGTACTGTTGTATCCAACCCTGACAGATCAGCGGTACGAAAGACGGCGGACCTGGGACGCCCCATACTCGGCCCCAGGATAGTGTCTACCTCACTGACGCTGTAGCCCTCGTTTAGCGCGCGATGGAGCGTTGACAGGAAGCCATAAATACCTATACGGTTGGCAATGAAGTTCGGCGTGTCTTTACACAGCACAACGCCCTTGCCAAGCACCTCGGTCGAGAACTGTTGCACGAACTGCATCAATTCTGGGGCGGTGTCAACGCATGGAACCAGTTCGAGCAGGCGCATATAGCGCACCGGGTTGAAGAAGTGGGTAATTAAGAAGTTACGCCGGAAAGCTTCACTGCGCCCCTCTATGAGCATGTGAGCAGGCAGTCCTGAAGTGTTCGAAGTAATAATTGTGCCAGGACTCAACACCCGCTCCATCTTCTCATAAAGCGGGCGCTTGATATCTAACCGCTCTACTACGGCCTCGATGATCCAATCGACCTGGCCAAGCTCAGCCAGGTCATCCTCGACGTTGCCGGCCGTGATCAGCCTGGCAGCTTTCTTGCTATAGAATGCGGCGGGTCGCGCATTAACGATCTTCTCCAGGCCTATACGCGCGACTTTATCGCGGTCTGCGCCTGCGTCCGGCGGCACGATATCAAGCAGCAGGCTGGGAATGCCAACGTTGGCGAGGTGGGCGGCAATTGCTGCCCCCATCACGCCGGCGCCGAGCACAGCAGCCTTACGGATCTGGTACGACATGGCTACGACATCCTTTCGATGATCGTTGCCAGGCCCTGACCTCCACCTATGCAGAGCGTGGCAATACCAAACGTCTTGTCATGGGTCTGCAAATCGTTGATCAGCGTGGCGATGATGCGCGCACCGCTGCAACCCAGGGGATGACCAAGGGCAATCGCGCCGCCGTGTGGGTTGAGTTTCTCTTCATCGATCCCCATAGCCTTGACTACGGAGAGGGACTGGGCGGCAAATGCTTCGTTAAGTTCGATGATATCGATATCGCCCAGTTGCATACCGGAACGCTGCAGGACTTTCTTCATCGCGGGCACAGGGCCAATGCCCATGATATCGGGCCTCACTCCCGCCACGGCCATCGTCAGCACTTTCGCCAGCGGTGTAATCCCCAGGTCACGCGCTTTCTCCGCCGACATCAGCACAACGGCGGCAGCGCCGTCATTCAGCGGGCTGGAGTTGCCAGCGGTAACTGTCCCACCCTTAGTAAAGGCCGGTTCAAGCGCAGCCAGCTTCTCCATCGAGGTATCGCGGCGGGGACCCTCGTCGATTTCCATCAAGCTGCCGTTGGGTAGTGGAACAGGCACGATTTCGCGCGCGAAAACGCCGCTTTCAGTGGCTGCGATAGCACGCCTGTGACTACGCAGCGCGAAAGCATCCTGCTCCACACGGCTGATGTTATATTCACGCGCGAGGTTCTCCGCGGTTAAGCCCATAGGGATATAGCTCCAGTAGCCGTACTCCAGCTCGATTGGAGGATAAGGCGAATCCACTTTCTCGCCCTCGCGAGGCTTGACAAGGCGCGGGTTGAAGCTGGGGTTAAAGCCGCCCATCGGTACCCGCGACATATTCTCAATCCCGCCAGCCACAAAGGCATCGCCCAGGCCCAGCATGATATTCTGGGCAGCCATGTTCACGGCCTGCAGGCTCGAGGCGCAGAAGCGATTGACGGTGACGCCGCCCGCGGTCTCCGGTATGCCCGCGAGCGCTCCAACCAGACGAGCCAGGTTCATACCCTGCTCGCCTTCAGGGAAGGCACAGCCGATAATTACATCTTCAATCAAGGAACGGTCCAAATTTGGCACGCGCTCTAAGGCGCCCTTCACTGCAATAGCGGCAAGGTCATCGGAGCGCACGTCTTTGAGCACGCCTTTGTTGGCACGCCCGATAGGAGTGCGTACCGCGCTAACTATAACTGCTTCTGCCATGTATTAATTCTCCTTTACAGGGGATATCCCTGTTTCTCAACTACGATAGCAGCCACTTCGCGCTGCAACGTCACGCCGTTCACCAGGTAGTCACCAACATAGGCGCGCACAAGGGCGAGTTCCTTCTCCACGCGGTCTTCGTCCATGTTGGTCATAATCATCTGATCGAGGTTTGAGCGCATTCGCGAAAAGGCTAGCCACGTTGCCAGTTGTGCCAGCTTCACATGGGTTGCGCTGTTTGCATCCCCCCGGCGTACAGCTTGCGTGGCGCGAGCCAGCGCGCTATC